>Ga0180437_10000856_pt1 | contig 54348 bp, 86 predicted proteins | sample SS_ome_4_FD_132410 | JGI IMG/M metagenome (GOLD analysis project Ga0180437, IMG submission 132410) | Hypersaline lake sediment archaeal communities from the Salton Sea, California, USA - SS_3_D_1 metaG | ecosystem: Environmental > Aquatic > Non-marine Saline and Alkaline > Hypersaline >...
AAAGCTGAAAAGGAAGCATTTGAAAAAGAGAAAGCAGAACACGAAAAAGAAATGGCAGAATTCAAAGCATGGAAGGAACAACAGGAAAAGGAAAAGGAACCTGCAAAAGAAAAACTGATCCTGTCAGAAAACATGAAAGAAGTTCCAATTGATTATTCAGGGATCATTCCTGAAGTGGTCAATGCACCCATTCCTAAAACAGAAGCAGAACCCACAGAAACGCCCGAGAAAGCCGAACAGGGTTCAGGACAGGTGAAGACCTACGTGATTGTAGTTTCTTTGATGGAAAGGGCAAGCAATGGAAATCACACGACTTTGGAATCAGAATCCATTCATGGTGTGACTGAAAAAGACTTTCCCCTTGTGAAAACATTCCTTGATTCCCTGAAACAGCCTCAAAATTGACAGAAAAAAAGTTTCCTGAAAGGCTTGAATCTATAGAAAAAATCTATATATTGAATTTGTAAACCAAAGGAGAATCCAAAATCATGAAAGAAAGAAAAGAAATCATTGAAGAAATCATCAACCTGAGAATGCAGGCTGAAGATGGAAAGTCTTTTGCAAAAATTGAAAACTCTTTCAGTGCATTTGAACAGGCAGAACTTTTTGCAAATGATGCAATGTCTTTGCAGGTGATTCATGAAATCCCTGAAGAAGAAATCATTGCACACAGAAAAGTTGATGTGATTGAATACGATCCTTTCGGGAATGCAATTGAACCAACAGAAGACATTGATGACCTGCCCTTCTAAGGGCAGAAAGGAGAATCTGAAAATGGAAGAAATTATCAAGCAGAATGAAGAAGAAATCAAAGCACAGGTTGCAAGATCACTTGCACAGACAACAATCATTGCTGTGCAGATTGACACACTTGAAAAGCAACGTGCATTCCACAAAGCCATTGTGAATAAATTTATGGAACAGGAATTCAAAAAGCATGGTGAAGGATCAGAATTCAAATGCATCATTTGCGGTGACACAGACTGTGAACCCATCTGTGCAGGATGCCAATAAACAAAAAGGAGAATCAGGAAATGTTTGAAGAAGTCAAAGAAGTTGTGAAGAATGGGGTGATCCTTGCAGGCGGTGCTTGCAGGTCACTTCATGACAAAACCCCTGTTGAAGATTATGATTTGTTTTTCATCAAGGATGAAGAACCAAAGCAGAAGAAGATTGACAGGACAATCAGCAGTCTTGAACAGAAGGGTTTCAGCATTGTCTTTCAATGTCCTGAAGGACACCTGACAACAATGAAACAGGATGAACTGAAGGTGCAGGTCATTTCAAGGTTTGAATATGATTCTGCCCTTGCTTGCATCAGCACCTTTGATTTCCTTGCTTGCTGTATGGCATGGGATGGAATGAAGTTCATTGAACTTGAAGGTGCAATCAATGATGCAAAGAACAAAGCACTTTCCCTGAACAAACTTGAATATCCTGTTGCCACTTTAAGACGCATGACAAAGTACCTGAAAAAAGGTTATAAACCAAGCAGGGGATTGTATGCTGAAATTGTCAGGACAATCAATGAAATGCCTTTGACAGATGACACAATGCTTTATTCAATAGACTGAAAGGAAAAATGAAATGGCTGGAAGGAAAAAAGTATTTAAGAACAAGACACAAATCTTCTACGAAGAAAACTATGAAAGGTTCATCCTGTATGAAGAACATGCAAATGAACAATTGCTTGACTTCAGTGCATGGTGCAGGCTTGCAGTGCAGACCTTTTTGAAACATAAACCAAGATCATTTCTTATTGAAGAAAGGAAAGAATGGACTACAATAAAACAGGTCAATGTTTTTGTTGATCAAAGAATGAAACTGAATTGGAAAAATGATTGGTGCAAACTTGCAAGCAACAGAAGACAGCTTGAAAGATATGCAAAGAAAAACAATCCACCAATGGCATTGTTGTATCGCAGTGCCTGCAAATGGTTCTATGATGCACAATTGAAATCAACTGAGAAAATAAAACAAGGAGAATCCCAAAATGGATAACCACCAAAAACGAATTGCATTAGGAATGTGCTTCAACAATGCCTGTCAATGGGCAAATCAAAAGAACATTCTTGATGGTGAAGAAAGACAGGATGCAATCAAACAGGAAACTGTCAGACTTGCAAGGACATACAAGGAACTTGATTCAATGTTCTTTGACAATGTTCAGCAACCACAGCAGAACACACCACAGAATCCACAGAATCCGCCACCACAGCAAAACACACAACAGAAGCAAGGGAATGTCAAACCCTGCAACAAATGCAGTCAGGACATTTATTTGACTGAAGAAAATGGAAAGTGGAAACCAAAGAATCCTGATGGTTCTGCACATCAATGTTCAGGCAATCAGCAGGACAGCACACATGCAACCAATCAAGCCGATCCTAACGGTCCATCAGGGAACACAGGCAGTTCCTATTGCAACAGGTGCAATCAGCTTGTGTGGTGGAAGAAAAGCCAAAGAACAGGAAAATCATTCACTGTCAACAAAGATGGTGAATTCCACAGTTCAACATGTGGACAAAGCACACAGACCACACAGGAAAACACCAACGATGATGAATGGTCAGGTGGGGATTCTGATATTGATGACATTCCTTTCTAAAATAAACCTATGATACAGGATGCAGGGGTGATTGCTAAAAGGTGACAGGCAATCATCCTTGCATTTTTTTTATGACAATACCAACACTGAAAAAGAAGCTCGACAAAATCTTTTCTGAATACATCAGGAAAAGGGATCAAGGAATTTGTTTCACTTGTGAAAACAAGAAAGAATGGAAGAAACAAGATTGTGGTCATTTCATTCCAAGAGCCTGCACCCCTTTAAGATGGGCAGAAGAAAATTGTCATTGTCAGTGCAAGAAGTGCAACCAGCATCTTGCAGGAAACTTGAAAGTTTACAGGAACAAACTAATCATGAAATATGGATCAGACTTTGTTGAATATCTTGAACAGCAAAGAAACAAGATTCAAAGACTGACAAAGGCAGAACTGATTGCAGTGATTGACTACTATAAAAGCAAGACAAAATCTATTGATCAGGATTCAGAAGAACCACCATTTTAATTTTATATAAAAAATTGTATCATTTATAAAATTATTTTTATTTCCGAGAATCACTTTCAATTTTCAGATTTTCTTTCATTGTGGATTTCAGGGATCGGCAAACCCTGCAAACTTTAGAACAACCACACCCTTGCACAGTTCAAGTTTTTGCAGTTTCTTTGACTGCATTTGCCGGACTTGAATTGTCAAGGGTTTTTCTGACGGAGGCAATAACATGTCAGATGAATTTGAGAAAATGCCTGTGCCATTCACACAGGTCAGCAACACTGTTTTGAATGATCCATCCCTTTCATGGAAAGCAAAAGGTGTCTTTGCTTATGTTTACATGAAGCCTGAAGGATGGACATTTTCAGCAAAGAACATGTCAAAGAATTCAAAGGATTCTATTGATGCAACACAATCAGGAATCAGGGAACTGATTGATGCAGGCTATCTTACGAAGCAAAAGCAACCTGATGGAAGAATAAAATATACTGCACACCATGAGCCAAAACAGGAAAATCCCTTTTTGGCTGAACCCAAAACAGGAAAATCCCTTAAAGGGAAAAAGCCTGAAAGGGAAAATCCCTGCCACAATATAAATAAAGATATTTATAGAAATAAAAATGAAGCAAATGTTTTTGCTGTGCCTTTTCAGAAAGAACATGATCCTGAAATATACAGAACAGGAATCAGGGTTCTTGCACACTTGAACAAAAAGACAGGAAGGAAATTCAAAGAACCAGCAGGAAACCTTCTTGAAAGGATTGCAGAAGGATTGTCATTTGATGATGCTGTGAAGATCATTGACAACATGTGTTCTGAATGGAAAGGAACAGACTTTGAAAAGCACCTGCAACCAAACACCCTTTTCAAAAAAGAAAAATATGATGGATATTTGAACAGATCAGTTGAAGAACCTGAAACAGAATTCAAAATAAAGGTTGATTGAATGAGAACAGAATGTTTGACATGTCAGGATAAACTGTCACCTTCAGAAGCTGTGTTCTGTGAACCATGCAGAACTGCACAAGACCTGAAGCAGTTGAATAACCTGAAGAACGATCTCACATGGATCATTGCAGATGCATGCAAAGACAATGATCTTGAATGTGTAAAAAGGGCAAGAGTAGAACTTGCAGAAGTGAATGAAATGATTGAAGAATTGATCTAATAAAGGAGAATCACAAATGTACGAACAAGCAATCATCAGTGCCTTGATGAATGAACCAATGACCCGACCACGAATATTTGCAAAGATATTTGAAAAGGATTTCAACAATAGCCTTGCAAAGGATGCATTCACAACCATCAAACAATTGTATGAAGATGGAACACCAATTGATGATGATGAAACCATGACAAGACTTTATGTGAAATATGCATCACTGTTTGAAAACCTTCAACCGATTCACTTTTCAGATGCAATCAATGGTTTGATATACAAAAGCATCACAGGAAATTGCAGGGAACATGTTCAGTCTTTGCTGGATGACATCAACAATCAGAAAGCAACACTTCCTGAAATACAGGAAAGGATCAAAGACACAATTGAAAAGTCAGTTGATTACAGGGTGAACACAAACAAACTTGGAATTGATGAAGTTTCAAGAAAGGCTTATGAAATGATCACCCGACAGTTGAATGTTGTTCCTTTTGGAATCAGGGAAATTGATAACAAGGCTTGCATGGAACTTGGCACTGTTTCAATCATTGGTGCTCGACCTCGTGTTGGAAAGACAAGCCTTGCTTTATCCTGCATCAGGAACCAATTGAAAATGCGACAGGGTGTTGGAATTTGGTGTGGTGAAATGTCACCTGAAGATTTGTTCCTGCGAATAATTTCTCAAGAAATCAATATTCCTTTTCTGAACCTGAAATTGAATTACAAATACCTGTCCGATCTTGAGAAAGAAAAATTTCATCAAGCAAGAAAAGAACTTTCAGAAATGAACCTGCACATCAAGACAGGATCAGCAACCACAACAGAACTGAAAGCATGGGCAACAGACATCTGCAAAACAGATGGTGTCAATGTTGTGTGGTGTGATTATCTGCAAAGGATGCAACCTAGATTCAACAATGCTTCAAGAAGGGAACAGGTCAGTGATATTTCAAGGGAAATCCACAAGATCGCACAGGAACTGAATGTGCCGTTTGCTGTCCTTGCACAGTTGAACAGGCAAGCAGAAAATGCATTCCCTGAAATTGACCACCTTGAAGAATGTTCAAGCATTGAACAGGATGCACACCTTGTTTTGTTGATGGACAGACCAAAGGTGAACAAGCCTAATGTAATTAAGCGTGGATACTATGCAGAAACATTTGATCCTGATACAGGAACAGAAAAGATCAAGCTCGATGAAATGATGGAAGATCAAGACCTGACTGCAATTGTAGTTGCCAAAAACAGGAATGGTTCAACCTGTGTCAGGTTTCTGCAATTTTATCCTGAAGCAATGAAGTTTGGGAACCCCTTGTTTGATTTCAAAAGGAAAGGGGAAATGAATTAAATTTTGCAAAAAAACTTGCCATTGCTCAAATCTATATATTTTATATATAATTTAACAAAGGAGAATCACCAAATGGAACAGCTTGAACTGTTTGAACAATCTGTCAAAGATGACAGGAAAAAGGGATTGAAAGAAAAAAAATACGGGGTTCAGCACCTGAACTTTCTGATTCAAGAAAGGGAATGGTTGAATCAGAACAAAGATGAAGGATGTGAATGTCGTGTCTGCGGTCAGAATGTCAAGAGATACAAAAGGGCATTCAATTCAGGAATGGCACTTGTCCTGATCAAGTTGTCTGATTGGATTGCAGATCATCCTTCAGAACCTTTTTGCAAAGTTGAAGATCATCTTCAAGAATGGGGTTTGTCTCATTCAGTCAGGGGTGACTTTCACAAAGCAAGATTTTGGGGTTTGATTGAACCCGACAATGACAGGCGTGATGACGGATCACAAAGAACAGGATATTGGAAATTGACAAAAGAAGGTTTTGATTTTGTCTTTGAAAGAACAACAATTCCAAGTCATGTTTATCTGTACTTAAACAATGAAGAAGGATTCACAAAGGAACACATAAGCATTCGTGATGCATTAGGAACAAAATTTGATTACGAGGCTTTGATGTATGGTCAATGATGGCACTGCTTGGAAAAGAAGTTTCATTCACAGGTGATGATGATGAAGCAAGATACAGAATCACAGGGATTGCAGACACAGGACAGAATGTTGTCCTTGTCATGAAGAACATTTCTGAAGTGGTCACATTTTATGACAGAAGGATCACTGTTTCACATGAATATTACGAGCAACTTGATAAACAATCCAATGGAAAAGGATCACTGATTGTTTCAGTGAAAAATGTCTGATGCGAGTAAACTACGAACAACTAAAAAATTCAAAGCTGAAAGACAAGATCGACAAGGCTATTGCAAAGCCTGTTGAAAAGCCTGCAAAGGATGATAAAAAAAAGCAAAAGAAAAGAACCAACACAGCAAAGATCAATGATGCAATTGCAAGGGGTGGTTCAGATGGTTTTGAATTCTGCACTTCAATGATGAAAAGGAGAACACAAGATGACTGAAGAAATCAAAGAACAGCCAAAAGGCACAATCCTATATATCAAGTTCGACAAATACACACAGAAAGCAAAGGTCATCAGGCAGGATGGCAACCATGCATGGATTCAATTCTTTGGATCAACCAAAGTGAAAAAAGAAGTTGATGGAAAAACCAAAACAGCAAGGATTGATTTCAAGTTGCCTGTTGGAATGACTTTCAAATTGCAGGACAAAGAATATATTTGCGACATGGTAAACATGAAGAACCCAAAAATTTGCAGGGTGAAACCTGTTGAATACACTGAACAGGATGAAGCAAGATGAAAAGAAGTGATTTTCTTAAAAGCCTGCTTGGGTTGTCTGCACTAGGTGTTGCAGGGATTCCAAAACTGCCAGCATCAACAGAAGAACTTGAACCAATATTTGAAAACAAGTGTGACATTCCTGAATTGATAATTGGTGATTGGAAGTCAGAAATTTATTCAATGACATTCACATCACAAATACGAGAACCAATTGACATTTCACATCTTGGTGTTGATAGTCCAATAAAACTTTTGCAACCACCTGAAATAATTTTGACATTCCAAATTGCAGATCAATTCATACGATTTTTTCAGAACAGAAAAGTCAAAGTGAATCTTCCTGATGAATGGGCAATGTGCAGTTTAGAATTTCATGGAACACTGCGAAGGTTTGACCAAAGAATAAGCAATGAAAAATTTGATTACGAAATTGAAATTGCAGTTGATTCACAAATCACAATGACAACATGAATCATCCAAAGAACCAACTTGATCAAAGCATTGTGCAGGAACTTTTTCAATACGACAGTTCAGGCAATCTTGTGTGGAAAGATGCAGTCAGGAAAAAGTCTGCTGATGGTTTTGCAGGAACTGTTGCAAACACAGGATATAGGCAAATTGGCTTTGATGGGAAAAAATATCAGGTGCATGTTCTTGTGTGGAATTATTTCAATGGGAAAATTCCTGAAGGAAAACTTGTTGATCATATCAATCACAAGAAGACAGACAACAGGTTTGAAAATTTAAGACTTTTAAGCAACAAAGAAAACCTGTCACACCGAAAGGTTGCAAAGAACAACAAGACAGGTCACACAGGTGTTTTCTTCAACAGGAAACAGAAGAAATGGTTTGCAGTGATCACAGTGAATGGAAAGAAACAAGTCATTGGAAGATTTGAAAATGAAGGTCAAGCAATCCAAGCAAGAAAGCAAGCCGAACAAGCAAAGAAATTTTCATACAAGAAAGGAAAATGAAAAATGTCATCACCTATAACATGGACAGACAGCACAAGAAAACTTCATGAACTGCTTCCAAATCCAAGAAACCCAAAAATCCTGACTGAAAAACAAGGTCAAGGCTTGCAGGTGTCTTTGAAAAAATTTGGTTTTGCAATTCCTGTTTTGATTTCACCATCAAACAAAATCCTTGATGGACACCAAAGAACAAAACTTTTGTCAGTCATGGAAGAATACGGTGCAGAAGCAGAAATTCCTGTCAGGGTTTCAAGCAGGGAATTCACAGATGAAGAAACAAAGGAATTCATTGTCAGACTGTCAAAAAATCAAGCAGGCTTTGATTTTGACATGCTTGCAACAGATTATGAAGAAACAGACCTGATCAATTTCGGCTTTGAAGAATGGGAACTTTCAATTGGTGGTGAAGGTGAAGGTGAAGGTGAAGGTGAAGGTGGTGCTTCAGATGATTACAGCAAGAAGGTTGATTCACCTGTATACGAACCAACAGGAAACAAGCCTGCACTTTCAGAACTTTGCAGTGATGAAAAGACAAATGAATTGATTGAAGAAATTCAGAATGCAGAACTTCCTGATGATGAAAAAGAATTCCTGATGAAGTGTGCAACAAGACACAGGGTTTTCAACTACGAAAAGATTGCAGAATATTATTCACATTCATCAAAGGAAGTGCAAGAACTGATGGAAAAGTCTGCACTTGTTATCATTGACTTTGAACAAGCAATTGAACAGGGGTACGTCAAGATGTCTGATGCAATCATTGATCAATTCAAAGAAGACTACCCTGAAGAAGTGCCACAATGAAGAACAAAGATTTTGCAGTTTTTATCCTGACACATGGCAGACCGAATCTTCTGATCACAGAAAAAACCCTGCGTGATTGTGGATATACAGGAAAAATTTATTTCATCATAGATGATGAAGACAGCAGTGCAGATGTTTATTTTGAAAAATGGGGTGATGGTGTTGTTCAATTCAACAAGAAAGCAATTGCAGACAAGACAGATGAAGGTGACAACTTCAATGACAGAAGAACAATCACACATGCAAGAAATGCATCATTTGAAATTGCAGAAAAACTTGGTGTGAAATATTGGATTCAACTTGATGACGATTATCAGGCTTTTGAATATAGGCTTTATCAATTTGGAAACCCCAAAAAGGTGAAGTCACTTGATGCAATCTTTGATGCCTTGATTGATTTTTACAAGTCGATCAATGCAAAAAGCATTGCTTGCAGTCAGGGCGGTGATTGGATTGGTGGGAAAGACAATGCAAATGTGAAAAAGAAACTGATCAGGAAGTGCATGAATTCTTTCATCTGCACCAATGACAGACCATTCAAGTTTGTTGGCAGGATGAATGAAGATGTCAACACATATGCAACACTTGGTTCAAGGGGTGATTTGTTTTTCACAGTTCTGCTGATTTCAATTGTTCAAAGACAGACACAATCACAGGAAGGTGGAATCACTGACATGTATCTTGATTACGGAACCTATGTCAAGGCATTCACAACAGTGATGTTCAATCCATCAGCAACAAAGATTGCATTGATTGGAACAACACAGAAAAGAATCCATCACAACATTTCATGGAATAATACTGTTCCGAAAATATTGCATGAAAAACACAAAAAGGAGAATTGACAAATGGTGATCCATGACATTGCAAGGACAGTTGCAGAAGCTGAATTCTACAAGGGGAAAGGGGAACACAGATTCAGAGTCACACACAATGGCGAAATCTTTTACAAGTCATCAGAAGGTTATAAAAAACCAAAAGACTGCGACAAGAATTTCAACTTTGTTGTTCTTGCAAAATGGATTGCAACACCATCAATGCCTTTTTTCAATACAATAAATGAAGCAGTCAATAAAAACCTGTATACGCAAAACATGGTAAGCAGTGATGACAGAAAAGGAAAGGTGCAGTTTTATAAAAGCAAAGACAAATACTATTGGCGATTCAAATATCTGAATGGAAGAATTGCAGGATCATCATTCAAAGGCTTCAAAACCTTTGATGAAATGTTCGATAATTTCACAATGGTGCTTTGCAGAAAATGGAAAGTGGTAAAGGAAGAAAAATGAACAATGAAAAAATGAAAGTTGCAAAGATTAAAATTGCAGTGCCTGATGCAAAAGGCGGTGTTCAACAAGGCTTCAAGTTTGTTCTTGCAAGACCTGACAAAATGTTTCAGGATGCAGAAGAACAAGCAAAGGAACTTTTCAAGGACACACAGCCACAGCCAAAAATTGTTGGCATTGATGAAATGTGTGAAGTGGAAATGCTGAAATACAGGATCAGTGAAAGAATGGACAAAGAAGAAAAGTCATGACAGAAAAAAAATGGCAAATGAAAGTGAAATGTTCAAAGTGTAAGAAAACTTTGGAAGAAAATGAATCAGAACATTACGGTGAAGGCGGTGTTTGGTGGTCTGATTGCAAAGCATATGAAAAGGAATGTGCAAAGCCAACACAAAAGCAGTTGAAAAGCCTGCAAAAAATAATGGGTTCATGAACAAGAGAAAACAAACTATTGTCAGAACAGGTGACAAGCCTTTGAAGTGGCAGTTGGAAGTGCAAAAACTTTCAGACATGGAAAAGGAAGACATCATCAATGTGATGCAAGAAACATGGGGTAATGTTGCACAGACAGCAAAAATCCTGAACATTGATTCTGCAAAACTCCGATCATGGGTTTTGAATGATCCTGTTTTCTTTGCCAAGCTGGAAGAAATCAGAAAGGCAAGGGTTGAAATGGCAGAAAACAAATTGCTGAATTTGATCAACATGAATCATTTCGGTGCGATCAAATTCTTTCTTCAGACACAAGGAAGAAAAGAAGGATACAATGAAAAGGTTGATGTCAATTTGACAACACAGCCACTTGATACAGAAAGGAACTTCATTGATTTTGACATTGAAGCACTTTCAGATGATGAACTGAAAACCCTTCGGGATATTAAAAGAAAGCAACTGCAAGAAATTTCAGTTGATGCACAGGTGATTGATGAATCAGATCAGTCAAAGACAGAATCAGATTCAAATGATGAAGGAACTTGAAAGGCTTGATGATGAACATGCATTCAGGTCTTTCAAGGGGTTTGTCGAAGTTTTTTGGTCTGAAGTGGAACCACAGCCATTCAAGGACAATTGGCACATTGATGCAATCTGTGATCATCTTGAAGCACTTCAGAAAAGGCAAATCCTCCGACTGCTGATCAACATTCCACCAAGACATTCAAAAAGCCTGCTTGTATCTGTTCTTTTCCCTGCTTGGTGTTGGTTGCATGATCCTGTTGAACAGTTCCTGACAACTTCCTATGCAGGAAACCTTGCAACAAGGGATGCAAGACGATCAAGGCTTGTGATGCAAAAGCCAAGATTCATGAATTTGATCAGGACAAAGCACCCTTCGTTTGAATGGGCAGGTGATCAGAATGTCAAATCCAAATATGAAAACAATCTGCAAGGCTATAGAATGGCAACAGGGGTGCGTGGACAGCTTACAGGTGACGGTGGATCAATTATCATTGTGGATGATGCAAACAATGTCAAGGAGACTGAAAGCAAGGCAACAAGGGAAGCAACAATTCAATGGTGGGATGAAGCACTTTCAACAAGACACAATGATGCTGTGACAGGATGCACTGCTGTTGTTCAGCAAAGAACCCATCAAGAAGACCTGACAGGACACATCTTGAAAGAAGAAGGTGATGATTGGAATCAGTTGATCCTTCCAATGGAATATGAAGGAAAGAACAGATGCAGGTCAACAATCAACTTTGTTGATCCACGAAAGAAAAAAGGTGAACTGTTGAATCCTGTCAGGTTTCCAAAAGAAGCAGTTGAAAGAATTGCAAAAAAACTTGGTGCATATGGCAAGGCAGGACAATTCCAACAAACACCTGCACCCCGAAAAGGTGGCGAACTGCCAACAGAAAAAATTGTGATCATCAAGGAAGAACAAATTCAGAAATCAAACATCATTGAAATTGTCAGGTATTGGGATAAAGCAGGCAGTGAAGGAAAGGGTGATTTCACAGCAGGTGTGAAAATGTGCTTGATGAAATCAGGAAGAACAATCATTCTTGATGTGAAACGTGGTCAATGGGGGATTTCAAAAAGGAATGCAATCATAAAACAAACTGCACAAGTCGATGGAACAGGTGTCAATGTATGGGTTGAACAAGAAGGTGGATCAAGTGGAAAAGAATCAGCAGAAATCACAATCAAAGAACTTGCAGGTTTCAATGTAAAAGCAGAAAGACCAACAGGAGAAAAAACAGCAAGGGCAGAACCTTTTGCTTCACAGATGGAAGCAGGAAATGTTTACATGGTCAAAGCAGATTGGAACAAAGATTATCTTGATGAATTGCGATTGTTTCCAGCAGGATCACATGACGATCAAGTTGATGGTTCATCAGGTGGTTTCAACAAATTACATGCAAGGCAAACAGGTGTGACATGGTAAAAAAAAGTGCCGTCAGGGGAATCAATCCTGACGGCAAGGAGAATCACAAAATGTCTGCCAAAGGCAAGCAGTTTTGCAATCAATGTCACCATACACAAAACAGGAACACATGCAAATCATTGTCCTGCTTTAAGCTAAAAAATCATTTTTTTATGCAAAAAATTGGTCAAAATTCAGGCAAAAAAGCCTGACAACACCCCTTTTTCCCTTTAGTTTTCTTCTATTTTTACCCCTTATTTTAGCCTCAAAATCAAAAAAAAATGGCTTTTTTTAATTTTTTTTATATAAAATAGTTTGAAAAGTTATAGATAAAATCTATCTTTCTTTAACAACAAAGGAGAATCCAAAATGACAACTGAATCAACCATCAAGCAAGACACTGAAGCAATGAACTACACATTCGGAATTGAATTTGAAACACAGGTTCTGAATTCAACAAGACTTCCTGTTCGTGTCAGTTACAGTGATGCACAGCAGTGTCCTTATGCAATTGTAAATGGTGAAAGAGTTGATGCACCTTCAATCAATGGTCAATTTGCTAAAGCAATGTGGGATGTCACCATTCACCCACGTGGAAACAGATTCGGTGTTGAATGGGTGACACCTGTTCTGAAAGGTCAAGAAGGTCTTGACTATGTTGAAGCATTGATTGAATGGATTGTCAAAATTGGTGGATCAGTGAACAAAAATTGTGGTCTTCACATTCATGTTGGAATTGATTCAATCAATGAAGGAAGAACACCTTCACAAGTTTTGAAATGGTTCAAGAAATTTTCATACATCTGCAAAGACCTTGAGACAGCAATCTATGGACAAACAGGAACTCGCAGAGATCAGGCACAATGGTGTTCACCTTTGAACAGCAGTGACAAAATGAAGTTTGACAATGCAAACAATGCAAGGGGTTTTGTTGGTCACAGTGATGACAAATACAAAATGGTAAACTTTCAGAATGTTGGAAATCACAAGAACACAATTGAATTCAGAGCCTTTGCAGGAACCCTGAACAAGATCAAAGTTTTCCACCATCTTGCAACTGCACTTGGCATCTGCTCAATTGCCAAAACCAAACGCACAGGAAAATGGATTGCATCTGATGGTTCTGCAACAAAAGAACTTGACAAAATGTATAAAAAACTTGAATGGTTTGAATGCATTCAGAACAATGAAAAATATGCAAACAAAATTCCTTATGGAATGTTTGGAACCCTTCTTGATAACATGAAGGACATGAAGAAAGAAGCAAAAAGACTTGCCAAGAAATATGACAACCGTTTCTAAAAAACAAAAACAAGGGGTGTCAATCAAGACACCCCTGAAAGGAGAATCCAAAATGAAAAACCTATACTTCGCATACGGAAGCAACATGCACCCTGAAACAATGGAAGCAAGATCAAGGGGTTTTGCAAAGCCACTTGGACATGCAGTTCTTGATGATTACAGATTGTCAGAAAGGCTGTTTGCAGACATTGATTTCAGTGAAGGTGATCAGGTGCATGGATTGCTGTGGGAAATTGATGACAGAACCCTTGCAAGCCTTGACATCTGTGAAGGTGTTGCAGGTGGTCTTTATGAAAGATATGAAGTGCCTGTCACATTGAAGGACAACACCTGTCTTGTTGCCATTGTTTATGAAATGACATATCAGGCAAAGCAGGCAAGAATGGAATCAATCTTTCCATTGATCTATGCAATTGAATGTGCCATTGGTGCATTTCAGCACAATGTTCCTGTTGATCACCTGTATCAAAGCAGGCTTGCAGAAGATGCAATGAAAGCAAAGGAATTCATCAGAAACAAAAAGACAACTCGCAAAAGCATAAACTACAAAAGGAAAAAATAATCATGGCACATGAAATCATGGAAAATGACAAGGGTGCTGTTGGATTTGTCCAGCAGTACGGGCAGACATGGCACAAGATGGAACAATACAAGCACTTTGAAGAATGCATTCCATTTGAATATGTGGAACACATTCTTTCATGGCAGGTGGAAAAGAAACCATTGTTTGTTGCAGGTGCTGATGGAACCTTTCAGAAGCTGGAAAAGAAATACGCCCTTGCAAGGCAAGACACAGGTGAAATTCTTTATGCACCTGTTACTGATGTGTATTCAATTTATCAGAACAGTGAAATGATGAAGTTCATTTATGAAGCAATCATCAAACCTTTTTCAATGGAACTTGAATCAGCAGGTTCTTTGAAGAATGGCAGACATGTGTTTGCAAACATCATCCTGATGGAAGAAACAATTGATGGTGACATTTCACCAACAAAGACAAGACTGATGATTGACAACACACATGGCGCAAAGGCACTGTCAACATGTTTGCATCAGACAAGGATTGTCTGCAACAATACTTTGAGAATGGCAAAGGCACAGGGAACAGCCAACAGCACATTCAAAAAGTTCAGACATTCAAAGTCAATGATCAACATCATTGAAGAATATGCAGTTGACCTGACTGACCTGATTGCAGAATCACGAAAAACATATCAGGCAATGAATGACCTTGCATCAGAAAAGATCAATGAAAAATATCAAGATCAATTCTTTGACAATTTTCTTCAGGTGGATAAACTTAAAGGAAGGGCAAAAACAATTGCACAAAGTCAGATGCAGGGAATCAAAACCTTGTATGATTCAAAAGAAGACCTGAAACCTTTGCCTGATACAAGGTACAAACTTTTGAATGCTGTGACCGATTACTACGATCACAAATACAAGAAGAAAGAAGCATCAATCATTGATGCTGTAAAAGGCAAAAGGGATGAAATGAAACAGCAGGCTTTATCAGTCTTGACAAATTGCTAAGACGGAGGCGTGAAGGTGACAGGGGATTTTTCCCCTGTTGCCTGTTTCCAAAAAGGAGAATCACAAAAATGAAATTCAATTTTTACAATCAACTTAAAGAATGCATCCTTTCAAAATTCAGAAAGGAAATGAAACTTCCAAAAAAGATGAAGCCTGAAATCAGGAAAAGTCTTTTCAGAAAAGCCTTTCAAATTTCAGCAGACATGAATGCACTTGATTCATCAATCTTGCTTGACGAAGAATCATGGAACAATTCAGACAGAACAATCTTTCTTGTTGAAGACAATTCACTTCTTGAAATGTTGAACAAGTCAAAGTTTGAAATCCATGTAGATGACCTGAAAGAATTCCCTGAAACATTTCAGATTGCTTTCCCAAAAGACAATCCATTCAAATTGACAGGGTGCAATGTGTGGTTTGGAAACATGTTGCACAGACAAAAGATTGCAGACACCATCAACAAGCAACTGAACCTTTCACTTGATTTGAAAGGTCTTGAAAATATTCATGGATTGCATGTCACTTATTCAAACAGCAAAGGAAGCAACAGTCAGTTTTCAAGGGCAAGCATTCAGGAAGACTTGATCACATCAGTTCTTGAATCACCTGAAAGAATGCTTGAAACAGTTGGAAGATACGAGTCAAACTATGCAATTCCCCTGAATGCTGAAGAAATGGAATATCAACACACAATGGTGAAGATGGTTCTGTTCTTGATGACATACATCAAAGCCTGTCCTGAATCAGTCATTGATGGTTTTCCTGATTCCGTTGGAAAGACAAAGACAATCAAGAATGTCACAAAGAAAACTTTGACCATGCCAAAAGAATCAGGAAGCAAATCAACACATTTGCGAAATGCTTACTTCAGGCAATATCCAAAAAGAAAAGATGGAACAAGAAAGAAGGGAATTGTTTTTGTCAGTTCCTGCCTTGTTAATTCAAAAGCAAACCCCAAAACTGTAAGGAACAAAAAATGACAGAAGAACAAAGGCTTCAGATCACAATGCTTGGTGCTGTGCTGTTGATTGTAGGCGTAGAAAATAAGCCTGAAGACATGCAACTTGCAATGACCCTGATCAATGAAAACATATTCTTGACAGCAGAACTGAAGAATAGGAACATTCAAACAGTCATGCAAGTTTCAAGGAACCCTGAAGCATGGATGCAAGACTTTCCTGAATTTGCAAAACTGCTTGCACTGAAAAACAAAAAGGAAAAAGACAAGGAATAAAGATGATGTCAACATATTATTTTTCACAGATGTGCAAGGAAGGTGAAGAATCTGATCCTAAATTTTTATACAGGGCAGTTGATCGTCTTTCTGAATGGAAGCATGAACCACAGGTCATCCGATACAGGATTCAAAAAGAAACAGAATGTGGATGCTGGATTGTATTCAGAGAAAATCCATCAGGAAAGAAGTTTGTCTGTTTCAAATTTCAGAATGGACATGAGACAAAGAAAAGATTTGCAGAAAGGACAATTGAAGATGCAAAGCAAGCATATCTTTTCAGGAAGTTAAGACAGCACAGAATCATTGCATCAAGGCTTGTCACCTGTGAAAGAAGAATTTTTGCAAGTGGTGGAACTGTGCCAGTAATTCAAAGGGGTTTATTCTTATGATTGAACAATTAAATTTTTCATACAATTGGAACAAGAAACTTGATTGCAAAATGTTTACAACACTAAGACTGTCAAACAGGTTTTCAGTTGGTGATAAAGTTTTTGTGACACTGAAGAACATTGAACATTGCAATGCAATTTGCAGGGGAAAGAAAAAACTGTTCATGAAAGACATCAATGAATTCATTGCAGGAATTGACACAGGTTATTCAGTTGAAGAATGTCAGGACATTCTGAAAAAGATGTATAGCACAGTCGATTGGAACACACAAGAAATTTTCCTGTACCTTTTTGAAAAGGTAAAAGAAGAACAAGGAGAATTGCAACTATGAATACACACAAGGAACTATTCAAGAACCCTGAATTGATTGTCAATGACTTCAATCTTTTCAGGGGAATGGTGAACTTCATTGACAGGCAAGGTGAAACACATCACTTTCCAAAAAGTGTTATCATGTGCAGTCTTTCCTTTTGCGATCTTTCAGGATGGGAATATCAGTGTGGTGATGTTTTCCCTGTATACCTTGACAACAAGGTTCATGAAATTGTCATTCAAGAAGTCAAGCCAAGCAAAGTTGAACATGCGCCCTGCTTGGTGTTCACAGAAATCAAAGGACAAATAAAAAAAGCAAAGGAGCAATGAAATGTTTTATCATGCAGTTATTCACAAATTTTTTGTTCATTCAAAAGGCTGGATCATTTTGCCAATAGAAGCAGACACAGAAGAAGAAGCACACAGGGTTGCAAAGGCAAGAGTTCATGACATTGAGAAATCATCAACTTGCAAGAAAGCAGAATATCACTTGATAGGAATTGCTGATAAAGATGTCATTTACCTTGAAAGAAAATTGACATGGAAAGAAAGAATTTTTGGATGGGCAAAAGTTTCAATTGCACCAACAAAAAAAACAGTCACAGAAGTTTGTCCAAAATGCAAAGGGGAAACATGGAACATTGATTGTGTCTGTCATGGCAGTGGTTATTTGATCAAGGACATTGAAGAATGAAAAAAATATATAAATACAAACTTGAACCAACAAGGGGAATGGGGCAGGAATGGAAAGTCACCATGCCTTGCATTCATGAAGTTTTGAAAATTGGAATGGACAGGAATCGGGAACTTCACATTTGGATCAGATTCAATCCTGAAGGTATTGATTCAACATATCTTGTCAAGGTGTTTCCAACAGGTGCAGAAGTTCCTGACAGCTTTGAACACATCAAGACAGTCATTGAAGAAAGTGGTCTTGTTTGGCATTGGTTCATTCAAAACCTGAGAAACAGAACCAAATGAACAAAAGTTCTTTTGCTTATACCAAATCAAACCAAATCAAACAATATAAAACAATATAAAATAACGGTGAAAAATGAGTTATGAAAATTACGACAATTCACTTGAAGTCAGAACAGAACATGTTCACTTTTTGTTTTACAACGCACTTGCAATAGAACCTGACATCAATGAAGTTTACTACTATGTTATTTTCACAGGAACAGAATGGAGAACAGTTCCTGCACAATGGGAAGAATCAAAACATGACCTTGCAAGATTCAATGCAGGAAATGTTTTCACAGGCAAAGAAGAAATTGAATCAATTCTTGAACACCAAAAGGAGAATCAATAGAATGAAAGCATTGCAAAACATTTTGAAAGCATCACAGATGATGCGAACAGACCTTGACATCTTCAAGCAGGATTGCATCACATCAATTCATGTTCACTACTACACACCACAACAACCAAGAAGTTTTGTCAAAGGGTATGAAAGTGCAAGAGCAACAATTGAATTTCAGAAAGGTGACATGAAAGGAGAAAAACAAATCACAGGTGAAAACATTCCTGAAGTTTTTGAACAGATCAAAGAATTCATTGAAGGATTGGAATTATGAAGGGAATCACATATTGGATGACAGGTCTTTCAGGTGCAGGAAAGACAACCATTGCAGAACTTGCAGTGAATCAAATGCAGAAGGAAAAGATTCCTGTTGTTTGGCTTGATGGTGACATGATGCGAAAAGGCTTGTGTCATGATTTAGGATTCAGCAATGATGACAGGACAGAAAACATCAGAAGGATTGCACATGTTGCAAAGCAAATCAATGACAATGGAATTGATGTCATTGTCAGCATGATCACACCCCGATATTCACAAAGGCAACTTGCAAACATCATCCTGTTGAAATCTTTCAGGGAAGTTTATATCAGCACACCTTTGACTGTCTGTGAAGATCGTGACCCAAAAGGATTGTATAAGAAAGCAAGGAAAGGTGAAATTGAAAACTTCACAGGGATTGGATCAATCTATGAAAACCCACAAAACCCTTCACTGCAACTGACACATTTCATGACAGCACATGAATCAGCAAGAAGACTTTTCAAATACATAAAACAAGAAGGTGCAGAAAATGGAATTTGAAATTGATGAAACAGTTTTGATCACACTGAAACAATACACAATTGCCAATGGTGCAAATCCAATTGAAGTTGAAGGTGTGATTGAAAGAATAGAAAACAAACCATATCACAAGGTTTTCCATGTCAGATATTTTGACAGACAAATAAACGAAGAAACAGTTGGCAGATTTTATTCTGTCAGAAAAAAGGAGAAAACACAATGAACCTGATTCCACCATTGACACATGAAGTAAAACTGCAAACAGGCAAAATGTCACCTGTTCACACTAATCATCAAGGTTGCGAGTCAATCAGATGTGAAGGAACAGAAAAGCACAAAGGTTGCGGTGAATGGAAGTATTGGACAAAGTTTCATCCATCCATGCTGAAGACAGAAAAGCCAAGATGCAAAGAATGCCTGAAGAAAGCAGATGATGAAAGAACAAGAAGAAGAATCAAAGAAAGATCAGATCACAAAACAATCAATGATTTGAAAACCATGATTGAAAACATTGAAAATCAGATTGCCAGCACTGACAGAAGGAAGATTCACCTTCAAGGACAATTGGCAATTCTTCAGGAACTTCTTGAAAAACAATAAAACAGGAGATCACAAAAATGACAGAAGCTAAAAAAAGGCAATTGGAAATTGGTGAATGCATTGTCAATGAAAAGATGGAAACTGAACAATACCTTTACGCAGAAGAAGCATACATCAAACACCTTATATGCAATCAATCACAGGAACCACAGGATGAAAAAAAGATACCACCTGAAGTTGATGATGAAACAGGCAAGAAGATTGAAGAATATTTGAAAGAAGTCAGGAACAAAAGAAATTCAATCCTTGAAGAATTTACAAAAGCATATTTGGCAGAAACAGGATTGAAACCAAGTGAAGTTGAAATGATCACAGAACTTGGAAAGAATGGAACAATGGTCACATCTTTCAGGGCAAAGGAGAATTGAAAAATGGAACACGAGGTTTTTAGAAAGATTGAAAATGAAAAACCTATTCAGCTTTATTCACTTTGGGAAGACAAGCAGACAGGGAATATTTATGTCCTGACACCAACTTCAACAAATCATTCAAGATACCTGTGCAGGAATTTACTGAAACCCGATTTCATTTGGTTAGGATCAGCAAAAACAATGCAGGAAGCAACAAAGGGATTGACCTATTTTGATGGGATGATCCAAGTCAGCAACAAACCAATTGAAAATTTCATATAAGGAGAAAGCAAAATGTACGAACTTGAATTCAGAGCATGGAAAAAGGTTAAGGGCATCCCTCATGAATATTCAGGACATTTCTTTGTGAAGAAAATCACCATGACAGGATTTGATGCACTTCTGCAATTTGAAGACAGAATCAATCAGGCACTTGGTGGTGGTTTTTGGGTTGAATGCACATGGAACAAACTTGATGATGCAAGAATTCTTGAAACACAAGAAGACCTGATTGAAAGATTGGAGAATCAAAAATGAAACTTTTTGAAAAAAAAGTGAACCCCAAAATCCCAAATCTATAGATTTTATTTTGATACAAAAACCAACAATTCAATTTGGTGCTGATGGTGGATTCATGGCAGAAATCATTCAACTGAATTCTGCTGTTCCACCTGACACCATGAAGCAACTCGAAAATGCTGACTACATGCCAGCAAAACAAATGACTGGACAAGGGGAATTTGAATTGACCCTTTCTTTCATTGAACCAGCAATGACCATCACATGCAAAGTGAAACCAAGCATCAGGAGAAAGGCACATTCAAGAAAGTGGATGCATTGCAGGAAGGCAAGATTCAGCAGGGCAGGATCAATCACTGTCACTGCAAGGAACCTGTCAGGATTGACCCCTGCTTCACTTTATTGATTCAGGTGCATCAGAAGCTGTCCTGATGCTTAAAGTGGCTTAGAATGGCTTAAAATGGCTCATTCAGGATGATGATTTCAGGAAGAACACCTGATTTCATGCCAAAAACACCCCAAAAATACGCCCAAAATGCCGATGAACCCTGCCTTTTCCCTTTAGTTTTCTTCAGGAAAAAGGGAAAAATTTAGCCTCAAAACATTATTTTTTATAAAAAAAATAGTGGAAAGGGGTTGAAAAAGCATAGATAAAATCTATTCTTTAAGCATCAACAGAAACAAAGGAGAATTCAAAATGATCACTTCAACTGAAAGCAAAGAAATGACAGTCAGCAACCTGAAAGGTGGACAAATCAAAATTGATGTGTGGACAATCACCCACAACCATGATGAAGTTCGTCACTGTGTTTTCTACAAACATGAAGATGGCAAAACCTTACAGGCAGTTGAAGAAGAACTTGAAGGTGCAATTGGAATGCTTCAGTGGGCAATCATCGGCTACGACAAAAAGAAAGCAATGGAAGTTGCCAAGAAAGAAGCAGACATGTTCATCAAGCAGGACACAAGAATCGCAGGGTTGAAATGTCCAACAAATGTTATCATCAATCAGGCTTGTGAAGAAGCCTGCAAGCGTCACAAAGTTGAAGATGTTGAAGGATTGAAAAGACTGATGAAAAGCACACACATTCACACAATGAAAATTCAGGGGTTGGCATAAAGCCACCCCAAACAAAGGAGAATCAAAAATGCAATTACTTACAAGAAAAAAGAGTGAGCAAACAGGAAGAACCTATACCAAAGCAATCAACCTGAAAGAGCTTGTCAACAATCTAATGCCTGAAGCAGAACTTTCAGAAAGTGAACATGCAGACTTCATCAGGACAGATTCAGGAATCAGTTTCAGAATTGAAATTTCAAGAAGTTACCCATATACACACAAGTTGACTTTTGCCTACTACGCAGGATACAGGATCAAGGCTGTGAAACGATGGATGAAAATTGATCATGGTGAAATTGACATGAACAAAGTTCAAAAGAAGTTTAATCAGTTCCAGCAGGAAGCAACTTATGCAAAGAATCTTGAAAATGAAAAGCAAGCACAAGAGCAAGAGAGAAAATCAAAGAAGGAACACTTTAAGCAGGAACTTGAAACACTGATGCCTCAACTGCTGGAACTTGGCATCGCAGAAGAATATACTTCATACGATGGTTCACTTGCCTATAATAGCAAACTGAAAGTAAAAGAAACAAACTATGGGCATGTGTGGATTGACTTCAATGATGGATCAAGTGAATTCCATTTTGACAGCATTGATGGTGTCAAAGAATTCCTGATCCTTTATCCACAACTGAAAGCAGTCACAGACAAAATCAAAGTCTTGAAATAATCACAAAGGAGAATCAGAGAATGAGAAGAAAATCAAATCCAGCAGAGAAAGAAGCAGAACTGCTTCAAATCAGACAGGCAAAATGGCGCAGTCAATATCATTGCATCAAGGTTCTGAATGGAATTGCGACTGTTGGATCAGAAGTTTATTTTTCACCAAGAAAAAAAGGAAAGGTTGTGTCAATCTCATTGACTGAATCAGGTCAAGGGCAGACAGTGACATTTGAAACATCAAAGGGTTTGATGACACGAGGCGCAGAAAGTCTTGAAATAATTACAAAGGAGAATCAGAAATGAAACAGGTCAGCAAGAAGCAACTGAAAGAATGCCTGAAATTATTAAGGGATTATGGATTCAAAGGTGAATTGAATAAGCCTGCAAAGATCAAGGTTGAATGGAAAAACAGACATTTCACAAATGTGAAATTTATCAATGCAAACATTTATGCAGTGATGGATTTCATCAGGGAACACTGAAAAGGAGAATTGAAAAATGGCAACACTGAAAATCTATTTTGACAATGAACTGATTGAAGCAACCAATGTGACAATCTGCCTGAATGAACTTGAAGGACATTCACATTCTGAAGTCAGGATCAGCACAAACTATTCGGGTGACAAAATGATCATCAAGGCAACAGACATGAATGTTGAAGAACTGTCCATGTCAGAAGCACACAAGAACATGAAACTAAAACTGAAGGAAAGTTGAAATGAAAAAGAAATGGAAATCAATTGCACAGCCAAACCCCTTTTACAGTCAAAAGGAAGCTGAAGAATATGCAAAAGGTTATGCATATGCAGTGAAAGGAAACAACATAAAAGAGAATCAAGGAGACGCACGGGAAGCAGGGTTTGCTGATGGTGTCTTTGATGCAAAGCTGAATGAGTGAAGGAGAATCCAAAATGAAATAATAAAATCAATAGATAAAATCTTGAACAGGCAGATTGCAAAAGTGCAGTCTGCCTTTTTTATTTTCCCTTGCGTCATTGTTATTTCATCTTTATATTTGCACCAATAAATTTTTTACAGGTACAAATATGAATCCACAACCAAATGAAAAACAGGCAAAGATGAATGATGACATGGCAAGAGCCATGATGATTGTCAATACATTCCTGACCCGATCACAATTACAGGCACAGCTTGGTTATCAATACGGCACTGAGCGTGACATGTATGAAGCACTTGGATACAAAAGAACACCTACCTTTGAAGACTTTGAAGCAATGTACGACAGACAGGACATTGCAAAAACAATCATTGACATTCCTGCCGATGGAACTTGGAAGGGTGAACCCTGCATTGAACAAGTTGGAATGTTGGAAGGAAAGGTTGATTCCCCTTTTGAAATTAAGTTCCAGCAGATTGCGAACGATTTGAAACTGTGGACATATTTCAACAGGGTTGACAAGATCAGTCAACGTGGTGAATATGCTGTTTTGTTTCTTGGCTTTGATGATGCAAAGGATTTCAAGCAACTGAAGAACCCTGTTTCAGAAAACACAGAAGGTCTTTCAATCACACACATTCGCCCGATCAGTCAACCAAATGCACAGATCAGCAAATTCAATTCTGATCCTTCATCTTCAAGATTTCAACAGCCTGAGATATACACACTGACTTTTGATGATCAGTCACAGCTTCAAGGATCAACTGATCAAGATACAAAATCAAAGTCAGTCAATGTTCATTGGTCAAGAGTTCTGCACATTGCATCTGATCTTCAGGAATCAGACATCTACGGAACACCTACATTGAAAGCAATCTTGAACAGATTGTTTGATTTGGAAAAAGTGGTTGGTGGAAACAGTGAAGCATTTTGGCGTGGTGCATATCCTGCAACACAGTTCGACCTTGATCCTGATGTTCAGTTGTCACCAAAAGAGAAAGAAGAACTGCGTGATCAGACAAATGATTTTATAAACAAATTCAAAAGGACAATCAGAACAAGGGGAATGGACATCAAAGAATTTTCTGCACAAGCAGTTGATCCTTCAGGTGCATTTGATGTCATCATGAAATTGATTTCTGCAAAAACAAGAATTCCAATGCGAATGTTGACAGGTTCTGAACGTGGTGAATTATCATCAAGTCAGGACATGGTTTCATTCAATGAAATGCTGTTGGAAAGAAAAGAAGATTTTGCAACACCTTGTGTGATCAAGCCATTCATTGACAGGTTAATCAAATACGGCATCTTGCCACCTGTTGAATACACTGTGACATGGCATCCTGTTACAGTCAGGGATGCAGAAAAACAATCTGTTGTCACAAAGAACCTGACTGAATCAATTGTCAAATATTCTGAATCACTTCCTGCACAGATGATTGTTCAACCAAAAGATTTTTTCACAAGGATTCTTGGCTTGTCAATTACAGAAGCTGAAACATTGCTTGAAGAAATGGATGGACAGTTCGATGATGAAGAAGAAGATGATGAATTTGATTTTGAAATAATTGAAAAAGAACAGGACAATGAACAAACCCCTGACAACTAATCTTCTGCCAGCACAGAAAGACCCCACACATACACTGACAATCAGGAATAAATTTGTCAGTGAATTCAGGAGACGTTTGCGAACAATCAGGGGTTTCATCACAAAGTCTTTGGTTGACAATGATGCACTTGGTTTGATCAATACATCAGGACAGGGCAGGGAATCATTCAGGCGATTCACAGGCAACATGCCAGCAGGAAGGAATCAGTTTGTCAGACCTACACAAGCAGGATCAATCCAAGCATTCAGGGAATGGTTTCAGGAACAGCTTGATGAACAGGTTCTGCAAGTGACAAGGAATCCATTGACAGGAACAGTTGAACAGATCAGACCACAGTGGACAGAAAAATATATTCAGCAAGGCTATTTGTCAGGGGTGAATCAAGCAACTGAATCTGTCAGGGCATCAGGAATCATCACACCATCCATTGCACCAACAATTGACAAGCTGAATCTTGTTCAGATACAAGCAAACCCTGTTCACGCATCAGCAATGGAAACATTGTTTCAAAGAACCTTTTCAGAATTGACAGGAATGACTGACACAATGAAACAACAGGTTGCAAGAAATCTTGCTGATGGATTGCTTGCAGGTGACGGTCCACGAGCCATTGCAAGGAACATGAACAAGACAATGCAAACACTTGGAAAAAGGGCAGAAGTAATTGCAAGGACAGAAACCATCCGAGCACATGCAAATGCATCCCTGAATCAGATGTCTGTTCTTGGTGTCACTGAAGTCAATGTTGTGGTGGAATTTTCCACAGCAGGTGACAACAGAGTTTGTCCACAGTGTTCATATTTGGAAGGAAGGATTTTCACAATTGAAAAGGCACAGGGAATCATCCCTGTTCATCCACAATGCAGATGCACATGGATTCCTGCCAATGTGGGTGAAAGGCGTGATCCAAATGTGTCAGATGAAGGCTTTGGTGACAGGATACCACAAAGCAGGATTGAAGAATTTGGTGATGTCAGGATTTCAGATGTTGAAAGGGAAGTCACAGACATTATTGGTTTCACCCCACCATCCCGAGCAATACCGAATAAAACGATCCTGCATGGAAAAGATGGTGAAAGGGGTGTCAGTGTTGCCTATTCGGAGATAAACGCTTCAGGATGCCTTGAAATCCATTATACCGATGGACTGTTTCAGAATGTTGGAAAGGTTCAGGGATCAGGGATCAAGGACATTCAGATTCAAAATGAAAGGCTTTTAATCCACACCACAGAAGGAAAGGTCTTTGATGTGGGTTCAGTCATGGGCAGGGCAGGAAAAGACGGTCAGGATGGAAAGAATGGGATTGATGGCAGGACAGGTGACAAGGGTGAAGATGGAATTGGAATCAAAGGAACAGGTCTGATTGATGGAATGCTGTTTCTTGAATTGACAAATGGCAACATTCACAATCTTGGAAAGGTCATTGGTGATGCAGGTGCAAAGGGTGACAAAGGTGATGCAGGCAAACAAGGTGAACAAGGTGAAGCAGGGCAAGATGGAATCAATGCAGACATCATTGAAAGCATCAGTCACAATGACAACACAATCATTTTCAATTTTGAATCAGGCAGGGTGATTGAAACTGAACTTCAATTGAATGAAGCAAAGCCTGAAGAATTTGTTGAAAGAATTGAATTGAACAATGCAAAGACCATGTGGCGATTCAGAATGTTTGGTGAAGCATGGTCTGAATGGATCAGGATCGGTGGTCGTGGTGGTGGTGGTGGAATAGGTGAAGCACCAAAGGACGGAAAGACCTATGGAAGAAACAATGGCGAATGGGTTGAAGTTTCAACAGGTGATGGTCTTGAAACTGTCAACTTCACTTTTGCAAGAAACAGCAGGAATGTGACCGACCAATATTTGCGTGGCATTGATGGTCAACGATCAAACCTTTCAAGCTATGTTGCACCATTCAATGCAACGATATACAAGATCACAGTTGCAACAGCAGACACAGAATCATGGACAGCAGAAGTCAGAAAGAATGGAAGTGCAACTGTTGAAACTTCTGCAACTATGTCAGGAGAATCATTGAAGGTTGTGACAGTCAACAAAGATGTTGATGAAGGCGATCTTTTGCAACTTTATTGCAATGGAATAAATATTAACAGACCAACAGTAACGATATACTTAAAGCGGAGAAATTAAAAATGGCTCAAGTATTATTAACAACACAGAATGTCGGATCATACACAGTTGATGATTTGGGTGGAAAAACTTTTGTTCACCCTGTGGTTGACTTTGATCTTCTGACAGAATTCACAGAAACTGACATTCAGGAAAGTGAAGACCTGCAATCATTGATTGATTCAGGTGACATTGTTCTTGAAGATACAGCAGGAAATGTTCTTGGAACAGTGCGTGACATTGGCGCACACAAACACAATCTGAAGGATGACGTTGATCAGTTCACCCTTGCAGATTTGAATGACAGGGTTTCTGATGGAACACTTGACACAACAAGTGATCCACGACCACCAAATGCACATGCAGGATCACACATTCAAGGTGCAACAGATGAAATTGACGGTGATCAAATTGACATTGATTTCACACCTGCAAACTACACACCTGACACATCACCACCTGAAGTTGATGACCTTGATCAGTTGACAGCACACTTGAAAGGTATTGATGATGCCTTGAATGGTGTTGCAGGAAATGAAAAATACATAATCCGATTTGGAAGAAACAGGAACAATAGTGCTGATGTTTACCTGAACAACGAAGAAGTTCCTTCAAACATTGCAGGAAGCGTTCTTGCTGTTGCTGGTACACTGACACACATTGCAGTGAAAACTGAATCACCTGTGTCTTGTACTTTTGAAATCAGAAAGAATGGTTCACCAACTGTTCTTGAAAGCATTACACTGACAGCACAAGACCTTGCTGTGAAAGCAGTCAACGTTGCATTTTCTGCACAGGATGAAGTTCAGGTCTATCTGAATGGAACATGTGACAGGGTTGTGCTTCTTCTTTCATTTACTAATCCATAAGGTTTGACAGGGCAATGAGCGAACTTCTTTTATCTACAACAGGAACAAACACTGAGATTGTTTTGCCTGACATGGGGCAGAAGAAGTTCGTTCACCCTGTAATTGATTACAACCTTTATAACGAATACAATGAAGAAGACATCAAAGCATCACAGGATTTGCAAAATGCAATCAGTCAAGGATGGATCACATTAACGCTGAACGGATTGACAATTGACGATGTCAAAGAAGTAGTTGAAAGCAGACCATCAAGGCAAAGCATTGACTTTGACCCTGTGAACTTCATTCCTGTCACTGATGCAGAACACGATGAAGATTCACTGCTTGCTTTACTTAAAGGGATCGACACAAAACTTGGAGCAATTATTTCAGGATCAGTTGATGTTGATTCACAAAAAAGCAAACTATCTGAAGACACAACAGTGATGGTTGACGAATGGCAAGATATTGCAGGGGATTCAATCAATCAATTGACTGAAGCAATAACAGCATCAGGTGTCAACAGGAATTATCTAATTGAATTCAGTGGTGATTTTCAGAATTCACAGAACAACAAATTTGTTTGTCTTCGATTTGTCATTGATGGGATTCCTTCAGAAGCATCTGAAATTGAAATCAAGCATCAAGAATATCCTGCAAACATTTCAATTCAGGATATTGCAACACTTGCACCTGCAAAACAGGTCAAGGTTCAATGGAAAATCAAATCAGGAAATACAAACTACACAATCACTGCAAGAAGGGGCAGGTTGATAATTTACGGAGTCGGATAAAATGGCAGTACAGAAACACACATATTCAATTGCAACGGACACAGCAAATGGAAAGGTTGATCATGACACATTGAAAAAAGAGATTGAAGCACCTTCATCAGGCGTGATCTATGGTCTTGCAATTCCAATGATTGTGACTGTCAACGATGTTCTTGACATCTACCTGAAAGACAATGCAGAAGACATGTACGATGAACTTCTTGCAGTTGTGAATGCACATCAAGGTGAATCAACTGCTGAACAGCCTGAAGCATTTGCACCACAGCAATCAAGGGAAGGGTTCAGATTGTGCAACAGGGATTTTCTTTTGAACACTGCAATTTTTGATGGCATTGATTCCTTTGAAGACCTGTACGTCAATCCAGCAGACAACAAGAGATACGACTGGGGTGAAATGTCTTTTATGGGTTGTTATAAAAAAGACCTGACAGAAAGCAGTGAACCGATGATCCTTTGCACAGATCAAGCAGATGCAGATGCAAATGCAATTCTTTCTGTGTGGGATTATGTACCAAGAAATTTGTCAGATGGATCACCAACTGACATTGACATTCTTGGTGGTGGTCTTTGGGTTGACAAAGATTTGCAAGGTGCAAACAATGCAGAACTTCTTGAACATCAGGTCTACGTTATTTCTGCCCCGAACATTCCTTCAAGTCTTGGTGGAAGAATCAAGTTCTTCGATGGTTATCTGTTGCCATACAAAGACAGGCAGATGCAAGCACAGTCATCAAGAGCAATTCCACTTGATGCAACAGGTGCAGGTGGTGTTGAAGGTGGACGAATCAGGGTTTGGCTTTATTATCCAGCAGGGAAAAAGCAAAGTCACATCTTTAGACTGAACACATTCAGGAAAGCAATGTCACAATGAAAGACCATTGCACAAAATTCCCTGATCACCTTTTTGGAATTGACATTTCAGAATGCTGTGAATATCACGACATATGCTATGCACTTGGTGGTGGCGAACAGGAAAGGTTTCTGTCTGACATTGTTCTGAAAAGGTGTGTGTTCAATAAGTTCATGAAAAAGAAAGTGAACTTTGCAGGGGATCATTGGTCTGCTTGGTTCCTTTGGTGGTATGTGTTCATGACCTTGTTTGTTTACAGCACAAAAGCAGGAAGGTGGATTGCAGGAAAGATTGTTTCAAACCTTATGTTTGCAGGTGTCAGACTGTTTGGAAAGAAATATTTTAACTACCATTCACAATAGATTTTATCTATAACTTTCAAATAAAAATTTTGCACAAACCCTTGCAACGATTGCCGTTTTCATTACCGTAGCGAATAAATACTTATAAAAAAAATTGGTATAGATTTTATTTATGGCAGTCAGAACTTGGAAAGGTGAAGGGGATTCAGCACTTCCTAACGATTGGAACACGCCTGCAAATTGGCTTGAAGGGTTTGTTCCTGTCAATGGTGATGATGTTTATTTCAGCGACAATGCTGTTTCTGTACTGACAGGGCTTGATCAGTCAGCAGTCATGCTTGCATCCCTGAATTTCAGACAATCATTCACAGGTGTCAATGCACCTGATGCATCTTCTTTCTTACAGATTGGAACACAAAGATTGACTATCGGACAGAATCAAGGCAATTCTTCTGCTGGTGGTTCTTCAAGATTAAACATTGATCTTCAACCACCTGATTCAGGTGGAACACAAATTGACATATACCAAACAAACACTTCACCTGCTGATCAAAACAGACAGACAGTGCGAATCATTGGTGGAAAAGATTCTGCATCAGGCATCCTGAATGTGTTCATCAGAAGTGGTGTTGTTTCCTTTGCTGAAGATGGTGGATCAACTTTTGAATGTGATGACATTCACATCACCGAAGACGATGCAGATGTCAAACTTGGTGATTCTGTGACATATCAGAACCTGTTCATGCGAAGGGGTTCATTTGAAGGTTATTCAATGCCAGCAGTTGAAGCAAGGTTTTCAGGTGGTGATGGAATCCTTCAGGGTGTTGATGCATTGCCATTGCTTGTGATGGATGGAACAGCATCAGTCATCAGCAACATTGAAGGAACTATTTCACAGGTCGATGGTTATGGTGGAACAGTTGACTTTTCACAGTCAGATGTTTCAAGGATTCTGACCCTTTTGAATTTGAAAGAACAAAATTTCAGCATGGTTTATGACAAAGACGTTCTCGATGTTCAGTCAATTGTCAATCAGATTGAAGGATTTGCAACTTTGGGTGTGTCATGATATTCAACAAAAAGAAAGAATGTGATTGTGGGTGCGGTGGTGCATGTGGGAAACCTGATTTCAACATTGCACCAAATGGACAGGTGAACATCAATTCAGAATTGAAACTGAATCTGAAAGGTTCTGACATTGAAATGAAAGTTCTGAATGGTGAAAGGCATCTTGTAGGGCGAGCAGTTTTAATTGTTGAAGGTGTCCTGAATGGCTTGCTTTATCCACTTGAAGAACTTGAAATCCATCCTGATGCTTGGAATGGCAGACCAATTCCAATTGATCACCCTACAAATGAAAGGGGTGAATTCCTGTCTGCAAATGATCTTGCTGTATTTGAGAAGAACATAGGTCAACTAATGAATTCCCGAATTGAAGGGAATGCATTGGTTGCTGATCTTTGGATGAATGAAGCCAAGCTGAGAAAGCAGAATCCAAAACTGCTTTTGAAAATTGTCAACAAAGAATTCATTGAAGTCAGCACAGGACTATTCATTGAAATTGAAGAACAGGCAGGAGAATTCAACGGTGTCAAGTTCTATGGCATTGCAAGAAATTATAAACCTGATCACCTTGCACTGTTGCCAAATGACATCGGTGCTTGCAGTGGCAAAGATGGTTGCGGATTAAGAAGCAACAAAGGAAATGATGAAATGCTTTATCCAAAAAACCCTTTGGCGAAAAAGGTATGGAATGCATTGGCAGGTATCTTTTCAGAAGATGCTGAAAAAGAAATTTCTTATTCCATCAATCCTGATGGAACTGAAAACACAAACAATCTTGAAGTTGCTGGCGAGCTTCAGGGTGCGAAACAAAAAACATTGGAGACAAATACAATGAAAGAAATGGTTGACAATATCATTTCCAATGAAGGCAATGAATGGTCAGAAACTGATCGTGAATTCCTGATGTCATTGAATGAAGAACAACTGAAAAAAGTTGCTCCTGCAAACGACAATGAGAAAGGGGAAGTTCCTGCTGAAGAAGGTAAAACTTCCAGCGAGGTGAACACCGAAAATGTTTCTACCCCTGAACCAATTGTCAAAGCAGAAGCAAATTCTGAAGTTGATGTTGAATCTGCTGTACGCAAAGTTCTGAATGAAGAATTTGGTGAAAGTGGAATCAAGGGTTTCATTCAGAAAGCTGTTGAAAGTGCATCCAACAAGCGTGTTGAAGCAGATGCAAAAGAAACAGTGATCAACAAAATCATGGCAAACACAGGCATGAACAAAGAAGAAGACAAAGCAGAATTGCAGAAACTTTCTTTGACTGCCCTTGAAACACTTGCCAAAAATTCCACACAGCAGGTCTATCTTGGATTCGGCTCAAACACCAATGCAGATGTTGATGCAGATGCTGAAGTGCTTGAAGTTCCAAGTGATCCCTTCAAAAAAGCAAACAAGGAATAAAAGACAATGAGCAAAAATACAATCATTCGTCGCATTTCAGGTTCCATGACCAAAGACGGTTACGATGCATCAGCAGAGATTTTGCCGGGCATGGTCTGTGAACTTTTTGACAATGCAGGATCACTTGATGTGCGTCCATTGGCATCTGCCAAAAAATCCCGTCTGATTGCTGTTGAAAATGATCTTGCTGGAAAAGACATCACTGATGCATATGCAAGTGGTGATCGTGTTCAGCTTGTGACTTTCAAATCTGGTGACATTGCCCGTATGCGTGTAGCAAATGGCGAGACTGTCACACAGGGTGATGAAGTTGAATCAAACAGCGATGGTTATGTAAAAACTGGAAGCACTGCACCAATTGGTGTCGCTCTTGAATCTGTGGACATGTCCGACAGTTCAGGTGCCGATCCTGATGGGTTCATTGACATTCAGATAATTTAAGGAGTTCCAAAAATGACAGACGATGTAATTGTTGGAAATCAGGTCATTGGTGATTTTGCCAATGCACTACATGCAAACGGTTTTTCTGCTGGACGCTTGCGTCCGTGGTATGATGTAAACAAACGCAAATGTTTCATCAATGTCAATGGAAAAGCTGTTGAATATTCAAACCTCGCAATGAATGCAACACTGCGAAAAGATGAATGGCAGGAAATTGATTCTGCTGTTCTTGAAGTTGCACAAGAACGTCTTGTTGGTGTTCGTGACCTGCTTCAGGCTGGTCTGCTGAAAACCCTTTCACAGGGAATTGGTGCAACTGTTTTCCAATGGGAAACTGTTTCTGATTTTGATGAAGCAGGTGTTTCAATGGATGCAGTGACTGACCATGTTGGCGACCGTCCAAAATTCAAACTTGAATCCATGCCTGTGCCTGTGATTCATAAAGAGTTTGAATTCAACAGCCGTCAACTTGATGCAAGTCGCAATCGTGGTGAAACACTTGATGTGACATCAGTGCGTTCTGCAACTCGTCAGGTGACTGAGAAGCAGGAAGACATGTTGTTCAATGGTGCAGACAGCTTCACTTTTGATGGTGGTTCACTTTACGGTTATACCACTTTCCCACAGCGTAACTCTGTTACTTCTGCTGATGGCAAAAAGTGGGATGACCCTGCAAAAACAGGTGAAGAAATTCTTGCTGATGTCCTTGCACTTATTACTGCAAATGACAATGCAAATCACTTCATGGATTCTAAACTGTATATTCCAAGAGCATATGATCGTGTCCTTGACAATGATTTCAAAGCTGATTCTGACAAAACAATCCGTCAGCGTCTTCTTGAAATTCGTGGCATCATGGGCATTGAACCAGCAGACAGACTGACTGCTGATCAGGTTGTTCTTGTTGAAATGAATCGTGAAGTTGTTCAGCTTGTTCAGGGAATGCCTTTGACAACTGTTCAGTGGTCTGAAAACTTTGGTTTCCGTGAGAAATTCAAAGTGATGATCATTCAGGTTCCAAACCTGCGTGCTGATCAGAATGGTCAGACAGGTATTGCACACATGGATTTGTCATAAGACTTTTCCATTCCGTTCATGGTGGAATCCTTGTTGATCAAGGGTTCCACCTTTTAAGCCTTAACCAAAGGCATTTTAATTCCTTAACCAAAGGATTGTGTGATGAAGCGTCAATATAAAATTCTGCATGGAACACATTCTGAAGATGGAAAATATTTCATTGCAGGAACATCAAACAACATCATTGAAAGTGATGTAAATTTGGCACTAAAATACAAGAACAAGTTTGTTGTCCATGTGCCAAGATCAAATTCAGATGAAGACCCTGATATTGAATTTCTTGAACCCGTTGACAAGGGCAATGGAATGTTTGATGTCATGGACACAAGAACAGGTCAGAAAATCAATAACGGTTACCTGACACAGGAACAGGCTTTTGAATGGTGTGGACTGAATGCACCAAGTGAAGCAAGAAAGAAACCTGAAAAAATTTCTGAAATTGATTCTGATGATGAAGAAACAGATGCAGAAGCAGATGCAGATGCAGAAACTGAAACAGAATCAGAAGGACAAGATGATGATGACAGCAACACAGACCCACTTATTTCATGAAGCACAGGAGACAGTGAAAGGTCTTTGGTCTGTTCCTAAAGCATGGAAAGATGAAAGCTGTTTCATCATTGGTGGTGGATATTCTGCAAAGAAACTTGACCTGTCACTTTTGAAACCCTTCAATGTCATTGGTTGCAATGATGCATATATCTATGGCGAAGAAATTGTTGACATCTGCTATTTTGGCGATCTTGGTTGGTACGATATTCATTGGACTGATGAAGTCAGCTACGATGACATTGGAACATTCAAAGGATTGAAGCATTTCAAAAATCTGATTGTCACAAACTGCCATGACAAGTTTCTTGAAAAAGATCAGGAAACACCTGTCAATCCAAAAGTCAAAGTTCTGAAACGAATGGGAAAGGGAATCAACACCATTCCATCATGTGTTGCATGGAATGGAAACACAGGATCATCTGCAATCAGCCTTGCCTGTCATTTAGGTGTCAAAAGAATCTATCTTCTTGGTTTTGATATGTGCCTGACACAGGAAGGAAGCAAGCAGGTTGCAAATTGGCATCAGAATTTGAAGAATCCACCAAACAAAGATGTGTACGTCAAATGGCTTGAATACTTCAAGCAGATCAAAGAAACTGCATCCATGATTGGACTTGAAATTCTGAATTGCAGTAAAGTTTCAAGAATCAAAGAATTCAAATTTTGTGAATATGAAAAGGCAATTGAAGCCGAAAGGAAAAACCTGAAATGAAACAACTGATCAACATGTGCATTTGCGGTGGCTCAAAAGTCAGACCTGCAACCATGAAAGGAATTGATGTGTTGCAGTGCATTTCATGTGGTGTCATCAGACAATCTGTTCACATGACAGAAGCAGAACTCGATGAATGGTATGAAAAACAATATCATGATGGCATTTTTTCACATGACTATGATCATGACATAAAAATTGCCAATTTAAGACTGAAAGAATACGGTCTGAAGAAAAACACCACCATCCTTGACATTGGCTGTGGAAATGGTGCATTTGTCGATGCAAGCCGAAAGAAAGGGATTCAGGCATACGGTTGTGAAGTTGGTGATGGTGCAAGTCAAAGCAAATTCACTTATCAGGGGAAAGTTGAAGACATCCATTTCCCGACAGACCATTTTGACACAGTTGTGATCCATGATGTCCTTGAACACCTTGTCAATCCTTTGCAGTTCTGCATTGAAGTCAGAAGAATATTGAAACAGGGTGGAACATTCATCATTGACTTTCCTGATTTCTTTGTTCCTGAAGGCGATCATCATTGGAAAGAAATTGAACACCTGTGGATGCTGAATGAAGAACAGGTTGTCAATATCCTTGTTGGACTTGGTTTCAATTTGAAGGAAATCAAAAAACCCATTCCTTCAAAACTAGTTTTCTATGCAGAAGCACCAACAGAACAAAGACAATCAATCATCATTCCGCCGGGCATTGGCGACACATGGTGGTCGTTGTTAAAGCTGAAAAGTTTCTGTGAATCAAATCAAATTGGAATTCCTGATGTTTACATCATGTCAGACAATGGAAAGAAAGACAGGTCAATTGACTTTGTGAAACGAGCACCATTCCTGAATGCAAAAGGATATATGAAATATCCAAACAAAGCACAGGATGAAGTTTGGCGTGAAGCATACATGCTTGATGGAAGAACTGTTTTCACAAGAAAAGATTTGCCTGTTGATGCAGACTATTTCCTTGCTTACAATGGTGTTTTAAGGGCAGGGAAAAACATTGATGAAGTTGACACCTTGTATCAATCAGATTGGCTTTACGATCAATTTATAAGCCTTGAAGAAAGATGGTACGGTGAAAACTGTGTCAAGGAATGGGGTGAATACCTGATTGCATATTTTGTTGATCATGGCATGTATGGAAAGCATTGGATCAAAGAATTCAGCAAAGCACACATCAAGAAAACACTTGAACTGTTGCACAAGCAGACAGGGAAAAAGATTGTCCTTGTTGGTTCTGAATGGGATGACAATGCATTCACAAAAGACCTTGCAAAAGGGTTTGACTTTGTGATCAACATGATTGGCAAAACAGAACTTGAAGAATTCATTGGAATGATCCGATATTCATCAGGGATGATTGGTTTTCCATCAGGTGCAACTTTCATGGGTGTGAAGTTCAAAAAGCCTGTCATGTGCATTTGGAACAAATACTTCACAACGAAATTTTGGTGGAATGCCTGCCCGAAAGAAAGCTGGAACAATTGGTATGGCATCATTGATTCAAGACATGCAAAGCCTGACACAGTTGTGAATGGTTTCATGAAGTTGATTGATGAAAACATTGAAGACACAAAGGAAATTCCTGTGAAAAACAGCAAAAAACCCCAAAAAACAGCCAAAAAAGCCGAAAAAACTGCATCCAAAACAGGTGAAAAGAAAACTAAAAGGGATCAGAAAGAGCCTTTCTTTGTGTCAAAAGGTGCAAAATTGGTTGCATGTGTGCTGAAATCAGGTGGTGATTTTGACAGAACCTACGTTTCAAGGCTTGAAAAGAACATCAAGAAGCACACAAACTATCCGATCAAACTTGTCTGCCTGTCAGACTTGGAAAACACAGGTGCAGATGAAACAATCAAACTGAAACACAATTGGCAAAGTTGGTGGTCAAAGATTGAACTGTTCAGACCTGATGTTTTCAATGAAGAACCTGTTGTGTATTTTGATCTCGACACTTTGGTGCTGACAAACATTGATGGATTGATTGGTTCAAAACATTCATTCACAATGCTTGAAGCATTCAACAAAAAAAGAAATCCATTTGCATCAGGTGTCATGGCATGGTCAGGAAACTATTCAGAAATTTATACTGAATTCAAAAAGAATTTCAGACAGGTCATTGAAAACAGAACAACCAATGATCAGAAATTCATCCACAAAGTTTTGACAGAAGAATACGGCATCATTCCTGAAAGGGTGCAGAAGTTTGTGAATGTTGCAAGTTTCAAAAGAGAATGCAATCATCCCACAGGCGCACCAAAGGGAACAAACATTGTCTGCTTTCATGGCAAACCAAGACCGATTGAAGTCACCCTTCCGTGGGTTCAGGAGGCATGGGCATGAAGTCTGAAGATGGAATTTTGATCACAGGAATTGCAAGAAGTGGAACAAGTGCAACAGCAGGAAGCATTGACATCTGTGGTGCATATGGTGGAAAAACTGCTGGTGGTACAAGGTACAATCAGAAAGGCTTTTTTGAAAACACTGAAATCAGAAATGCATTGATCAAACCATTTCTTCTTGCAAACAATTGTGATCCATTAGGGCAGAACCCATTGCCTGACATTGAAAAACTTGATGACTTTCCTGAACTTCAGGAGAAATTTTTTCAAGTCATGCAACGTCATGGATACAAACAGGGGAAATGGTATTACAAGGGCGCAAAGATGTGTTTGATTTGGACTGTCATTCACAATGCATTCCCGAATGCAAAGTGGGTGATTGTCAGAAGGAATGATGAAGACATCATCAATTCATGTTTGAAAACAGGCTTCATGCGAAAGAACAAAGGGCGTGAAGGTTGGCAATGGTGGATTGATGAACACAAGAAAAGGTTTCAGGAAATGCACACAGCAGGATTGCAGATCAAAGAAATTTATCCTGCAAAAATGGCTGAAGGTGATTTCACAGAAATGCAGGAATGCATTGAATGGTTAGGTTTGGAATGGAAAGAAAAAGAAGTCAGGAAGTTTATTGATCCACAATTATACAGCAGGACAAAAGTAAAATGAAACTGATTGTCAAAAAAGAAAAAAACGGTCAATGTCAGTTGGCACTTGAAGGACAAGATGATTTGAAGATTACAGGCTTCACAATCAAGGCAGGTGTGGATGAAATGATGACAGCAACGATTGATGTTTTGATCCTGCCTGAAGATGAACTTTTGATTGATGCAGATGATCCACACTTGACAATCAATAAACACTTAATTGGAGAAACAAAAAATGCTTGATTCAAGTTGTCCAATTACAGGTGATGAAGTTGCAGAAGTTCTTGGAATCACAATTGATTCAGGAAGCACAGAACTAGACTTTGCAATCAATTGTGCCTGCAAACTTTATGATTCATGTGTCAAAGGCACAGGTGATTCAACGCTTGAAAGTTGCGTATTGCTTTATTTGTCAGCACACTTTGCAAGCCTGAGCGACAAATATAAAAAGGTGCTTGCACAATCTGAAAAACTTGGTGATGCACAGATCACTTTTGCAATCAATGCATCAGGTGGTGCAGGTGGTCTTTCTTCAACAGTCTATGGTCAGACAGCTTTGGACATGGACAAGACAGGAAGACTGCGATCAAAAACATGTGGCATTGGTATTGAATCAATGGGAGCATACAACAATGGCAATTGCTGAATTTGTCAATCAGAATCTGTTGAACGATGCCGTATATTGGTCAATCGGTGCAGGTGAAGACGATGGTGAAGGGAACATCACATATCCTGCACCCATTGAAATCAAATGCAGATGGCAAGATGTGAATGAAATGGTTGATGACAATGAAGGGAATCAATTTTTAAGTCAAGCAATAATCTATTCAGACAGGGAACTTGAAGATAACGGTTGGCTGTTTGAAGGAAAGCTGACTGACATTGTTGGAAGCACTGACAATCCGAAAGAAGTTGCAGGTGCTTACATGATAAAAAAGAAGGGTAAAAGTTCAAGACTGAAGATTGCTGATGAAAAAATCTTCAAGGTGTGGATATGAGCATTCAAATGACAGTTCAAGGTGTTGATGTGACAGAGCAAAATATGCTGAAAGTTGCAAGCGATGTTTTGATTGCATCAGAAATTGGTGTATTCAAAACAGGCTTGCTTGTTCAAAGAACTGCACAGTTGAAAGCACCTGTTGATTTGGGCAACTTGAAAGCATCTGCATACACACATGGAAAAAGGCAGGCATTTGACGATCCATCATGGGTGAAAGAGAAAAAAGAAAAGGATGAAAAAACAGGAAGAATTGTTGTCAGGACAGCAGACCCTGTTGAACTTTCAGTTGATCATGCAAATGCAAAGAATGAAGCAACAGGAAGAATCAGGGTTCAAGAACAGCAATTGAATCAACTTGTTGTCGTTGGGTTTTCTGCAAACTATGCAATTTATGTTCATGAAAATCACAGAACAAAATCAGATTTCTTGCGTTCTGCAATAACAGAAAGCAGTGACACTTTGCTGATGAATGTTGCAAGAGAAATCAAAAGGGTGTTGCCATGAATGCAGTCACAAAAGATTTAGTTGAATATTTTGTTGCAGAAGGTCTTGGTGTTAAAGGTGGCAAAACTGATTGGGCATTATACATGAACCAAGAACCTGCATCAGGAAAAGATAACGGTCCTGCATCAGACAATGTGATCACACTTTACGATCAGGCAGGACAACCACCTGCACGATGCATCAACAGTCAGAAGACTGCATTCTTCACAGCCTTTCAAATCAGGGCAAGGGGAAATGTTCAAACTGATGTCAGGGAAAGACTGAAACTTTTAAGAGATAAACTGACAAGCATTGAAGGATGGTTGCAGTTGAATGGAACAGATTACATGAATTTCCAACCGTTGTCCGACATGTTTCTAATCGCCAGAGATGACAGACAGCGATGGATTTGGGCGGTGAATTATCAGGTTCTAAGAAAATGATGATTCACCATGAAACAATAACAATGATGAATTGAGGTAAAAAAATGCCAAAGAATTCACATGGTACAAAGATAACTTTTGCGAGTGGTTTCCTTGCTTGCATCACAGCCTTTGTTTTACCTGATCAAACAAGAATTGCTCTTGACACTTCTTGCATGGACACCGACACATGGCGGACAAAAATCCCAGGCAAGTTAATTGATCAAGGTGAAATGACTGTTGACCTGTTCTTTGAACCTGAAAACATTCCTCCGATCAATGGTTCACCCGAAACCATTGTCATACAGTTCACCGATGGTGCGACTTGGAGTTTTACAGGTTTTATGACTGCAACAGGTGGTGCATCTGCTGAACTTGATGGATTGATGACACAAACTGTCACCATCACTGTCAGTGGAAAAATTGAAATCACTGGTGACAGTTCATCAGGTTAATAAAAAAAAGGTAAACATAAAATGGACAGCTTAACCAAAGCAGAAATCCTTGAATTCAAAAATCTTGAAATCGTGGCTGTGTCCTTGCCTGAAATGGGCAAGGGCAAAGTCATCAATATAATTGCTTGGAATGGCAGACAGCGTGACCGTTGGGAACAGCAACTGCAAGACAATCAGAAAGGAAAGAAGATCAGCTTGCGAGGCATCAAAGCACTTGCATGTTGTCTTTCCATCTGCAATGACAAAGGTGAAATGCTTTTCAACGAAAATGATTCTGCTGAACTGAACAAGATCAGTGCAAAAATTATCAACAAACTTTGGGATAAGATTTGCGAGATCAATGGTATTGGTGAAAGTGAAGTTGAAGAATTGCAGGGAAACTCAAAAGGCGGGGCGAAAGATGGTTTTGGTTCCGCCTCTCAAGAGAATTTGGAATCCCTGTAAAGCAACTGCAAGAACAGATCAGTTCAAAAGAGTTTGCAGAATACATGGCATTCTATCTGATTGAACCATCAATCGAAGATAAAATTGTTGCGTATCTGAAACAGGTTGCATACTATGTTGACAGATCATCAGGTGGAAAGGTAGACAGAAACCTGACAAAATATGAACTGTTTGAAAAGGCATTGAATGAAACCATGACTGATGATGAAATCATCAATGCAAGAAAGCAATGGCAAGAAGCAAACAAAGATATGTTTGTCAGAAAAAAGAGAAAGAAGAAAAGCGTGTAAACGCAAGGAAATAAAAAATGCCTACCGTTGGAAGCATTGTCGTTGACCTTGTTGCTAATACATCAAAGTTCATCAGGGGCATTGATGAAAGCACAACTGAAATGGAAAAGTTTGGTCGTGTCATGGAAGCAACAGGAACAAAGATGCGAAACATTGGCAGGTCACTTTTCACAAGGGTGACATTGCCGATCACAGCTTTGGGTGTTGCATCAGTCAAACTTGCATCAGACTTTGAAACAAGCATGACAAAGATTGAAACCCTTGTCGGCATTGCAGGTGATGAAGTTGGAAGGATGCGATCACAGGTTCTTGAATTGTCAGGACAAACATCAAAGTCACCAAGAGAACTTGCAGATGCATTGTTTGTTGTAACATCAGCAGGTCTGCGTGGAAGCAAGGCAATGGAAACCCTTCAACAATCTGCAAAGGCATCTGTTGCAGGTCTTGGTGAAACACAGGATATTGCAAGGGCAGTCACAGGTGTTCTTCAGGCTTATTCAAAGCAAGGTCTGCAAGCAAGTGAAGCAACAGACATTCTTCTTGGAACAGTTCGTGCTGGTAACTTGGAAGCGTCAGAGCTTGCACCTACACTTGGTCGAGTTGTGGGAATTGCAGGTGAACTTGGTGTGTCATTCAAAGAAGTTGGTGCAAACATTGCAACATTCACAAGACTTGGTGTGAACAGTGCAGAAGCTGTGACAGGTCTTCGTGCAATCCTGTCTTCAGTTCTTTCACCAACAGAGAAAACAGAACAGGCACTTGCAACTGTTGGTTTGTCTGCTGAAGATTTGCGAAGAAAGATTGGTGAACAAGGCTTGCAAAGAACACTTGCAGAATTGCTTGAAAAGTTTCAAGGAAATTCAGCGGCACTTGCTGATGTTTTCCCTAATGTCAGAGCATTGTCAAACGTTCTTGGTACAGCATCAGCACAGGGTGAAACATATGCACAGGTGTTGAAAGACATGGAAGAATCAACAGGTCTTGTTGATCAGGCATTTGACAGAACAAAGCAAACAGCAGGACAAAAGTTTGCTGAAGCAATCAATGCATCAAAGAAAGCATTCATCAGTTTTGGTGAAACACTGCTTCCTGTTATCACAAAGATTGTTGAAGGAATCACATCAGTTGTCAAAGCAATTGGTGACATGAATAAATTTTGGAAGATTGTAACAATCACAGTCCTTGCATTTGCGGCGGTCATTCCACCACTTCTGATTCTTATGGGAACTTGGCTTGCAATCATTGGACAGATCACAATTGCATATGGAAAAGGATTGATCCCTGCAATTTGGGCTTCAACAAAAGCAATCATTGCAAAGACTGTTGCAATTGGTTTGGCAATTCTTCCTGTTGTGGCTTTGACTGCTGTGATTGTTGCACTTGGTTTAGCATTTATGGAAGCAGGAGATAATGCACAGACAGGTGCAAGAATGTTCAGGGAATCATTCAGGAATGAAAAGAATTTCACTGCACTTGGAAAAGCAACTGAAAGCATTGCAAAGTTGAAGAAAGAACTTGAAAAGATGCCAAAGGGAACACTGCCAGCAGAACAGAAAAGGCTGGAACTTTTCAAGGAACAATCAAAAAGGCTGAATTCACAGAGAAAGATTTTCACAGACCTTGCCAAAGAGCAAAGGGCAACAGGCAGGGGTGATCTTGCACAGCGATCAATGCGAATTGCAAGAGAAAGAACAAAGCAACTGATTGAACAGAACAAGAAGATCAAGGAACAGTCACAACTGATCAAGAAGATTGCCAAAGAAGAACGTGAACGAATGGCAAGGGAACAAAGGGCAAAATCCCTTGAAAAGTTTGCTGAAGGCATTGCAAAGATTCAGGAAGGTTTGCGTGGTGGTGGAATGTCACCAATGGAAAAACTTGCTGATGATATAAGCAAGGCAGAAGAAAATGCAAGGAAATTAGTTGCAGGATTGAAAGGTCTGACAGCAGAACAGAAAAGCACACTGACAGAACAGGCAATTGCTGACATCAAGAAACTTGGTGCTGAAAGAAAAAGACAGATCAAGAAAGATGCAGAAATCGAACTTGCACAGGCATTGCTGACAGGAAAGGAATTGCAAATCTTCAATGAAAAAAGAAGGTTCAATGCACTACGAAAGCAGGCAGGTGACAACAAAAAGATTCAGGATGCACTGAAGAAACAGTTGGAACTGAACATTGGAAAGATTCTTGCAGATGGTGAAAAGAAAAAAGAACCATCAGGAAGAACAACACTGACAACAGATGCACTTCGCAGGGGAAGCGTTGAAGCATTCAGGGCGTTGAATGTTGACAGAGATAATAAAGAATTGAAAGTCCAGCAAGAAACAGCAAACAACACTGAAGCAACAAAGAAAGCACTTGAAAACATTGAAAGAAAACTTGGTGAACAAGGTTTTCAATTGCTAGTGCGAGGTAATTAAATGCCAACACCAACACAAATATTTGAAACAGCAGGTGACGGAAGACGAGCACCAATAAACAGTGACAACACTTTCAACTTCATCAGGACATTCAGAGTTGTTTATGATGAACCTGTGTTTGATCTTGCAGAAGTTGCAGGTGCAAAGATCAGTGAATCAGTCAGACTGCCAAGAAAGGGTGAACCATATTCAACACAGTTTTCAAAAGCAACTGTTCGTGTCATTGATCCAACAGATGTGAACGATGAAGGCTGTGTCTTTGACGTAAGGGTTGAATATTCTTCAGAAGGAAGTTCATCAAACAGAGACAATCCTGATAATCCTTTGAAGCGTCCGTGGAAAGTTTCATTCAGTTTTGACTTCAAAGAAAAGACATTGGAAAGGGCAAAGTCAAGCATTGGTGCTTTCAATGAATCAGTTGCTGTTGCAACTATTGCAGGGGAAAAGTTTGATCCGCCACTTGTCCAGCAAGAAACATTCACACTTGTCAGAATGGTGAAAAACATGGCAAATTTTCCAACTGCACTTGCAAGGGAAACTGTGAAAAGCATGAACAAGAACAAGACAAATGTTGCAGGAATTGATGTTCCTGAACTTCATGCATTCATGCGATCAATCACATCAGGTGACAAGCAAAAAGAAAATGATGTTGAATTCTATGCAGTGACATTTGAAGTTTTGATTGCAGGTCAGATTCAAAATCAAAATGTGAACTACGTTCCAAAAAACACAGCAAGAAACAAGGTCAGTCCTTTTGACACTGAAATCCTTCATGCAGGATACAGGGCATTCTATGTGAATTCGCCCGGATCAAGTGATGCTGATGAAGTGACAATCAACAATAAGAAACCATCAAAGCCTGTCTTGTTGAATGATGAAGGTGCATACGATCCCGAAGCACAAAAACCTGAAAATGCATCCTATATTGTTTTCAGAACATTTGAAGCAAAAGATTGGAAAAATCTCGGGTTGCCTGTCAATCAAGGTGGTGTCTGATGGCAGATAAAGGTGTTGTATTTGGTGAAAAAACTGCTGACAGAATTCTGAATGCAACTCAAAAGGTTGAATCAGCAACAAGGGGAATTGGTTCAAGCACATCGGTCAGTTCAGAAAATGTCACCTATGTCGAAATCACAGAAGCACTTGAAAATGGTTTTTATTTAGGGGTGCAAAGGGTTTTTGATTTTGAAGCAGTACAAGACACAGAAAACCCTGAACCATTTTTCATTGAACCAACATCAGGAAACATCATTCAATTCAATGGCGGTCCAAATGGTGACAACACAAACTTTGGTGTCAGTGAAGCAAGCAATCTTTTTGAAATCAATGGAATGACAGGTGTTCCAGCAGGAACAATTGTTCAGGTCTTTCCTGCGTATGGAATTGCAGGTGGTACACAATGGGTTTTTGATGTCAAGTCAGCATTGCTGTTGCCTTTTCAATTGTCATACGATTCTGATATTTCAGAAGCAACAGTTGGTGCATTCAGAAGTGAATCATGGTATCCGTTTGAAGATTCAATCAGACTTGGCGGACAGGAAGAACTGATTCAAACATCACCTGAATCAATCAGTGCAAGTGATGGTGATGTCATCTTTTATGAAATAACAATTTCAACTTTCATGGCAACACTGAACAAAGACACTGCACTGCCAGCAGACACAGCCGACACCCGACATGTTGAAGTTGGAAGGATCAAAGGCAATCAGGCACATCAAACACTGTACGGAATCATCAGGCTTGATCTTGGTGAAGTCAGGGTTTCAATTGATGACTTGGAACTTGGTTTGCTATACGATAAAATTCAAGCACCTTCAGACACAGGTGATGTTGCAAATGGTGCAGACAATCTTGCACTTGTTGTCTATGTGGCAAATCCAGCAGGTGCAGAATTGGTTGCATTAGATTTTGACATTCAACTTTTGCCAAGTCAGACAATCAGCACATCAGACCACCTGATGCTTGCAAGTGGTCAAAATCATTACAAAGCAACACTTGAAGACATCTACGACAACATTGATGACATCTTTGTGACTGCATCTTCATCTGACACAACTGCCGGACCATTGTTTGACGCATCAGTTGGAACAGAAAAACTTCGGGCAGGTGCAGGTGGAAAAGATGGTTACGATCCTGTATCAACACCTGATAACGATGCACTTTATGTCTATGTCACAAATGAAGCAGGTGACGAAGAAATGTGGATCGACATGGACATTGCAAGACTGGTGAACCTTGCACCAAATTCAACTGATGTCATCATGTTTGCACCTGATTCAACTGCACCAACACATCAGAAAAGAACCTTTGGTGAATTGGCAGGTGATGCAATTCAATTTCTGAACAATGCCTTTGCACTTGATGGAAAAAGATCAATCACAACAGACACAGATCAAGCACAGCTTGTCAATGATTTGGATGATGGAAGTCTTTCTGATGGATATTGCTATTCATACGATACAACTAGGGGATGGCACTTGATAGAAGACCTTCTGATCACAATGAATGGATATAACGCATCATTTGACCAGTTTATTGTTTCAGATTCAAGTGGTGGATCACCTGCCGAATGGCGAAATCTTTCTGTTCTTGCAGGTGAACTGCTGACCTATAGTGAAGCATTCAATTCACTTGATGTTGACCTGACAGGAATCACAGGGTACGATTCAGGGAAAACACAATTTCTTGGACACATTTCAGGAACACTGACTTGGATTGATTCAAGCACGACCTGCACATAAAGGGAATCATGTAATGCCTGAAGTTCGATTGAATGCAAATGGTGAAGTCTTATTGAATGCAAGTGGTGAAGTTGCCATTGACACTGAATGCTGTTGCACAGTTGTCTATGAACTTTGTGATCCAACATCAATTGAATATCTTGAATGCAATGGTGATTCATCAGCAGTTCCAATTTATGTTGACCCTTCAGTTTTATCAGGGATTGATCCACCACCATCTGTGATTGAAATTTCAGGAACATGTTATGAATTTGTTCAGAAAAGCCTGACTGCCATTGATACATTTTCAATTGATTCAGAACCAAATGCATGTGATGATTCTGTCTGTGCAGGTGCAGTTCTTGATTGTGGTGATGCAGGTTGCACAAATCAGATCACACACAGTTCAATTGCGCCATTCTTTACAGAAGCTGAATGTTTGGCGGCACTACCACCGAGCCCTGATTGCACATCTGATTGCAGTGGATCATTTAGTTCCGCACCATGTGGTGCATTCTGTGCAGATTTAGGCGGTCTATGGGCAATCACCTGTTGCTGTGAGGATTCACCATAATGTCTGATATAAGAGTAAATAAAACAAATTTAAGTGATCCAATTCCTGATGTGGTCAAAGCAGGTGGTGTGTGCTATAAGATAAAAGAAATCAACAGTGATGCACCCGACACAGTTCCAACTGATGAATACGAAGATTGCGACTGCTGTATTGCAACATCTGTTTGCTATCAATCCTGCGATGATTCATCAATTTTGATTTACATTGATCCTTCTGCATTAGATATGAGCAACATTCCTTTGGTTGTGGAAATTTCAGGAACATGTTATGAATTGCCTTTGTGCAGTCAAGAAGCACCTGACACATTCAGCATCAGCAGTACACCACCTGATTGTGATGATTCAGTTTGTTCAGGATCAGGTTCTTGTATTTATGAATTATGTGATCCTGTGTCAGTACAATATCAGGAATGTGCAGGTGGCGGTGGTGCAACAATCTATGTTGATCCTTCAGTTCTTTCAACACTTGATCCACCACCTGACATTGTGGAAATAAATGAAATCTGTTACGAGTACGTGCAGAAGTCTTTGACTGCCATTGACACATTCAGCATTTCAACAGATAGTGCTGTTGATTGTGCTGATGAACTTTGTGTTGTCTGTCCTGCAAATAAAACAGCTTCTTATCTTGCACAATCAGGGGGAACGTTAATATTTGGTTCATGTGGTGTTTGCGGAATACCTCTAACAAACCTTGCAAGGCAAAGTGATTTACAATGGCTTGGAACTGTTGGTTCACAGTTTGTTTATCTTGAAAGGGTTTCAAATGAATGGCAAGTCAGGTATCTGTGTAACGCTGGAACACCTGTCACAGTCATTTATAAATTGCCAGGCGGTGCAGGTATTGGTCAAGCCTGCCCACCAAACGGAAACTATCAACACACAAGTTTCCCATCAGCAGGCGTGGCTTGTGCAGGAACAGTAATACCTTCTTTTATGGTGATAAGTTAAAATGGCAAATATAAAAATAGCAAAAGTTGGTGCATGTAATAACGATGCAGTTTTATATAATGGGAATTGTTACAAGTTCCTTCAGGAAAGCCCCGATCCACCTGACACAACACCTGCAAGCATTCATGATGATTGCGAAGATTGCAAATGTGACAATGCAGTGAGCGTTGAATATTCAAGTTGCGAATGTGGCGATTCAATTTTTGTTGATCCTGCTGTGCTTTCAGGATTAACACCACCACCACCTGTGATTGAAATTTCAACAGTCTGTTATCAATATGTGGAATGTTCACAGACAGCAATTGATACATTTTCAATTGATTCAGAACCAGCAACATGTGATGATTCTGTCTGTGCAGATGTATTCACATGTCCTGTTGATTGCTCAAGTTGTTCGTGGCCATTAAGTATTTTCATATCAGGAATTACAGGAAGTGCTTCCTGCACAAGCCATAATACATTTTTTAATTTTAGCTCACAGCCTTCATCATGCGTCAGGCGTTATCAAAATTTTCTTGGAACAGTTTTTGTCGATGTTCAATGTGTTGGAACAAAATGGCAGGTTGTCGATATTCTTGGATTAGGTTTGATTTGGGAAGCAGACAATGTTTGTGGTTGTCCACCAACAGGCATTTTTTATAATTTAGTTTCAACAGGTTCATGTGGGGGAACTCCGACATGTCAGGTCTTTTAATTGAAAGGAAAAAATAATGAAACCCAAATTCACAGAAAGTTATATTTGCAGAAGCAATCAGAATTGCATGAATTGCAGGTTTTCCCCTATTCGGGAAAAGTGGTTTGGAATGTATGAAGTTCCTGAAAATATTCGTGAAGAATGTGCAAGGGGAAAAACAATTGATCAAATCAAAGAAGAACATGCAAATGTTCAGAAAATGAGAAAAGAAAACCCTGAATTGCCAAGCCTGATTCAAAGGGCATGGAACTATTCACAGTTTTTGAAGCGTGAAGCAATTGCAAAAGCTAATGGTGAAGAAACAACTGTTTCACAGGAAGTCTTTGAAGAAAGGCTGAAAATTTGTCAAGCAAATAAATGTGGCAAACTAAATATAAAAGAACATGATGATGGTCAAGGTGGAATCTTGGAAACATTCACATGTTCACATCAAAGCTGTGGATGCAATCTGTTAAGCAAGTTATGGAAAACAGTTGAATCATGTCCAATGGATGAATGGCAATCCACACAAGGAAATGGATGATGAATTATGAATACAGAGCATTGTGTGTGAAAGTCTACGATGGTGACACCATCACCTGTGACATTGATCTTGGATTTTATATCACACTGAGAAAGCAAACAATCAGGTTGCTAAGTATTGACACCCCTGAAATTCGTGGTGATGAAAGACCTGAAGGATTGATTGCAAAAGATTGGCTTGCTGAACAAATCCTGAACAAGGAAGTTGTTCTGCACACACTGAAAGACAAACGAGGGAAATACGGACGCTGGCTTGCAGATGTTTACCTGCCTGAATCTGACATTTCCCTGAACAAAACAATGCTTGATTTGGGCATTGCCAAAAAATACCAATAGGAGAAAAAAGAAATGAAACAAGCAATTTATCTGATCATGTGTTGTCTGCTGTTTGCAGGATGCTTGACAATAAATGATGATGAAAGCAAGAAGGATGAAGTCACAACCAAAGAAGGGATTGTTCAACTTGATCCAAATAAAACCTACACAGCAGATGAAGTGAAAGCAATCAAGCAAAAACAGGCACTTGCTTTTGATCAGGAAATCTTGAACAGGAAACTTGAATCAGACAAGGACACAAGAACAGTTCTGCGAAGGGTGCAATATCTGTGCGGTCTTATTCTACTAATATCAGCGATTGCTTTTTGGAAAGCACCTTCGTCAAATGCTAAACGATGGGCAATAGGTGGTGCAGTTGGATCAGTCTTTGCTTTGATGGTATGTGCAACCTGTTCTTTCTTTCTTGATTGGATCAGGTGGATCATGCTCGGCTTGCTTTTAAGTGCAATTATCACTGCTGTTGGTTTTGCTGTTCTTTGGATCAGGAAAAACTATGCATTCAAGACTGTCACCAAGTCAGCACAGAAACACATTGACGCTGATCCTGAAGGATGGAATGATCTTGTTGAAAGTGGCAAGATTGATCACGATGAAGATGTGAAGAAACAGGTGAAGGATGCAAAGAAACAAATTGAAGCAGACAACACCAAAGAAAAGAAAGCAAAACTGAAGGAAAGCATCAAAGAATTGAAATGATTCACCTTTGCACAGTTCAGCACACAGGAACTTGGTTTCTGATCAGGTTCCTGTATAAACACCCTGAAGTTCATGACTACATCATTGAATGGACATTGCGACATCAATTAAGCAAATGCACACTTGATGAAACAAAAAGGAACATCTTTCATTGTCATGCACCTGCAAAAGACAGTGCATATTTTCACATCTTGGAATCCCTGATGAAAACAAACAAGGTTGTGATGACAGTTCGTGATCCAATTTTAGCACTGACAACTCGGCACACAAGGCATCCTGAAATGGATCACACTTTCATCTTGAAAGGGTTTCTTCAAATGCATGAATGGGCAGACAATGAAAATGTTTTCTTTTTCAACATTCATGATCAAAGGGAAGAACAGTTGATTGCACTTCTTGAGTTTTTAGGATTGGAAATTGACTGTGAACTGATCAGTGAATACGAAAACAATTGGCAAGCAGAAAACACAACACAGGGAAGGAACATCTTGAAAACCCTTTATCTTGAACATGGGATTGATGGCATCAGGCACAAGCTGTCAGATGAAATTGAATTCCTTGAAAAATATCAAGATAAAATTCAGGGTTTCATGGAAAGGTTTGTCAGATTGTCTTGGTTTTCTTGACAAATTAAAGAAAAAATGCAATTTGCGATAAAATGGAATATATTAAAAAATGAGCGATGATATAACAACAGAAAAAGAAGGCAACAGAAAAATGTCAACAAAAGAATGGTGGATTGGAATTCTTGCCCTTGTCTTCACAGGCATTGGATTGATTTTCAGTATGTGGCAGACATCAATTGAAAATGCAAAAGAGAATCAGAAAACCCGATCCATTGTTCAGGATTTGAAAGAAGACTTTGAACAGTACAAGCAGATCACTGACAAAAGCCTTGCACATCTGTCTTCCAAGCATCATGAACATTCTGCAATGGCAGGACACCCGATCACACAGGAAAGGATTCTGCAAAATCAGAAATTGCTTGAAAAGATGGAACAAGTCATCACAAAAGATGTGCCACAGATCAAAGCTGAAATCATGCTGTTGCGTGCTGTCACCATGCCAAAGACATCACCTTCACCTGTGCCATAAGATTTCAAGGTCACTGTGAATTCTGCTTCGGGTTCATGGTTGAATGACTGCCCTTCTTGATGCAAAATAAAGCATCCTGAAGGGTTTTTTCTTTTCAGGGGTGTCAGTGGTGGGTTTTGCTGGCAAAGTGCAGGAGAATCAAAGGAATCACCATTCAGTGCAAAAAAAAGCCCTGCCGGAGGCTTGGCAGGGCAACAAGGAGGCGTATTCAGTGGCTCTTGCAGGAGAAAAGGAGGCATGGCATTACAAAAACCACAATCAAAACTGTCATTTCAGGTTCAGAAAGCAAGGAAATTGCAAAAAAACCCTGAAAAAATCTATATTTTCCCTGATTTTCTGCCCTTTTCCCTTTAGTTTTCTTCTTGTTTTTAATTTATTTATAAAAAAATAAAGGGAAATTTTGAGGCTAATTTGCAAAAAAAACCATTTTTTTTTCAAATATTCACTTGCAAATGTATAGATAAAATCTATCTTTCCTTAACAACCAAAGGAGAATCCAAAATGACTAAGCAAGCCACAACCACAGAAAACCTTGAAATGACCATGCAGGAAATTGTTGCTGTTGGTTTAATTCTGAATGCTCAAAGAACTGCTGAAACAACTGTTGCAGATATCAGGGCAGAACTTGACAGCATGAACCCTGACAAGGTTGTTTATGCAGTCAGCAGATTTCGCAGGGATGCTTGCAACATTGAACAGGCAACTGAATCTTCAAAGCCATTTGGAAAATCAGGTCAACCATACCAGCCAAGAACCACCAAACCACACACACCAAGCAAACGTGAACAGTGCAACTACGGGCAGGCATAAAGCCTGTCTGAAAGGAGAATCAAAAATGACTAAGCAAACAAACAACATTGAAGAAACTGCTGAAGAAACTGCCACAAATTATAACAAAGGAAGAAAGATGCATCCATCATCGGGGATCATTCATACCCTGATTTATTCCGATGAATCTTCAAAGGTTCATTTCCAAGAGCTTGCAAATGGAAAAGTGCTTGTTGCCTTCAGTCAAGTGGAAGGAACTCTTGAAATGGCAAAAGATGTTGCTCGCAATATTTGGAAAAAAACCCTGAAAAATAATGATTGGCAGATTGCCAAATAAATAAATAATCAACCAAAGGTGCAGGGGAAACCCTGCACCACTAAAGGAGAATCAAAAATGAAAGTTTCAAACAAAAGAATCACAGCAAATCAATTTGCAAAGTTCCTGATTGGAAAATCCCTGAAGCACCTTGCAGATCAGGTTGAAGTTGAAAATCAAATGTTTTGGCTGGACAAGCACCCTTCAGAAAAGGAACTTGCAGAAATCAAAAGACACCTGAACAAACACATTGAAGGAATATTTTCACAAAGAAAGATCACTGCACCCTTTGAAGAAATTGATCAATGCTTTGATGGTGTTGAAGAACCAGCAGTTGAAATTCCTGTTCTTGATGATGATGACATCAGGGAAGAAGATTGCTGTCAGGATTCAGCAGATGGTTTCATCAGGGATTTGATGCCACAGAAAAAAGCCAAGAAAGAAAAGGTGAACTGCTGGAACTGTGGCATTGAATTGTTGAACAGCAGTGATACAAACCTTTGCAAGGGATGCAAGGAAACAGAAGAATTCATTGATGAAGTGATGAAGTGATCCTGAAGAAAGGAGAAGAATAAAATGAAAAGAAGCAAGAAATGGTATCGGGCAAAATTCTCAAATGAATCCTTTAGAAGTTTGCTGAATCGGGCAATCCGCAGAACAAAAGAAGCACCATCCAAAGTTGAAGCAAAATCAGTTTGGCTTGATGAAACAGCTTTCTTTGGGAAAGGGGCAACACCTGATCAGATTTCAGAAATCATTGAAGCTGAAAAAGAACTTGAATCAAATGGCATCATTTAGGAGAATTAAAAAATGCCACAAATGAAAAAGACAAAGGAAAAAGGCAAGTGCTTTTGGTGCAACACACCAACAGACTTTGCAAGCCTGATTCATGGAATGGTTGAATGTAAAAAGTGCTATGAAAAGAAACATGGCAAAATCAAAAAGGAGAATAGAAAATGACATTGCAAGAATTTGGATCAGTCCTTGCAGGTGCAATGGTGCTTGCTGGATCAATAACCTTTTGGACAAACTATGTTTTCCAAAGCATGTGTGAACAAGAAGACAAGGAGAAAAAGAAATGATTGTGTGCATCAAATGCAAAAAAGAAATGCCTGCTGTCAAGAATGGTGTTCAACTGCATTACGGTCATGGACACTGTTATGCATCAGACATGTTTGAATGCCCATCCTGCCATTGCCAAATTGCAAACGCCAATAATCAAGCATGGCAATCTAAGCAATGGGAAGGAAAAGAAGAATCTGATGTGTGGATTGAAATGCACAAAGGCAACAATGAAAAAGGAGAATCTGAAAATGAATAAAGAAGAAATTACAACAGCACTGATTGCATCTGTTCCAAGCAATGTGTTTGCAGATAAAGAAAGCATGAATGTTTTGCTGAATCAAATTGAAGCAATGGCAGAATTTGAAGGTGAAGAATTCTCTGACTTGGATGATCCAAAAGTCAGGGATCAAATCAAATCACTTGCATACAAAGTCAGCAGGACAAAAACCTTCATTGATGCAGAAGGAAAAAAACTTGTTGATGAATTAAAAGCAAGATGCAAACCAATTGACAGTGCAAGGAAAACTGCAAGAGAATTTCTTGATGACCTGCGTGATGGAATCAAAAAGCCTGTCATTGAATGGGAAGAAAAAGATGCAAAAAGAGATTTGGAAGAAAGGAATGAAATTGATTCATTCAGGGAACTTTCAAATGCAGAAACCATTGATGAAGCAAATGAAAATCTTGCAGTGTTGCATGAATGGAATCCTGAAGAAAAAGAATGGCGTGATGATTTCAGAAAAGATGAAGCAGTCAATGCAAAGCAGAAAACAATTGACAGTTTGAAAAAGATCATTGACAACCTTCAAGCCATTGCAAAACAGAAAGCTGAAAAGGAAGCATTTGAAAAAGAGAAAGCAGAACACGAAAAAGAAATGGCAGAATTCAAAGCATGGAAGGAACAACAGGAAAAGGAAAAGGAACCTGCAAAAGAAAAACTGATCCTG
>Ga0180437_10000859_pt1 | contig 54235 bp, 44 predicted proteins | sample SS_ome_4_FD_132410 | JGI IMG/M metagenome (GOLD analysis project Ga0180437, IMG submission 132410) | Hypersaline lake sediment archaeal communities from the Salton Sea, California, USA - SS_3_D_1 metaG | ecosystem: Environmental > Aquatic > Non-marine Saline and Alkaline > Hypersaline >...
GTCAGCTTGAACAGCTCAAGGCAAGTTATGAACGCGTGAAAAACGCCCTGTATATAGATGAGGCCTATCTAAAGAAAGTTGAAAATAACGTTGAGGAGCAACGGCGAATTCTAACGCAGGACAGTGAAGAAACACAGAAGAATATACACTTTTATGCGGCACAAGAAGAAGCGTTTGAAAAGAAAATAAAAGAGGCTGCTTCTCAGTTGGATCTGTCATCGGGCGATGAGCTAGCGTGGAGGGATTGGAGTAAAACGCCTCAGGATGAAAAACAATGGCGAGCACTATGTAGTATTGGCTACTTGGGACTTGAAGCGTCAGTAAGCGATGTTAAACATGAGTATAATGAAGCTATTCGCGAATTTGAAAAGGCAAAGCTAAAAAAAGCCGAGGTTCAGTTGGCGATTATTAGATCATGGAACGTTATTTCAAAGCGTCGCCTTGGTTTCAATCAAGCGCTTGAACAGCAAATCAAATCGTATGATGCACCTAAGACTGATATTCAAAGTACGCTTGCGAGTCTTAAAGAAAAACGAGCACGTGCAACGGGGCGGCTGCAGCCATTTCTTTCTATACAAGAGCATATCGAGAAGTTTACTAAATTATTGGAAGAAGATAAGCTTGGACTTAAGGAGTCACAACCACGGCTTTATAAGATATGCAGCGAGCGTATAAAAAAGTCTAAAGAAAAGGTTCAAGACTTACTCAATAGTACGACAAAATTAATTGAAACATATGCCCAAGCAATCGTAATGCTTGAAGAATCGGCTAAGCGTATTGAGAATGTGGTCAGTGAACTGGGAAGCAAAAGTTTTTGGCGCCGATCTGATCAATCGATTACCTGGTATGAGCTAAAGAATTTCTTTCCAGACATTAGGCGCTTTTTTGATGATATAGCAAGTGGATTTCAACGTACCTGGCAAGGGATGAATTGGCACTATGTCAAACATTGGTTTGGCCAATGGTTTAGTTCGGTTTCGTCGCTTTTACTTTTGGTACTGCGCATACTTATTTTCATTTTGCTTTATTGGGCACTGAGCTTTTATTTACCAGAGTTTCAGACGTATTTAACTAAAAATTCCGGGTATTTTGCGCGTTCTAACATACGTCTTCTTGCTTCCACGCTTTTGCATTTTATTAATACACATTTTACGGGATTATACATTTGGACGGTTGGGTACATATTAATTTCATTTGGTGTTATAGATAATGTATACCTGGCGCTGGTATTTTACTTAGCATCGATACCATACATGCTATGGATCTTTCATAGCTTTTTTACGTACGTTGCCGAAGAAAATAAGAAACTTAGTTATATCTTTATAAGTGAGTCTTATACGTCTCGCTTCATGCTCATTGTACCCCTACTTGTGTATATCACCATTGGTATTACTTTCTTTAGAAAAGCATTCTTGATTGGTAACTATCACGCGTCTGCTGTTCCGGCGATTTTAAATGCATTTAACTTTATTATCTTCCAGCTTGCTCTGATGGGTCTCATTAGCAAAGAATGGATTTTGAGTTGGATTCCCCAAAAATCGTTAGTGTGGGAGTGGGTGTATGAGCGAGTAAATCGTTACTACTATATTTTATGGGTAGGGCTCGTTGCTATTATCGTTATGAGTAACCCATATGTTGGCTACGGACGTCAGGTATGGTTTGTGCTTTCTCGCTCGTTAATTGTAGCAATTTTAATTCCTTTGCTTTCCTATCTTTATGGGAAGGTACGACAGACGAGCGTTGATCTCTTTTTCTACTCAGCTGAAGGTGGCCGTGTAAAAGAACGATTTGCATCTGCCCGTGCATGGTACGGTTTCTTTATTATCATTGCGTTTTTTTCATTCATTCTTATTGGGATTTTAGTAACGGTTAATGTGTGGGGATATTCTATTGGGCTTCGCGATGTATATACCGGACTTAACTACACCCTCTATGAGACGGTTGGTGCACATGGTAGGAAATTACCGATTACACCACTTAAGTTTGGTAAATTTATTTTGGCCTTTGTTGTGGGCTTGTTTGCAGCATATGCATTTAACCGGATCTTTCTTAAAAAGATTTTTGACCCACTGTTGATCACCAGTGGGGTACAAAACACGATTTTTACTTTAAGTCGTTATGTTATCGTCTTTATTGCTCTTCTGATTGGTATGCGCTCTATTGGGTTGCAGTCTGTGGCTAATACGCTTGCATTAGTTGGTGGTGCACTTTCATTTGCCTTTAGAGATCAGTTGGTTGATTTCTTCGCCTACTTTATTATTCTTGTGCAGCGGCCTATTAAGATTGGTGATCTTATAAAGCTTGAAGATGGGACTATTGGAATTGTACGTCACGTAACACCACGTTCAGTGGTAATGCGTCAGAAAAATAGTGTTACCATTATTGTCCCGAACTCGTATATTATTACCAAGGCAGTAACGAACTGGATGTATACAACAACTTTCTCCGGGTTGCCGGATATGCATTTGACGTTTCCGTATCGCTACGAGCCAGGAGAGATTAAATCGATTATCTTTAAAGTTCTTGACTCAAATCCAAATCTTTTAAAGAGTCCAAGCCCTATCATTCGTTTAGAAGCATTTCGTGATATAGGGTTTGATATTATGATCCGTGCATTTGTTTCAGGTGATAAAGTTCTTGATCAATGGGATATTGCCTCCAGCCTTCGTATAGAGTTATTGAAAGTACTCAATGAGCACGGTATTAGTATTGCAGAACAAACACGTGTTGTTCGCTATATTCAAGAAGCCCCAGGTCAGGGAACCATCTCTCCTCCGTCACCAAGCAAGCCTGATAAATTACCTGAAAACTAAACGATTAGGTATACTCCAAAGTATGACTTCTAAAAAGCTGCTTGGGGTAATCTTAAACGTTCTTGTATTGAATTACGTTACTTACAGTGATAGTTATTGTAGCTGCTCAGGGGTGAGTGGGGATCTTAGATTTCTTTGTGGCTGCTGATAGATAGTAACCGTATTCTTACAATCCCTTTGATATAGAACTTCACTTGAAGTAGCAGCTAATCGTCATGTGCAGAAAAAATCATAGGAGAGTATATACAATGCTTATATGATTTAGCGATCTTCGCGAGTAGGCTGATCTTCTTTTTTATTATCTTTGGATACATCAATTGACGTTGGCTTTTTAGTTCGAAATCTATTCCATATTTTTTGAATTGTTTGATGAAAACCACCGACGCGAAATCCATAAATAATGAGTAAAATTGAACAAATCATCAGAACAATTGAAACGCCAACAGTCATAATATCCAATGTGTATAAAAGAAGCAGTGATCCTATGATAACATACAAAAGACCACGTAGGGTGTTGTTATGAAGGGTATCAAATGGGAGCATTTATTTATTTCCTCCATTCCTTTGTTTTTTAAAGATGCAATACAGGTTCCATACTCCCATAGCAGTGAATAAGATGGAGGTAAAGAACAGTAAGTATCGACCAAACTCTGGTTTTATGAGTTCCATGGCTTGGAGAAATAATAAAAAGCCAAGTATTGCCTGGGCGGCAGCTTGAATGAGACCGAATAGCATTCTCAATCCCCCTTATGCGAATTCTAGAATTTTTAAAAACAAGGTTAACTGGTAAAAAGATGGCATACTCCTATACCTGATGTCTATGGTTTTGAATAAAAAAGGGTATGGTGAGAATGTGGACGTTTGCATTTTATTGAGTTATTCCCATGATTGATCTAAGGGCCAAAATAAATGAGGAGGTGCTGTATATTCCGGCCCAGAAAGGATAATATTCCTCTCGATTGTAGGGTAAACGACTTACGAGGCTGCCAATAAGGAGAGGAAGAATGTATTGGGGTGGCATAAGAAATGCGGTGATAGTAAGGACTTGATTGATACGAGTAAATGAGAGAATCCATGCGAATAGTGCACCAAAAAGAATGGGACCTGCTTCGAAGGTGTAGACTGTTACCAGAAGTGCCCGCATAGCTGATCGTTGGGCAATTAATGGGGGGAGCCCAATAAGTTGAGCTTTTGCAAGAAGCCAGAACGTGATACTTAGCGTAATAGCTCCGGTAATGAGTCCCAATACTTGTGCAGTGATTACTTCAGACCGTTTGGTGTTCAGTAGCTGGGCTGATTTGCGGCCAAAAAGGCTGTCGGCAAGTATGCCTCCTGCCAGTTCCACAAACGTTGAGACTAAGGTTATTTGTAATGCAGAAAAACGAAACAAAACAAGCCCCGGGACCATGACAAAGGTTGCAAAACGTCCCAAGGGAGCTAAGCCAATGCGGGCAGCAATGAGAGCAAGGATATAAATAGAAATACTAGTCGCCGCAATCAGGTAAATAATAGAAACTAATGAAAATTGGTGGTACCAGAAGAAAAAAATCGGGAGCAACAGAAGAAGCGTATACGGTTCTTTGAATTTGTGCTTTATGGTGGCAAGAAGTGTTGTCGGGATGCCAGACTTTACCTTATTTTTATCGAATGAGGTACGCATATTTTTAATAAGATGATACACGAAGCTGAACCCTATCATACCAGCAACCCACCCCATGACAAACTGAGAAAAAGTGAGATGTGCATGGGTCAATACATACAATGGACTAACAATGAAGAATTTGGTAATTGTGCCCACCAATAGCGGCAGAGCTGTGAGCGTTCCGGTAGCTACCCCCAGAGCCATAAGCAGTAAGCTCATATCAAGGTGAAAGGTCATGGCAGGAAATGATAACCAGGAGGTGAGGGAGTGACGGGAAATAGTTAGTGAAGTCGGTATGCGGGGTATGAAGTATGCTAGCTGAGCAAGTAGACTTGCACAGGTACCAGCAAGAAGATATATTCCTTTTTTTGCAGTATCAAATGCAGTAATTGCTTCTGTTACTACTTTAGAAACGGGAAAGGGGAAAGGCTCAGTAAGAGTGTAGTCTTCCATCCATTCAGCTAGAAGAAAAGCGAAAGCTCCTGCAGCACAAATGAGCATAGTTAATGTACCGATAAAACTAGTCGTGTGTTGTACCCACTCGTTAAAATTCTGATATGCCAAGAAGCGATACGTCGGGTATGCAAACGCAACTGCAACTCCGCTAATACCTGCAATGCCAGCAGCACTTGTAATGGTAATTATTGAACTATGTGCCCTATAGTTACGTGAAATAAGATGCATTATACCAGTAAGTGCAATAGCAAGAACAGGTTCAATCCAAGGGCCAAGCGGCGTTGCCATGGCTATGTAGAGCATAATAATGGCACTTATACTTGAGACAATAACCGCCGTAAAAAAAACAAAAATGCGTTTCATATTCTACTCAAAACGTTATGGTGCCGGGGGCCGGAGTCGAACCGGCACGGTGTTATCCACCACAGGTTCCTGAAACCTGCGCGTCTACCTATTTCGCCACCCCGGCAGTATGTTATAATTCTTCTCCCGCAATACGACCAGCCAAAAAATGTGCATGAAGATGAAATACCCGCTGCCCTGCATTGTAGCCGTTATTTATTAGTAAGCGGAAATCAGCAGCATCTGGGTTTTTCGATGCTATTTGTTGAGCTGCATTAGCAATAGCCTGCGCAAGGTGAAGTTGCTCTTTGCCAAGGGAGGTGAGATCTTTTACATGGACCTTCGGTATAATAAGATAATGAATAGGAGCCTTTGGGGAGATATCTTCAATAACAATGACCTGGTCGTCCTCGTATATTTTTTTATGGGGTAATTGATTAGCAATGATGGCACAAAATACGCAATCATTCATAAAAGGTGCCCTTTATTTTTTTAAATGGTACCGAGGGTCGGACTCGAACCGACAAGGTGTCGCCACCGCGAGATTTTGAGTCTCGTGCGTCTACCAATTTCGCCACCTCGGCATACAGTAGTTGGATCTACTTATTAGAGTAGCATAATGATTAAGAGCGTCAATCCAAGCATTGATGCCCGAGGAGTTACTTATAATCCGATTTAATCTCTGCACCTAATATTGAGCTGGGCTTACATAAGGGTATGAGAAAGAGAAAGAAGTGGTATATAGACAATAATAATAAGACTGCCAATCAGAAGTGCCAATAAGCAAAGGGCAAAAACGGGGATATAGGTTTGTAAGAGACTGAGCGTATGGTGCACCTCTTGGGTGGTCCATAGAGCTGCCTTAATGATCATAGAACCCATATTTCCTGTTTTTTGACCGAGTGTAATCAATGCATGAAGGGCTGGAGACAAAAAGGAAAGGCGTGCCTGCCACGCTGAAGGAAGGTCTTGTCCTGACTCGATATCATGTAAAATGGGGTTCATCTCTGATTGAATAGCTTTTATGCGTATTGCTTTGATAGCGACGTGCATCGATGGTACAAGGTGTATGTTGTTGCTAAGTAAGATTCCAAGTGTTTGAAAGAAAAAGCTCAGTTGAGAATACCATATAAACGATCGTGCCACGGGAATATGTAACAGTATTCTTTCTAAATAGTGCCGGCAAACTGGGTGAGAACGGAAAGTATACAGGAGTGTTACAATCACACCTATTGCAACTGCACTACAGATACCATACCAGCTTTGTATAAAATGGCTTATCGTAAAGAGTGTTTGGGTATACCATGGAATTGGCTTTTCTGTTGATAAAAATAGGGTTTCAAAACGTGGTATAAAAAAAAGAAACAGAAGGACTGTGATCATGATAAAGAGTGAAAATGTAATGCATGGCAGAAAAAGTGCTGCTTTTGTTTTTTTAATGAAGTTTTCCTGCATCGTGTAAAAATGGGTAAGCGCATTGAGTGCAGGAACCAGGGCTGCTGAGACTTCTCCTGCAGCAATAAGCGTGAGCATTACTTCGTCAAAAAGATGGCGATGAGCTTGTAAGGTCGTGCTGAACTCTCGACCTGCTTTAAGTTGGGTGCTTGCTTCTTCTAAAATAGCTTTACAAAAAGGATGGTTAATGGTTTGAGCAGTAAGTTCAAGAGCTTCTTGCAGTTGAATACCAGCCTCAAGAAGATTACTCAGAGTATGGCACAATGCAGATTTAACTTCACGGGAAAATGGTCTTTGAGGAGTAGCACAGGTACATGCATAGATGAGTTTAATATGCCTTTCGGTCAGTTTATGTTGAATGTCATTTTGCGAAGATGCAAGCATTATTCCTTGCACATGTTTTTTGTGGGTCGTTTGTCCAATCCATTTATACCAAGACATATATATCCTATTCGGGTATAGATAATTGATGAGGCGTATCATCAAGCTTATGCTCTAACAAAAGAAGTTTTAAGAGTTTTTTACGGGTAATATTCATAGGAATATGTACTGTCTTTATCCGTTGAGTTGCTCCTTTGATAATGGTGATTTTGGAAGGGGCGAGCTTGCAGATGTCCGCTAAAAGTCTAATAAGTTCACTATTTGCTTTGCCGTTTTTTGGTGGACTTGCCCGGTAACATTTGATTATGTCCGCGTTATCGAGGGTCCATTGCTGCCGGTGAATGCGGGCTTGAGAAGAGCCCGGAACCACTTTTATTGTAACAGTAAGTGTCATCAGAAGTCCTTCTAGTAGGTGTCAAGGACAAGCCGTAACTTGCATAAAATCATACAAACGTTATGCTTTTTTGTATATACTCTTTTGAAAAAGACCGTATAGGAGAGATGGCTGAGTGGTCTAAAGCGCTTGCCTGCTAAGCAAGAGTCTGGGAAACCGGACGCGAGGGTTCGAATCCCTCTCTCTCCGCCATATATCATTGCGCCCATAGCTCAATTGGATAGAGCGTCAGACTACGGATCTGAAGGTTGGGGGTTCGACTCCTCCTGGGCGCACCAGGACTTTGTCCTGGATCTAAGGATATACTCAGGTACGGTTAATAGCCCATATGGACACATAGTGGTACGATTCGGTAACGAGGTGATAGACCTTGGTTTACGAGGAGGCGTTTTTCTAAGATATTTCATTTTTTTCTTGTCCAGTCTTGTTCAAATTGATAGATGTGCTTGAATGTGTCATTTCCGCTTTGACCCTTTATTTAGAAGGCTTATGTAAATGTTGACGGGGGAATTTATTTTTGGATATCTTGTCAAAAACATATGAGGATTTTAGTTCTAATCCTTAACATTTGTAAGGAGATTCGAATGAGAATAAAAATGGTGTGTATGGCATTTCTTTCTATTATGCTTGTCTGCAATATTATTCTAAATTCGATGCCAGAGATCGCGGAATTTGATGCGGAAGCTGGGCCATTCCTGCGAATATCAAATCCGATATGTTCTGGAGATGATAAAGAAGCGCTATTGGATGTTGATCTTGTTGTTCTTAGGCCCTTTAATGCGAGTAACGGAGCGATTGCAGTTTGGAAGATAGATCATCATGGGGTAGTGGAATGCGTTGTAAAGAAAAACCCATGTGACTGGAACCAGCCAGGCTCTCCGTCTCCTCCCTGCCCATGGCAGCCTAATGATTTTGTCATTGTTTCCACTGCATGCTTTACGAATTTCCCTTCTGGGAATTATGAAAGTTCAATTACTGGAACATTACATGGTGCCCCGCTATTTGAAAAGCCTATTAATTGCTCGTTTAATAATCCCTAGAATGAATTAACGATGCACTATACTTTACCAGTGTCCCTTCCTAGTATGGTTAAGCTGAGTATAGTTAAATAGCTTACGCTATTTAGGGTTGGATAGTCTCATCGATGACAATTGCTGTAGCATTTTCTTGGTTTTTTAGTTGATGAAGTTCATCAATTAGCCATTCGAGAACGGTTGTTTTGTGGTCTGCGAGATACGTTTTTGTAAAAAAGAGAGGTGTTGAGCCTCCGCGATGTAAAAGGCCCTCTACGGACAAATTTAAGTAACTTAAATGTGGTTTTTTTGTATCTACTTTCGTAACCCGTTGATGACCGGATGGTGCTGACAGTACATAAGCATAGTCAATATAGGGTTCTTCTTCCGTAGCATCCATTTGTGTTACAAATGGAACCTTAATAAGGTCATACCCCACTTCGCGGCTGCGTACGTTGTCAATGGTATGCTTGTCTACAACACTGAGTACGCAATTAACAACATCATGTACCTTGCCAGTATACGCTACGTTGAGTCGTAGTTCTTCTTCTGGGTGCTCTTGGTCGGGTAGGCCAATGCATGACATATGAGGTTTTGGATGGACATATTCAAACACTCTTTTAATACCAAATCCAAACGCTAAGCCGATAGGATGAACATAACCACTCACTGTTTTGCTATTCATCAAACTTCCGTAGCTTAACAGATAAATGTGTTCCTTATGTTCTTGGTTAAGTTCTTCCTCAAGGGTATGCCATGGGTAATGATATACATGCTTTTCTGGCTGGCTTTTTGTAATATGGCTGTGAACCTTAGTTATTATTGTTTCGAGTGGTACTTCAAAACAAGGAGGTTTGGTATATGCTAGAAGATAGTTACGGAGCAGTAAGGATGTTCGTTCATGATCGGTTATGCGAATTCCTTGACGATTCATTTGATCTTGAAATTCCCAGGCTTTGAGGCTTGTTGTTTGTAAAAGCTCATCTATTAAAGCGGAAACCTCATTGTTCATTAGGGTTACAATTGGCTCCTTGGAAAGGTATTCGGAACTATTTAAGGGAAGGCAAATACTCAAAGTCAGTAGCCAAGCTAATATCAATTTTTTCATAATATAATCCTGTTTATTTTCTTGTTGTTAATTATCTTATAATACCACTACTATTGGGCAATAGATATTCATAGTAATAGTTTCGTATACTATTGATGTTGCATAAATCCTATTAGTCGAGTAAACTGGTTATATCGGAGAGATGGCTGAGTGGCTGAAGGCGGCGGTCTTGAAAACCGTTATCCGGCTAAACACCGGATCGTGGGTTCGAATCCCACTCTCTCCTCCAAAACCTTCCTAAAAAGTCGTATCTTATTCTGGTTGTTTTCAAAGGCAGGAAAAATGTGCTTAGCGTGCAGCGCCTGAGTACGGATTGACAAGAGGTCTGATTCCGTTAAAGAGTAAGATATATTCTATATACGCAGGCTTTCTTATTCCCTTGGCGTAACCTTAAAAAATGGGCGTAGTGGTGACTGGGCCTTCTGCATTCTAAAGAGTCAACAAGTTTGTTAAGGTACGTATATTTATTATGGTATCAAACCAATAATTATAGCCATTACCGATATAGCTACTAGCTCATAGGAAATAGTTATAAACATGAGTGCTATAGGGCGTTGCTCATACGTATCATGGGTAACAATACGCGCAGCAGTAAACCCGAGCCACAGTAAAAATCCACATAGGATAGCATTAAGAAAGAAGGGTTGATCGGTGTAAACTTTACTTACTACGGAAGTGACATGCGCCAATACCGATGCGGTCAAAAAGGCCATGCATACAGAGATACCCATGGCAGTCATTGAAAAGTCTTTTATTTTTGCCTCGGTTAGCTTGGCAAGTTTCATCCAGGGTTTGCCAAAAACCAGTCTTGAATACCATATCATTCCCACAACAACGCTGGACAGGGTTGCAAGTATGACCCCAAGCCAATTGACGTAGTGCATGTCTTTTCTCCTTTTTTTTAATTATCATGCATGTCTAGTATGGCTAATTAGTAACGGGATGTCTAGATTTTTTGTGTGAATGGTTGATCAGGAGAAGTATGAGGGAGCAAATGTGGCTCTAATCGTAGTATTTCTTTTTTATATGTTGTAATAGGAAGTAATATTATTTTGGAGGTATTATTTTTTCGAATGGGTGGTTGAAGAAGTACCTTCTTGTAAAGATAAGCATTTTTTTTGGGACGTAGTATACTGAGTTAACGTTCGTTTGCTACAGCATCTTTATAGTACTGGTTACATTGTGTTACTGATATTTTTAACCTTCACGATTTTTGCATCGGCCATATTTGCCAATAAAATACTTCTGGGGATGGTTTCACCCGTGTTGTTTGTGGGTATACGTATGCTTTTGGCTGGTTGTATTTTGATCCCGCTTTCTTATTATCGATACGGTTTTAATTGGGAAAACATTAAGACCGATAAGGTTGTAATATTGGGGATAGCCTTATTTACTACCTTTCTGCCATCTATATTCAAAGCTTTTGCTCTGGCAAATATGCCAGCACCGGACGTAGCGCTGATTGGCAGTTTGGACCCATTCGTTACTGCATTTTATGCGTATCTTTTGTGGGGAGATACCCTGTCACTACCCAAAATAGTTGGAATGATATTTGGGTGTCTTGGTGTAGCTTTTTTAGCCTACCCCTGGCTTCTAGATATGATGTTAGTGTTTGTAGGTATTCCTATCCAGTTGAATCAAGAAGTAACCTGTCTGTCTATTGAAGGTCCTTGGGCTGGAAGTGTTCTTCCGTATGTAGCTATTGTAGCTTCTATCGCATTGAGTCGGCTTGGATGGTCCCTTGTGCGCTTACTCTTAAAACGTGAGCGATATTCTCCGCCACAGCTTAATAGCCTTGTTATGACGATCAGTGGTTTTATTGCCTTATGTGCTGCCCCGCTCGTTGGAAGTGCTTCTCTCTCTATTACATCGCCAGGATATTTTAATGGACTCCTTGCCTTTACGGTACTTGTGGGTAATGTTATTGGCTACTCACTATATGGCTATGTTTTGAAACATAACAATATTACGTTAGTTTCATTGTGCGGCGTTGTTACAATACCGTTATTAGTTAGTTTATATAGTTGGTGGTTTTTTGATGCGCATCTATCCAGGTATTTTATAGCAGCGGCAATTACTTTCTCCATGGGAGTGCTTTTGTTCTACCTTGATGAAATTAGAACGCAAAAGTTATTCGAAACTCAATAAATTCATTCTCTCCAGCTTTTAAAAGGGTGTTTTTACCACAAGGCTACTTTGTATAAAAGCCAGAAAAAATAACGAGCTTTTTATCGGTACTTGGTTGGTCAACCGAAGCAACATAAGCAGAAAATGGTGCGTTCAGATGCTGGTACTTTACCCAACCACCGCCTTGGCGTGCCGTTTCTATGATTTTTTTAACATCATGATATTGATTATTCAAAGGGGACTGGAGCGATGACCAGATGGTATTTTTTTGAAATTGGCCATTGGCAATAACAATACCGTCTTCTGTTATGACTCTCGGGTAGACATCTCCATGGAGAAAATCAGGAGAATCGGCAACAAATTTTGAGAATGCGTTAGCATATCCGTGTCGTTCTATAACTTCTTGCGCACGTTTTACCATGTAAACACAGGAGCGTGCCTTGTTGGTAGGCCAGTGAGGAGCACCAACAATTATAGATTCACTTGGTAGATCTAGCCGCTGAGCATAAAAAGACTTAAAAGCGTTATTTTCATGATAGGTTATCCATACATGGTCTTGGTTAGTTAAAATGTTGATGAGTTTTTCTATTGGATACTGACCAAAAAAGTCCTGGTAGCTATAACGGTTTGTGTTGACAATGCTCGGGTACATACCATTAGCAATACAATTACCTTTAAAATCGTATATTTCGATCCCTGAGGTGCCAATCTTAAAACGTGGATCACCTTGGGTAATAGTTTGGAGCGCTTTTTTGGTGTCATGGCTTTGTGTGATAAATTGAGCTGCATCGTTTACGAGCTTTTTAATTGCTGAATCGTTTATACCTTCATAATAAAGTGTGGCTAGGATAAAATCTTTTTTGGTATGTGGATTTTGGTGCTTAGATAGATAAAGCTTATTGGTTATGTCGCCCGTTTTGGTCGTATAATGAGCGCTTTGAATTTGTTTGTTGTTGGCAAATTGATTGAAATCGTTCCTGAAGGTAGCTACTACACTTGGGCGCTTGCCTGAAAGCTTGTTAATGTTTTGTCCCACAATGGCACTATCAAAAGGATAGGCGAGGATGTTACCTTCAGGATCAAAAATGATGACGCCCATTTCTCCGTAAACGAGAGGACCAAACTGGTTATTTACCGTCTGGAGTGTTTTGGCAAGTCCTTGTTCTTCCATAAGTTGGAGAGTAGATTTAATAAGATCTAATGAGGCATATTGGTCATCCTGAGGAAAAATGCCTGAACCGATGTAATACGATATATTGCCCTTTTTTACTTTTTTTACAAAGGTACGCATTGGAGCATTGTTTAAATAGAGAGAGACAAACGTCCCAGGAGTCATACGTTTTAGATGGTGGAGAATTGGTATACCAAGCACGTCAGTTAACTGGGCAAAGCTACGCCAAATTCTTTTATATTGGTTACCAAATGCATAGCAAATTCCTGTTTGGTCTACAAGAAATATGAAACGCTCTCCAATACGCCATTTTGGGTCTTTGGTAAATGCATGTGCCGATTCAGAAACACTATGTGAACTAAAAAATGTGGCAGCTTTGTTTACGAGATTTTCCACTGAACGATCCTTGGCTTGAAGGTCTTGCAAGGTAGGTTTTTGTGTTTGTGCAATTGTACAAGATACCATCATACACATTAAGCATGAGTAAAATACTGTTGTTTTCATGTTATGATTCCTTAGGCCATTCATAATAGCCAGCAAAGAGAATAAGTTCTTCTTTGCCCCCTCCGCTATTAGTTACTTCAAGCTGTTGGACGTACACATTATATGGCTGATTAAATTGTTGGTATGTTGTCCAGCCACCTCCTTGGGAAGCTATACTTAAAATTTTTTGTATTACGGGACGTCCGTGTTGATCTTTAATTTTCATAGGGAGCCAAATTTTATTTTTATGGTAATAGCCAGCAGCTTGAAATATACCTTTGGTATCTAACACTGCTATGGTTGTGTCGCCACGCAAAAAAGCGGGGTCAGTTTCTAAGAATGCTTGAAGAGCTCGTTCTTTGCCAACCTGTTTGAGATGTCCTGCTGCTCGCTCTACAATTCCCTTAACGGTATGCCGCTTGCTATGGGGCCAATATCCTCCGGCAATAATGATTGGGCCAGAAGGTAGATCTATTTTTTCACTAAAGACGAGTTTATAACTGTTTTTTTGACGTGTGCTTGTCCAAGCACGATCAAACTGTGCAGCATTTTCAATGAGTGCTTTAAAGGGCAATCCCCCGGTTTGATCCCGGCGAGATATGACGTTTTGATTTATAAAGCTGAGATCTTCACCATGTGCTAAACATAAGCCATCTAATGTATATGCACCAATGCGCATACCGGCAAGTGCGAAATTGCCATGTGGGTCATTGAATGCCTTCAGTGCTTCCTTTTTTCCCACCGTTTTAATGTAAGCGATCGCTTTTTGGACAAAGGTATAAAGTACATCTTCATTGACCGTAGGGTAGTATATACTTGCAACCATGTACGTCTTATCAGCTTTCGGATCAGTGTATTTAACGGCATAAATGGCATTCATAATATTATTAAAATATTCACCCTTTATCCATCTGCTCGTATCATCGCTTTCAAAGAATTCTTTCATGTGTTTTGTTACCACCGGGTCACCAATGATATCTGCCGGTGCAAAAACATTAAGACCTATAAATGCACCGTTTCCTCCATTGGCAAGCATAAGTCCATCTTCATCAATAATAAACGTAAACATACCTCCATGCACAAATGGTCCAGATGGGTTGTTGATAGCATTACTTGTTTGGTGGATACCTATTTTTTGTATTGCATCAATTGCCTGATTTACAAAATCGACGGCTATGTAATGGGCACTTTCAGGATAAAAGGCACTTCCTAGTGCATACGAACGGCCCCCTTTTTTGACCACCGCTGAATGTATGTGCAGGCGAGCATTATTAAAATCGATATTAAAAATAGATTTTTGTTTGGGATCTGAAAATAGACGGTCCTGTACCGAAACACCCAGGACATCTTTAAGATTCCCAAAGGATTTCCATATGTGCTGCGCTTCATTGTCAAAGCAATAACAAGTGCCTTTTTGGTCAACAATAAAAAGGAATAGGTCACCTAATCTCCAAGCGGGATCTTTAGCAAAATCTCTGCACACTTTTCCAAGAGAGAACTTGTTAAAATGAGCAAGACCTTTTTTCAAAAGGAGACGCAACTGTTGATCCTTGGTGTGAAATATTTCTTTTTCTTGCGTTGCTAGTATAAGGCTTCCGGTTAGTAGTGATATAACTATACAAGCTTTTAACATGAACTTCATATGTTTTCTTTCTTTGACATGTTTCGATAGTAGTACCATCCACTTACCGTTATTGGTCCATCAAAGGCAAGCGACGGATGCGGCATTAGTTTACGGAATACTCTTTTGGGTTGATGAGGAGTTCTTTCATCCATAATCCATCCCATAGGGAGCTTAATACGTTCTGTATCAAGATCCCAAATGGCAAACAGATTAGTGCCTTCTACCCACCCATGGCCGTGAGTATCATGAACGGCAATTTGGATGTTTCCATCCAAGTATAGCGATTGAGGATTAGAAAAGGTATTAAGGACAGTTGGTTCTTGAGCATTTTTTATAAGCTGGGAGGCAGATTCAACAAGCAGGTGAGTGCGCGTCTTCCATTTAACTGGGTAATAGCCAGATATAAAGAGAATATATTGTTTACCATCTACGGTGATTTTTTCTGCGTAAATCATCTCATGGGCGTGTCGAGAAAACCTTATGTTAACAGCAGTCTCATTTGAACCAAGTTGTTTTGTTATGAGTGCAAAAACATTGCGATTTTTTTCATCACGATAATTGTTGAAATTACGATTTATGTATGAGGCATAAAGTGGAAAGGTGTATGCAAGAATGGTGCCACTAATATCAGTAATCATTGCGTGAAGAGCGCCGGCATTAATAAATGGTGCATCGATAATCCGTTGTGTTATTTTGCCAAATGCGTCTTTGTTATTACGTACAAAGAACTGACGTACTTCTTGTGCGGTTTGGGTGACATTGTTAACGTCAAGTCCAGAGAAGTATTCAATTGCAATCACATAGCTCCTCTGAGTGGTTTTATCATGATGATAATGGTATTGGATATTGAAAGGAATACCTTCGATAGTGGTATGTAGATGTTGTATGGTGCTATTATCCTTAGTGGTTTTTACGGAATTTAGAATCTGCGTATATGCATCCCCTAGAGTGGTATCGTTAAGGAGATTTTGTCCTACTTTTAGTACATTGTATCCGTGTGCCCAGCACTTTCCGTCCGTGTCGATAATAACACCATACATATTACCTCTTACATAGGGACCAACGGGGTTGCTTACCATAGCAAAGAGTGATGTAGGGTCTGCTGCGTGCTTCCAACCATACTTTATTTTTTTGATCATCATATCCGCAAGGATGGTGGAGTCATTAGAGAAAAAACCTGCGCCCAAGATATATTGTTTGCTATTTTTGTGAATAGTTTTTACAAAACATACTCTTAAGCTATTGAATGCTTCGAAGAAGACCCAGCCTCCTTTTTTACCCACCTTATTCATCTTATTAACAAGTTGGCTACCAAGAAAGTCAGAGGTGACGGGTGGGGTGTTCCATGTTGCATTTGGAAAAATGTGGTCAAAAAGTATAATACCTTCGCTATCCCATACAAAAAGTGCAACTGGCCTTTTATTCCATCGTGCATGGTGAGCAAAAGCATTACATGCCTCTCCTAACGTATTTTTACTAAACTTTTCTTCCATATCTTGAACCATATGGACTGCTTCGTTTTGTAGTTTTTTTGTCTCAGGTGGAATTGTGGCAGCAGAATATTCTACTAAAGAGAGGCAGGAAAGTAATAGAATGGCGTGCTTCATTCCTGTTCCTTTTGCTTGCTATTGTGCTTGAGTGAGCTACCTATTTGATACCCCGATACAATGATATATTCTTTCTTATTCTTGCGACATAATGCAACGGTTACATGTTTTGTAATGGATCCTTCGGCAAAGCTCATCCATTCCTTTGTCTTTTTCTTTTTCTTCATCTCCTTTGCGGAATTGAGTATCGCTGGGTTTGCTATTTTCCATAAGTGATGAGGTTGTTGCCCTGCGGCAATGCAGAAACCGTGCTCATCATATAACTCAATAAATAAGCCGCCATAAGCAACCGGACTCAATACTGCTGTTACTGGTGTTGCACCGTAATTTAACTGAGTGAGTACATACTCGAGAGCATTAACGCTTAATAAGTGGCACACTAAGTCGGTGCGCACTTTAGATGCGTGTTCTTTTGTTTGCGGAATAAACCCATGTGCACTTATGATTAAAATGCCTTCGGGCGTAACAATCTTTTGAGCGTAAACTTTTTCTGCTGCATTGAGAATATAATGATATGTCCAACTTTCACCATGTTTAATAGTTTGGTCAATAATATCTTTAGCAACAACATTGCCCTGTTGGCCAGAGTGCTTGAGTGCATTGACTCCTACCAGAGAAGGATAAAGAGAGTGAGCGCGGATGATGCCATCGGGTGAATAAACAACAATAGCGAGATTGCCCCTTGTGTAGCGATTATTTGGTGTATTAAGGACCTTAAGAGCTTTGGTGCCTTCTTTGTCGAATAATGTATGAACTTTATTAACGAGAGAAACAACGAATTCTTTGGTAATTTGGGGGTAGTACCCTGAAACTTGATAATAGGTCTTCTGATCTTCTTGGGATATAACCTGATGTACGATCATTTTTCTTTCAAGTCCATTTTTTTTGATATAGGTCCAACCGAAACTTCTACCAGCAGTTAGAGGGGTATTAACGATTTTGTCGAAGATTAAATTGCCCTCTTCGTCCCTGAGTGAACTGATGTTAAGACCAACTCTTGTTTGGTCATACGAATCGGCAAGGCAAAGACCGTCGCTGTTGTATATGGAGATGCCAGATCTACCATATACAAAAGGACCTGCAGGACTATTAAGCGTATTAATTGTTTTTTTCATGCCATACTCTTGGTAAAACCGATGAACACGAAAGGCGAGCTCGGTCCTTTGGTATTCATTACTTTCAACAAAGTGTATTATGCCGAGAATAAATTCATTGTCTTGAAAGGAAAATTGTTTGAAGTACCCCTGGGTTAAATCGTCTTCCCACCAAAAAAACGGTACCCATGTTCCTGAGGTGCCACCGTCAAGGATGTCTGTGAGGAGGGGTTCTTGGCTAAAGATTTTTTTTCCGGTAAATAAGGTCCAAAGACGGTGAGGGCGTTGCGTCAAAAACCACACCATTCCTTTGGTATCCATGAGAATAAATTGGATGCTTGGGAGAATAAAAGAGGGTTCTTCCTTGAGGAGCGCACAGGCATTGTCGATTGAAGGTTGTTGTTTGATTGTTTCGATTGTGTTATTAGCAAGATCGATAATTTCCGATTTTGTGAGTACTTTGGCGTGCTTATCTTGGGAATCTTTTTGCGTGAGTGGCTTTTCTACGGCTAATTCTTTTGGTGGGGGATATTTATTATGGCGCCGTAGCCGAAGCTTTTTGACTGGAAATCTTTTTTTTCGACCTGTTCGAAATCGCGTTTTACCCGAGAGAGGAAAACACAAAAATATAGCTAGAATGAGGTACTTCCTCATAATTTTTTCCTTATATCAATTGCGTCGTCTTCCGCCTAAGTTTAGTAAACTGAGAAAGAGATTAATAAAGTCCAGGTAAAGTATAAGGGCTCCATAAAGACCTATCTTTGCATATCCCTCTTGATCAAAATGTTCTTTTTCCGATAATCGTTTAATTTTCTGAATATCATAGGCAGTTAAAGCAGAAAAAAGTACAACGCCGACTATGGAGATTAGTGTGCTCAGTGCGCTGCTTCGAACAAATATATTTACCAATAATGCAAGTATCATTCCCCACAATGCCATAAGGAGGATTGACCGTAGCTGTGATAAGTCTGATTTTGTTACATAGCCATAGAGGCCGACTGATGCAAACATGCCGCCGGTTATAAATAGTGTTTGAATGATTGAAGGGAGCGAGTACCGTATAAAGATGATAGAAAGAGTCGTACCCGATAAAGCCGCATAGGCGAGGAATAACATAAGAGCACTTGTATATGATAGTCGCGGCAATAAAGTGCTAAATACGATCACAACTACCAGCTGAGTGATTAAAACTGTTAGCCCAAGATAAGGTTTTGTTATCAATGCACCTATCCAATGTGGGCGTGAAGCGATAACGTATGCCCAGCCTCCGGTAATGGATAAGGCAATCGTCATCCAGCCAAATACACTGTAAAAAAGATTTCTTGTTTTCTCTTGAGTGGTGACTATTGCTGACATGGTTTTTCCTTTAATGATTATTGATAGCTAGTTTAGAGGGTTAATGCATTATGAGCAAGTGTTTTTTGTTTGCAAAGTTCTTTATCAGTTCACCGTTACACAATATTGATTGTTTTGATCATATATTGAAAATACAGGGGTTAACGAAAGAGTGCAAAAATCTAGTCGTTGTTTTTCTCGGTATTTCTTAATCAGTTAAGATGGATATTTTAAAAATGTAGGGGGTTAACATTAGTTTGGCGTTTGTTTATTTATTAATGTAAGTTATGGCATTATGTTGTATTATTATCTTGTATACAAAGGGAGGAATTAATGATAACAAATTTAACAAGCGCAAATGTTAAGGAAGTACTCAGTACAACTCAACCAGTAGTTATAGATTTTTATGCTACATGGTGTGGTCCGTGCATTCAAATGAAACCTCATTTTGCCAAGCTTGCAGATGAACTTGGCAAAACCTATCTTTTTGCCGATGTTAATATAGATGAAGCTCGTGAAATTGCTGAGCAGTACAACGTTACATCCGTTCCAACACTCGTTTTTATAAAAAACAATCAGGAAGTTGGCCGTAAGGTTGGCTACCAAAGTGAGGAAGATCTCAAGGCGGCAATAGAGGAATTCTTAGGATAATGATTGCCCAGTTTCATTGACAATAGCAAACGCGTTTATGGCGCTTAGATGAAAAATTATCTAAGCGGGCTGCTCAAATGAGGTTGTTTTTTATACAAAGTACCTCATTCATTTTCTCTGAGTTCCGAACAAACTAGATAGTTATCAATAGTGGTACTCTAGGAGTGCTACTAGCAAACATTTTTCTTTGTAATTCCATACTAAAAATATTTAAATACCAAATAAAAACCTTCATTTAAAAACATCTTTTTGTTATTATAATACATATAGGCAATAAAAATAGAAATAAAATTTTTAAATGATAACAGGCAATACTGAGGTAGCGTATTTGGGCTAATTGATGCAATGCCATCTAATGATAAACCAGCACAAGAAAAAGCAACGTGCTAAGGAAAGGAAATAATCATGAGTTGTTTAAAAAATATAACGCTTTCAGTTTTCCTAGGGCTGACAGCGATTTGTTTTGCTAAGCCAGAGGCAGGAAACACAGAAGCTAATAAACAATTGCTGAATGCATCACTTCGTGGTGACACTAAAAAAGTAAAAGAGCTCTTGAAAGCCGGTGTTGATGTAGATACTAGAGATGCTTTTGAAAATACGTCATTGATGCTTGCAGCTCTCAATGGACAAGTAGAGGTTATGCGCCAGTTACTGGATGCTGGAGCGAACGTTAATGCGGTTGACGTAGGCGGGATGCCTGCACTCCTTCATTCATTTGCAAATGGTCACGCTGGCGGTTTTGAGTTGCTGCGTAAAGCTGGAGCCAATATACATGCTACTGATGACCGTGGAACAAATGCACTTATACTTGCAGCCAAAAGTGGACACTCAGTGGGAATAGGTCAGCTGTTACAGATGCTTATTGATGCAGGCCTTGATGTCAACGCGCAAGACAAAGGGGGTTATACGGCTTTAATGTATGTAACTGATATCGATCAACTCTCTGATCCTATACGGATACTTATTGAGGCGGGCGCCGATGTTAATAAGGGACCAGCTGGTTTGACACCGTTGATACTTGCGGTACAAGAAGACCTTGAGCCAGCGGTACTGAAGTTACTGCTTGAAAGCGGTGTACAACAAAAAGAAATTAAACAGATACTCCAAGACATAAAACTTGATGATGAAGTCAGAGCGCTGCTCAAGCAGTATGTAAAAACGTCCGATACACCGACAGACATTCATGAGGAGCTATAAAAGTATAACACACGAAAGCGTAGAGGTGGCTAATAGTTTCGTTTGGATTTCTGTCGAGTAGTAGTGCTATAAAAAGGGAGAAGATAGCATTACTTTCATCATTTGGGTAACGAATCAGTTATCTTAGGATCCTGTACATCAACGCCAAGTTCACGAAGTTTGTCTCGCAGCGCATCGGCTGTAGTGTAATCTTTTCGTTTGCGTGCTTCATCACGCTTTTTGATAAGTTCTTTGATCTCTGGTGTTATTTCTACCTTTTGTTTGGCGAGTGGTTCAAGACTAAGGCCAAGGATAGTGCTCAGTATAGTCTTAACCATGCTTTTTAGTTCTGGGTCTTTCTGAATGTCTTGTGCATGTTCAAACACAACACCAAACATGCCAGGGGTGTTAAGATCATCATATAAAAAGTGAAGCATTTTTTGAATGATAGGTGATGAAGATTCAATTATCTGCTCTGGCGTTACGTCTTTGGTTTTACCTGCACATATACGGATGAGTTTTTCGTAGCTTTTTTGTACTTCTTTTAGTTGATCTGGATCAAAATCAAGCGGATTGCGGTATTGGTGTTGCAAATAAAGGTAACGCACAACCATCGGATCAGTTTCGGCAAAAATATCATCAAGCGTAAAAAAGTTACCTTTTGATTTGGACATTTTTTCTTTGTTGATGCGTACAAATGCATTGTGTACCCAATAGGGAGCAAATGTAACGCCAAGCAACGCCTCGGATTGAGCGATTTCATTTTCGTGATGTGGAAAAATTAGATCCATGCCTCCTCCATGAATATCAAGTTGATCGCCAAGAAAAAGGCGTGCGAGCGTGGAACATTCAATATGCCAACCGGGGCGGCCGTAACCCCAGGGGCTTTTCCAGAATGATCCTTCAGCTTCTCCTTTCCAAAGTGCAAAGTCTAACGGATCCCGTTTTTTTTCGCTGACATCGACGCGTGCACCAGCAAGGAGATCGTCAAGATTACGCTTTGAGAGTTTACCGTAAGGATCAAATGTTTTAATGCTAAAGTAGACATCACCATCAGCAACGTATGCGTGCCCTGACTTTATAAGGCCACCGACAAAAGCAATGATTTCTTTGATATGATCCGTAACACGTGGTTCATGCATGGGTGGTATACACCCAAGTTCCTCCATGTTTTTGTTAAAAACATCAATATATTTATCAGCAATTTCTCTATACTGGGATGAATCCCCGAGCTCTTTGGCAGCTCGAGCGATAAGTTTATCATCAACATCCGTAAAGTTTCGTACATACGTAACCTCATAGCCCAAAAAACGCAATAGGCGGTACAGGATATCAAAGGTAACATACACACGACCGTGACCAACATGGGGAGAATCATACGGGGTAATCCCGCATACGTACAGGTTAACTTCTTTGGGATTTGTTGGCTCAAAGAGCTCCCGGGTGCCGGACATTGTGTTCGTAAGGTTTAATTTTTTCATAATTACGGTACTATAGTAGGTATGTTCTAGCCAATTTTATTGAAAATAGTAACATAAATATTAATTGACAGAAAATATTTAAGCTCAGATCCTCAGGAAACTCGGTTATGACACTTTTTTTAACGAGGTGTGCTTTATGGGCACGGTGGTTGGTCACACATGGTGTGTTCACACGCAGTGTGTCCGCTCGGTGTATTTTCACGCAATATGTGCTCACGCGAGGTGTGCTCGGATGGCGTAGGTCCACACGAAGCCTGTTCATACGAAGTATGGTTATAGGTAGTATTATACTTTCAGCCGGATTGCTTGCAGAAGATGGTCATAAGCCTTTAGCGCTTGATCAAGAAAATACAGTAACCTTGCTCCCGCATGCTGCTAATGATGCATTTGGCCAGCAACGTATTCGCGAGATAATTATTGTTGGCAACAAAATGGTTCCAACCAGTGCTATACGAGCAAAAATTCCTTTTAGGGTAGGCAGTATTTTTAAGCCAAGTCGTTCGTCCGATCTTATTAGGGCACTGTATGCGATGGAGTACTTTAAGCCAACGATTCGTGTTGAGGTTCGTGAGTATTCTCCTGAAGAAGTTGATGTGTATCTTTTTGTAGAAGAAAAGGATCTAGTTGATGAGTTCGTATTTCGTGGGAACAATAATCTTTCGAAGGACGAGATAGATAAGGAAGTTAACCTTTCTAATATCCGCGCTATAGACGAAGGAGATGTGCAACGAATAGTCGAGCGTATTAAGTATATTTATCAAAGTAAAGACTATCACAATGTAAGTATTAATGCTTCATTGGTGCCCACTCAACCTGGACGGTTGCGGGTAGTGTTTAATATTAAAGAAGGTCCGCGTAGCTTTATTAGGCGGGTGCGTTTTGTGGGTAATCATACTATTCCGAGTAAAAAGTTGCGCCGTCTCATTTTTACGCGTGAAGAGTGGCCTTTTGGCTTTTTAAATAAAGCAGGGAGTTTTCATCCCGAGGCTCTTGAACAGGATAGATTTATCCTAGAGCGCTATTATCAAAGTAATGGCTTTATTCATGCGCGTGTGCGTGATGTGACTGTAGAAACAGATCCTGAATATCCTGCAAAGTATCTCGTTACTTTCTACATCAATGAAGGGGAGATTTATACCATAAATAGCGTATCGGCAGTCCCGAATGAGCTGTTAAACGAAGAAGAGATACGTGCACGTATTAATTTGTATCCTGGTCAGTTATATTCTGCGGAGAAGATTCATCAAGTAATACAAACCTTGCGGCTGGTGTGGGGGGAATATGGATATATTTTTGCTGACACGAATGTAGACGTCCGTCCCAATGATGACGATCGTACGGTAGATCTTACGTTTAGTACTCAACTTGGATCGCCTGTTATATGTAATCGAATTTCTATCTCGGGCAATGAGCGCACTTGTGACTATGTTATCATGCGACAAATTTCACTGGTTGAAGGTGACTTACTTACTACGCGTGCTATGGATATGTCGCGTGAAGCGGTGGGTCGTCTTGGCTTTTTTGATCAGCGCGATGGCGTAAACTGGAGGGTTACCCGTATTAATGATACTGAAGCCGATCTGGATTTGATGCTTAAAGAGGTTAAAACTGGAAAACTAGGCCTAGGGTTTAAAGTTGGGGGCGATCGGTTTGATATTACTAATCCAACCGAGTCTTTTGAAGTGACGTTTGATGCCCAAAATATTAACTTTAGAGGTACGGGAATACGATATCACCTTTCAGCTTCTTCTTCTAGCCAGGAACGTCAAGCCGCATTATCTGTTACCGATCCATGGTTTTTAGGAAAACCGATTATTGCAGGTTTCAGTGTGTATCATCGGAGTTCAACGTATACTGAATTTAGGAGTGTAAGGCAGCCACCCAAAGAACAGAAGACAGGTGGTTTGATTAATTTTGGCTACGACTGGGAAGATTTATGGGGTGGTACTACCGTATTATGGGATGTTGGCGTTGAAAATATCAGCTACAAAAATGACATTATTGCTCGGGTTCCCCCTCAAGACATTGGGTTTCAAGACGAATTTCAAGGGATGCTTGACCGTATCTTTGTGCCAGGTCTTCTTGTTTGGACCGGTACTCAATTTGCGCAGGATTTACGAAATCATCCGCTTAATCCAACGCGTGGTTATGTATGGTCAGCTGGTCTCAAAGTTGGTATTCCCGTTCGCTCAGCTGAACGGCAAGGTTTTGGCTTTGTAAAGTTTGATGCAGACTATTCTTGGTATACGCCACTTATAAACGAGTATGATTTGATTTTTCATTTTCATGCACATGCGGGTATTGTTGAACAGATCAATGACTTTACGATTCCATATTATGAGCTGTATCATCTTGGTGGTCCAGCGTCAGTACGTGGTTATTTATGGGGCCAAATAGGTCCAAGTTTGTTTGGTGACTCGCTGGGTGGTAAAAAGGCTTTCTGGATGAATGCCGAACTAATTTTCCCTATTACCCGAGACTTTAATACTATAGGCCTGGTATTCTTTGATGGTGGTGCAAGTTGGGATACACCGGATGCAGACAACATTCCTCCAGGGCTCTTAAGAGGCAATCAGTTTAAGTTTAGACAGGCGGTTGGTTTTGGAATTAAGATGAGACAGCCAACGCCAATTAGCATAGAGGTTGGCCTTAAACTAGATAGAAACCGTCGCACCGGTGAGCCTGTCAGTGAGGTTCACTTTACCTCAATGGTTAATTTCTAATCCTACTCAAGTTTAAATGGTCAGAATCGACCTACTATTTTTGTGTGTAGTGTTATGCCTCTATGGCATCAAAAAGGCTACAAAAATGCTCATTATGGCAGGGAATAATGTTATCAAAAGTAAACGTTCCTTCATGTTCCTTTTGCGCATATGAGTTGATGTTATGCGTATTAATGTCAATGCAATGGGAGGGAAGTGTTATATAGGAATCGAATTCTATATAAAATCCTTCCCCGAGAAGCCACTTACGTAGCATACTGGTGTGGTGTAATCCAGCAGCAGCAATTGCCAGAGGTATCTTTTTTTTACTTACCAGTAATGCATGAAGCAGACTTACTTCGACGCTCAGATGGTACGCATTGAATTCTGCTGGATGTTCTTTGAGTTGGGCGTAAAACTGAAGCAAAGCAGTCAGGGGTTGCTGGTGGGGTGTTTGTAACTCTTGGTAAAGGACTTCAGTGACTTTTTTAGATGGTGATAACGAGAGAAGTACCTCATTCAATCGCGTTAGCTGATTTGCAATAGTTGCGTCGTAACGCTCAAGCATGGTTAAAGTTTCCGGATTTTTTACCACCGCTTTCAATTGTCTGCAGTGATGTAAAAGGTGACTAAAGTTATTAAGAAGTATGGCAATAAATGCATCAACGCTCATTGATACATTAAGAATTGATGGATCGAGTGTTGTTGAGGTGTCGTCTATTTCGTGATATATGCTTAGGTCTAGTAAAAGGGAGCCGATGGTGAGCCAATCTTCCATGTTTATTCTTGACTGGTCTATATGTACAAGAGAAAGTTTTTGAGAGAGCTCAGTAGCAGCATGTTGTAAGAATTGATTTTGTGCTAATGCATTAAAATTGTCTATTACTAGGTTTTGCCTACAATTTTCTTCCATATGCTTTTTTAATGAGTGATGAATATCAGTTTTCTTGAGTGGGGTGCTGAGGATGATTTGGCAGAATTGCTTGCCATACTGTTGGAGGATGGTTTGTTTTTGTATATGCTCTGGGCTGAGTGATTCGACGAGTAAAACGCTTTCATGGCTTGTTGGGATAGAACGTGCCAGGGATTGTATTTGTTGTGAAACGATGGCTGGTTTCTCGTCATGGAAATCTTCCAGGACTACTACATGGCGTTTTGCGTTACGTGTTTTTTGTGCGAAATGAATGGTACGAATAATAACGGCATCCAGCGTTAACGCGGCTCCCATAAAACTAAAGCTACAGGTGAATATGAGCACATTCTTAGGGATGTACCAACTAAAAAGGGAGAGGTACAGCCCTCTCCCTTTTTTAATGTAATGCACTTTGGCTTTACCTAAAACATACCTGGCATACCACCTGGTGCGCCATGTGGATGGCCTGCAGGTTCAGCTTTTTTCTCTTCAGGAATTTCAGCCATAATTGCTTCTGTTGTGAGCATAAGGCTCGCAATAGATGCAGCATTCTGAAGAGCGGTACGAACTACTTTAGCAGGATCGATGATACCTTCTTTAATCATATCGACGTATTTGCCTGTTTTAGCATCAAAACCGAAGCTGCCTTTTTCTTTGCGAACGGTTTCAGCGACAACCGAAGCCTCAAAGCCAGCGTTAGATGCAATGGTACGCATCGGTTCTTCAAGAGCACGGCGAATGATATGGGCACCTAGTTGCTCATCTTCTGCAAGGGAAAGATTATCAATAACACTTTGTGCTCGAAGAAGAGCAGTACCCCCACCGGGGACAATTCCTTCTTCGATAGCTGCACGCGTTGCACTTAGGGCATCATCAATACGATCTTTCTTTTCTTTCATTTCTGTTTCGGTCATGGCACCAACTTTGATAACGGCAACCCCACCAGCGATTTTAGCAAGACGCTCCTGGAGCTTTTCCCGATCATAATCAGAAGTGGTATTTTCGATTTGGGTTTTGATTTGCGCTATACGACCCTTAATAGCATCGTCTGATCCTCGACCACCGATAATAGTTGTTGTGTCTTTGGTTACTGCAACTTTGTTTGCACTTCCAAGATCTTGAAGATTGATATTTTCAAGTTTAATGCCAAGTTCCTCGGAAATCATTTTACCACCAGTTAGTACGGCGATATCTTCAAGCATTGCTTTACGTCTATCACCAAAGCCAGGTGCTTTAACGGCAACGACATTTAAAATCCCGCGCAATTTATTGACTACGAGAGTTGCAAGAGCTTCACCTTCAACATCTTCTGCAATAATAAGCATAGGCTTGCCTGATTTGGCTACTTGTTCAAGAATTGGCAAGAGGCTTTTCATGCTAGAGATTTTCTTTTCATAAATTAAGATATATGGATCACTCAGTGAAGCTTCCATTTTCTCTGGGTCGGTAGCAAAGTATGGTGATAAATAACCACGATCAAATTGCATTCCCTCAACGACTTCAAGTTCACTTTCCATGCCTTTTGCTTCTTCGACAGTAATGACACCGTCTCTGCCAACGCGTTCCATGGCTTGAGCTATTTGGCTTCCAATCTGTTCGTCCCAGTTTGCGGAAATGGTAGCAACTTGTTCGATTTCTTTTTTGTCGCTAATATCTTTGGCTTGTTTTTTGATATCGGCCACGGTTGCTTCAACCGCTTTTTCAATGCCGCGTTTTAATTCCATTGGATTGGCGCCGGCAGTTACATATTTATTACCTTCTCTAAAAATAGCCTGGGTAAGGACGGTTGCTGTTGTAGTACCATCTCCGGCGACATCAGCTGTTTTGCTTGCAACCTCGCGTACCATTTGGGCACCCATATTTTCGAGCGGATCAGCAAGGTCGACTTCCTTAGCAACACTTACGCCATCCTTAGTGACTTTTGGGGATCCAAATTTACTTTCATATGCAACATTACGTCCCCGTGGTCCCAGAGTTACTTTAACGGCATCTGCCAATGTATCAAGTCCGGAAGAGAGTTTTTGACGGGCTTCGAGCCCAAAGAGTATTTTTTTACTTGCCATAGTGTTATCCCTTATTTCTGTTCAATAATTCCAAGTATTTCGTCTTCTCGAATAATTAAAAGGTCCTGTTCGGCTTCGGTGCCTGCATATTTACCAAAAAAAATGATATCGCCAACCTTGACTGTGCATGGAATGACGGTACCTTCGGGGGTAACTTTTCCTTTGCCTACGGCAATCACGCGGCCAGTTTGCCCTTTTTCTTTAGCTGCATCGGGAATAATGATGCCGCCAGCTGACTTTTCATCAGCTTCTTCGATGCGTTCAACGAGAACGCGGTCATAGAGCGGGCGGAATGTTTTCTTGAGCATAACTCCTCCAACCTGAGTACTTATAATTGATTATTTAAAACGTTGATTAACATTTTCTGTGTACGATGATTATCTTACTGCAACCTAAAACAAAAATCAACCTAGATTTTATAGAAGTAGACTAAGATTTTTTATATAAAGATGCTCAAGTGTTTCTTTAGTTGTACTTTGTTCAAGGGTTTTTTAGATATTATCTCTAAGGAAAATTTCTTGTTATTGAGTATGTTTCATTGGAGGCAGAAACGGTCGAACAGGATTCTTTGAGCGAAGTCCTGATCTAGACTTGTCAAGGTGCTTGGCACTACAATAGAAGAAACCAGTGGACTTTTATAGTAAAGGAACTGATTGTATGGTGCGCATATATCCTTCATTGATTGGAGGTAACCTCATTTGTCTTGAAAATGATATACAATTACTTGAAAACCATTGCGCTGGGTTTCATTGTGATGTTATGGATTTTCATTTTGTTCCTAATCAAACGCTGAGTCCTGCTATGGTTAATGCGATTCGAGCAGCTGTAGTCAATCAATTATGGGTACATCTGATGGTCGAAGACCCCGTTCGCTACATTGAGCGTATGAACTTAAAGCATAAAGATATTGTTTCTATTCATTGTGAGATTAAGGGGGACGTTGCAGCGGTTCTTGCAGATATTAAGTCACGGGGTCTTTTGGCAAGTCTTGCAATTAATCCTACTACGCCGCTTGAGGCGCTTATCCCTTACGTGTCTACGGTTGATCATATTTTGTTAATGACCGTCAATCCAGGGTTTTCAGGTCAATCGTTTATCAAAAATTCCTATGAACGATTGAAAACATTAACTTCATGGCGAAAAGAACGTGAGTTATCATTTGTCATTGGAGTGGATGGAGGCATTAATGGTGAGAACATAGGGGAATTGGTACGTGAAGGTGCGATTGACATCGCAGTAGCGTCAGCAATTTTTGGGGCTACAGATCCCGTGCACGCTTTAGAGGATTTACAAAAAACGGCTGATTTAGCACAAAATCAATAGCGGATAATAGCACCAATGCGCCCATAATCACTCAGGCTATCCTTTGGCACAAACATTATTCTACCACGTGTGTTGAATACCGCGTCTAGTACCTGTTCTACCGCATCATATTTTGCTTCACGGTTAAAGGTGACTTCTTCTATTTTAAGTTTATATGGGTCCGTGAGTTTAGGATCACGAAGAACCTGAAAATCTTCTTCAACAAGTACCGTATGTATTCTTCCCTCTTGTGCAGCCTTCCAGACATCGTCGATGCCAAAGATAGCTTTGCCGGTAGCCAATTTTTCCATAAAGGATTTAAGGGCAATTTCGCATGTTTTTTCAAGGTAAGCTTGCATGATGGGCCAGGCTGCTTTACCGATTTCCTTAGAGGTAGATTCTTCGTAACTACCATGGGATTGTCCAATGATACGGGCAGTATGTTTGGAAACTTTTTTAAATTCGCTGTTGTTTTCAATGGTGCCGAGAATAATAAGTGGTGAATCATCTTTATTAAGGTGTTTGCAAAGTGCTTCATCAACTTGGCGCATAAAGAGTTCTTGAGAACGGGTTTTGTAACTCGCATCACGATCTCCACGGCTTACCGCACAAAGCGTTCGGTCACTAGTAACCTCCCATTGCCACGTAAATGGAAAACCTTGTTGCAGGTTTTGTTCTTCCGGGCTGTCAATTACTTCTTTAAGGTCATCCCGGTACCCTTCAAATAGACGCGTTCCTTTTCTGCAAAGGGCAAGTACCCAATAATGGGGACTTTGATTGAGGGCGCCATAAATAGCGCTTAGGGTAAAGTGGTTGCCGATGGTAACGTCTTCTTTGATAGTAAAAGGGAGCAGGTAGAGCTCAGCTATGTCATTATTCATAAAGATGGCAATCCCATCTAAAAGCTTTGTATAGTCTATATCTTCACCCATTTTGTCAAGAACACTGACAAAGGGCATAATATCCTCTTTGGAAAATTCTTTAAGCAATAGATCAACTGCCTTACCGATCATATCCTTAACCTTAATACGATCTTTTTGCCGCTCTGGCATCGTGCGATGGGTGGGAATGTAAATGGTAATACAGGGGTATCCGCTTACAACTTGAAGCTTTTCTAGATCCTTCCGCGTCATGCTCATCCTTTGCTCAATTGTTTTTTATGTGATATCCAGGACCCGTACCTGGTAATTATATATAGAAATTATTTGTAAAATATATACATATAAATTATACAAATAATCACTATTAGAAAGCAATAGTTTGATTATAGTGCCCCTTGCCAGGCCGAAGATGCGATCAGAGGGGATATCGTTGTATTGTGTGGGGTTTTCAAGTTATCTTAAAAAAGTTGAGCGGATGCGAAGAGAGAGGGTACTTTAAGAGTAAAAAACTGGTTTAGTGACGTTTATATTAAAAAACTATGAGAAAAAGAGTGTTGAAAATAACGGTGAAGAGGAACAATGGATAACAAAATAGTTGATGTTTCTCATCTTACAGTTACGTACGGTGACACCACAGTAGTAAATAATATTTCTTTTACGGTATATCAGCATGATGTCATTGTTATTCTTGGTCCCAATGGCGGTGGTAAAACTACTCTCTTGAAAGCTCTCGTGGGATTGGTTCCTTACAAAGGAACTATTGCATGGCATACGCAAAGTATTGGTTATCTACCACCGCCAGAGGCGATTTTCCGCACCAGGATACCATCGCTTACGGTGCAGGACTTTTTTTCATTAAAAGGAGCGAGCGTAGAAAGCGTAAAACACATGATACACGAGGTGGGGCTACAAGACAGTATACGTAATAAGCCAATTTCTACGCTGTCAACGGGGCAATTTCAACGTATGATGCTCGCATGGGTTTGTATCAATAAGCCAGCAGTTTTGCTCCTTGATGAACCAACTGCCGGAATAGATGTGGGTGGGCAGGAGACGATATTTTCATTATTACACCGGCTATGGAAAGAATGGAAATTAACCATCATAGTTATTACGCATAACGCCCATATTATATGGAAGCATGCAACAAAGGTATTATGTATAAATAAAGATTTAATTTGCTTTGATACTCCAGAAAAAGCATTAAACGCAGATGTGTTAAAACATATATACGGTACCGAGGTATCATTTTATGAACATAAACACCTTTTTAGCGAGTAACACTCTGTATGCAGTGCTCATAGGCGCTGCGGTTGGTGGAGTAGCTGCATATATTGGTTCCCTCATGGTTACGCGACATATGGCCCTGACGGCAGGAGCATTGGGTCATTTAGCATTACCCGGGGTAGCGCTTGCGTTAAAGTACAATTTCGATGTTTCTCTGGGCGCTCTGGTTTTCTTGATAGGAGGTGTTTTTCTCATTTGGGCACTTGAACGGCAAACAAAGCTTCCTGTAGAGGCCCTAACAGCGGTTGTTTTTACCACAGCGGTGGCTATTGCATTTTTGTTTTTACCTCATGAAAAAGTCGAAGTGGCACTACTCGGTGATGTTTCGCATATTACATTAATAACCTGTCTTATTACCCTAGTCGCTTCACTGCTCATTTTTGCAGTAAGCTCCTTTATTTTTAATCGTATGGTTCTCATTACAGTAGCACCTGATATAGCTAAAGCTTCGCGAATTAATGTTGCAGCATTTACCTTCGTGTATTTAATATGTATTGCCTGTATGATTGCGCTTGGCGTTCGCATTATAGGAGGCCTTATGACCGCTGCTTTAGTTGCCATACCTGCTAGTACGAGTAGAAATGTGAGTGCAAATCTCTTTCAGTATACCTACATAAGTCTTTTTTTAGGGGGGATTTCATGTGTTATAGGGATACTCTTATCTCAACTAACAACCTTTCCAGTTGGTTCGTTAATTATTATAGTGAGCGCATCGTTTTTTTGTGTTTCACTCATTGTTAAATTGGTGAGAGCCTAACCACTGATAGATTCAAAGGAAGCGTATAACGGTAATTCCGGGTAGTTTTTTGCAGGGTTTCCCCTGCCGACGACAAGGGCTGCGCCCTTGACCCATTGTATATATTGGCTCATGTGTACAATTGCGGGTGCTTGTATATTCTTTGCTTTAATACTTTTCCTGCGGTATAGAGCGCTGCCGCTCTCTATACCGCTACGCAATTCACAACGGCCTCAAGGAGGCGTTGTGAAAACGCGAAGGGGAACGCCCTCCGCGAAGATAACAAGCAATAGATATAGGTAGGCAGAATCTTTTGTTTAGCGTACAGATAATGTAGTAAGAAAACCACTACGCACAAGTGCAACTCGTTCTTTCTCTTACTGGTCCCATCCTTCATTGGGATTCGATTAATGGATATTGTATTAAGATAAAAGGTAAACTTGTGTCGGGTGGCTTGACACCTGGAAATTAAGATTAATAAGTATTATTGAGGGAATAGAGACTGTTTTTTTGAGTATGAATTTCTTAAAGAAAGCCCAAGTTAAGCCCTATTTTAATTTACATTTAGTAAATAGTTGTTATGCTCAAAAGTGAAATATTTTTCTACAGGAGGCAACATTATGCAACATAATACTCACACATCTATATTGTTTAGTTTACTGCTATTGGCTGCGTCTACAGTTTATGCAGATACAGATAAGTATATGACTACCGAGGAAGATCGCGTTGATCTTTCGGTCACTGCTTACAATAACAATATTGCATTAGTACGTGATCGTCGTATGGTGCAATTACCATCCGGCAGACAAGAACTGGCTTTTATGGATGTAGCTCAAAAAATAAATCCCGTTACTGTTCAACTTAGATCACACGATACCCCGGTTAGTATTCTTGAGCAAAACTATGAATATGATCTTATGAGTCCTGCCAAGATGTTGGAAAAGTATATTGGCAAATCAGTAACGTTGGTCAATTTTGATAAAAATCTTGGCTTTCAAGAGGTCGAAGCGGAGTTATTAAGTCTCAACGGAGGATCGATCTACCGAGTGGGCGATAAAATACACCTTAATCATCCAGGCTCGGTTGTATTACCTGAAATTCCTGCGAACCTTATTGCAAAACCATCACTGATATGGTTACTTGATATTGCAGCAACCGATAAGCCATCACACGAGCTTGAAGTAAGTTATATTACTGGGGGTATCCGGTGGGCTGCAGATTATGTACTTATCCTTGATAGAAATAACAACGGGTTTGATCTTGATGGATGGGTTACTCTGAACAATCAGTCAGGAACTACCTATGACAACGCAAAAATTAAATTGGTTGCCGGTGAAGTTCATCGTGCTTCAAAGCAACATGCGTACCCTGAAGTAGCTCATATGCGAGCTGCTGCAATGGCAGATGCTGGTGGTATGCATGAAGAACAGCTTGCTGATTATCATCTTTATAGCTTGCCTGAACGTACAACGCTAAAAGAGAATCAGTCAAAACAAGTACGGCTGTTATCAAGAAATGGGATGCCATGTGAGAAGGTATACGAGCTGCATTCTCGAAATAATGTTTGGTACCATCGCAGTGCAGGTGGCCGGAATTCTGACTTGCACAGGGCTGACGTTTTTCTGAAGTTTGACAATAAACAAGTTAATCCCGGCCTTGAGGGCGCGCCACTACCAGCTGGTGTAATGCGGGTTTATCAAGAAGATAGTGAAGGGATGCTCCAGTTTATTGGAGAAGATAGAGTTGATCACACTCCAGAAGAGGAAACGGTTCGACTTAAGCTCGGTAAAGCATTTGATGTAGTCGCCGAAACACGACAGACCGATTTTACCAAGCACGGCAAAAACTATTACTGTTCATCGTATGAAACGAAGATACGAAATCACCAGGATCATGATGTTGTCGTACAGGTAGTCGAGTCGGTTGGTTCAAATTGGCAGATTACTAAGAAGTCACATGAATTCATTAAACGAGACGCCTTTACCATAGTATTTCCGGTAACGGTTCCTGCCAATGGGGAAGCTGTTCTTACTTACACGATTGAAGTGAGAAACTAATAGCTAATTAATAGAATTAAACAGGATGACTTCCAGCATTAAAAAGGCCCCATTACGGGGCCTTTTTAATGGGCTTATTAATTTAACGTCCGTTCGATATATGTTGAATAATATGCAGGGTTTTAAGATGTATGCCTTAGGTTCAGGGCGAAGTCATGGTGCGCCCAGCAGGATTCGAACCTGCGACCTACGGATTAGAAATCCGTTGCTCTATCCGACTGAGCTATGGGCGCGTTATCCTACACCAAATATTTTTGAAAATTCTGCGGCGATTTGACGAAGCTCTTTTATGACTTCGTCGGACATTTCTCCCGTCTCTTTTATTGTATCATAAATTGATGGATAAACCGATTTAACATAGCTAGCAAATTGCGTAGCCATTGCGTGGACCTGATCGAGGGGTACCTTATCCAGGATGTTTTCTTTAAGTAAGAAGAGCATGAGTGCTTGGTCGACAAAGGAGTAGGTCACCAATTGCGGCTGTTTGAGGAGATTTATAATAACATTTCCCCGGGCAAGACGTTTTTGTGAAACAACATCCAATTCTGTGCCAAACTGAGCAAAAGCGGCCAATTCGTGAAATTGTGCCAGCTCGAGCCTGAGCGCCCTTGTCATTTCTTTGACCGCCTTAGTTTGGGCTGCTCCCCCAACACGTGAGACGGAAAGCGCTACATTGACCGCAGGGCGTATACCTCGGTTAAAGAGCTTAGTATCAAGAAATATTTGTCCGTCCGTGATGGAAATTAAGTTAGTAGGAATATACGCTGCAAGGTCATCTGCCTGAATTGCAACGATAGGGAGTGCTGTTAATGTACCACCCTTGGCAAGCTTTCCCGCACGCTCTAAAAGTCGTGAATGCAAATAAAATACATCTCCCGGATAGGCTTCACGTCCTGGCGAACGTCTCATTAAGAGAGACATTTCTCGGTATGCTGTTGCGTGATTACTCAGATCATCATAGACGATAAGAGCATCCTGGCCTTTATTTCTAAAGTACTCTGCAATGGTACAACCAACATACGGAGCGATATAGCGGTTTATTGCAGGCTCACTTGCATCGGCACTGATAATAGCAGTGTAATCGAGAGCACCATGTTCTTGAAGTAGATGTGCGATGCGGGCAATATTAGCCTGTCGCTGCCCGATTGCAACATAGACGCAACTTACACCTTTATCTTTTTGGTTAATGATAGTATCAAGAGCAAGAGAGGTTTTGCCTGTGTTTCGGTTTCCAATGATAAGTTCTCGCTGTCCCTTGCCTATAGGAACTAATGCATCAACTACCATAACCCCTGTCTCAAGTGGCTGATTAATGGGGCTTCGTTCAATAATACCGGGAATAGGAGGCTCAATGGTTTCCATATGCTCATAAGATAGTGGACCGAGCCCGTCAATTGGCTCGCCTTGGGCATTGATGATTCTTCCAAGCAAACCATTGCCTACAGGAGTTTTAAATACACTTCCGGTACGTTTGACAATTTCATGCTCATCAACGGGAATAAGCGCATCCAGCAAAAAAACGGTTACAAACATATCATTGAGATCAAGGATGATACCGCGGTTGCCACTCTCAAAAGTGACCAGCTCGCCATATAGAGCATTATTAAGACCATATACCTTACATGCATAGTCAGCGACTTGCATGACAAAGCCAATCTCGTCAATCTGTTCGATCTTTTTATCAGCAAGTCCCGCTTCAAAAATTTTGATCAGATCTGTACTTTTAATATCCACCATACTCCCTTGCAATCAAGGCACGAAGACGTTGTAATTTTTTGTTTGCCGAATGTTCCCACAACTGGTCACGAGTCATTATGCGTAGACCAGCAATGAGCTTGGTTTTAATTTCGTACGTGATGGTACCCTTTCGCGCCATATTATTTCGTATAAATTGTTCGACATCTTTTTTTTGTTGGTCGGTTAGTTCTATAGATGAAGAAACATGACAAGGGGAAAGTCCTTCTTCTTTTTCATATAAAAGTATAATCGCTTTTAATACGCTTGCAATGATCGGAAGACGCTTGTGTTCAACGAGAAGATTGATGAGCGATTTCCATGATTCTTGAGGGAGCCCTTTATCGGCAAAGTATGTATGCGCCAGTGAAGATACTTCTTCTTTCTCTTTTTCTAAAAGTCGAGCGAATGAAAGTACTGATTTTTTTTGGTGAAGTTTGTCGGCAACATGTTGAATGGTTTCCAGCATAGATGGAGTAATCTGAGATCGATATTGCGCTAAAAAAGCAGAAGCATATGTATAAGAAAGTGATGAAATAATCATGGTGATTCTCCAAGCAAATCAAGCGTTTTGCTAAGATAATCCTCTTGCTTTTTTTTATCTTCAAATGATGAAACAAGCGTATGCTTGATCTTTGGTAAGAGGTTAGGGAGGAGATGCTTGCCTACTTGATAACATTCAGCATAAGCGAGTTGTTTTTCCGCTCGTTCATTTATCGCCTTACGATACGCTTCTTGTTTATGTTTGAGTGCTTTGTTGTCCGCTTGAACTGCCTCTTGCCAGAGACTTACCTTGTGGTCAAGGGAGTAGTACAACCGTTCTTGATACTCAAACTGCTCTTGTAGCGAGCGATGTTCAACTTTGCCGGCTGCTTGCTGGTAGAGGAGATTATTATGACTAGCTTTTTTTTCACGTATCTTTTGAGTTATGGTACCGAGAAGATTTTTTTTGCTGTACACATAGACTAGTGCTACAAAGATACTGAAATTAAGGAGAGTAAAAATAATATCTATCATTGCATGAGTTTAGTTAATAACGCGTTTGAGCACTCTTCGGCGAGCTTGGTATCTTCATAATAGCGCTGGGGGTTATATGTATCTATATCGATAAAGGTCTTCAAAGGCTTTTTTTGATATGATATTTGTTGGATTTTACTTAATAACATGCGTTGTTCACGCTGCCACTGTTCATCGATATGTGCGCGGAGGGTTGCGGCACTTCGGTTTTGGTTTTCAATGGTTTGTTTAAGGTTTTTCATTGTTTGTTCTTCTTTCTTAATACTTTTCATTGCATACCGAAAGAAGAGGCGTTCCAGGAGTACATAGGCAATTATAAAATGTACGCCTTGCACAAAAAGGGTGCAATTAATTGTCATGGGGTTATCCCGCGTAGAAAATAAGCAGAATACCTATGATGAATGAAAAAAGGGTTGCCGTTTCAACCATGGCAAGTCCCGTAAACATGGCCGTTTGAATTTTGTTTGCCATCTCAGGGTATTTGCCAATACTTTCACATCCTTTGGATCCAATGGAACCTTGCCCAAGTGTTGGTCCAAGGGTACCAATACTAATGGCAAAGGCAGCACCAATATATGCGGCAATTTTTGCATAATTTATTGTTTCTACAGCCATATATGTCCTTTTGTTGTTAAGATATTTCTTCCATTATGCTCCAAATGGCTCTATGTTGCAAGTGTTACCTACTGATTTGGATGGGTACGTGCTCCGTATTCTTTTGCGGGTGGTATCATAATTTGCGCCGCAGGAAGCTGGAATTGGTCAAACAAGAACGTCACGAGTTGATCAATAAACTGCTCTTGACGTTTAGGGGTATGCTCAAAATCTTGGTCGCATTCAAAAGTAAAGACAGGTACCTTAGTTAAGCGTGGTGCAATATCCTTTTTATTAATCAACCATTCCTCATGCCTGGTGTGAAGAAGATTAAGATACTCTCGCTCTACACCAATCTCTTCCGAGCGGTTTCTTTTTTTGAGACGTTCAAAGCAGGTATTGGGGTCAGTTTTGAGGTAAATAAATGCATCCGGGAGTGGGGTGTATTGCTCAACTAGCCATGAGAACCATTCACAGTATAGCTTCCATTCAAGTTCATTCATGCTTCCCATTTCATATGCATTTTTCGCAAAACAATAACGATCTGAATAGGCTGAGCGTTCAAGAATTTGGAAAGATTTGTTATTATGTTTTGCCGCTTCCTTTTGCTCATTAACACGCGTGATAAAGGCATAGGTTTGGAAGGTATAAGCCCATCGCTGGGTATCTTTGTAAAAATGATCTAATAGATTAATACCCGAAACATTTTGCCATTTTTCAACAGGTTCATAGACAAGCTGTGCATCCAGGGCATTCCCAATCAAGCGCAGGAAGGTTGTTTTGCCAGCCCCGATGTTTCCTTCAACAATAATGAGAGGTTTTTTTGACGCTGTTGGTTTGTTCACGTGCATCCTTTACGTTATGTTGAGTTTTATTTATAGTAGATTTTTTGTAAACTAAGATCAAATTATTGACCAACATTATACGTAATAATTAACAGTATGTGAAAAAGTCTTTCGGCATCAATATCCATGGAGACTCATCACCTGAAGGATGGGCTACTGAGCAGGGTCTTGTTCTTCGGTCAAATAAAATGGTAGAAAGAAAAACAGATATTTTTTTATGATAAAATTCCCCCTGTAAAAAATTTTGTATAATGGCCAAAGACTGCTACAATTAACAACCTATAAAGTTAACAGTGATATATATGTACTTCTATGTATGTGAAAAAAATTTTTTTAAAGGCGGCAGCATGCGGCGGCTAGGCATTTGTGCGTTTTTTGTTTTCCTCCTGGTGCCATTTGGTGCGTTTGCGCAGGACGATGACGATGATTTGTTTGATATGGATTTGCTGGAAGACCTAGCAGAGGAGACTCGTTCTCAAGATTGCACCCCTGAAAAAAGGCTTGAGATACTTGTATGTACTCTCAATGCAGATATTTTGCTGCAACAAAAAATTTATCTTCGATCCAATACGCTTAGAAACAGAAGCCTTCATGACCTACCTTCGTTTACATGGCTATGCAGTGATTGTTTTGGTGAGTTGAGTACCTCAATCATTCCTTTCTATAATCACACCAGTAGGATGTTCTTTGTCAATGAGCAAGAGAATATAAACTCCTATATAAACTTGGATGGTGATGATTTTATTGATGCGGTTACCCGTATTATAAATGGGCTGGAGATCAGTAATGTTGAACTGCGACAAGTTCTGCCACTGTTTGCTCCAATAAGGCTTCAGGAGAGGAGAGCGGGAGGTTATTTTCGTTTATGCTCTCAATTGCATGACTTATCATTTCAATTTTCTATTCCCTTGTATTATTTAGAGCGAAATTTCTTTCTCTCTGATCGTGAAATTAACGCAATTAAGATGGCGCCTCTGATTCGGGAGATTGCGACAGGTTCAAGTGATGAGGCAGTACGTGAGAACTTTACCAGGCATCTGGTGAATGACAGATTGGGTCTAGGTGATACCCGTCTCCAGTTTGTATGGAGTCCGTATGAGGATGAAAGACGATTGCTTAGAGCAGGGGTTCTTCTTACATTACCAACAGCAGTTGATTTTAAGAGGGGTATTTATGGCATGGACTTTTGCAAATGTACGGAAATTCCTCCATTGACCGTAGAAGATATCACTGATCCCTTTTGTGTAGACGACCCTCAGGCAGCGGTAATTGATTTATCAAACAAACTTATTGATTATGCGTTTGGTGTTCTTGATCGGCTAACGGCAACAACGACTGATACATCACTTGGTAACAACGGGCACGTAACGGTAGGCCCGTTTTTTGATTATGAATTTTGGTGCACTGATGCTACCTCGATATGTGTGCAAGGCAATGCACAATATGTAGCTCCAGCAAATGAGCTACGGATGTTTATAAAACCAGTTATTCCGGCTGAGTTTGAAAAATGTAACGTAGACTGTGAAGATAAGAAAAACAGTGATCCACCACCTGCTGAAGAGTGCTTGGCATTTTTTAATGAGAAATTAATTGATGCCTTTTTCCCTACAGGGCGGATGGCTCGGGTTTCCCCGGGGTCGATTATTCATTTGAATGCTGCAATCAAGCATGCGCGTCATGGATGGGATGCTAAAATTGGCTATGATTTTTACTGGCAAGGTCGAGAACATATTACCTTACCTCCACGCGAAGCGAGACAGTTCAAATTGTGTAAAGCTATTAATGATCCTATTATTCAGCACAAAGTTTTTGGCAGCCTTTATGGATCGGTTCCTGGTTGGAATGATTGTTTGCGGCTAGGTTTTCTCGGGGATGTAACCTTTGAAGGTACCGGTATCGGCGATGATTTTACGTTGGCTTTCAATATTGAATTCATTTTTTAAACACGTACTTTTAAAAAGCACTAGAGAGGAAATATGATGAAAAGACGATCGGTTTTTTTAACAGTAGGTATGGTGTTGGCATCCTTATCGGGGGAGCAAGCTTCTGGTGATAGCCAAGAAGCAACATTAGCAAGCGATAAAGCACTGCGCAATAAACATGAAATGATAAAAAAATATGAAGTGTTTCTAAAGCTCGCACAACAATGTGAGGAGTGCCAGAAGATTAAGCATGTGCTTACTAAAGCAGCTGACGGAACCAAGAGAATGAATATTGCAGATATGCTCAAGCTTGAAGTAGGAATTAAAAGGTTACAGAGTGGAAAGCGTGGGCGGGGTGATGTTACGTATAAAGATGAGTATTATACTATTCAGCAGCTTGTAGATTTAGAAGAAGACGGTGCATTGAATGACAGTGAAGCGTATAGAGAAGCACTTGATCAGGCGTTGACGAAGTTTGAGAGACTTTACGAGGGCTATCTTAAACAGGCCCGTGGTTTTAAAGCTTTGTTGCTTGATTTGATTCGACAATGGGCCGATCAACGAGAACGGAAAGATAGTATGCTCATTGACTGGGGTAAACAGTCAGCTGGTCATGAATCCGAAAAGTTTAGGCAATTTGTAAAAAGTTTTAAAAATCTTAATAGCTTTCTTGATGACTTAAAAATGTTTGTTGGTGATTTGCGCTTTACGTGCGAACAGTCCACGAGAGAATTTGTAGAAGATATGCAGCAAAGAATAGATGCGTTACAGGAGCAAGTGGAACGAGCTTCTGGAGAAAGCATCTCGGAACAACATGATAACGCAAACAGCAAAAAGGATGAATTATGATTAAGCATGCAAAGTTTTTGTATCTTTTAGTATTTTTTATGGGATGTGGTCTTAGCTGCAAGGCCAATCAAAGCACCGAGTCGATTGTTATTAAATCATCTGCTCTTAAGATGCTTGACGGAACGAAGCACATGAACGTTGCCCAATTAATGATCGCTGTTAGCAAGCTTAAACATATGCGTTTTGGCGAGGGAAAAAAGAAAGAGGGCATGATTGAAGTGAGAGGAAAAAAGTATACGCTTACATCACTTGTTAGCTGTGAAGGATCATCTTCATGTGGTTTTACTGCTTATGAGATAAAAGATTCTTTGCGTAATATTATGCGTTATATTCAAGACGTTATTGCCAAACACATTGATGTTGCTAGGCATGAAAAGCAGGTATTAAAAGTGATTGATGCATGGATGCAAGCTCGTGGGAAAGATGATTCATTTGTTTATCAATGGATGAAACAAGAGGAGGAACACTTTTTTGAGCATTACCTTAACAGCTATAGCGCGTTTAATATGCTGATAGAAGATTTTACTCAATTTATCAAAGACATCCGAGCGAGTGTGCCTAAGTCCAACGCAGAGTTTGAAGAAATGATGCGGAAAAAAAGAGAAGCAAGAGCCCAAAAGAATAAAAGTGAACTGTAGTGTTCCATATAACGAATTCGGTGTAAGAAAATAGCCTCATTAAGGTGTTTTTTACACGAATAAACAGCGGTATAATTGCAACCGATTTACATTCTATTTGTTATGTAAACAGAAGAGGAAGAATTAGTTGCAATTAGTGCGTAGTGAGTGGGGTTGTTTACCTACATTATTGCTATATCAAACAAAAGAACCTGTCTACACATATCTTGATGCTGATTGTTATCTTCGCGGAGGGTGTTCCCCTTCGCGTTTTCACAACGCCTCATTGAGGCTGTTGTGAATTGCGTAGCCGTATAGAGAGCGGGAGCGCTCTATACCGTAGGAAAAGTATTAAGCAAAGAGTAAACAATCCTAAACAATTGACACATAAGCCAATGTATACAACAGGTCAAGGACGCAGTCCTTGTCGCCGGCGGGGCGAAGCCCCGCACTATGAATCTCACATTTTGTACATTTGCTGCGTACGTAATTTGCTTTTCATGCATTGTTCGGTAAGCTGACTCTAACAACATAAGTGGGCGCATAAATGAACGAGCAACAAAAAATTAACGGAACTATTGATCGTTTTTTGTATCAGGATCTTGAATCTGGTTATGTTATATTTGTGCTTGGTACTGGGTCAGAAAAGGCGACGGTTCGCGGTAAACTACCGCCACTTCATGAGGGACAAGAAGTAGAAGTGGGTGGTCAGTGGGTATACGATCCTAAGTATGGTCGCCAATTTGAAGCAAGTCAGTGCAAGCTTCATTTACCTACTACTACCTCCGGCCTTAAAAAGTTTCTGGGTTCTGGTCTTATTAAGGGTATTGGCAAGGTTTATGCCGAGAAGATGGTAAATCGTTTTGGAGAAGATGTACTCAAGGTCATTGATAAAAACCCAACGCGGCTTAGTGAAATTAGTGGATTAGGTCCTCGACGTGTTGAAACTATTATCAGCGGTTGGCAAGAGCATAAAGAAATTGCTGATGTCATGGTTTTTTTACAAGACAAAGGCCTTTCCCCTTCGCTTGCGGGCCGCATCTATAAAAAATATAAACATAATACTGTTCCGTTTATTCTACAAAATCCCTACCGCCTTGCTGAGGAAATGTGGGGCATTGGCTTTAAAACGGCAGATGAGATTGCGCAGAAGATGGGATGGCGTGTTGATGCGCCACAGCGTATTATGGCAGGTATTCTGTTTGCATTTGTGCAAGGCATGAGTCGTGGCCATCTTTATCTTGAGGTACAAGATCTAAAAAAGGAGGTACTTAGTCTATTAGCGTTGGAGGAAACGGAGGAGCATTTAAAGCAAGTGAAGGGAGCACTTACGCGTTTGTATGAAGAGCGGAAGGTAACCTTTTTGAGCCGAGGAGATAACCATTATTTTGCTTCAATGCGTTGCTATACATCAGAAAAGGGTGTTGCACAAAAATTACAGGCTCTTCTTGCACAGCCGTCGCCGTATCAATTTGATATTAATCGCTATTACAAGGAGCTTAATGTACCAACTGATTCCTTGGTTCTTAACGAAAAGCAAATCAAGGGTATAATATCCGCTCTTTCAGAAAAATGTACCATTATTACTGGTGGGCCCGGGACTGGTAAAACAACGTTAATCAAAAAGCTTCTTACCATTTTGGAAAAAAGCCGGGTTCGTTATAAATTGGCAGCGCCAACAGGGCGTGCTGCAAAGCGAATAACCGAAGGGACCGGTCGGTCGGCTGCTACCATACACCGGCTCTTGGATTTTGATCCTATTACCAGGCGCTTTAAACATAATGAGATTCATGCGCTTAATGTAGACTTTCTTATCATTGATGAAGCGTCGATGATTGATATTTTTCTTGCGCATTCTTTATTAAAAGCGATGCCACTCAATGCGCACTTGGTTTTAATTGGGGATATTGACCAATTACCTGCTGTTGGTGCGGGAAACTTTTTGCATGACTGTATTGCGAGTGGTACTATTCCAACCATTCGATTAACTGATGTTTTTCGTCAAGCGCAAGGGAGCCTTATTATTACGAATGCCCACCGCGTTAATCGTGGTGAATTTCCTACATCATTTATACCGGGTGCTCGTCGTGACTTTACGTTTATTAAAGACAGCAACCCCCAAAATCTTATCGGTCACCTCAAAAAGATTTATACAAGCACTTTACAGTCCCATAACATTTTGCCTTCGCAATCGATTGTGCTAACGCCAATGAACCGCGGTTCTGCAGGTACACAGCTTATTAATCATCAGCTACAGGGCTTTTTAAATCCTCAAGCTCCCGCACAGGTTATGTTTAATGGGATTACGTTTCGTGAGGGCGATCGGGTTATGCAGATTCGTAACAATTACGATAAGTTTGTATTTAATGGTGATTGTGGGTGCATTGAATCAATCAATACCAATGATCGTCAGCTTCAAGTTAATTTTGGTCATCGTACTGTAACGTACGAGTTTTCTGAGCTCTATGAACTTGTGCTTGCCTATGCAATTAGTATTCACAAGAGTCAAGGTTCAGAATATCCAGCCGTGATTGTTCCCATCTATATTCAGCATTTCACGCTCTTGCAGCGTAACCTTCTGTACACGGCAATAACACGTGCAAAAAGACTGTGCATCCTGATCGGCGAAACGCGAGCTATTGGAATGGCACTCAACAATGATAAAGGGATCAAACGCAACACGTTCTTGCATGAATTTTTAGCCACTCCTGATGAGTCTGCAGGCTAGTGTCACATCCTGAGAGCTTTTAATAGTTTGTCTTTTAGTGTTGAATAAAGAGAAAGAGAGCGCCATAAGAGGGTATTATCTCTTATGCGAGTTTAAGTGATCTTGATTTACTGAAGGGTATTTTCGCGGCAAAATGGTACAAATAAATAACCTCTAAATAAAAGTGATAAAACTTTGTTCAAGCACTTGACTAGCTTCAAAATTTTTATTTACTATTTAGGGGCAATTGGCAAAAATGTTTATAAAAAGGAGGGGGTCATAGGTTTGCATTTATTATATTTTGAAAATCTTATTACGTTTCTAAATGGTTACTCAAGCTTTGCAGGGTAACTATTTTTCAGAAAACGATTGCTTTGAATATCAGCACAAAAGTTAAGCTGAGTACGTTCAGATGGCAAAAAATGCTTTAGTAATAATAGGACCGATATATAAAGGAGGATATCAATGAAACAAAAAAATCAATTTCTTTCTCGACGATCGAAAGGCAATATGAAAAAATATTTTAAAGCTGGTGCGTGTGGGCTGATGTTTGTTACAGCTCTTTGTGTTGGTGAAGAAGTAATCAATGTTGATGGTCAAGGTGTTGAAGATACAAGTATTGAATACGGGCAAGCCAGTGCAATTCCTTTTTCATCTCTTTGGTGGGTTAAGGATCTAAATGAGGAGACAGTGAATATCCTTCCATATGAAGACGGTTTATGTTCAGGGAAAGATTGGCTTACAATTAACCGAACTAAAGTAAAGGGAAATAGGGTACATCTTGCGTCGTGTGAAGAAGAAATGGTACCAGTTTACAAATTAATCTGGAATGATGCAGAAGTAATTGAGTATGTTCAACGTACCGCACAAAAAAGTTACGAAGTTGATATTTACGACAAAGTTGATGTTTACAGTAATTTCAGTGGTTCGGTAGGTATTTTTTCTAGACCGGACGGTACACGTTGTGCTGGATGGGGTGTTCGCGGTTGCGATGTAGAAGATCCAGTTAGCTGTCATCCTGAAGATAAAGTTAAAGCCGTTTTATGTAAGTGTTGTGATTGCGCAAAAGATGAGACGACCATTATCTTGGTTGATAAAGTTGAGCGATGCCCGTACGTGTGTCCTGGGGTTTTTAAAGCTGACACTCAGGACAATATTTATCCGGGCAATTTACCTTTTATGGGAAGTTGGCACGGTCATTATGAAACCACAATAGCGAACAAAAATCATGACCATAGTTTGGCTAATGATGTGTTAGGTGCACCTTTTTGCAGAGTAGCTGCAGCTGCCGGGCATCCTCATTATGATGGTCAACGGTATCATAGGGGTACATTTGCAACATTGTGCCATAGTATAAACAAGCACTGCCACTTTGTTCTTGATCATGAAGGTAAGGTGCGTTCTTGTTACGAAAGATATTTCGATGTCGAAAGGCATAGGATGGCTATGGATAACTCTAGAGTTGCTTTTTGTAGTGATAAGGGGAGATTAAAGTATAAAGGTCGTAGTAAGAACTTTTGTAATGGGTGTCCGCGATGGTCGCAAATGTGTAATGGACGATGTAACTGAGTTCTTTCACCAGTGAATGATTATATACTAAAGGCTTAAAAAAAAAGGCATATTACTTTGATTTTATTAATGTGCCTCTTTAATGCTTTCGTCATCTAGAATTGTTGCGCGTGGTGGTGATCGTAGTGATTTCGGTTACCACCACGCTCATTAGATGGAGATAGGATGATGTTACTTATAGGATGTTTTCTTAGAACTCTTTTTTTTTGTAGCGTTAAATGCCAATGTATTGAGTTTAACTTATTTATCACTTACGTACATTAGTTATTTTGTATAACATACAGCTAAAAAGCGGGGTATAGGTTTTTCAGTGGCATATCATTTAACCATGTAATAACGCATTGATTACCAAACCGATCGACATTAAATTTGCCTACTTTCACTCGTATGCGAGATTTGTCTAGAGTTTTGTTTGAAGTCTAAAATTTATGTTTGTTGGTTTACAAGATAAGCTTCGATGAATGGCATTAGGTCGCCATCGAGCACGATGTCTGGTTGGGGAGATTCGCGATCAGTGCGATGGTCCTTAATCATTTTATATGGGTGTAAAACATAAGATCTAATTTGTGATCCCCATTCAATCTTCTTTTTTTCAATAGCGGCAACTTTTTCTTTTTGTTCGTCACGTTGTTTTTGCTCGAGCTTAGCCATGAGCATTTTCATAGCTGTTTCTTTATTTTGCGCTTGTGATCGTTCGCTTTGGCATTGGGTAACAATGTTGGTTGGTAAGTGAGTTATGCGGACAGCAGAATCGGTTCGGTTTACATGTTGGCCGCCGGCGCCACCTGCGCGGTAAGTATCAATGCGGAGGTCGTTAGGATCAATGACAATTTTTGTTGTAGTGACTTCAGGTATCAAAAAAACACTCGCAAAAGAGGTGTGTCGTCGCTTGCTTGCATCATAGGGTGAGATACGCACGAGCCTATGAATACCATGCTCCCCTTTTAAAAGTCCGTAAGCGTTTTTGCCTTTAATAAAAAGGGTGGATGACTTAATTCCTGCTGCTTCCCCTGGTTGATAGTCAATAATTTTTGCTGTAAGGCCGGTGCGTTCACAAAATCGGATGTACATGCGCAGGAGCATCTCAGCCCAATCTTGGGATTCAGTTCCTCCCGCACCAGCATTAATACTTAGAAAACAGTTTGCATTATCGTCAGGTTCTCCAAGAAGGAGTTGTACTTTAAAAGAGCGGATTGTTTGGGACAATGACTGCAGCTCGCCTTTGAGCTTTTCAAGTGATGCTTCATCATCTTTAAATGCTTCGATCATTTCTTGAATTTCAGTGTAATTTTCTTCAAGAGCTTTGAATGTCTCCCATTGTTGTTTTGCTTGTTGGTAAGTCTTGAGAACTGCAGTGTGTTCGGGATTTTGCCAAAAGTCTTCCGCTTTGACTAGTGCATGTAAACGGTGATATTCTTCTTCAATGTTTCGTTGGTTTATCACCTTCCGGATAGTTTTCATGGCAGGATCGAGTGATTTTACTATTTCACGTAATTCTTCAACAAGCACAGGAGCTCCAGTTTTTTATAATGCATAGGTACATATATTCAGTATACGGTTCTTTTAGGGGAGTATCAATTGAATGCCTTTATATGAGGCTAGAATGCTTTGTATCTAGCTTTACCAAAAAAACGTGCCATGATACAATAAAGTCCAAGTGATAGTATATATCTATTCATTCTTAGCAGCTTATGAAGAAAAAAAACGTAGCTTTGCCGGGTAGTCTTTTTGTTCTTTCAGCTTCTTCAGGAGTTGGTAAAACTACGGTTGCTCGACAAATAATCGAAAAAGCTCATCAAGATGGTCTGGCGTTAGAGCAAGTCATCACGTATACGACCCGATTGCCGCGCAAAGATGAAATTGATGGCAAGCATTATTATTTTGTTTCTGTCTCAGCCTTTAAGAAAAAGATTGATGAGGGATTTTTCATAGAGTGGAGCGATGCCTATGGCACGTATTACGGATCGCCAAAAACTATACTGCCGATACTTGAACGGGGTACTTCTTTGTTGGTGATTTTAGACCAACAGGGTGCATTGAGGGTTCACTCATTGTATGCAAAAACGGTTTTAGTTTGGCTTGAGTCTCCAGATCTAAGGATTTTGGAACAACGGTTACATGCTCGTAAAAGCGAGTCGGAAGATGGGAAGCAGTTTAGAATTGGGTTAGCGAAAAAAGAAAATAACAGTTCGGTGCTTGAGCAATATCATTACCGTTTGACAAGTAATAGCCTTCCCAAGATTGTTGATACTCTTTTCAATCTTATCCGGGGGACAATTAGTGATTCACAGGATGGGAAATAAGGTTTCTATTAGTTATCTTTTAACATATTTCTAACTCAAAGGAGCAACATTCCATAAAGTTCATAAAGATGACCTGGAGTTGTGGCAAGTCATAGCTTGCTTTGCTAATAAATTGATGATAATTATTAGCAAAGCGATGAAAATGATGGAAGGATCTAAATGAAACTTTTGAGATGGCCGCTATATTTTATTCTGATTTTTTTGTTAGTTATAGATTGTGTGAGTCCTTCATTACTTGCTATGAATAAGGAGGAAAGTCCTAAACGGACCAACTTGCAAAAATTTACCAAAGAAGAGAAGGGCAAAGTACGTGTTAAAGAAGAGTCAACCTCTACACCGGCACTAAATAAGTCAGGGGATACAGGATTTACCATAGATGATATAGGTACCGTTAGCGGAGTGGAAAGCGAGTTATCCTGTATCGATGTAGTAATAAGCTACGATGAAGGCATGCTTGAGGGGGTGCGAAGTTACCTAGATGAGTATGAGGTATCTTGGGAGGAAGCTGTAGATAGATTCAGGCAAGAAGAAATTGAATTCAGACCGGAGGGTTCGTTTGGGGAAGAAGCTTCAATCGATATGAGCGGTGTTAAACCTAACTCTCGTGAGTCGTTTAAGGCAGATTTTGATGATAGAGTGTTGGTAAATGTAAAAGCGGGTAATACCATTACTTCCCTTAATTTAAGTGGAAGTCATTTAAAAAATACAGGAGTTCTCGCTGACATTGGGCAACGATATAAGGGATGCTTTGAGCGTATGTATTTAAAGTCGACTGATTTTTTAGAGATAGATTGTTTGAAAATTAATTGTGACACGCGTTCAGTGTTTATTGATAACGAATATTATGTCTATGTTAATGGTAATCCAATTAGGGTAGTTAATTCGGTATTAGTTTTTGATCCAGCAACTTTTTATAAAAAAATAGACAAGGCGGGAAAAAATGATGAAGCAGCTTATGCAATAGTATTTCGACTTGTGGATGGTCGATTTTTGATTCGAGAAGTAAGTTCGCTAAATGCTGAGTGGGATAAAAAAGTCAGTTCGTTAAATATTAAGTGTGATGAAGAGGATAAAGCATATTGTTTCTTACTTGAAACTGGAGCGAAGTATAGGGTGAAATCAATATATACTGATCCCTTTTCACAAGACTCTGATTGGGAAAAATCCTTAAAAAGGTGTCAACGACAATGTTTCTCAAATGAAAAAGAGGAGGTAAGGATAGAAATCGTTTCAAAGGGGTGCAGTTTGAGACCCGGAAAAGACTATAAGAAGAAACGCGGCAGTAGGTCAATAAAAGGAGATAAAAAAGGCGGCGCTCTGAATAAAAGAGTTCGTATGATTGAAACTTTAGCTGATCTTTGTGCTCCAAATCCTCGCGTTATTATTGATATAGGTGTTATATCTGGAGAGCAATTCAGGAAACCATATGGGTTTTTTTATCAATTCCTTAACATTCGGCGTAGTGAAGATTCATTAAAGCATGATGATCGATTGGATGCAGTCTATATGGCACTGCATTTTTTAAATTTGGATATGCCTCTTAGAGAATTAAATTGTAGCGGTTGTCGCTTTGAATCGCTTAGAGCGGGACTTATTACTGAGAATTTGAATAAACTGTTTAAGGGTTACGTGCGATTTTTAGAAAAATTGGATATGAGCGATGCCGGTGTCACGAATCCACATGTAGAAACTATCGCGCAGCTGACAAAGCTAAAAGATCTAAAATTGTCGAGGAATCCGAAAGTTTCAGAAATTGGTTTGAAACATCTGATGAAATTGTCAAAAAATTTGGAGCGTTTAGATATTTCTAATATTGGGCTTGTAGAAGGTAGCATAATGTTTCTCACAGTACTATCTTCTTTAAGAGAGTTGGATTTATCAGGCAATTCCATTGATGTTGATGGTTTGATATCATGGGTACTAGCTGCTTCGAGAAAAGGAATGAGGCTGAAAAGAGTTGGGTTGAGAATTGTAGTTGAAAGCGAAGAAGAAGAAATCATTGCAGCTGTATTAGCAAAAATTCTTGATGGGGAAGTTCATTTTGCGGGTGGCGTACGTTCGATTAAAGGCTCTTTTAATTCGCGTGGAAGCGATAGTAGATTTAGGAGGAGTGACTTAGCCGATGTTAGCGGGGGTGCTTATTTTAGGAATTGCTCTGTGCTCAACTTTTTAATTGAATCATCATCTCGGTCATCTCAAACTGACGCTCGGCCAGGCGAAGGTTCTAGTACTGATAATGAGAGTCCGGTCATGATTGTGCCGGAGGCATTGGCGAATGACGAGGATTTTGCGTTAACTCATTTAGAACGAGAAAATGACTTAGAGGGTGAGGGCGTTGTTACGGTGCCTACACTTACGGAAGATAATTTGCTTGATGTTCTTCCTGACTTATTTTCCCGAAATCCAGGCCTATCTAGAGTATTGTGCTTTTTGACTGCAGCGTATCTCAATCGCCAGCCGTCTCGGTCTTAATGTCGAGTGTTGATCGGGGCTTTTAATTGCATCGTGGCTGTCTAATGCAAAATTTTAGACGTTGAGCGAGAGAATTAAATTTGTAGTTTCTGTTAGACGCCTTAAAAAAATAGTGATAGCGTTGAATAGTTTGAGTAGGGAATTGGATGAAATCTTGCTTATTGGAAATTCCTTTGGTAATCATTGTGATGCATAGAGATATTAAAGATTGGGAAATATGAAGGTAGAAAAAAGTTTAAAGCTTATTGTCTTTTTATTGTCTATATATGGGATTCTTTGTATATCTCTTGTGCAGACTATGGAAGAAGAGGGTAAAAATGTAAAGTTTGATAAGACTGTAAAGCGTGATGCACTTCGAAAATTTTTTAAAAATGAATCACTGTCATACTCAGATGCTGCTTCTAAGGTAAGAATGTTGTCGAGCGATGATGAAAAGAATTATCATTTTTCACCCCAAATGATTCCATTAGATATGAAGGATCATATCACTGTCTATGATGATTTTAAAAATGCTCTTGGATTAAAAGTTTCTAAGATTGTTAAGACTGGGGGCAGAATTAATGAGATTGATCTGAGTTATACGGGTAAGGAGAGACTTACTAAGAGTGACCTGACGAGGCGAGGCGTAAAAGGCTGCTTGGCGATGAGCTATCTAGGTCACTTAAGAGATCGTTTTCAGGGAACATTTTTTCGAAGTTGGGTAAAACATAAGTCATTGCGTAGGGATATTTTTACAGTGAATTGTGATGATTTTAAATTCCTGTCAGGACCTAGAAAAACTATACTTGTCAATGGCAAGGAGCAGGAAATTGTTGATTCGGTCATAGCTGTAGATCCATCAGCTGGAGGGAAGAAACCAGATGAGACAGGTTATGCAGTAGTTTATAGACTTGCAGATGGTCGTTTCTTAATTCGCGAGGTTGGTGCGCTTACGGAAAATCGGGTCTCGAGCCATAGGGATAATTTAATTAAGCTTTTTGAGATGGTGGTAATGCATCGTGTAGAAGCAATATTTGTTGAACCAGTACCCATGAATAAGCATTTTAGTGATGCTTTACTGTCTTTTTGGTCTAGTTTATCTCCTAAAGTTAAAAATAAGATACATTTATCGACTGGATATCATGGTTTCAAAGCAGGTAGGTCGCCCCGGGAGCAGGATAAACACAGACGTATAATTAGAATGCTTGCATCACTTTCGTATCCTCATAAGAGACTTGTTATCGATAAGAATATACTCATCACTGCTCGCTATACTGAGGCCGATGATTTTTTTTATCAGCTTGAGAATATGGTTTTTGATGATAACAATTTAAAAAATGATCGTATTGATGCAGTATATTTGGCGTTGCACTTTTTAAATATAGATATGCCTCTCGAGAAGATACTTTTAAAAGGGCAACCGGTAATTGGAGGTCAATTGAGTTTTTTTTCACCGTGGGCACGGTGGTTGAAAGTATTAGATATAAGTAAGTGCGGGATTGTTAATGCAGATTTAGAAGCTATTGCGGAGTTATTTATGTTAGAACAGTTACTACTAAGTTTTAATAAGGATATTACAGCTGTTGGATTGGTTTGTTTAAAAAAGATGGCCCGCTTGAAAAGACTGGTGGCTATAAATACAGACCTTAAAGATGATGATTTACTTGCTATCGCAAAATTGACAAGTTTGAAATTACTGTGGTTATGTGGAAATAGTGATATCACCCTTGATGGTTTAAGGGAATGGGTTTTAGAGGGATCGAAATGTAGGTTAGAATTAAAGGTTCTTGTGTTAAGGGGAATTTTTAAGGATGATGAGAAAAGTTCTGCTGTCGAGGTCCTACCAAGTGTTCTCGATGGAAAGGTTTATTTTAGTAAAAAGGATGTACGTCCAGTTGTCGGTATTGGCTTAGGTAGAGATTCTGATGAAGAACCTTCCCCGTTACCACATATAGACTCTGATGACGAGGGAGCAGATAGGGGCACAAGCGGCATTGATGATTCTCGTATGGAAGCTCTTGAGTATTTACTCCGAGAGTCTGGAGCTGAGCAGCAAGCTGACGAAGGCTCCGTGGGCGCACATGCTGAATCTGTTAGTGAGCTTGTCCCTCGTGCAAGTGACATTCTTGACCGACTTACTGGCTTAGTTGCTGGTAATCCGGAACTGGGTAGATTTCTGACTTTTATAGCAGGGTTATATCTTGAACGCCAAAGATTGTCAATTTAGTCAAGCTTAAGTGCAGTCTTTCTGAAATGGCCATTATAACATGCTATAAGGCGATTTCACCTTTCTGGATTGATATGCCTTTATAGGTTGACTTACCGCCGCAAATCGGTATACTTTTAAGTAGCTTAACTTTGAAATTGTAAAGAGCACGAAAGACGTGTCTGGCAAAAATGGCTTTATTTAAAGGCTTTGCTTGACATCCGATATTTTTGTGCCACACTAACAAAGCTAATCTGCTTTGTGCAAATTACATTTGATTAGATAAAAATTTTTTGAAAGTTCTTTGACATACACAAAGGTAAAGATTCATCTACGATCTTGCGGATCATCTCTATAACTTTGTAATGGAGAGTTTGATCCTGGCTCAGAATGAACGCTGGCGGCGTGCTTAACACATGCAAGTCGAACGAGAAAGGGCTTCGGCCCGAGTACAGTGGCGAACGGGTGAGTAATGCATAGGAATCAACCCTTTAGTGGAGGATACCCTCGAGAAATCGAGAATAATCCTGCATACGTCCCTTCGGGGAGAAAGGCGGCCTCTTGCTGTCGCTAAAGGACGAGCCTATGTACTATCAGCTTGTTGGTAGGGTAACGGCCTACCAAGGCTATGACGGTTAGCCGGCCTGAGAGGGTGTACGGCCACATTGGAACTTAGACACGGTCCAGACTCCTACGGGAGGCAGCAGTGGGGAATATTGCGCAATGGGCGAAAGCCTGACGCAGCGACGCCGCGTGGGGGATGAAGGTCTTCGGATTGTAAACTCCTGTTAGGTGGGAAGAAATCTACAGTGTTAATACCACTGTGGGATGACGGTACCATCAAAGAAAGCACTGGCTAATCTCGTGCCAGCAGCCGCGGTAATACGAGAGGTGCAAGCGTTATTCGGAATGATTGGGCGTAAAGGGTGTGTAGGCGGCGTACTAAGTCAATTGTTAAATCTCTCAGCCTAACTGGGAGACTGCGGTTGAAACTAGTATGCTAGAGGATGGAAGAGAGAAGTGGAATTCTCGGAGTAGCGGTAAAATGCGTAGATCTCGAGAGGAACACCGATGGCGAAGGCAGCTTCTTGGTCCTTTTCTGACGCTGAGGCACGAAAGCGTGGGTA
>Ga0180437_10000860_pt1 | contig 54203 bp, 78 predicted proteins | sample SS_ome_4_FD_132410 | JGI IMG/M metagenome (GOLD analysis project Ga0180437, IMG submission 132410) | Hypersaline lake sediment archaeal communities from the Salton Sea, California, USA - SS_3_D_1 metaG | ecosystem: Environmental > Aquatic > Non-marine Saline and Alkaline > Hypersaline >...
GCCAAAAAGCAGTTGGAAGCCAACGCCAGTTGACAAGCTGCCCATGTGGACAAACGCCAAACGTGTGGCCCTGGACATTGAAGGCTGTGACCCAGGGTTGAAGCGTGGTGGCCTTGGCCCTGCCGTGCGCCGTGACGGCTTCATGTGCGGCATTTCTTTTGGCATAGAAGACGGGCCAAGCCACTACATGCCTTTTGCCCATGAAGGTGGTGACAACCTTGACCGTGGCCACGTGCTGAATTACCTGCAAGACCGCTTGAATGACTTTGACGGTGAAATTGTGGGTGCCAATCTGCAATATGACCTTGATTACATGATGGAAGCCGGTTTGACTTTTCCCAAGGTCAAGCGCTTCCGTGACGTGCTAATTGCTGAACCGCTTATTGATGAACTGCAACACCGTTACAGCCTGAACGCTGTGCTGAAAAGGCACCAACTGCCACCAAAAGATGAAACGCTTTTGCGTGAAGCTGCCCGTGATTTCAACATTGACCCAAAAGCAGACCTGTGGAAGCTTCCGGCGCGTTACGTTGGCGCGTATGGTGAAGCTGACGTGCGCTTGCCATTGCAGTTGTTGCGGCGTCAGGAACGCATAATTGATGACCAAGACCTGTGGGAAGTGTATGACCTTGAAAGTGACGTCATGCCCGTGCTTCTGAAGATGAAGCGCCGTGGCGTCAGGGTTGACCTGAAGCAACTTGAACTTGTTGAAAAGCACACATATGCGGAAGAAGTCAAAGCGTTAAAAATAGTCAAGGAACGCACAGGCGTTGACATTGGTGTTGGCAACGTTTGGAAGGGTGCCGCTGTTGCACCTGCCCTGAAAGCAATTGGCTTCAAGCCTGCAATCAACAAGAACGGCACGCCCAACATTGACAAATTTGTGCTGAAGAAGGTGAACCACAAAGTTGCTGATTGCATATTGCGTGCCAGGACCGTCAACAAGGTGCGCACCACCTTTGCCCATTCCATACGTGAACACCTTGTGAATGGCCGCATACACTGCCACTTTAATCAGTTACGCAATGAAGACCGCAATGGTATCAAGGGCGCTGCCTTTGGCCGCTTGTCTTCCGAAAAACCCAACCTGCAACAACAACCAAGCCGTGATGAAGAACTTGGCCCAATGTGGCGCAAAATTTACGTGCCGGATGAAGGCGGCATTTGGTATGCAGATGACTATTCACAGCAAGAACCACGATTGACCACCCATTTTGCATACATGGCCGGATGCAGGGCAGCGGGCAAGGCCGTGCAAAAGTACATTGATGACCCCAACACAGACAACCATGACTTCATGGCTGAACTGACCGGCCTGAAGCGCAAAGACGCCAAGCAGATATTTCTTGGCCTGTGTTATGGTATGGGCGGCGCAAAGCTTGCCGCTTCCCTGGGCCTTCCAACCGCCTGGGTTGAAAACCGGTTTGGCAACATGATTGAAATTGCAGGTGATGAAGCCCAGGCCATTCTTGACACGTTCAATGCTCATGCGCCTTATATCAAAGACGTTGCCAAGAAGGCTGAAAAAGCCGCCTTGCGGCGCGGTTATATTATCACGTTAAGCGGGCGGCGCTGCCGCTTCCCTGAAGATGCCAAGGGCCGTTATGATTGGACATACAAGGCACTGAACCGGTTAATTCAGGGCAGTGCCGGTGACCAAACCAAGCGTGCCTTGGTGGACGTGGACAAAGCGGGCCACTATATGCAACTTCAGGTGCATGATGAAATTGACGGAACCGCTGAAAGCAAAGCCCAGGCAGAAGAAATTGGCCGCATTATGTGTGAAGCATACAAGCTTTCAGTGCCTTCAAAAGTTGACGTTGAAGTTGGGCCAAGTTGGGGTGAAGCTGCATAAAAGGAGAAAAAGACCATGACAGTGTATGTGTTGCACTTTGACCCGCCATACAAGCACGCACGCCATTACATTGGCTTCTGTGAAAAAGAAGTCAGCACACGCCTTGCCACGCACTGCAACGGCAATGGCAACCCGTTGGTCAAGGCCGCTGTTGCGGCAGGCTGCAAAATAGAAGTTGCGCATGTTTTCAAAGGCGCTGACCGGAACTTTGAACGCAAATTGAAAAACCGCCGTGACGTTTGCAAATGGTGCAAACTGTGCGGAAGAAACAAAAGGAGCGTGCCAAAATGGCAAACAGAAAACTTGAAGCAGTGAAACGCATTGGTGACAACGCAGCATATACCTTTCAAGACCTGTTCAAATACGTGTTGATTGGCGCTGCCTTTGGCTTTGGCTTCCATGTGGTTGAATGGTTTGTCACTCTTTTCTTGGGCGCTTGGGGTTGATGAAATGGCCCGTGAAAAACACCAACGGCGCTTTGTGATTGACGCCCTGAAGCCGCTTGACGCCATTGCGGTTGAAAACCCTGTTTACCCTGGCACGCCTGACGTGAATTACATTGAAGGGTGGATTGAATTAAAAAGCCTTGACACATTGCCAAAAAAATTGCACTGTACAAAAGTTAAAATACAACATTACACCAAGCAACAGCGTGCATGGATATTGAAGCGCCACCTGAAGGGTGGCAAAGTTTTTCTTCTTTTGCAGGTTGGCAATGAATGGTTTTTGTTTGGTGGCCGGTTTGCAGCACAGAAGGTTGGCCGTGTGCTGTATCAAGAATTGGTTGACAACGCCCTTGTCTATTGGCCAACCAAACCTTCAAAACTGGAACTGTTGAAGTGTTTCCAAGACATTTGACATATACTGAAAAAATGTTTGTCAAGCGGCGGCGTCTTGGTCTGACGCAGATGCAAATGGCAGAACACCTTGGCCTTTCATATGCCAAGTATAGGTGTTGGACCCGTGGCCAGTTTGCAAAGCATGACAAGCCGCCAACCATTCACCTGGGTGGCAGGCCGTTGAAGCCGTGTGAAGTTTGCGTGATTATGCGCAAGCGGGCAGGCAAGAAGCAGTGGCAGGTTGGCCGTGACCTTGGCGTCAAGAAGCCGGTCATTGCCATGATGGAACATGGGAAATTGCGCATTGAACGTTTGTTGAACTATTGGGGATTGGATACATATGGCAACCAAACCAAAGCCGGACAACAAAGCAGCATATGACTTTTTGCAGAAGTGGCAAGCCGGTGGCCCGTGGGTGTTAACAGCAATCACATTGGACCGGCGCAAGATAGAAACCAAGACCTTCAGGGAAGAAGCCAAAGGAGAACTTCAAAAGTGGCTTCAAACCCACAACGGCACGCGCAACATTTATTTTCATGTCAACCCTTGCATCAAGGACATGAAGCGCAAGGCTGAACGTGAAGACGTGCGTGAAGTGGCTTGGCTGCACATTGACATTGACCCGCGTGCAGGTGAAGACTTTCAAGAAGAACAGGCGCGTGCGCTGAAGCTGTTGAAAGCGCCACCAAATGACATACCACCACCAACAGTCATTGTTTTCAGTGGTGGTGGTTATCAGGGTTTTTGGAAGCTTCAAGAAGCAATTCCAATTCACGGTGACTTGAGCAAAGCAGAAGATGCAAAGCGCTATAATATACAGCTTGAATTGAATTTTGGCGCTGACCAATGCCACAACATTGACCGCATTATGCGGTTGCCTGGAACGCTTAACCTTCCCAATGCAAAGAAGATCAAAAAAGGCCAAAAGAAGCAATTGGCCAAGCTTGTTGAATTCAACCCTGACAACGTTTACCCGCTGAAGTCATTCACGCCCGCACCCCTGATTCAAACAAAAGATGACACAGGCTTCACGGGCAACACCGTTGACGTCAGTGGAGAACTTCCCAGGCTGGATGATGCAGACAAGGAACTTGACAAGCACGCCAAGGCCGGACCCGTGCCGGATTGGTGCAAGGCCGTCATTGTAACTGGCCAAGACCCAAATGACCCGCACAAGTACCCGTCAAGAAGTGAAGCGCTTTTTGCCGTGTGCTGTGAATTGGCCCGCCGTGAAGTGCCTGACAAGGTAATATATTCAGTTATTACTGACCCTGACTTTGCAATCAGTGAAAGCGTGCTTGAAAAGGGCCGGACGGCAGAACGTTACGCACTAAGGCAGATTGAACAGGCCAAAGAAAATGCCGTTGACCCCAAGCTGATGGAACTGAACAAACGCCATGCCGTCATAAGTGACCTTGGTGGAAAATGCCTTACAGTGTCAGAAGTGTTTGACCACGCGTTAAAAAGGCCAAGGCTTTCACGTCAATCTTTTGAGAACTTCCGCAACCGATACATGAACACCAAGGTTGAAGTTGGCAAGAACAAAGACGGCGCACCAGTAATGAAACCCCTGGGCAAGTGGTGGTTGGAACACCCGCAACGGCGTCAATTTGAAACCATTGCCTTTGCACCTGGGCAAGAACTGACTGACGCATACAACCTTTGGAAAGGCTTCAACTGTGAAGCCATTGCCGGTGACTGTCAGCCCTTCCTTGACCATGTACTTGAAAACATCTGTTGCGGTAATGCTGAATATTATGACTATTTGATAAAATGGATGGCCAGGGCCGTGCAAAAGCCTGATTGCCCAGGTGAAACAGCCGTTGTGATGCGTGGCAAGCGTGGCACGGGCAAAAGCTTCATGGTGAAAATGTTTGGTTCACTGTGGGGCAGACATTACTTGGCCGTCAGTGACCCCAAGCACTTGGTGGGCTCATTCAATGCGCACTTGCGTGACTGTGTGGTGTTGTTTGGTGATGAAGCATTTTTTGCAGGTGACAAGAAGCATGAAAGCGTTTTAAAAATGTTAATCACTGAAGAACTAATAACTTTTGAAGCCAAGGGCGTTGACGCTGAACCAGGGCCAAACTATACGCACATTTTGTTGGCTTCAAATAGTGATTGGGTGGTGCCTGCCGGAACGGATGAACGGCGCTTTTTTGTGCTTGACGTGTCTGACAAGCGGCGTCAGGACAACGCATATTTTGCAAAGCTGCACGCCTTCATGCACAAAAATGGCGGGCGTGAAGCATTGTTGCACATGCTGTTGAATGTTGACCTGCAAGACTTCAACGTGCGCAAGGCACCAGCAACGGAAGCACTGCAAGACCAAAAGAAGTTAAGCTTTGCACCTGACGTGGCTTGGTGGTATAAATGCCTTCAACAAGGTTATGTAATAGAAGACAAGCCATGGTCAGAATGGATGAAGTCAAAAGACATTTATCAAGACTTCATTTCAACGCAACAGGCAACAGGCAACAACAGGCGTGCCAATGAAACCATGCTTGGCATGTTTTTGAAGAAGGTATGCCCTGGCCTTGAAAAGAAGCAACGCACAGTTGAAGAACGTTGGGAAGACCCGCAATATGGTGGTGTTAAGGTCACGCACGCCCGCCGATGGTGCCACCTGTTTCCTTCCCTGGCCAAGTGCCGTCAGTATTTTGATGACCAATACGGTGGCCCGTATGATTGGCAACCCGTGGCCGCTGAAGAAGGCAAATTGACCAACACAAGTGAAAGGCCCTTTTGATGGAATACTTGACACACGCCCTGGCCTTTTGGCTTGGCGCTGCCTTTGCTGTATCGGAAGCCGTGCGCATTGGTCAATCAGGCAACAGCCCTTTTGTGAATTTTTTGGTGGCCGTTCTTGCGTGGCCGCTTGTCTTGTACGGTATTGAAAAACGAAAAAGAGAAAAGGAGAACAGACCTTGAAAAGAGAACTTGAAACACCCAAGCCTGAAGAACTGATTGAAGGTGAAAAAGTTTACCCGATATTCAGAAGCATTGTGCAATTCACCCGTGATGACCTTGAAACCCCTGGGCATAATGTTCACAACTTCATGTTGCCGGACGTCAACGCAGACTTGGCCCAGGGTGAAGACTTTGCGGCAGGTGTTTGGGAAAAGCACCTTGACCAAAAAATCAGGCACGGTGAATTGAAGGGCAAGACCAACATTGAAGCCAACATGCAATTCACGCATATGGACACTGAATTGATACGGCATGACGTGTGGCTTTTAACGTGGTTCAGCCACTACACGTACAACATTCACCTGACTGACACTGACTTGCGCACGTCATTTGGCAGGTATGTTGACCGTGTTGGCCGCTTCAACCTTAGAAATGGCCACAGGGCGCATGACAGTGTGCTTGACCTTGACGTGCCATTTGTGTGCGTCATGGGCGCTGATGAACGTTGGCGTTGGAAAGGCCCTTGCAAATGTCAAGAATGTGTCAGAAATGGCTTGACAAGGTTTGACCACTGAATTATGTTGACGTGTATGCCGGACAACATTTGTGTTGTTTAACCCGTAACCCTATAAGAAGGAGCATTGACAATGGCAACCAAGAAACCCGCTGCACCCACAGGCAAAGGCGCATTGACCAAGAACACCACCCAGGCCAAGACCACGGAAGCCGCACCCGCTGAATTCAAGCTTGAAGACGGCGTGGCCATTCCTTCACGGCAGACCGCCGTGAATAAGTACCCTTTTCGTGACATGGCCGTTGGCCAAAGCTTCAGGGCTCCCCTTGAAGGCGTGCTGAACAAAGAAGCCGCCACCAAGCTTGGCCGGTCAATCGGAAGCGCTGCAAGCCGTTTTGGCAAGGCTTCCGGCAAGAAATTCACCACCCGCACCATGACGGAAGGCAAAGGCTTTTTTGTCCGGTGCTGGCGCATTGATGAAGAAAAATAAAAATCAGTTGAAGCAGTGACCGGTTGCGGGTAAATGGTGGCCCGCACGTGCAACCAACCGGTCAAACTAAGGCCACAGGGAACGCAACGCCCTGTGGCCTTTTTGCGTTTGGTGACAAACTTTGTCACAATTGCTGACAAACTTTGTCACATTCCGGCAAGCCTGTTGCTGGCCAGTTTTGGCAAAAGCGTTAAGTTGTTGTTATACTTGAAAATAAAAAATTTGCAGAAAAGTGTTGACATGGCACGTGGCTTGTATTAAGTTATAACCATGAACGGGCGGCACATGCCCACAACAAACAAGAAAAGGAGCAAACAACATGGCACAGGCAAACAAAGTTTATCAGATGATTACTGACAAGATTATTGACCAGTTGGAAAAGGGCGTCATTCCCTGGCACAAGCCTTGGAATTCAGCCAGTGGCGCACACAAAAACTTGGTCAGTGGCAAGCCTTACCGTGGAATCAACCCTTTTCTGTTGACCATTACCGCACTGTCAAATGGTTACGCTTCACCCTATTGGGTGACCTACAAACAGGCCAAGACCAAGGGCGGTCAGGTGCGCAAGGGTGAATGTGGCACGCAGGTGGTCTTTTGGAACATCAAAGACAAAGAAATTGAAAATGAAGACGGCGAAAAAGAAATCAAAAAGACCTTCATTTTGCGGTATTACACGGTCTTCAATATTGAACAGTGTGACGGCCTGGAAGAACCCAAGGTTGACGGCCAGGAAGAAGTTGAAGTGCCGGAACCGATTGAAGCTTGTGAAGCCATTGTGGCCAACATGCCCAACGCACCCGTCATTCAGTTTGGTGGAAGCGCTGCCTGTTACATTCCGGCAAAGGACATTGTGAAAAACCCCAAGATTGAAGACTTTGAAGGCAACGCTGAATTTTACAGCACCTTATTCCATGAACTTGGCCACAGCACTGGCCACCACAGCCGCTTGAACCGCTTCAAGGTTGATGAACCGCTTGCAGCCTTTGGTTCAGAGTCATACAGCCATGAAGAACTGACCGCTGAAATGACTGCATGTTTTCTGTGTGGCGTGGCCGGAATTGAAAACAAAACCCTGGACAACAGCGCTGCATACATTCACGGATGGTCAAAGAAGCTGAAAGACCAACCCAAGATGGTCATTCAGGCCGCTGCCAGGGCGCAAAAAGCCGCTGACTTCATCCTGAACCAATAGAACCCTTCACCCCTGGGCAGAAATGCCCAGGGGAGCCACCACAGGCCGCTTGACGGCCATAGAAAAGGAGCAAGACCATGGCAGCAACAAACAAAGCCCGTTGGATGAAAAAATTGACCAAGGCAGAAATCAACCACTTGCGTGAAATGGGTGTTGTTAGCTTGCGCAAGGCCCGTGAAACCTTTGAATGGCAGGCAGCGCAACGCAGGGAAAATGAAAAGAAACACCCTGACAACCATGCCGTGCTTGAACCGTGTTGGGATTGCAAGAACATTGCCCGCAAGCTTGGCTTGCCGGTCTGACAGTTGCAGAAAAAAGTTGAAAAAGGTGTTGACAAGCTTGGTTGGTGGTGTTAACTTATATCTCAACAAGGGCGGCACATGCCCACAACACCAAGAAAAGGAGCAACCACATGGAACGTTACAGCAAAGCAGACTTTCAAGCAGACCTTGAAGCGTACAACAGTGGCTTCTTGTTTGACTCCCTTGAAGAAGTTTGGGAATATCAAGCGGGCGTGCTGGAAGTTGAAAATGACCTTGCGGCAGAACGTGCATGTGAACAGTATTGGGAAAACCGTGGATATGATGAAGCCCGCTTGCAAGAACAGATGGAAGCTGCACGCGGCATTTTTGCTTAATACTCAACAGGGAGCCCGCAAGGGCTCCCACTTCACCAAGAAAAGGAGCAACCAACATGTCACGCAAAGAAGACCTTTTGACCCGCATTAAACTAAGGGCATACCGCAAGGGCTTCACGTTTGAAGAAGCCAAGGCCGTTGACCCAAGGGCCAGGAAGCTGAACACTGACACACTGTTGGAACTGTACAAGGCCATGAACACCTGCCAGGGCCGTGAAGAAACAGCCAAGACCCTGGCCGCTTATTGCTAACCGGAACGTCAGAAAAGGAGAACTTGAAAATGGATTTGACCCTGACCAAATTGCAATTCAAAGGCATTGAAGAACTGTTGAAAGACGCCCGCAAAATTGACGGTGTTTACTATTGGAAAAGCAACGGCCACGTTGTGCCTGATTGGTTTTTCACTGAACATGAATTGACCATGCCGGAAGGTCAGCTTGCAGCCCGCCAGGAATTTGAACGCATGGCCCTGGCCAATTACAAGCCAAGCTTTTTGGGTGGTGAAGAACTGGCTGAATTGCGCAACGTGCATGGCCCTGGTGCCAAAGTGGTCAACGTGCTGACCGGTGACGTCAGCGCGATATAATACCAATGGCGGGCGTGACTGCCCGCCATACCATTCACCCCACAGAAAAGGAGCATGAACATGGCAAGAATGTTGGAACTGGCAGAAGACCGCGTTGAATATGAAGGGCGCATTTGCTTTGGCCTGGAATACTTTGACACTGAAGAACGTGCCATTGAACGCGGCAAAGAAATTGCGGCAGCGGGCCACACGTACAACGGCGGCATGTTCCATGGCCGCACCTGTGGCCGTGAACCGCAATTTGATTACACGCACAAGGAAACGGGCCAACGCAGGTATGCAGTCAGCCGTTAACCTTCAACGCCGTCACCCTGGGCAATCTGCCCAGGGTGACAACAAACCACTTGACAAAAGTTAAACTTTCAAATACACAGACAAAGAAAAGGAGCAACGCCCATGAAACGCCGGAACCCTGACAAGCAACTGAAGGCCCTTATTGAAGACTTGGGTGAATGTCAGCCTGCCAAGCGCACGCTTGCCAAGAACGCTTTTGAATATTCCAATGTTTACACGTACAGCCTTCTGATTGCACTGTTGAAGGTGCTGTTGAAGCGCCTTATGCCGTACAGGGCGGTTGACGTGTTTGGCGTCTTTTTGGGCTCAATGTCAGTCAAGGCACAAATGAACCTGACCAAGTTTTTTGGTGAAGATATTGGCAGCTTCTTTGATGAAGCAACCATGGCCCAATATAAGCGTTGGGATGCGCACAGGAACCCGTTGAAATAATGACCTTGACTGACACTGAACTGCTTGACTTCTTGCAAGCCATGTTGGACCGCAAGCGCTATTCAGGCAGGGTGGTTGCCAGGGAGAACACGCAAGGGCGTGGCATACTGTTGAATGAAAGCAGAGAACCCAAGGCAGTCAAAAGCATACGTGAAGCAATTGTCAACTTCATTGCCCGCGTCAAACCATGCGAAAAATGCGGCGGTGTTAATACGGAAATGGTGAATGAAGTGCATGACCTTGTTGACCCGCTGCACGTTGAAGCAATATATAACATGGCCATTTTTAAATGCTTTGACTGTGGCCACCACTTCACACAAGAAAAGGAGAACTGAAACAATGCAAAAGCACCCCACAAACAACCGCACCAAAGGCAACCCGCGTTTCAAGACAACCAACATGGACAACATGACCAAGGTTAAGCGTGCAGACCTGAATGAACGCCAGTTTTGCACCTTTGACATGGGTGTTGGCCGTGGCAGTGGTGTTGTTGAAGCAATCAACGGCAAGACCGTCAGGGTTAGCGTCATTCACAGCAATGGGCGCAGTGCCATAAGCAAGGCGTCAAGCCTGTATTTCAGTGGCCATGGCGTCAAGCGCCACATTGAAAAACACAACGTCAAGCTGTATCCGGTTGGCGTCATTCCGATCAACTAAAAAGGAGAACTTCACCATGGAAAAGATCAAGTCATTTTTGTTGGGTTTTATCATGGGCGGCATTGTGATTGGCCTTATTATGACCGCTTCCATGGTATAGAAAAGGAGAACTTGACCATGCAGACCTTCAGGGAATTCATTGACGCACAACGGGCAGAAGGCTTGACCAAGATGCGCAATGACACAATGTTTTTATGTGGCCAGTGCCGGAAAATGGCGCACGCTGCCGTTCAGATAGAAGACCGCAACCGCTGCACCATGTGCGGCGGGCCGGTCATGCTGATTGGCCATGAAAACGGGCGGCGCTTGTTGGCTTCCGTTGCCCGTGACGGCATGACTGAAGAACCACGGCGCGTGGTGCAGGGCTTTGGTGGCCAGGGCAGGGCAATTGTTGCCCGTGAAGTTAACCGCTTTCCTGACATTTTGGGGTGATAGATGCAGAAGACTTTGGCTTTGATTAATGGCGCGGCAGAAAACGGAAAAGACACGTTCATTGACTATGTGCAACGCCAGTTGCATGAACGCAGTGACGCCTTGGTGTTCAATGAGTCAAGCATTGACCCTGTGAAGAAGGCCATGCAGACCTTCCTTGGTTGGGATGGTGAAAGCAAAGAAGCGCATGACCGTGCTTGCATGGCTGCAATCAAAGCCGCCTGGGATAAGTATTATCAGGGAACGGTCAACCACTGTATGCACAGAACGGCCAACGTGTTTCACTATACACAAGGCAGCTTGTTGCTGTTTTATCACGTCAGGGAGCCACACAACCTTGAAGACATTTTGCGTGAATTCAAGGGCCGGTTTGGCACCATAAATGACTTCAACATTGTGACTGTTTTTGTGCGTGGCTGCAAGAAGGCCAAAAAGTACAACAACCCCGCTGACCGCAATGTGGAAGCATTTGACTATGACATTGAAATCAACAATGACGGCACGCCGGAAGACTTGCGTGCCAAGGCGCTTGGCTTTGCTACCATGTGGAAGTCAGCCACCTGGGCCAACCTGCACAAATAAAGGAGAACTTGACCATGGCCAAATTGACCAACTATGAACAGATGCGTGACGGCCTGAACACTGGTGACCTGTTACAGTGGCGTGGTGACTATCCATTCAGCCACATAATCAGGCACGGAACAAAAGAGTATTACAACCATGCAAGCTTCTTGTTGCGCCTGGGTGAATATTCCAACCACGTGTACAGTATTGAAGCGCTTGACAACGGGCTTTTCATGTATCGGTTGTCAACCCTGATGGAAGCATATGAAGGGCATGTTGACGTCTTCCCGTTGAAACCTGATTACAGGGAATGTGCCAAGGCCGCTGCCGCTTGGCTTCTTGACCGCCAGGGCGTGCCTTATGATTGGTCAGGGTGCCTTTCCAACCGTGGTGCCTTGTATCGGCGGTTTGGTTTTGAACGGTTGGCTGACGCCACTGTCAAGCCCGCTGATGAAGCACAGCTATTTTGCAGTGAATCAATATTCTTGGCCTTCAAGGAAGGCCCGCAAGAATGGCACATGGACCCCATTGACCACCTGCAACCGGTCACTGTGTCACCCGTGCCAGGGAATGAAATGATTGACACGTGCCGCCTGTGGCAACCCAATGAACGCATTGACCGCAAGTGGCGCGGCATACGGCTTGCTGAACGGGCCGTTGAATAAAGGGGAACGCCCAAGGGTGGCCGTTGGGGAAGGTGGGAAAAAGGAGCCCGCCGGAACGGTCAACCTTGGGCAACTTATATTGCCCAGGGGTGCAGCGTTTGGGCGCACTGTCAAACTTTGGTCGGTGGGCAGTGCGTGCGTCACCCCTGGGCTTCTTCAACCTTAGAAAAGGGAGCAACAGCATGGAATTAATTAAACAGCAAGCCATTCTTGAAGTTGGGCCGGAACGCCATGCAGCCGCCAGGGCTGTGGAAGACATTGGCCGCACCTGTTACAAGTCAGAAGCAAAGAAGACGCCTGACAGTGCTGCCGCCTTTATCAAGCGCATTATCAAAAGCGGCCACCTTTCAGTCATTGAACACCTGTGTGCAACCGTGCGCTTCATTACCAACAGAAGCGTGACGCATGAAATGGTGCGCCATAGAATTGCAGCTTACAGCCAAGAGTCAACCCGTTATGTCAATTATGGTGGCGGGCCAATGCAATTCATTTTGCCCGTTTGGGTGAATGACGTGCATCTTGGCCAATGGAACCTTGAAAAAGTCATTAAATTCAACCACAGGCAGAAGACGCCACAAGAAGAAGCTGAATATTTATTTGTTGCCGCCTGCCTGGATGATGAACGCAGCTATGGTTGGCTTCTTCAGGCCGGTTGGAAGCCTGAACAGGCCCGTGAAGTGCTTGGCAACGCCCTGAAAACGGAAATATGCACAACGTACAACTTCCGGCAGTGGCGGCACGTGCTGAAGCAAAGAACGGCCAAGGCAGCGCACCCGCAAATTAGGCACCTTATGCGGTTAGCAGGCAATCAGCTTTTGACGGCATACCCTGAATTTTTTGAAGACCTTCCTGACCACTGCTTTTGGGTGAAGCAATGAAGCTTTCAGCCTTCAGAAGAACACGCATTTATTTTGGTGAAGGGCTTTTTGGTATGCGCTTCTATGGATACAAGAACAGCTTTGTGAACCGTTACTTTGGAACCACGGAAGGTGGTGAATGGGTGCGCGTCAGCTTTGTGCGCTTCATCTTCCTTTGGCTTTTCCGTTACATGGTCAAGGTGGAAAAATGAACTGCCCAATTTGCAAGTCAAAACGTGTTGTTGGTTATGACAATGATGACCTGTTGTTGGTGATTGCCAGCACGCCGGAAGCTGCCAAATTAATGGGCTTCAGGTGCAACAACCAAAAATGCAACGCAACCTTCTATCTGCTTGAAGCGTTGGTTGACAAGGGGTTAACAAATGCCGCTGAAAGCTGATTCAATACGTTTTTTCATCTATACAACCGCCAAGCCAAACGGGCCGTCAGTTGACCGCGTGTATGCTTGCGCCGGAAGCGCACACACGTCAATCAGGCCAGGGCAAGGCACGGCCAAATGTGACGCAATTGCAGCAAAGCGTTATTTCAACAGTGCTGCCATATATGCTGACGGTTGGATTGCCACCACTGACCCGCGTTACCTTCCAAAAGGTTGCAGCCATATTTGGCTTTGCCCCAGGTGCGCACAAACGGAAGGCAAACGGCTTGACCCCAGGTTTGTCAGAAGGGAGCCCAAAAAGTGAAGGTTGACTATGAACTTGTGACCGGAAGCCGTGAACAGTTGAAATATAAGGTGCAAGAAAAGATCAAAGAAGGCTTTGTGCTGTTTGGTGGTGCTTCCATATCCGTCAATTGGGTTGGCGGCGCTGCCATGTTTGCACAGGCAATGGTCAAATACACATTCAAAGCGCCTTTTCAGCCAAAGACATACCCGCCACGGCAGAAGGCCACGGCCAACCCGTTGGCCAAGCCAAGTGGCGTGCGCGTCACCCCTGGGCAACCTGGGGAAAAGTAGCAAAAGCGGCCATGCCCCATGACAAACTTTGTCAGGAATTGTGACAAAGTTTGTCAGGTTTGGTGGCAGTGTTGTTGTAAGTGCCTGTATTTGCTGACCTGAAAAGTTGGCACGCGGTCTGCATATACAGAAGGCAACAACCAAGAAAAGGAGCAAACAACATGAAAGCCAACAACAAAGCCAACAACAAACCCCAACACATTCACCTTCTTCAGTATATTCAGGCTTTAGAAGCAAAAATTGCACGCCTTGACCTTGAACATGCAAAAAAGGGGTTGACAGACCGTTAACAAGCTGTTAGCTTATATCTCAACACGGCGGCACATGCCGGAACCTTAGAAAAGGAGCAACAACATGGCAACCCCAAAAACCCGCAACGCCTTCAAAAACCACGTCAACAAGCTTCTTGGCTTTCATACCAAGGGCTTCTTCACTGATGACTTTTGGACCCCTGTTAATGACACGCTGAAGCTTCTTGCTGAAAACGGCATTGAATACAGCCTGACCGGCACCAAGTATGAACATGATGAAAACGGCACGCCCTGCCGCAAGGTTTGGACGTTTGAAATCAAAGCGCCCAAGGGCAAGCCGCTTTTCGCCATTATCACGGCGGCAGGCGCGGGCAGCGTCAAAGACCCGCTTGAACGCTATGACGTGACCGCCTATTGCTGTTAAAACGCCACAGGGAGCCCGCCAGGGCTCCCAACACCAAGAAAAGGAGCAAGACCATGGCCGCACCCAAAATTCAGCAAGAAATGACCGTGCTAATTCCCAACAGCATAAAATACCCCAGGCACTTGCGTGGCCGTCACGTCAAGGGCAAGGTTGTGAAGATCAACCGCAAAAGCATTGAAGTGCTGTATAGAAACAAGTTTGGCAGCGTGGCCGTGCTTGTCAAAACTGGTGATGACGGCGCACCCCTGGTGAACGCTGATGATTACAAGAACACGTGGAACAAATGCTAACAAAGGAGCCCAGGCAGATGGAACACAAGGAATTTTCACCAAGGTTTGTCAGGTTGGCCAACAAATTGGCAGGCAAGCAGAAGCCGCCTGAATGGATGGTGTTGGCTGTTCTTCAACAAGACGTCAAGGGGAAGGTGGTGAAATGAAGCGCATGTTGTATTGGTTATATTTGACCACAGAAACCAAGAAGCAGACCGTGGCCCTGTTTGAAGAAGAACGCGCAAAGGGTGCCACGGTCATGCTCCAAGATTCACTTGGATGGGTAGAACGTGAACCTGACGGCGCTTGGTCTGTATGGACAACGCAACCCTTCAAGAATCATGGCACGCAACCAAACAAACAACACGCCATGTGGCATGTTGAAACCCTAATTGTGGAAGGAAGGCAAAGACGTGGGCAAATTCCTGAACCTTTTTAGCAGGCAGCGCCCAAGCACCTGGGCGTCACCTTATTACGTTGACAAGAAGTGGCAGTGGTTTGGTTGGCGCTTTCACTTCACGTGGCGTGATGCAACCGGTTTAATGGGCAGGTTTGGTGGTGGCTGGAATTGGAAAGTGGGCGTGCAGTGGGGTTGCACGTCAGCCATTATCTGCCTGTTGGTCTGTGAATTGTGTATTTCAAAACCAAAAAAGAAGGAGCAAGAAAAATGAAGAAAAAGACCTTAGTGTTGGCCATGGCCGTGCTGTTCTTCTTCAACCTGGGTGCTGCCCTGGCCGCTGACCCTGTTGACGTGGAAGCCAGGGCCAAGTATTTGGCTGACATGTTCCAAGACAAGCTGCCGATGAAGCTTGACCGCACAAACTTGTACTTGGTTGGCGTCAACGCCCTTGGCGGCACCGTCAGCATGTACTGTGTGGTTGCAAGTGACGGTGGCAAGCTTGACCACGTGGCCCGCAACAATACAGAAGTTTACAAGACATATTTGCGCAACTTCTTTTATGACGCTGACATTGCTGACCTGCAAAGAAACCCCAAGCTTCAGGAATGGGTGAAACAGGGCTTGCGCTTCAGCTTCATGTACATACATGAATTGGATGACGTTGGCGTTATCTGTTCATATTACCTGACCAAAAAAGACCTGTGAAAAAAAAATGAAAAAATGTTGAATTTGGTGTTGACAAAGCGTTAACAAGCTGTTAGTTTATATCTCAACAACAACACAGAAAAGGAGCAAACAACATGTCAATCAAATTCAACAAATTCAACGTAACTGACGGAACCAACAAAAGCCGTGTTCACTATGCAGTTGACAACCGCATTGACAACCGCAAGTGTGTCACCATTTATGCCAAAGATTACATGAATGACCTTCACCTGATTTTTTCTGACGAGTACAGCAACAACAGTGACATAATGACTGATTACCATGAAAAGGGCAAGGTTGTGCTGTTTGAAGACCACCCACTGTATGACGCGGCCCGCAAACGCGCAACCGCTTAACATTAACAGGGAGCCCGCAAGGGCTCCCACTAAAAAAGGAGCCGTCACATGGCTGACTTCATTTTCAAACCTTCCGCAACTTCCAACCCCAACACCCACATTGACGTTGAACCCGTGACGCCAGTGGCCAAGCGCTTCTTGGTCCGTCACTGTGGCCAAGGCGTGTGCGGCATTACGCTGTTGCGCCATGGCACCACCCAATTCATTGACGCCTGTGTGGCTGAAGGTTTGACCGTCAGCCATTAATTCAACCAAGGGAGCCCGCCAGGGCTCCCATAACAAAGGAGCATGAACAGTGCCATTGAAAAGACTGAAGAAGCATGAAGTGTTGGCATTACGTGAAGAAGTGCGGCAGGCCGTGGCCTTCCTGGGCAACCCCAAACGCGTGGAAATTCACAAGGCCATTGGCGTTGACCGCTTCACGGCGGCACAGGTGCGGCAGCAACTTGAAAACCTGTGTGCCAATGGCGTGGTGCTGGCCAAAGACCGCAAGACCAACGGCACGCGGGCGGTTTTTTACTCAATCAACAAGAACCCTGAAAGCTTCAAGCCCAGGGAAGTGGAAGAAGCACCAAGGCCGGTTGTGCGCTTCATGCCAAGCATACGCACAGCCCAGGGCAAGACGTGGCGCAGAAGCCGTGACGGTGACGCTGTGCCACCCAATTCAACGGTGGTCATTACTGACAACAGTGGGCGCATTGTTGCCCGCTTGCCATATCACGTGGCTGACCGTCAGGAACGCATTAACCGCATGGTAACCCTTTTGGAAATGGAAGCAGGCAAAAAATGAAAATTATGTGCCAAATGTGCAGCAAGCCGGTGGCCTTTTGGTCTTCTGCACGTGACGTGTACCGTGACCGCTTCAAGGTGATTGCACGTTGCCATGGTGACCTTGACGTGCAGTATGTTGACACGCTTGACTTCATCTGTGGCAATGTTGACGTGCTGGTGATGTTTGACAATAAAGAAAAGGAGCAAGCCAAATGACACACATTGCGTACATTGAAAAACGCTTTGCAGCTTCAAGCCTTTCAATCATTAATCAGGCCAATGACATTATTGATGAATATGCGGGCCAGGGCTTTGACCTGACCTTGCGCCAATTGTATTACCAGTTTGTTGCCCGTGGGTGGCTTGAAAACAAGCAACGCAATTACAAGCGCCTTGGCAGCATTGTCAGTGACGGCAGGCTTGCCGGTTTGATTTCATGGAACGCTGTTGTTGACCGCACCCGCAACCTGAAAGCAAGAAGCCATTGGCTGACGCCTTCCCAGGTTATGCGGGCAGCAAAAAACAGCTTCTTCATGGACCGTTGGCAGGGCCAGGAACGGCGCGTTGAAGTGTGGATTGAAAAAGACGCCTTGGTTGGCGTCATTCAGAAGCCATGCAACCGCAATGACGTGGCATTTTTCAGTTGCCGTGGATACACAAGCCAATCAGAACTGTGGAACGCGGCCATGCGCTTGCGCCAGTATGAAGACCAAGGGCTTTGGCCGTTGGTGCTGCACCTGGGTGACCATGACCCAAGCGGCATTGACATGACCCGTGACATTAGTGACCGCCTGAAGCTGTTTGGTTGCCACGCCACGGAAGTCAGGCGCATTGCCCTGAACATGCCCCAGGTGGATGAAATTGGCCCGCCACCAAACCCCACAAAGTTGACCGATAGCAGGGCAGAAGGTTACATTGTGCGGTATGGCCGTGAAAGTTGGGAACTTGACGCCCTGACGCCAACGTACATTGCAGACCTGATTGAAGAACAGATTGACGGCGTGCGTGACCCCATTGCCTTGCAGGCCGTCATTGACCAAGAGAACGCGCACCTGAAGACCATTGACCGCCTGATTGCCAAGGCCCAGGAAGGTGAATAATATGGAACCTGTGACCCTGAAGAAGAACCGGAAGAAGACCGCCACCAAGGTGGTCTTCACCACCCATGATGACCGTGACGTTGAAGCCGTCTTTGTCCAACGCCCTGAAAAGAACATTGTGTGCCTTTCAACGCAGATTGGTTGCCCCATGGCCTGCCGCTTCTGCCGTGCTGGCCGCTTTGTGCGCAACCTGACCGCTGATGAACTTGTTGTGCAGACGTCAAGAATGATGAACTGCCACGCCATGACCGGCCATGACAAGCCGCTGTTGTATTCAGCCATGGGCGTGGGTGAACCAACCTTGAACCCGTATTTTTCTGAATATGTCAAAATGATGATTGAAAGCGGCAACCGCTTGGCATTTGCAACAATGGTGCCAAAACTTGAATATTTTGTCAAAACCATCATTGCGGCGCAAGGCACGGTTGACCCAAAAGCCTTCAAGGTGCAGTTGTCACTTCATGCCGTCAGGTGGCACGTGCGCGGCAACCTGTTTGGCAACCCTGCACCACAATTCAACAACCTGTTGTATGCCGTTGAACACATGTTTGCGCTTGGCTTCAGCCAAGACCAAATTGAATTGAATTTCATGCCAATCATGGGCATAAATGACACAGCCCTTGAAGCCGTTGAAGTGGCCCGATATTTCAAAGGCATGACAATCAAGTTGACGCAATACAACCCCATTGGCACGGTGTTCTTCAAGCCAAGTGCTGAAAAGACCGTTGCACGCCTTGCCATGCAGTTACGCAGGCGTGGCATGGTGGTGGAACGTTACAGAACTGACGGCGCAAGCATACAAGCCGCCTGTGGTCAGTTGTTGGGTGGTAATTATGCAGCCATATGACGTTAGAATCAAATTGTGGAATGGTAAACGCCTGTTGCTTGACGTCAGCAACCGTGGCTTGCTAAGTGCCACGGTTGAAGTTGACGCGTGCCGGTCAAGGATTGCCAAGGGTGACGCCACGCACTTTGACATTTTCCCGCTGAACCGTTATGGTGACCGGATAATTGAACAGCTTGAAAAATAATTTGAAAAAAGTTGCATTTTCCTGTTGACAATGGGTTAACATGTTGTTAGTTTATATCTCAACACGGGCGGCACATGCCCACAACACAGAAAAGGAGCAAACAACATGACGCAGGAAATGACCACCCAAAAAGAAACCATTCCAGCTTACAACCGCCAAGAACTGCAAAAAGCAATTGACAAGCTGAACCGCAAAGCGGCCAAGCTTGGTTGTGACCCGTTGGTGCTGACCTTTGACAACCCGCACGTCAAAGAATTGAATCAACACCCGCTGAATGGCCGCAAGCTTGACCCTGCCTGGAAGTTTGACATGATTGACGCCACGCTGACCTTTGCCGTTCCTACCTTGAACGGGTATGAACTGGTTGCACGCCTTGACCTGTTTGGCAACGTGGTCATGGTTGCCGCCGTTCCTGGGCAGGTGGTGCCGGACAAATACAAGCACCTTGACCGCATTGACTGTGACCACTGTGGCCACAAACGCGCACGCAAGCACAGCATTTTGGTGCGCCACATTGAAACCAATGAATACATGCAGGTTGGCACCACTTGTGTCAAAGACTTCTTTGGCTTCCACGACCCTGCCGGTTTTATGTTCAAGGCCAGCATACTGCTTTCAGGCATTGTTGGTTGCCTGGATGAAGAAAAGGGTTTCAAAAACAATTCTGACTGTTACGGTTATGACTTCCCTGAAACCTTTGTCATGTCAGCCGCCTGTATCCGTCATTGGGGTTGGATGTCACGCGGCAAGGCCATGCACAATGATGCAGCCGGACCCGCAACCGCTGACCACGTAATTGACAACCTGAACCCCTGGCCAAATATGCCGGAAGAACTGAAGGTTGGCGGCGTGACGGAAGAAGACAAAGAAGAAGCCCGCTTGGCCTGGGAATACTGGCAGACCGTTGAACACAAAAACAATGATTACCTGTTGAACTGTTGCAAGCTGATTGAAATTGGCTTTGTGCCTGCCAAATACATGGGCTTGGCCGTCAGCATGGTTTCAAGCTATCAGCGCCACGCCCTGAAGCTGAAGGAACGTGAATTGATGAAGGCCAAGCACGGTGAAAGCAATCACGTTGGTGCCGTTGGTGAACGCCTGAAGGGCATTAAGGTGCAATGTATTTACAACCGTGACTTTGAAAATGAATGGGGCATGAAAACCCTGTACAGCTTCCGTGACGCTTCCGGCAACATTTATAAAACTTGGTACAGTGGTGACGCCTGGGGAGCCTGCCAGGGTGACCACCTGACCATTGACGGCACTGTCAAGAAGCATGATGAATTCAAGGGTGAAAAGCAGACCATGTTGACCCGCGTGAAGGGCGTGTTGAAAGCCTAAGCCGCAAGGGAGCCCGCAAGGGCTCCCAAACTTTTCTTGAAAAAGGTGTTGACAAGCTGTTAACAATGCGTTAACTTAGAATCAACACTAACACAGAAAAGGAGCAACAACATGGAAAACAAAGACTTTGAAAAATACAGCCTGATTGCCCTGAACTTGGTTGCACGTTTTGTTGACGCGGGCGCTGACTTTGAAGAAGCCAAGGCCCTGGCCTTTGATAAGCTGAACAGCTTCAGCCCTGAAGTCATGGCCGCATGGCTGCACCAAGCTGAAAACGCCTAACGACCACCCCAAACTGCCCAGGGCTTCAACGCCCTGGGCCAAAAGGAGAACGGAACCATGGCAAGACATTACACAACGGAAAAAGACAAGGCACCCATATTTTACACCACTGATGAAGGCACCATTTTTGATGACGCGCAAAACGCGCAGATTCTTGACAGTTTGCGCCAGTATGTTGACCAATGCACGTCAGACCTGTGCGTGTCTTGCGGCGCAACGCTGAACATGGGCAAGGTTGACATGTATGAACATGACGGCGGTTGGGTGATTGCCAAAGGCACGCCACGCCACTGGTTGTCAATCAAATGCAGCAGTTGTGGTTATGAAGTCAGCTTGACCAAACTTGGGGTGCCACGTTGAAGCCCTGGAAATGTATGCACTGTGGGCGCAACCTTGGTGACAGGGTTGCGCACAAGTGCAAAGGGAACATGCGCAAGCGCAACTTGGCCTTCATCCATAGAAACAGCAAAACAGCCTGCCGCCTTGTAACTGAATGGCAACCAATTGAAGAAGTGAAACGGCAGCGCCGTTGAATATTTTGCCATAACAAATTGAAGGGGTGAAACGTGAACGCAGACAAAGTTGAACGCATACGGAAGGTGGCACCCATAGGCCACACAATACGCTTCAGGTGCCGCAAAGTTGGCCTGCCCAACGTCATGCAGGCAGACGTGACCGGCATGGCCGCTGACCTGGGCGTCACGGTTGACGTGCCTGAAATCCGCTTTGTGAAAGTTGAAGACATTTATGAAAGCTTCAAGGTGACGGAATGAAGAAACCACTTTACCACACAAGCACCTTCACCACTGACGTTGAACTTGAAGACGGCAGCACGGTGGAAGTTGACGCTGAATATGAATTTGAACCGGAAGAACGGCAGACACGCCACAGCCCGCATTTTGCTGCCCAGGTGAACGTTTTCAAAGTCACAACGCCCAGGGGAGCCCTTGACCTGCCGGAAGCGGCGCTTGAACTGATTGCCGATGAAATACTTGACCACCTGCAAAGTGAACCTGAACCGGATGAAGACGGGGTTTGGTGATATGGCGCACCAACGTGACATTGAATTCACAAACGGGCCAATGGCCACTGTGATGACCGTGAAGGCAACCGGCAACATGTACAAGCTGACAAAGGTGGTGGCCGGTTATTATAAGCTGACGGACATGACCACGCATGAAGTTTTTACCCTGACCGCACCAAATGGTTGGTCAGCTTCAGGCCAAGCCGTCAAACAATTAACCAAATGGGAAAAGGTGAAAGCATGAGTTTTCAAGAAACAGTTGACGCTGTTGACGCGGCAATCTTTACGGGTGACGCCCTTGAATACAAGGTCAACCGTGACTTTTTGGCTGACCACCTGCAACGGTGGCGGCGTGAATTGGCACGTGCTGCCAGTGCGGCGCTTGACCGTGACATTGTTTGTGCAGACTGTGGCCACGTCAACAAAGGGCGCTTCACCAACTGCCTGTATTGTGGGGAGCCATTGAAGGAAGCCGTGCCGTGCCACTGCCACCCCATGACCGGCAAGCAAAACGGATATTGCCCCAGGCATGGAAACAGAAAAGGAGAACAGGCCAATGAAATGCACAATGTGTGACAACCACTGTGGTGCCGTTTTTCCAATCGGCAAGGTCACCCCTGACTTCACGTTGTACGGGTGCGGGCCATGCCTAAGTGACGCCCTGGCCGCTGTGAACCATTCCAACGGCAAGATGACATTGGATGAATATGCCGCCATATGGTTCAAGACCAACAGGCCCAAGGAAGTGGAAGAACACGCCCACTGGCATGACACAGGCCCGTCATGGTTTGGCAAGGGGTGCTTCAACCAGTGCTGCCAGTTTGAAGGCAGCAAACACACTGACGGGCCGGATTGGCCAAAGGGTTTGACGCCAACGCTTGTTTACTGCAACCACGGTGACAACCCGCGTGACCATGAAGGCAACTGTGGCCCTGAACTTTGCCCGCTTGGTGAACTGCCCGTGCCGGAAGGGGAGCCCGTGCCGGAAGAACGCGTTGACGGCAACGTGACCGCGTGCAGCTTCTTTGCATACCCTGAACTTCAAATGCTGTATGAGCATTGGCTTGACAACCCGCCTGAACGCTTTCATGGCCTGCCGTGGAAGCTGATGACTGAACAGTATGGTGATTTTTGGAAGGCGTGCATTGCCGTTGCCTTTTGGCGTGGCTTTGACCTGTGGGAACGTGACCGCATGACCTTCAATGAAAACAGCTTTGAACACGCTGCATGGTGCGCCGGTTGTGACCACAGACGGGCGCTGATTGCACGCAACTTTGGTTTTGAAACGTCATGCTGATTCAATCAACATACCTGGGCTTGGTCATGTTCATTTTTGCGGTTGGCCTTGCCATACGTGACACGGTGGTCAGCGTGCGCAAGCCTTACCCTGGCAGCGTGGCCGTGACGGTCTTTGCATGGTTGTGTGTTGCCTTCCTGGCTTGGTGCCGGTGGTGGGCTCCCTGACGCCCTGCACAGCCTATTTTTGGAAGGCTGTGCAGCACTTTGCCTGTTTCCTGGGCAAAGCGCCCATTGGCGGGCTTCTAAGCACTTTTTGGATATGCTTGACCAATTGCTAATTACTTGTGCAAAAACAGGGCAAGGCTGTGCAAAATTGCCAATTTTTGCGGTTTGTGAGCATATGCACGGAACCAAAACGCGTTTTTCGGGCATTTTTGACGGAAAATTGCACAGCCCTGATGGAAGGCCGTGCAGCCTTCTTGACTGATTTAGTCAGGTTAAAAGTCATATAGGTATATGACAGATATATACAGCAATTGCACAACCGCACAACCTATGAATTGGGGTTGTGCAGAAAAAATTGCACTTTTTTCGTTTGATTTCAGTTACATAACAGCCTGCACAACCTTCTTGACGTTTTTGCAAAATTGCTGTGGAAAAATTAGGGAACCCAGGAAGAAGGGCTTTGTGGCCTGTTTCTTTTTATTTTATTTTATTTAGTTAAGAAGGTTAAGTAAGTTAAGTAATATAGTATATATTTATAATGAATTTGAAAGTTTGCGGTCTGCACAACCTTTTGACGTTTGACTGCCTGAAGTTGTGCATGGTTGTGCAGTGGTGGTGAAATGCCTTGTTTGCCTTCCTGGGCTTCTTCACCTGGGTGGCTTGACCCTGGCCAACCGTGTGCTGTTTTCGCCCCTGGGTTTTTTGGCGTGGTTTTCTTGCCGTTACACGTAACTTCTGTTGACCACCAAAAGGCTTGCCAATTGACGCTTCTGTTGTTATAGATTGGCAGACCTACCAACCAGGGAGCAACGCAAATATGGCAGCACCAAAAAGCATAGAACAGCAAATTGATGAACAGGGCGTTATTCCATGGGGTGACAACTTGACGCCAGCAAAGCGCAGACGCAACCGTGCGCCTGCCAAGTTTGATGCAAAGCGCAAGGCCCGCTTCTTGGAACATTATGCAAAAACCGGTTTGTTCATGCAGTCAGCCAAGGCGTGTGGCGTGTCATACATGACGGCCAAGCGCCACTATGATGCAGACAAGGCTTTTGCCAACTTGATTGATGACGCCAAAGACGTCTTCAATGAAAGCCTTGAAGCTGAAGCCGTGCGCCGTGCAACCAAGGGCGTGGTTGAACCGGTCTTTGGAAGCACCACAAAAGAAGTGCCAAAGGCTGACGGCAAAGGCATGAAAGTTGTGCGCACAATGGGCCGGATTGGCGGCAAGCGCAAATATAGTGACACGCTGTTGCAGTTTGTTATGAAAAAGCACATGCCGGAATACAGGGAGAACATGACCGTGAACCAAAACGTGCGCGGCATGTTGGTGACGGGTGAACTTCCTGTTAACGCATTTGATGAAGGCCAATGGGCAGATTCAGCCAAAGGGGTGCGGGCCACAGCCATTGACATTGACACGCCGGACAATGACAACGGCCATGACGTGCAACGTGCCTGACAACCACCAACAGGGGAGCAAAGACAATGCAAGCAAATGATGAAACAACCAACGTGCATGAAGGCGTGCGCACTGGTGACCGTGGAAGCGTTGAAGTGCTGTATGTGCATGACAAGGTGTTGAAGAAGAACTTTGTGCGCGTGCGCTTCCGTTCAAAAGCGCCACATTTAATGAACATCATTTCAATGGGTGACATTCCCGCTGACGCAGATGACCTTGAAATCATGGTTGCCCGCCTTGGTGGTGCCTTGTGTGAACGTCACTGTGAACAGTACAGTGAAACCATTGACCCAAGTGAAGCGGCAGCGGCAGCGGTTGAAGGCTTCCGGCTATTGAAGCGCAAAGTGCGTGGTGAAGAACAGCGCAAATTGATTATTCAGTAAGGCACCACCAATGCCAAGCCTGAAATATGAAGAAGACCTGAAGGGCAAAGCTGACGTCATTTGGCAAGTTGACCCCAATGACGGCCAGTTGAAGTCATTCATAAAATATTATGACGGGCGCTTTGTGCCAATCACGTGGAGCCCACAGCCAGGAAGTCAACAGATATTTCTGAATTGCCCTGTGTATGAAGCCCTGTATGAAGGCACGCGTGGCCCAGGCAAAACAGATGCGTTGTTGATGGACTTTGCCCAATTCTGTGGCCGTGGTCTTGGCCAGGAATGGCGCGGCATACTGTTCAGGGAAACATACCCGCAACTGAAGGACGTCATTGCCAAGTCATTGAAGTGGTTCAAGCAGATATGGCCTGACGCCCGTTACAACCGTTCAGACCACTTTTGGGAATGGCCAACGGGTGAACAGCTTATTTTCAGCTTCATGTCAAACCCTGAAGACTATTGGAATTATCACGGCCACGCATACCCGTGGATTGGTTGGGAAGAACTGACAAACTGGCCTGACGCGCAATGTTATTTGCGCATGATGTCATGTTGCCGGTCTTCCGTGGCCAACGTGCCAAAACGTTACAGGGCCACAGCCAACCCGTATGGCGTTGGCCACAATTGGGTAAAAGAACGCTTCAGGCTTCCAATCCCACACAACAAGTATATTGGCCCAATAATCAAAGACGCCCGCAACAAGGAAGGTGACCTTGAACCACCACGGGTTGCAATCCGTGGCACGTTGGATGAAAACCGTGTGCTTCTTCACGCTGACCCTGATTACATCATGCGTATTAAGGCAGCGGCCAGGAACCCGCAAGAACTGAAGGCGTGGGTGCATGGTGATTGGAACATTGTGGCGGGTGGCATGTTTGATGACGTTTGGTTGCCCAAATATAACCTTGTGCCAAATATACCCTTCAGCGAAATACCACGCACATGGACAATCAACCGATCATACGACCATGGCCAAAGCAAGCCGTTCAGCGTTGGTTGGTGGGCTGAAAGCAACGGTGAACCGATTGAATGGGAAGGGAAGCTATACGGGTATATTCCTGGCGATCTTTTCCGCATTGGTGAATGGTATGGCTGGACGTTTGAAGCCAATGTTGGCGTGCGCATGACCGGTGACAAGATTGCGCAAGGTATTCTTGACCGTGAAGCAGATTGGGGTTTAACCGGCAGGGTGCAGGCCGGACCCGCTGACAATTCAATATTTGATGATTATGACCCTGACAAAAGCGTTGCAGGTGACATGTCAAGCGTTGGCGTGACGTGGCGAAAAAGCAACAAAAAGCCAGGAAGCAGAAAACAGGGTTGGCAACGTATGCGGAAGATGTTACAGAACGGTCACAAGCAATTTGGTCAAACACGTGAAGACGCCGGACTGTTTGTGTTTGACCGTTGTGACCAATTCAAGCGCACAGTGCCAGTGCTGCCAAGAAGTCACAAAGACCTTGATGACGTGAACACTGACGCTGAAGACCATGTTGGTGATGAAGTCAGATATAGGGTAATGTTCAAGAACATTCAGGCAATGCAAGGAGATTTTTGACCATGGCCAACAAAAAAGACGCTAATAGTCCGGCAACCACTTCCTTCAATTATGACATTATGGCACCCAGGTGGTCAAAAATTGACGCCTTGCTTGGTGGCACTGAAACCATGCGTGCGGCGGGCGTTGATTACCTTCCACAGCATGACAATGAAGCCAACGCCACGTATGATGAACGCCTTGCAGCCACCACCCTGTTCAACGCCACTGAACTGACGTTGAACACATGGGTTGGCAAGCCCTTCAGTGAACCAATCACCATTTTGGATGACACAACGCCTGAACTTGTCAACCTGTTTGATGACCTTGACTTGCAGGGCAACAACATTGACGTCTTTGCCCGCAACTGGTTCAAGTCAGGCATTGCAAAAGCCTTTTCACACGTCTTGATTGACTTCCCAAAAGCAATGGCCAGGGCAGACGGCAAGGCCCGCACCCTGGATGATGACCGCAAAGAAAACTTGCGCCCATACTGGATACAGATAGAACCGGAACGCGTGCTTTTCATGGCGTCAGAAATGGTCAACGGCCAAGAAATGTTGACACAGGTGCGCATACTTGACCACGTGGTTGAACTTGACGGCTTTGCGGAAGTTATCACGCCCAAGATTAGAGTGTTGACCCCTGGGCAGGTGGACACATACAAGAAGGCCAAGCGCAAGCGTGGCGGCAAGGACGTTTGGCAACTTGAATCAACAGAAACGTATGACCTTGGCTTCATTCCCTTTGTCACCTTCTATGCAGACCGCCAAGACCTTATGCTTGGCAAGCCGCCTTTGGATGACCTTGCAGACCTGAACATAACACATTGGCAGTCAAGCAGTGACCAACGCGCAACACTGACCGTGGCCCGCTTTCCAATCCTGGCCTTGTCAGGTGGCGTGGATGAAAAGAACAAACTGATGGTTGGCCCGCGTAAATGGCTGTATAGCCCTGACCCGCAAAGCAAGTTTTACTATGTGGAGCATAAGGGCATGGCCCTGAAGTCAGGGCGTGATGACATGAAAGACCTTGAAGAACAGATGGCCCGTTATGGCGCTGACTACATGAAAAAGCGTGTGTCAGGTGAAACGGCCACGGGCCGTGTGCTGGATGCAGCGGAAGCCACAAGCCCGCTTCAAGACGCAACCAACCGTTTTCAAGATTCCGTCAACACTGCCCTGGCCATGACCGCTGAATGGTTGGCCAAGGAATTCACTGGCGGTGTTCAGATTCACAATGACTTTGGCCCTGAATCAGATGAAATGGAAGGGTTGAAGCCGTTGACGGAAGCCCGCAAGAACCGTGACATATCACGCAAGACATACTTGTCAGAACTGAAGCGCCGTGACGTGCTGCCGGAAGACTTTGACATTGATGAAGAACTTGGCAACATTGAACAGGAAGCGCTGACGCTTTCAGGTGCGCCCGCCGTTGAATTAGATGACGGTGAAGGCGGCACTGAAGATGATGAATAATACCACACACTGAAAAGGGGAGCCCATGAAATTCACATGCTTTTTAATTTTGGTCATTCTTGGCGCGGTTTTGACCGTGGCCTGTTCAACCGGTGGTGACGTGCAGAAGCCTGACGTGGTGGTCATTGAAGACATTATGAATGACCCTGCAACACTGCAAATGGCGGGCATGATGTACGCATGGCAACGGCCTGCAAGTGCAGAAAAGATGCAGAAGGGTTGCAAGGCCATTGTGTTGCTTCAGTCAGAAGATGCTGTGCTGAACTATATCACAGAACAGTTGGTTGAAGACCACTTTGACAACATGACGCCCGCACAGAAGGAAGTCACCCAAGCTTTTCTTGTGCAACAGGCCAAACGGCTTGGCGTCAACCTTGACTTTGTTACCAACACGGCCACGGCCATGGACGGCTTTGAACTTGGTGCCTTCAAGACGGGTGCGGTGAACGTATGCAAAGGGCTTGCGGCAGGGCTTGGTGAATAGTCATGGCCAATGCCAATCAGGAATATTTTGACGCGCAGTTGCGGCACCAAATGGGCGTGCGGCGCTTCACTTCCGGTGAAGTCAAGCGTGCCTTGGCCTTGATTGAAAAGGCTGACCGTGACTTGCGCGTCAAATTGCGTGCAAGGCTTGAAGCCCTGGGTGACGGCCCGATTGATTACAGAAGCGCACGTTGGAAGCTTCTTGTTGATGACATAAAGGTTGCCCGCAAGGAATTGTGGCAAAAGCTTTTCAAAGGAACCAAAGCCCAGGGCAACGCCTTCAGTGACCTTGAAGTTGACTTTGAAACGCGCATGATGAAGGCGGCGCTGCCAATCAACATTGACTTTGCCACGGTCAACCTTGAACAGCTTCATGCGTCATTGGCCAGCACGCCCTTTGCAGGTGGTGCCAACGCGGCACGCAACTTGCAACAGTGGTTTGAAGGCTTGGCCACGGCAGACCAAAACAGGTTGATTGAAGCGTTGCAGCTTTCCACTGTTCAAGGTGAAAGTGTCACGCAGGCCATGGCCAGGGTTGCCGGAACTGCAAGCGCCGGATACACAAACGGTGTTATGGCCCTGACTGCCCGCAATGCTGAAGCAATCACGCGCACCTTCTTCAACTTTGTCAGCAACAAGGCACGTGAAGCCACCTTTGTTGCCAACCAAGACATAATTGAAGCCCTGAAGTGGAACGCCACGCTTGACGGGCGCACAAGTGCCACCTGCCGTGGCCGTGACGGCGCTTTTGCCCCTGTGGGCTCCAAACCCCTGCCAAGGAACCTTTCACCCAAGCTTTCACCACCTGGGGCAAGGCCACCCGCGCACCCAAATTGCCGGTCAGTCATGGTGGCGGTGTTTGACCCTGCCGGTGTTATGAACAAAGCAGGTGCAAGGCCCTTTGTCCGGTCAGCGCAACGCCGTGGTGAACGTGAAAAGAATTTCAGGCAAGAAGCCATTGCAGAAGTTGGCGGCATGAAGGAATGGCGCAAGCTTTCACCTGGGCAGCGTGACGGGATAATTGCCAAGAACCGCAAGAATTGGGCAACACGTAACATTGGCCAAGTGCCGCCGGACGTGACATATGATGATTGGATGCGCAGACAACCGGCAGACTTTCAGGCTGAAGTGTTGGGCGTGACCAAGGCCAAGCTGTTCAGGAAGGGTGGCTTGACCCTTGACAAATTCATTGACCGCCGTGGTGAAGAACTGACGCTTGCACAGTTGGCCAAGACCAAACCTGACGCTTTTATAAATGCAGGGCTTGACCCTGGTGAATTCTAATAATAAAGTCATTGGATACAACAACCCGTGCTTGGTGCATGGTGAACATATCACGCCGGAACTTTTTAACTTATGGGGAGCATGGAAAACCGTGCAACTTGTTGAAAAGTGACTTTTTAACATTTTGAGTGATTCAAACGCATGGAAGGAATTGAAAAATGAAATTTGATTTTGCAACCAATCAGACCGTTGACAGTATTGAATCAGTGCCGCAAGACTTCCGTGGCTTGTACACGGAAGCTGACGGCAAGTACAGTTTGAAGTCAGATGACGCGGGCGTGCAAAGCGCCGTTGCCGCCGTGGTCAGGCTGAATGAAGCCCTGAATAAGTCAAGGGGTGAAGTCAAGACCCTGAAGTCAGGGCAGGTGGATTTGACGCTGTTGTCAGACTATGGCAGCACGCCGGAAGAAATTGCCCAGGCAGTTGCAGACAAGGTGAAGACATTTGAAGATGAACTTGCCAAGGGTGAAGGTGCCAAGCTGAATCTTGACAAGATCAAGGAAGACTTGGCCAAGGCACACGCCAATGACCTGAAAAGCAAAGACACGCGCATTGAAGCGTTGACCGGTCAGTTATATGGCATGATGGTGGAAACAGCCGCCACGTCAGCCATTGCCGCTGAAAAGGGTGACGTTGAATTGCTTATGCCGTTTATCAAGAAGCAGGTGGCACCTGTTGAAGAAGATGGAAAATTCAAGGTGTTTGTTGTTGACAGTGACAATGAACGCCGTTATTCCGGCACCACAGGCGTGCCAATGACAATCAAAGAATTGGTTGCCGAAATGAAGGGCCAAGAAAAGTATGGCAAGCTGTTTGAAAGTGAAACGCCAAGTGGCCCAGGCTTCAAGCCAGGAGCCAGGAAGACCATGCAGACGCCTGGAAAAGAATTGACAAGCGTGCAGAAGATTAGTGCAGGCTTGAGCAAAGGCCAGCACGCCCGCAAATAAGGGCTTGCACTTTTTGTTTTTGCGTGTTAACCAATTGGTCACGTAACTAACAAGCGGCGCGTGATGCGGCGCGTTTATCAACCAATATCAAGCTTTTGCAGTGCCAAGACCCCTTGAAAGTGTGAAACGGCCAAGGCGTCAACGGAATTTAAAACCTTCCGCGTGATGCGGTCACCAATAACTTCACATTTTTCAGGGGGTTTCTTATGCCTACCGTAACCTTGGCCGAAAGTGCCAAACTTGCCCAAAATGAACTGATTGCCGGTGTTATTGAGAACATCATTACTGTCAACCGTATGTTTGAAGTGCTGCCGTTTGATGGTATCAGCGGCAACGCCCTGGCATACAACCGTGAAAACGCCCTTGGCCCTGTGGCCACTGTTGGTGTTGGTGACACTGAAGGCGTCATTGGCGCGGGTGCCACGGCAGGCACCAACCAAGCGAACGCCAAGCCGCCAAGAACGCTGCAACCTTCACCCAGGTGACGTCAAGCCTGACCACCATTTTGGGTGACGCGGAAGTCAACGGCTTGATTCAGGCCACCCGTTCAAGTGACGGGAATGACCAAACCGCCATTCAGATTGCCAGCAAGGCCAAAAGTGCGGGCCGGAAATATCAGGATATGCTGATTAATGGTGACGGCACCAACCACACGTTTCCTGGCCTGCTTTCCCTGGCCGTTGAACAGGCCACCACGGGCGTCAACGGCAGTGCCTTGTCTTTTGACATTCTGGATGAATTGTCTGACCTTGTTGTGGACAAAGACGGCATGGTTGATTATTACACCATGCACGCCCGCACAATTCGCGCATACAGGAAGCTGTTGCGTGGCCTGGGCGGCGCTGCAATCATGGAAGTGGTTGAATTGCCTTCAGGCGCGGAAGTGCCAAGCTATGCCGGTATTCCGATCTTCCGCAATGATTACATTCCAACCAATCAGACCAAGGGAACCGGCACCAGCACCACCACCATTTTTGCAGGCACCTTTGATGACGGAAGCCGTCAGCACGGGATTGCCGGTCTGACCGCTGAAGAAGAAAGCGGCATTGTGGTGGTTGACGTTGGTGAAAGTGAAACCAAAGATGAACACATTTGGCGTGTCAAGTGGTATTCCGGTCTTGCCCTGTTCAGTGAAAAGGGCGTTGCATATGCCGATGGTATCCTTGACTAACCAACCCCGTTTTGATGGTCATGGCCACCTGCCCAGGTGGGCAGGTGGCAACGGGGTTGTGGCCATGCGCTGACCCGTAACCATTTCAACGGTTGGCCCTGCACCACCCCTGCCCATTGAAACGCTTCTTACCACCTAAAAAGGAGCGTGCAACATGCCTGCTTATTTAGTCCAACTATCAAAAGAAACACCCGCCAAAAACCTTCTTAACGGCAAAGACGCCTTTGTTGTGTTTGCAGCCAATGCCGCTGACGCAAGGGCCATTGCAGCTTCATACGTGCAGGGTGACGTCAACGCGCAACTTGCTGCAAGCGCCTTGACCACGGTGACTGAAATTGTGGCTGACGCTGACATGGAAGGTTGGCGCTTGCGTGTGGTTGTCCATGACGCACCAACGCCCATTGACGTCACTGTCACGGGTGGTGTTGCTGACACTGTTGATGACCTTGGTGACGCCATGGTCATTGCCCTGAACGCTGACAGTCAGATTGCAGGTGCAGCCTATGCAACACCCAACCTGACCATTGCCGCTGCCGGTGACGCCCTTGGTGACAAGAAGGTCAGCGTTGAAATGCTGCCGCCGGTCACCTATGCTGACCCGCAACCCATTCCCACATTCATTGGCACCATTACTGATGAAGGCGCGGCGGGTGCAGCTTTGTCCGTTGCCCTGGTGCCTGCCAACGTCATTGCCAATGTAACAGCCGCCGTGACCGGTTAATTGCCGGTTGACATAGAAACCTTCAAAGGGGAGCAATTAAAATGCCGAAATTTGTAGAAGTCAGATTGATTCTAACCGGACCTTACACGGGCAAGACCGTGACGTTGAACGGTCACTTTTTTGACCAAGGCGTGTGCGTGGTGCAGGGTGAACCTGAAAGCTTGCGGCACCTGTTCACGTACATGGCCCGCTGTTATCAAGCATATCCACAGGGCAGCATTGAATTGGAAGAAGCCCGTGCCGCCTGGGAAGCCTATTGTGCAAAGGAGAACGGCCATAGCGTCAGTGATATTGAAACCGATGAAGAACAGCCGGACCCGCCAAGTGAAGATGCAAGCAACCTTCAGCCGGTTGGGGAAGGGCCTGCCACGGAAGACGCCCAAGTCAGCGGCACAGATGACGCGGGTGCGCCAGGGCAGACGGAACCTGACGCCAGTGGGAACGGATTACCGGACCCCAGGCCGGATGACGGCACGCAGGCGCAAGGGCAAGACGCGGCGCAGACGTTGACCAAACTGGCCAAGGCCGTCATGTCACTTGACCCTGACAATGACGAGCATTGGACCGGCGCGGGCCTGCCTGCCATGGCCGCTGTTGAAGCCGCTTATGGTTCAACGGACATTACGCGCAAGCAGGTTGAAGCTGAATTGCCAAATTGGAACCGTGAAATGGCCCAGGCCAACAAGCCTGCCGTTGATTAACCGGCAAAGCTGCCACCCCTGGGCTCAATAACCAACCAACCAAGGAGTGAAAGCCATGACAAAGACCACAACCACCAAGGCCAAGCATTTCATGCGTGTGGCCAGCAATAGCAGACCGGCAACCGGTGGCAACAAGAACGTCACCACGCGTGCCAAGCGCCAGGGCTCCCAATGGGGTGGTGCCAAGCGCCTGTTCAGAGCAACCCGCACAGCCGCCACGTTGCGGTAACCTAACCGGAACGGGTGCCGCCTTCACGGGCGGCACCCTTCCAAGGAGCCAGTGACATGGGAAGCAACAAGCAATTTGCAACAGGGCGTGGCGTCTTGTACCGATACATGCGCAACCCTGACAATGATGCGTTTGACATGGCAGTCAACGGCAGTGTCACGCCTGTCAATTACCGCTTCACATGCCCGCCAAACCGCAACACGTATTTGAGCCGCATATTAATCAACCTATGTACCCTGACCACGCCAATTGGCAGTGACTTTGGTGACATTGCCAACGGCTTGACCAACGGGATGGCATGGAAGCTGCATGATGCCAACGGCAGCGTCATGGTTGATTTGACTGACGGCAATGCAATCAAACAGAACAGAATTTTTGGCGTGCTTGCAGGGCCGGATTGGTCGCTTGCAACTGCCCAGGGTGGTGACGGCGCGGTGACTGTGCGTTGGACGTTTTCAAAGGCAGGCCGTGCAATCAAACTGACGCCAGGGCAATACATTCAGACTGTTGTGCAAGATGATTTAACATCTTTGCCAAGTGCTGAATGTATGTTGCAGGGTTATTTTCTTGACGTGAAAGACAACCCACTTTGATGGGGTGACGTTATGCCTGAATACATGCCCATTGTAATTGACCCGCGTGACTTGTGCAACGTTTACATAAAAGACGCTGATGACAACCACGCAATAAACGTTGACGGCAGTGTGACGCCCGTGCCTTTCAGCTTCACGCCAGGGCCACACAAACAGTTTTTGCTTTTATCTTTTGACGTCATTGTTGTTGACAGGAGCATTGACGCGGGTGACTTTGGTGGCATTGTTGGCGGTCTGACAAATGGTTTGACGTTGAACGTGCAGGCAGATGCAACAAAGCAAGTTTGTGACCTTGGTGCAGGCATTAAGATCAAAAAGAATTGGGATTGGTCGCACCTTTGTGGAATGGATTGGAACATTGACCGCACGGACAAAATGAACGTGCTGACTGCACGCCTTGCACTGTCAGGCAACTTCTTTGCAACGGTGTTGAAGGCTGACCATGCAATCTGCATGACGGTCTTTGATGACCTGACAAGCCTTGACCGGTTTGAAGCCACTGTGCATGGCGTTTATCTGGATACATAGGGGAGCATTGAACCATGGCCTTTGTTGCTGAAGACGGAAGCGGAAAAAGTGACGCCAATGCGTATGTGGCCGTTGCCTTTGCCGATACATACCACCTTGACCGTGGCAATGCTGGTTGGACGGGCGCAGACGCCGTGAAGGAAACGGCACTTATACGGGCCACGGACTATATTGACAAACGGTTTGGCAACCTGTTCAGGGGTTACAGACGGGCCAAAGACCAAGCGCTTGAATGGCCACGCCTTGACGCGTATGACAATGACGGCTTTGCCTTTGACGGGGTGGACATTATACCCAGGAAGCTGCAACAGGCATGTGCTGAATATGCCTTGCGTGCGCTTGCTAACGGGCCGTTAGCGCCTGACCCTGCCATTGGGTTTGCCACCAAAGACAACACCGTCACAGGCGGCACCACAACCGCTGCCACGGGTGGTGAATTAATCAAGCAGAAGTCAAAGGTTGGCCCTGTTGAAGAAGAACTTGGTTTTTCACCCGTCAGTCAGTCATTGAACACCCCTGGCAACTTCACTTCAAAAGGCAACAGCCAAGTGCCTGGGCTGTATATCGTGGCATACCCTGCCGCTGACATGCTGATTGAAGAACTGATTGAAAGCACCATTTCACGTGACCTTGGAAGGGGTTAACCATGGCCGTTGATTATGCAAAAGCTGCCGCCTTGGCCTTGCGCCTGATTGAAGAAAACGGGCGTGCAATCACGTTGGTCAAGCTTGGCCAAACCCCAGGTGACGTCAACAAGCCGTGGCGCAGCAACACCACCAACCGCACAGTGCCGGAAGCAGAAGAAGCCGCCTTTGGCGTGTTTGTGCCACCTTCCGGCAGCGGGCTTGGTTTTATGTCAGAAGATAGTGAATTGGTGAAGACTTCTGAACAGATTCTTTTGGTTGCAGCGGCGGGCGTTGTGGGGTATAAGGTTGAAGACTTCAATGAAGTCATTGACCCTGAAGATGCAGTCAACACACGGTGGCGCATAACCGGTGTTGAATTGCTCAAGCCTGGAAGCACACGCATACTTTATGCAATAGGGGTGAAACGGTGAACGTGACCCAAGGGCGTGACGCCATATATTCACAGATTAAGACCACGTTGGACGGTGACCCGATAAGCGCACCAATCAAGGTGCTGTATTGGGATGTTGGCCAGGACGTGCCAAAGACCCAAGACGCTTTGACGGAAGCCGCTGACCCGTACATTGTGGCGCACGCTGCCTTCAACGGTGGCGGGCAAGCAACGTTTGCAGACCAAGACGGGCAAGCACGGTTTGACCGGCGCGGCATTGTAACGCTTCAGATTCATGCGCCGTTTGGAACCGGTCAGGTGTTGAATGACCAACTGCTTGAAATTTGCTTGTCAGCATTTGAAGGCAAAAATGCAAACGGTGTTTGGTTCAGAAATGTGCGGCCCGTTGACATTGGCCAACGCGGTCAGTATTTCAGAAGCAACGTGGTTGCTGAATTTGAATTTGACCAATTACGTTAAAAGGAGAACTTGACCATGGCCACCCTTCAAAAAATTGACAGTAACGTCACAGGCTTGCGCTATGCTGAAGAAGCAAGTTTTAAGGTGCTGCCTGGAAGCCCTGTGTGGAAGCCGTTGGAGCCCAACAGTTACGCAGACTTTGGTGGTGAATTGACCACTGTGGCGCGTAACCCCATTAACCCAAGCCGTCAGCGCAAAAAGGGCGTTGTGACAGACCTTGACGCAAGTGGTGGCTTCAATATGGATATTACGCAAGAGAACTTGCAAGACCTGTTGCAAGGTTTCTTCTTTGCCAGTTTGCGCAAAAAGGATGAACTTGACGTTGCCACGGTTGACGGCACTGGCAATGACTATGAACCCGCCAGTGGTGGTGATGGTTACGTTGTGGATGACCTTCTTTTTGCCAAGGGCTTTGATGACACGGCCAACAATGGCCTGAAGACGGTGACCGCTGCCGTGGCCGCTTCCGTGACCGTGGCTGAAACCCTGGTAACTGCCGCAACCCAAACAGGCACCATTTCAAAAGTGGGGCATGAAATGGGCAGCGGTGAAGTTGACATTGACGTCAGCGGAACATGGCCACGCCTGACCCGTGCCAGTGGCACCTTTGACTTCACCACCCTGGGCCTTGTGTCAGGTGAATTCATTTTCATTGGTGGTGACGGCGCGGGTGAAGCCTTTGTTGGCTCCAACAACAACGGCATGTGCCGTGTGCGGGCTGTTGCAGCCACATACATTGAATTTGACAAGACCGCTGCCACCATGACCAATGAAACCGGCACGGGCTTGACTGTGCGCCTGTTCTTTGGCCGTGTGCTGAAAAATGAGTCAGACCAAACCTTGATTCAGCGGCGCACGTACAATGTTGAACGGACCCTTGGCGCACCTGATGACGCGGCACCTTCAGACATTCAAGCTGAATACCTGACCGGCAGTGTACCGTCAGAACTTGCCTTGAACATGCCAACCGCTGACAAGATCACGGTTGACCTTTCCTTTGTCAGCGCTGACAATGAACAGGTTGACGCTGCAACCGGACCCAAAAGCGGCACACGGCCCGCCATTGTGGAAGCAGACGCCTTCAACACGTCTTCTGACTTTTCACGCATTAAGCTTGCAGAAGTCACAGCCGGTGACGCCTTCCCCAACCCGCTGTTTGCCTTTGTCACTGAAATGACGCTGAACATTAACAACAACGTCACGGGCAACAAGGCCCTTGGCGTGTTGGGCAGCTTTGAAGTGACCGCCGGAACCTTTGCAGTCAGTGGCAACATTACTGCATATTTTTCAACGGTGGCCGCTGTTGCCGCCGTCAGGGCCAATGCTGACATTACCCTTGACATGTCATTGGTCAAAGCCAATCAGGGCATTGTGGTTGACGTGCCGCTGATTGCCCTGGGTGACGGGCGCTTGAACGTGGAGCAAGATCAACCAATCACCCTGCCTGTGACCACTGACGCGGCCACGGGTGCCAAAGTCAACGCCAACCAAGACCACACGCTGTTGATGGTCTTCTTTGATTACCTGCCTGACCTTGCTGACCTGTAAGCCGGAACGGTCAGCCAACCATAACTTGCCCAGGTGCAACACGCTTGCGCCTGGGCATATTCACAAGGGGAGCAAATACCATGAACGTGAACACCTTTTTTGGAACTGACAAGAACGTTGAAACCCAGGGCATTGAACTTGATTATGGTGACTTTTGGATTAAAGTGGCCAGGGCGGGCGGCGCAAACAAGAAATACAACCGTGTGTTGGAAGCCGTCAGCAAGCCGTACAGACGCGCAATTGCCAACGGCACCCTGCCCAATGACAAGGCCAATGAAATCCTGAAGGAAGTGTATGCCAAGGCCGTTGTGCTTGATTGGGGTGGCCCTGGCATGGTTGACACTGACGGCAAGACGCCTTTGCAGTTTTCAGCGGCCAATTGCCTTGCGCTTTTTCAACGCCTGCCGGACCTGTTTGAAGACGTCAAGGCCCAGGCTGAAAGCTTTGTCAATTTCAAGATTGAAGACGCGGAAGCTGACGCAAAAAACTAATTGACGTCTTGCTTTATACCGTGGAGCAAGGCAAGCATGAAGAAGCGGTGATAAAACAATGTATGCGCGAAAACAAGCCACTTCCAAAGAAGATACAGAACGCACCCGAATTGAATTTTGGGCTGTATCTATATTGGGGTGCCTTTTGGGATTTGGACACATGCAGGCCAACCGGTGACGGGGTGGTGCATCCAATTCCCTGGTATGCAATAGAACATTGGGCGGTTGTCAATGAGTTAGACCAAGACCAACATGAAAGCCTGCACTATATCATGCGGCAAGTTGACAACGCCTTCATACAAAAGAAAACAGCTTTGATTCAAGCTGAAATCAAAACCAAACAGTCATTGCTGAAAAGGTTGTAACATGGCGCGGCCAATAGGGTTGAAAGACTTTTCAAAACGCATGAAGGTTGTTGCAGACACTATTGGCAAAAACACCAATGACGTTGTGCGCCAAGCTGCACTTGAAGCAGACCAAGTTGGCGTCTTGCGCACCCCTGTTGACACAGGGCGTGCGCGGGCCAATTGGTTGGTCAGTATTGGGGAGCCCACCACAGAAACAGTTGACACGCCTGACAACCCTGCCGCCGGAACCGCTGAAGCATTGGCCCAGGCACGTCAGGCAACACGTGGATACAAGACACGCCTTGGCAGCATTTTCATAACCAACAACGTTGAATATATTGTGCCGTTGGATGAAGGCACAAGCCCGCAAGCACCAAGCGGCATGTCAGCTTTTATGGTGCAGGCGGCACGTGACGTGTTGCGCAAATTCAAGTTGCTAAAAGGGGTTTGACCATGGCTGAAAATTTACGCATTGAAGTGTCTGAACGGGGGAGCCGTGTTGTCCGGCGCAACATAGAATCAATTGGTTCTTCCGCAAAGACTGCCCAAGGTTCTTTGAAGCTCCTCCAAAGAGCCTTGGGCTTTATTTCTGCCGGTGTTATCATACGCGGGTTGACACGGTTGGCTGACACGTTCACCAATATTCAGAACAGGCTGAAGACCGTGACCAACAGCACGGGTGAACTGAACGCCGTCACCAAGGAATTGTTTGAAATATCCAACCGCACGCGGTCAAGTTTTGAAGGCACAGCGGAAGTGTACGCACGTGTTGGCTTGGCCGTCAAGGAATTGGGTATAAGCCAACAGCAAACGTTGCGCTTTAGTGAAAGCTTGAACCAAGCCGTGCTTCTGTCAGGTGCAAGCGCACAGGAAGCGCAAAACGGTTTGATTCAGTTGTCACAGGGTTTGGCTTCCGGCGCATTGCGTGGTGATGAATTGCGCAGTGTGCTTGAACAGCTTCCTGTTGTTGCTGACGTCATTGCCAAGGAATTGGGCGTCACGCGTGGTGAATTGCGGGCCATGGGCCAAGAAGGCAAAATAACGGCGGGCATTGTGCTTGACGCTTTCAAAAACGCCCGTGAAGAACTGATTGACCGCTTTGCAAAGGCCGTGCCAACTATCGGTCAAAGTTTTCAGGTGTTACGCAACCAAGTGGTGCGGGTGGTTGGAAGCCTTGACGCGGCAACCGGCATTTCAACAACCTTTGCCAAGGGCCTTCTGTTCACGGCCAAGAACATTGAAACCCTTGCCAGGGCAGTGGGAGCCCTGGCCATTGTCATTGGCGTCACCCTTGCGGCCAAGGCCATACCAAAGGCCATTGCAGGCGTGAAGGCGCTGACCGTGGCCATTGCAGCCAATCCATTGGGAGCCCTGGCCGTTGCTGCCACTGCCGCAATTGCGGCGCTGATTACCTTTTCAGACCAAATTTTTGTGACCGGCAACGGGCTGACCACCCTGGCAGACTTGGCCAAGGCCGTGTTTGAAAACATTGTGTCAGCGGCCACCACCCTGGCCAACTTCTTCATTGCCACTTTTGGCCCTGCCATTTCAGGGCTTGGCAACCTGTTTGAAGACGCCTTTGGTGACGTTGACCTGACCTTCAAGAACGTGGTGTTGATTGCAGCGCAGACCGCTGACGGCATTATTGGCGTGTATTCAGCCACAGCCAAGGGCGTGGTTGCAGCTTTCAAAAACGTGCCTGCCGCACTTGGTGACATCTTCTTGCAGGGGTTGAATAAGATTATTGACTTGGCTGAAGCTTCAGTCAACACGATAATTGAAGCAATCAACAAACCGTTTGCACTTCTTGACCTTGAACCTGTGGCCAAGGTGCAGCTTGCCCGTTACACAAACGTCTTTGAAGGTGGCACTGAACGCATTGGTGCCGCTGTGGAAGCTGGTTTGATGGAAGGGTTAAGCTTCAGCGGTTTTGAAGACTTTGTGAACGCTACTTTTGACCGTGCTGACCAGATTGCCGTTGAACGTGTTGCAGCGCAAAAGGAATTGATTGCCAATGAACAGGCGAATTTTGAAGCCCTGGCTATTGCGCCACAGGCGGTTGCACGCCCAGGCGCGGCAGAAGGTGCGGCCAGTGTTGACAAGGACGTTGAAAAAATCAAGGCCGTGAAATCAGAACTTATCACCCTGGGTGAAGTGGTCAATGAAGGTGTTGGTGATGCTTTCAACAGGGCAGGTGACGCACTGCTTGAATTCACACAGACCGGTCAAGTTAACTTCCGGCAGTTGATTACAAGCATGTTGTCAGACCTTGCCAAATTGTTTTTGCAAAAGGGAATTCAAAGCCTTCTTGGTGGCATTGGCGGCGCGGGTGGTGGCGGCATTGGTGGCCTTCTTGGTGGCCTTGCAGGTTCAAGCCTTTCAGGCTTTGCTGACGGCGGCAGCTTCAAGGTTGGTGGCCAAGGCGGCACTGATTCACAAACGGTGGCTTTCAGGGCCACCCCTGGTGAACGTGTGGACGTTTCAACACCTTCCCAACAGGCTGCAATGGCCAACAATGCGCCTGCCCCTGGGCAGGGTGGTGAAGGGTTGAATTTAAAGGTGTTAAATGTTACCAGTGAAGAACAGGTGCTTGGCGTCATGGCGTCAACGGCAGGTGAAAAAGTTATCACCAATTGGCTTGACAACAATGTCAATGAAATTGCGCAAAGAATTCAAAGGTAAATGACATGGCGTTTGAAATAGGCAGTGCATACGGTTACCTTGACTTGATGGATGCGTTGAAGCAGTTTGTGGCCGGTTGGCCGCAACATGGTGCTGTGACGCCAACCCTGACGGGCAACCCTGAAATCAAGTATATACGGGCCAAAGGCCCTGTTGCCACCACGCCACTTGAAACGTGGACAATTGTTTGCACCACGGGTGGTGGTGATGGTGTTGCGGTCTTTTCGGTGACCGGCAGCACTTCAGGAGCCCAGGCGGCAGCAACGGCAGGCACAGTGTATGACAACGGCATTATACGCTTTTTGATTACAGGGCCGTTGGCTTACAATTGCGTGGTTGGTGACCAATGGGTGTTTACCTATGCCACAGGTGCCATGACCACTTCAACGGAAGCCTGGACAATCAAACGTGACGTCAGCGCCAACCTGAACGCAACCGGCACCCAAGAACTGATTCTTGCAGGCCCAGGCGCACCCGCCGGAACTGATGAAATTTTTGTTGGTATAGCCAATTACCACAATTCAGCGTCAGACATTTACAATTGGAGCCTTCAAGGTTATACGGCATACCAAGCTTCTGAAGCCTTCCATGAACAGCCTGGGGCAATCCCAAAAGCCGGATGGAACGGGGTGGGCTCAACCCTGGAAGTCAACACGCCTTTTTCAACATTTGTCAAAGACCCCAATGAAATTGATTACTGGTTTGTGGCCAACGGGCGGCGCATTATCATGGCCGCAACGTTTGAAGCGTTTTTTAATGTCACATACCTGGGGTGGATTTTGCCTTATTACACGCCAGCACAGTGGAATTACCCGCTTTATATTGGCGGCAATGCCAGTTTTGACAATGATGACGTGCGTTATTCAGACGTCAACGCATATAATCAATCTTTTTGGTTTCCAATGATTGACGTGTTGAACACGATTGAAGAAGCTGACCATTTAAGCACGGGCCGGATTTACACCCCTGGTGGTGATTGGCGTGGCTTTATGTTGGGCCAAGGCACAAAAGGTGATTCAATACCGGCAGAGGTATCAGCTTATCAGGTTGACGGTTTTTACCCTGCAACTGTTTGGCCATATTTCAAGCGTGGTATGCGTAAAGTGACCAAGAATATTGATGGAACATACCCAACATGGCCAATCAAATTGTATGACCGCATGACACTAAGTGCTGACCCAACCGTGTGCTTTGGTGTTCTTGACGGAATACGTGCAATTAGTGGGGTGGACAATCAATCTGAAAACACGTTCACTGACGGTGGCAACACGTGGTTGGTGGTAAGGTCAGCAAATGAAACGGCGCTTGAAGATTATGCCGCAATAGAATTGAACTAAAGGCAGATAATATGAATTATCAAACAGGCACGGCAATCAGCTTTGACGCACTTCTTGACAACCTTGTCACCTTCTTGACAACAAACGGTTGGACACAGAACGCCAAGACGTCAGTTGGTGAAGCAACCGGACAAAAAGCGCACCTGCAAAAAGCAGGTAGCTTTGGCACCATATACCTTAACCTGAAATCATTCATTGGTGACACGGCAACAAACATTTGGAATGGCACAACGGGCATATTTAATGTGTCACAGTGGAATCTTATTGATGGTTTGGCAATGAACTTGTCAAAAGGCTACAATGCCGGTGAATCAAGATGGTCATATCAAACCAACGGCGTGTCAAGCGGCAATTTAACATCTGTACCACGTACAGGCTTGTACGTTGGTGGCAATGGGAACGTGCCAACGTATTGGTTTTTTCAACGTTCTTCACCTGAATATGTTTGTGTGTTTGTTGAACACACGCTTGGCTTTTATACCATGTTTTGTTTTGGTGAAGTTGACAAGACGGGTGCGGGAAGTTATACGGGCGGTCAATTCTATGCAGGCTGTACCAACCAACATGCACCATTGTCATACTATGGCGGCACGTCACCATATTACGGTTGGCCTGACCCGTACAGCTTTTATAGGTTGGTAACGCACCCTTTTCAACACTATACGGCATTTTATAGCGTTAACAACGTTACCAACAATCTGCACAATATGTTTTTTCAGCTTGACCCTGCCCTGCATGGTGGTGCAAATGGTTGGCTTGGCCCAATGGGCAATGGAACCACCAACAGCACGTACACGGGCAGCGGTGATTGGTCAACCGTGGTATCAAGTGTTGGTTCAATTTCAACAAGTCAATACCTGGGTTGTCCTGGCCATGATTTGCAGATAAAAGACAACATAATGAAGCGGTCAGCCAATAGTTCAAACCTTGTGACGGAATTTTTACCAATTCAATTCTTTTGGCAGCGTGCCGTTAATACTTCAAACACGTCAACGCCTGAAATGACGTTACTTGGCACCCTTCCTGACACATACTTGGTGAACATGCGTGACCTGACGCCAAAGCAGGTGTTGACGTTTGGCAGTGACACGTTCATTGTGTTGCCGATCAACCAAAAGTATGTGCCATTTACCAATGATGTTGTGACTATATCAAGCCGCAACTTGCGCAGTCATGGCACGGGCTTGGCCATTAAAAACAACTAACAAGGTGCGGGCATGGCCGTCATAACAGCACAAGCCACCATTGACCCAATTGCAGAAAATTGGGCAATACCGCTGCACCACAGGCTTCTTCAGGGGAGCCCAGGCGGCGTGTATGGCCCTGACCAATATGCCATTGGCCTGAACGCTTCCCAAATGGTCAAGGTGCCAACCACGGTTGACCCACGGCACTTGAACGCTGATAAAGTTTGGGAATTCACTGACATTTTTTACAACCGCATTGCCGTGCTTCCATCATTCATTGACGCGGGCAGTGTTTCAAGTGCGCAGCAATTTCAAGTTGAAGTGTGGAACGGCTTCTTTGCCAACCGGCAGCATACAGCATTGAATAAGGTTAATGCTGACGGCATTGTTGTCAGCGGTGGCCTTCCGGTTGGTGCAACCTTCCTTCAGCTTCATTCAAGTGTGTATGACATAACTGTATTGGCAGACGGCCCGCCAACCATTGACGCCTTCCTTTCCTGGGTATTCAGTGCCGATGAAGGCACGGTCAACATTATTGGAAGCCGCCTTAGTGTTTTTGCATTTGAACCTGACACAAAGCTGCAAGAATCTTTGCGTTGGCTGACAGACGTACACAAGGCATATAGTGGTGAACAGCGGGTGCGGTTGCGCAATGACGCACGGCAGGTTTTTGAATTTGTCACGCAGGCTGACGGTGAAGTGCAGACGCGGTTGAATTCAATTATGTACGGGTGGCAAGACAAGGTTTTTGCCCTGCCATATTGGCCTGATGTTGTCAAGCACGTTGCACCCATATCTGCCCTTGACACTGAAATATTTATTGACACGGCAAACCTTGACTTCCGTGACGGTGGCCTTGCACTTATTTGGACTGATGATATTTGGAATGAAGCCGTTGAAATTGACACTGTGCAAGCTGACCGGTTGGTGCTTTTGCGTGAAGTGGTCAACAACTATGATGACGGCGCGTTAATTATTCCATTGTTGCGCTGCCGTGCGCAAGGTGGCTTGCGGCGTCAGATTGGCCGTATGGATGACACACGCAGCACCATAACCTTCAGGGGAATGGACAACACCAACATTGACGGCCAATCTGTCACATGGACAACATACAAGTCATATGAAGTGTGGGATGACCTGAACGCCCAATTTGGTTCAATCAATAGCAGTGTTGTGTTGCCGTTGAAATTCCTTGACAACCAAACAGGGTATTTTAGGGCATACCCAACGCGCAGCATTACAGAAGAAACCAACTTGCAAGGCTTTGTTGTCAGGGGTGCGGCAGAACGGTTGAACTTGAAAAAATACCTGTACAGACGCCTTGGCCGCTTGAAGCCGTTTTGGCTGGAATCATACCGTGCAGACTATGAACTTGTGCAGACCATTGGCGCTTCAGCCGTGACCATGGTGGTGAAATACAGCAACCAAAAGTTTTTGGACATTGCAGCGTTGGGGTATGCGTTGAAGTTTGTGTTTACTGACGGAAGCGTGGAATATCGTGACTATGTTGGGCTGCAAGCTGAAGACCTTGCGGCAAGAACAGAAGAAATTGAATTTGACGCAAGCATTGGCGTGGACGTGTTGCCTGAAGATATTGAACGCATAAGCATTATGCGGTTGGTGCGCTTTGACACTGACAATATTGTGCTTGAACACACTATTGGTGACGGCATTGTGACTTCAGTGACCGTGCCGTTAATCTCAATCAAGTACCCTGAAGCGAGCTAAGACAAATGGCATATGATGCACTTGAACAAAGCATTGACAGTGGCCACCCGCTTGAATTTTACCAATTCCAAGTTGGCCCTGCCTTTCACTATTATACAAGCGCTGACAGTGATTACACGCTGCAAAGCATAACATATGTCAGTGATTACATTAAGCGTGGAAGCGTCAGCCAAAGCCAGGAAGAAGCCCGTGACAGGCTTGTCATTGAAGTTGGCAAGAATAATGCAATTGCGGAACTGTTCAAACAGCAACCGCCATTCTATGAAATTTTTGTTGACGTGTTCAGGCTGCACTTTGATGACCTGGGCGCACCTGACACGCGTTACCTGTTCAGGGGAAAAGTGCTTGACGCCAATTGGCCGGACGGGGTTGCAAACGCCAAGCTTGAATGTGAAAGCCTGCTTGCATCTTTAAAAACTGAAGGTATGCGTTGGCGCTACCAAGGCAGGTGCAACCACACAATATACACGCCAAGATGCGGTTTGAACTTTGACACGTTAAAAGATGACTATGCCGTTGGTGGCATATCGACAGACGGCAAGCAACTGACCCTTGGCGGTGTTAGTGGGAAGCCTGCCAACTTTTACAAGGGCGGGCTGTTGCGGTTTGGAACTGACGTGTGGGTGATGATAGTGGCGCACAGCGGTGACGTGGTGGAAATATTCAGGCCAATACCTGACCTATTTCTTGGTGCCACGGTCAGCCTTGGCCGTGCCTGCCGCAATTTGCGGTCAGAGTGTATCACCCTGGGCAATTTTGAAAACTATCTTGGTTGGACGGACGTGCCGCAAGTTAACATTTTTACAGGTGACGGCCTGAAATCTCAAATATAGGGGAAGCGCTGTGTGGGGTATTCTGATTTCATTTGTCATTTCACTGGCCGTTGCACTTCTGACGCCCAAGCCTAAGATTGAAGACGCCCAGGCAAGTGGCCTTGAAGACTTCAACTTGCCAACCGTCAGCGAGTCAAGAAACGTGCCGTTGGTATGGGGCAGGCGGCGCGTCAGCGGGCCAAACGTCTTTGCCTATGGCAACTTGGTCACTGTGGCAATTACGGAAAAAGTCAAAACCGGCATGTTTTCTTCTGACCGTGTGACCGTTGGGTACATGTATTATTTAGATATTGCCTTGTCTATTTGTTACGGTGAAGCCACCTTGCGGCAGATTGACGCGGGTGACTATACCGTATGGACCGGCACATTACCTGTTGGCGCGGGAAGCATTAACTTGCCCAACCTGTACGGTGGCAGGGATAGTGACGGCGGCATACAGGGCAGCTTTGTTTTTTATAATGGTTCAGACGCCCAGGCAAGTGACCCATACCTGAACGCCCGCATAAGACAACAGCCAGGGTTTAAAGGCGTTGCATACTTTGTTTGGTATGGCGGTTATGTTGGCAACACCACAGGCTTGCGCCCGTTCAGCTTTGTTGTTGAACGTTACCCTGACCCGTCAGGTGGTGGCGGCGCTGAAGTTGAAATAAACGGTGACGCCAACCCTGCATATTGCCTTTATGAAATGTTGACCAATGATGAATTTGGCCGTGGTCTTAATGCTTCATATGTTGACTTGTTATCTTTTCAGACCGCTGCAACAACCGTCAAGGCAGAAGGGCTTGGTGTTTCCTTCTTGTTTGACCAAAAGGTTGACTGTGCGCAAATTATCAAACAGCTTGAACAGCACATGAACGCCAACATATACTTTGACCCGCAAGACGGCAAAATAAAGCTGAAGTTGATACGTGATGACTATGTAATTGCCAATCTGCCCGTGCTGGATGAAACCAACGTCACTGCCGTGAAGAACTTCAGCCGCACAAGCACCACCAACTTGGTAACTGAAGTCAAGGTGCGTTACACAGACCGTGCAGCCAATTACAAGGACCGCGTTGGCGTGGCCATTGACACAGGCACGCGGCAAATACTTGGCAAGGCCAATTCACGCACGCTTGACTTTTGGGGTTTTTCAACGCCTTCTGCCGCTGCCAAGGTTTCATTGCGTGACTTGCGCACCCTTGGTGCCTACTTGGCACAGGCCACAATTACCACCAACCGTGACGCGTCAGACTTCTTCCCTGGGCAGGTGTTCAAGTTTGTTTGGAGCCCGTTAAACATTGAGCAACTAATCATGCGCGTCAAGGCCGTTGATATTGGAAGCCTTGAAAATGGCAAGGTTACCATTTCAGCCGTTGAAGACGTTTTTGGAACCGGTGACGCCATATTTGATGACAACCCTGACAGTGGTTGGGTGCCGGTTGTAACGGACCCGCTTGAAATACTGAACTTTATTGCATTTGACGCACCTTTTTGGTTTCAACAGACTGAAGCGCCGGTCAAAATGATGTGGTGCGCACAGCAACGCAACGGTGACAGTGAAGGGTATAATATTCACGCCCGTGACAATACCATTGGTAGTGACGTGCTTGCCATTACGGCAGAAAAAGCGCCATATACCAACAAGGCCCAACTTGCCATTGCCCTGGACAAAGAGAACACGGCCAACTTGCGCATGAAAGGCATTTCAGATGCGTTTGGCCTTGCTGCAATCACACAACAGCAATTGTTGGAAGACGGTGACAACCTTGTCATGCTGTACGTCAGTGAAACGCAGCATGAAGTTGTTGGCTTTCAGGCTTTCACCATTGACGGTGGAACGGGTGACTATATTTTCAGCGGTGTTGAACGTGGCATGTGTGACACGGTTGCGCTTGACTTTGACGCTGACACTGACTGTTGGTTTTTGGACAATGTTGGCACAAGCCCACGGACCTGGGGAACCTTGGCGCAAGTCAAGTACCGTTTGCAGGCCGTCACCCAAACGGGTGAATTTGACATTGGCACTATTTCTGACAGTACACATGACTTGGGTACAACAGGCCCAGGGCCACGGGAAGCCCAACCATACCCGCCAGGGCGCTTCTATGTGAACGGCGTGCAGTGGCCAACCGGCATTTTGGGCTTGGTGCAACTAAGTTATACCTGGGCGCACAGGCAACGGTCAATTGACGTGCTGCAAACACAGACTGACAACACAGGCACGCTTGAAGCCAATGTCACCTATACCATTGTTTTCAAAAATGAAGCAGGCACAACAATCAGAACTGTGACCGGATTGACGGCGCTTTTTTACAATTACCCTGCCGCCACGTACACGGCAGACAACGGTGGCACTGCACCCGCTGCCATTGAAGCCACGGCATACGCTGTTGACAGTGTTGCGGTCACGCAAAGCAAATTCAGCCAAATACGCAAAGCAAGGCTGCAAAATATTTTTACGCAGACAATTGACAGTAATGACGCCACGGTCAACGGTTTGACTGTGCGGAACGTTATACCAGCTTCAGCCATTCTTGACAGTGCGTATGACGGTGAAATCACCCTTGACTTGTCTGCCCTGGCAGGCAATGCAATCACCATTGGTGAAATGTGGCTTGGCCACCAAGCCGCTGCCGGTGACGCCTATGACTTTGACAGTGACGCAGTGCAGGTGTTCTTTGACGGTGGCAGTGCGGGCAAGACCATTGCGGCAGGCACCACCATACAGGCTGACCCTGTGACCTATGACCTTGACCGCACCAAGAATTTGGTCTTGGCCATTTATTACACAGCGGCCAACGCTTCATATGACAGTGGCGGCGTCACGGGTGCCGCTTCATATACCAAAAGTGGAAATGATGCAGCAACTATTGACGCCACGGGCTATGTGGCATATACAGCCAATAGAGTATTCACGTTGACCAAAATTGTGTGATAAATGTGACAAGGAATCTGACCACATGGAACCAAGTGCTGCCAATCCGCTTCAATTCACACTGTCAAACGTTTCAATGCTTTTGGGCGTCATTATTGGTGCCTATACGCTGTTGACCGCGTTGATTGCCTTTGTCACTTCATACGCGTTGGTCAAATTCAGGCTGAAGAAGCTTGAAGAAGACCGTGCTGACATACGCAGTGATATAAAAGAAATGAACAAAGGCTTGACCGGCGCAGTGAAAGACCTTGAAAGGTATGTCAAGGGCGTGTTATTTCAACCTGACACGGGTGAAACAATATTAATGCCACGTGCATCTTGTGCAGTTGAACGGGAAAAGTGTCAAAGCACAATGGATGCCGGTTTTTCAAGGTTGTCAAAAGACCTGAAGGCCATGGATGAAAAACGGGAAGAAAGCAAAAGCGCACTGTTGGCCCTGTTTGGCAAACTCAATGAAACCATTATTGCACTTCAGGCTGAAATGAAAGCATACAAGGAAGCCGTGCAGCATGACAACAAGGGGTAAATTTTACCATTACGGCTTGGCTCCCTGGGATGATAGCAGGTGGCCAAACTTTGTGACAGACAAAAAGCGCCTTGCCTGCCACCACTGTGGTGAATTTTGGTATGATGAAAGTTATTTTGATTCACTGCAACACGCCCGTGACATTGTTGGCGTGCCGATCATAGTTAATTCAGGCCACAGGTGCGCAGAACACAACGCTGCCGTCAGCAATCAGAAGCAGGCCACAACAAGCCAGCACTTGCGCCTTGCCTTTGACCTTTCACTGACACAGTTTTCAAAACCACCCCACCACCTGCTTGCCGCATGTATCACGGCAGGCTTCACAAGCATTGGCTTGGCCCAAACATTCATTCACGTTGACAAGCGCTGTGGGCGCTTTTGGACATACGGCAAGAAGGCTGAAGCCTTTTGGAGCCAATACGTCAATATTGAATTTATACGCATGATAGTGCAAAACAACAAAGTTGACAGAAGGGGAAAATGATGCAGAAACCTGAAACAGTACCAATGCCAGGGCCGGTCAAACCGGTCAAGCCCGTCAAGCCACGTGTTTTTGATGACAAGAACACTGGCTTGAAGTGCCTGACGTTCATTATTGTGGCCATGCTGTTTGCCATGGTGGTCATGGCCAAGATGCTGCCTGAAAGTGAAACCACCAACGTGCTTATACTGGCCTTGGTCAATATCGTGGCCACGGCAGTTGGTGGCATTGTGGGCATTGTCACGGGCTCCAAATGGGCCGTCAAGCAAGAAACCGTTGCATTGGGTGACGCTGCCACGTCAAAAACGTTTATTGAAACGCCAAAAACGCCTTAGAAGCCCAAATTTGGACGTTCTTGGCAAAAGACATGTCACAGTATAGATCAAAGCCCAGGCGCAGCAACCTTGTTGCCCTGGGCTTCATACCCTGGGCAAATGACGCCCAGGCCAAACCAAAAAGGAGAACCGGACTATGAAAAGACAATTTTGGACCGCTGCCGTGGCCGTCATGGCCCTGACAATTTTGGCTGTTGTGGCCTTTCCATTCTTGGCCCAGGCAGGCACAGTGTCAGTGCAATGGGATCACAACAGCACGTTTGACCCTGCACTGCCGGACTATGAACCACCCGCCAACCCTGGTGAAAAGGGTTACAGGGTATTCATGCGCGTGTACAATGACGGCGTGTATGACTATGAAGCGCCAATTTGGGAAGGTGAAGCCAATGAAGCCAACAACCTGACCATTCCTGACAACAGGGTGCTTGCCTTTGTGGTGCGTGCGTATATCGGTGACCAACAAAGCCCTGATTCAGATGAAGTCACGTATATTTATCTGACCGGACCCACAAACGTCATTGTTGGCCCGTACACGCCACCTGCACAGTGACCGGTCACGCCCGCCAAACCCAATGGCGTGGCCGTGCTGCACAACCCTGCACAACCCTGAAACCCAGGTTGTGCAGGGTTTTTCTTTTTAATATCAATAGTTTGCACAACCTAACAACCTTCTTGGCACAAAAACAATTTGCTGTGGAAAAATCACCCAGGCAGGTGGAACCCCTTCTTTTTTCTTTTTCTTTATTTTAAGTTAAGAAGGTTAAGAAGGTTAAGTAATATAATATAATACAATATAATTCCAGCACCTTGGGCCTGCACAACGTCATGCACAACCCATGACCAAGGTTGTGACATTCAGAAAAAAGTGCAATGCCCGCTTGCCCTGGGCGCTTGGCCTTGGTATCAACACAGACATTGCCATTCCTTTCCTCACTGTTTGGCGCTACTGCCTGGAGCCAGGGCAGGCGGTTGGCCTGGACCACCAACCGCCTGCCCACTTCCAGCATAAGAAAAGGAGAACACGCAAATGCAGCCTGATGTTCATTACCTTCCAAAGACTTCACCATTCCCGCACCAAGCCACTGAATTCCAGCTTTCAAAAGACGCCAAAATACGTGCAATATTTTGGGAGCAACAGACCGGCAAAACCAAAGTCATAATTGACACGCTTTGTTATAACTATATGAAAGGCGTGTTGAACGGCATGTTGGTGGTTGCGCCCAACGGTGTTCATAGAAATTGGGTTACTGATGAAATACCAATACACATGCCTGACCCAATACTTGCAGACTGTTACATGCACTTCTATCAATCCAAACGCGCAAGCACCAAGTGGCACCAAAAAGAAGTTAACCGTGTTTGCTCCTTCAAGGGTTTGTCAATCCTGACCATGACATATGACGCCTTTGTCACTAAGAAGGGCAAGGCCGCTGTGTGGAAATTCATGCAGAACAGAAGCATGTTGTATGTGCTGGATGAAGCGCACAGAATTAAAACGCCAAGTGCAAAACGCACGCGCAGCATTGTGTTGTCAGGAAAGTTTGCAGGCTATAAAAGAATAATGACCGGCACGCCCGTCAGTTGCGGGCCGTTTGACGTGTACGCACCAATGCGCTTCTTGTCACCTGAATTTTGGTTCAGGTTTGGCTTCAGGAAGTTTGTCACCTTCCGGCACCACTTTGGCATATATCGCACAGGCCAAAAGAGAACTTGGCAAGAAGACGGCAGTGAAGGTGAACCGCAAGAATTTGAATATGTGGTTGGTTACCAACGGCTTGAACAGTTGCATGACATATTGAAGCCCATTGCAAGCCGTGTGACCAAGAAGACTGCCCTGCCTGGGCTCCCTGACAAAGTGTACAGCAAAAAGTATTTTGAACTGACGCCCAAACAACGGGCCGTGTATGATGAATTCAAAAATGAATACATTGTTGAACTTGACAGTGGGCAGGTATTGAGTGAACCGCTTGCAATGGTGCGGTGGTTGCGTCTTCATCAAATAACGTCAAATTATGTGCCAACTGACAACCCTGAAGAAGATGAACCCACAGTTGAAATTGACCCAGGGAATGACGTGCGCCTTGACTGTTTGCTTGACCTGTTAAAAGACATACCGCACCAAGCAATCATTTGGGCAAGGTTCACTTTGGACATTGACAAAATAATGCGTGAACTGAAGGGTGAAGCCGTCAGGTATGACGGTCATGTTGGTGATGATGAACGGGCAGCAAATAAATTGGCCTTTCAAAAGGGTGAAGCAAAGTATTTTGTTGGCAACGCCCAGGCAGGCGCGGAAGGGTTAAGCCTGAAAATGGCCAAAAGCGTCATATATTTCAACAACAGCTTCAAACTGATTGAACGCTTGCAGTCAGAAGACCGCGCACATGGTATTGGCACCACTTCCCAGGTTGGCTATATTGACATAATTGCGGAAGACACGGTTGACTTGCGCATTGTCAAAAACTTGGTGAAAAAAGTGGAAATAAGTGACATAATTTTAGGGGATGACGCAAAGGATTGGTTATAATGAAAAAGAGAACTTTAGAAAATGGAATCAAGGGCAACTTTGAAGGCCCTGACGCACCCGTTGTGTACATTGTACAGAAGCAAATGCGGTTTGACCGTGACGCGGGTGAACTGGTGCCACGGTTTGACCTTGAACCGGCAGAACAGTTTGGCCGTTTTGAATATCTGCTTTCACCTTCAGCAAGCCCGTTCAAGCCGCAAAGCGTGTTGGATGACTTGCACAGGCGGTTGGTCAAGTATAGCAGCAAAGACCACCTTCTGTTGATTGGCAACCCGTGTTTGATTGGCTTTGCCGTGACCGTGGCCGCACATTACAACAACGGCAGGGTGAACCTGTTGCAGTGGTCCGGCAAAGACCAAGCATATTTGAAAATTTCGGCAGAAACCTATTGACAAAAAATTTTGCCGTGTATAGGGTAGGCAAAACAACAGAAAAGGAGCAACCGCAAATGGAACATGACGGCTTCAAATTCTTAGTTGGCCGCACCCGCACCCGCAACCCACTTTTTCACAAGACCTTCAAGCACGTGCCAAAAACTGTTTTGAAATGGATGCGTGACGCCTTTGTCATGGCCGCTTTCAAGCACCTTGTGCTTGAAGTGGTTATTGTGTACCGTGACGGGCCGGTCAACGTGCAAATGGCCAACGGCATGGTTGGCCTGGGGTATGGCATGACCCGCCACGCCACGTTGTACTTTTTAAAGAATGAAGAAAATGAAAAGAAGTGGTTGGTTGACCCTGAACGCCTTGCCAAAGTATTTGGCAAGAAGCAAACCACAAAAATGGTCAGTGACGCACTTTGCATGGCCGTGTTGTCATATGACAGGAGCAAAGTAAATGGAAATAATTAAAAGAAGTGTTGAACGTCTTGACATTCAACCGGATGACGGCACGGTTGGCTTCAGGTGCATAATGGATGAACGGGATTGGGTGACC
>Ga0180437_10000861_pt1 | contig 54179 bp, 32 predicted proteins | sample SS_ome_4_FD_132410 | JGI IMG/M metagenome (GOLD analysis project Ga0180437, IMG submission 132410) | Hypersaline lake sediment archaeal communities from the Salton Sea, California, USA - SS_3_D_1 metaG | ecosystem: Environmental > Aquatic > Non-marine Saline and Alkaline > Hypersaline >...
ACACCGAGAAGGGCATCGAGGCGATCCGCCTGCTCCGCGAGCAGGGGACCGACATGAAGTTCATCTGTCTGCACGCCGCTCGGTCTTTCGACGCCCCGATCGACAAGGTCGTCAAGGACACGGCGCCCATTGCGATCGTCCACCACGGCGGCGTGACCGACGCGATGTTCCGCGCCGGCAAGCCGGAGGAGGTCCGGGATTTCGTCAAGCGGGTCAAGGACGCCGGGCTCCTGGCCGGCGTCTCGGCCCACAACCCCGACAACATCAAGCTCATTGCCGACCAGGACTGGGAGAACGACCTGTTCATGTGCTGCTTCTACTACGTGACCCGCCCCCGCGAAGAGCAGCAGGAGACGTTGGGCAAGGTCACCGTGGGCGAGCCGTTCTTCGAGTCCGACCCGACCGACATGACCGCGGTGATGCGCCAGGTGCAAAAGCCCTGCCTTGGGTTCAAGATCCTGGCCGCGGGGCGGTCGGGCTGGAGCAAGTACTCGGTCGAGAAGGCGTTCCGCTTTGCCTTCGAGAACATCAAGCCCGGCGACGGCGTGATCGTGGGCATCTTTCCCAAGTACGCCGACGAAGTGGCACAGGACGCCGAGCTGACCCGAAAGTACGGAGGCAAGGCATGAGCCCGGTGCGAAAGGGCTGTGTGCGAGCGCTGCTGGCCGCCGCGGGGCTGGCCTGCGCGGCGGTCTTCGCCGCCGAGCTGGCCGCGCAGAAGCCGGCCGGCGACCCGGCGGCCGCCGGTCCATCGGCCGGCGCTCAGCCGAGCGGCGAGAAGCCGGCCGGCGAAGAAGCCGGCATTAAGGTCATCTACCCGCCCGACAAGGCCGTGCTCCCCTCGGGCGATTTCGACGTGATCTGCCGGGGCGAGGACGCGCGGCTCCGCGTCGACGGGGAGCTGCACCGCTGGGAGCCGTTCGACCCGCCCGTGCGCGTGGCCCACGTGAGCCTCTACTGCGGCCCGAACACGATCCAGATCGGTAAGAAGCGGGTCGAGGTCTTCGTGGCCGAGACGGCGCTCCGGCCGGGAGGGCCCGAGGGATGGCCGATGTGGCGCAAACACCCCATCAGCGGATCGGGGACCGCGCGGTGCGCCGATTGCCACAAGATCGAAGGGCGCGGCGACGGCGCGGCCCTGGGCCCGTTCGCCGGGTACAAGGCCTGCTTCGAGTGCCACGAGGCCGTGGAGTTCGAGGCCATCCATGCCCACCCGCTCGAGCCGATCGAGGCGTGCCAGATGTGCCACTCCGTCCACGCGGCGAAGGAAAAGCACCTGCTAAAGGCCCCGGCCAAGAAGCTCTGCGACGACTGCCACGAGTCGTAGTTCTCCTTTTGGAGTGCGGCAATTCATTGCCGCTTTCTTTCCAGCGTCGCTGAACGCGGCCGAACGTGGCAGCCTGTCTTGCCCAGCGCGCCGCACCAGGAGGGCCGATCGCCCGCACGGGCGTCGGTGGCACGGCATTCGTGCCGTATCCCCGCATCGAAAGCGGCGATGAATCGCCGCACTCCAAGACGGCGGCCACCCATGACATCCCGCCCCCGATCCCCTAAAATGCCGGGATACGGGTCCCCGCGGCCCCGAGCTATCCCGGCCGATCCCCGCCGGGGGGTTGTTCGTGCCGCCCCAACGAGGTGCGTGTCATGACCGCTCCGTCCTCCGAGCCGACGCGAAAGATGACCGTCCCCCGCCTGATGGCCATGAAGGGGTCGGGCCGCAAGTTCGCCGTACTCACGGCCTACGACTACCCCACCGCCAAGCTGGTCGACGAGGCCGGCGTCGAGGTGATTTTGGTCGGCGACAGCCTGGGCAATGTCGTCCAGGGACGCGAAACGACCCTGCCGGTCACCCTCGAGGAGATCATCTACCACGCCGAGATGGTCGTCCGGGCAGCCCGCCGGGCCCTGGTCGTGGCCGACCTGCCGTTTCCCAGCTTCCACCTTGGGCCGCTCAAGGCCGTGGAGAACGCCGCCCGGGTCTTCAAACAGACCGGCTGCCAGGCCGTCAAGCTCGAGGGCGGGGCGGAATACGCTGAAGTGATCGCCGCGTTGGTCCGGGCCGGCATCCCGGTGATGGCCCACGTGGGGCTCCGCCCGCAGAGCATTCACCAGCTTGGCGGGTTCCGCGTACAGCGCGATGCCGAGACCCTTTTGACCGACGCCAAGGCCGCCGAATCGGCCGGGGCCTTCTCCACCGTGCTGGAGTGCGTGCCCGCCGACGTGGCCCAGCAGGTGACCGACGCGCTGGGCATCCCCACCATCGGCATCGGCGCCGGCCCGGGCTGCGATGGCCAGGTCCTCGTGCTCCACGACCTCTTGGGCCTAACGCTCGACGACCACGTCCCCCGGCACGTGAAGCGCTACGCCGACCTGCGGAGCACCATCCTCGACGCCGTGGGCCGCTACCGCGAGGACGTCCGCGACGGGACGTTTCCGGGCGAAGAGCAGTCGTTCCGGTGATAGACCTCGGTTCGCACGAGTTGTCTCCGAGCGAGGAGAGATACCATGAACGCACGCCAGATGCGTCGGTTTGCGGTGGTTGCGATTTTGCCGGCCGTCGTGTGCCTGCTGCTGTCCTGCCAGACGCAGCGGCAGCCCACGACCCAAAAGGAAAGCAAGGCGGAGAAACACGAGAAAGTTGTCGAGAGCTTCTCGGGCCAAATGACCGACGACGGGGGCCAGCACGCGGAATCGATCAGGCGTTTCTTCGACGAGTTCGGCCCGGCGCTCGAAAGCGGCAACGCCCAGCGGTTCGGCGACTTCTTCGACATGCGGATGATGCTCAGGTTGCTCAAGCAGCAGAACATGGTGCCCAAGGCAATCTCGGGCGATGAAGACCGGCTCGTGCAGTTGTTGAACCAGCAACTAGCAGCAAGGCTGGCGGATCCCATGGTAGGGATCAGTTGGAAGAAGTGCGAAGTCCGGCGCGTTCAGTTCATCAAGGACGACACCGAAGCGGTCGTCTACGCCCGGCAGTGGGACGCGGACGACGTGGCCTCGAAGACACGATGGTGGCTGTTGCGCGACGGAGACAAGTGGCGGGCTTACGACATGGAGATCCTCGAAGTCTCCATGCGTTTCTCGGTGATGTTGGGCCTGGGCTTCAAGATGGCGGATCGAAACGACCCGTCGGTCCGGCACGTGCCCGCGCTCATGACGGCCGTCCAGGACGGCGTCGCCGGAGAGGTCGAATCGGCGATAGAGACCTTAGAGCAGCTCGACCGCGCCGGGTTCCCGCCGGTCCTCGAATCGCTCCGGCTGATGATGCTCGCCGCCTTCTACGGTGACGAACTGGAATACGGCGAGGCGATCAAGACGGCGGATCGGGCGATGCAGATCAACAGCGACCTGCCCATGATCCATCTGATCTACTCGGCTTGCTACAACGGCCTGAAGGAGCATGAGAAGGCGATCCAACACGCCGATCTCTATGCCAACCTGCTCGGCAAGGACGGCGACTACTACGTCGAACTCGGCGACGCCTATGCCGGAATGGGCGAGAAGGACAAGGCGATCAAGGCATACCAGGACGGATTGGCCGACGACGCACAGTGTGGCAACAACGTGCTCGGGCTGATGAAGATCGTACCCGCCGACCAACGCGACGCCGTCGTCCAACACTACAGGGTGCTCAACGACGCCGACCTGTGGTTTCTCGGCTTTGCCGAACAGTTGGTCAAACGGGAAGATCCCGATACGCTGCGCATCCTGATCGACATCCACAAGGGCGTCATGCCCGACGACGAGAATATCTCCTTCTACGAGGAAGAGCTGGCAGAGCTGCAGCGGGAGAAGCCGCCCTGAGAACTGACGGGGATTCGGATCCACTCTGAGTCCGGCCAAACGGCATGGAGGAAGAAAAGGGGGCCCAAAACGGGCAGAACGCTCCTTGCCGCGCCCGAGGACCCGTTCGACCTCGTCGACCGGCTTCGGCGGTCAATGCCTGTAGGGACCGCATCTTGCTGTCGAGCCGGCCCTTCAAGTGCCGAGCGGTCTCGTGCATGGAGACCTCCCACTTGGCGACCTCCGGGGGGCGGCCGTGTGGCGACTACCGCGGCTTCCCGTGCTCTTCGATCAGTTCGCTCCACTCGGCCCGGCTGTCTTCGGGCTGTCGGAACGGCAGGTAACGGCGGACCCCGCTTGGGTTTGAAGGGGGTCAGCCTGGTAGTAGGTACGAAGGCACGGCGCCTTGCGGCGAGACCCCACGAAGCTCCTCAATACCTACTGCCGGCTTGACTCCGTACACCCGCGAACCCCACCCCGTGACGAGCTGTCCCTATCTCTGCCCGCAGGTTGGCGTGTACGGCGCCGGTGCAGCGCGCCCACATGGCCGGCAAGTGGTCGGTACCCTTCCTGCGCCAAGATACGGCTCGTTCCATGTTCGTAACCCAATACCAATCCGAGCTCCAATACTACCTCGCCCGGGCGGCCGAGCTGTTGGGCGGGCCGGCGCTGCCGGTCTGGCTGACCTGGGGGGTCGAGACGGAGTTGAGCAAGCTGCTGGTCCTCGAAGCCCGGGCGGGCCTCGACCGCGAGCCGCCGGTGATGGCGGTCGACCGCAGCACGCGCGGCCACGCGATCTGGGTGGGCATCGAGCGCTACCGATTCACGACCGACGAGGGGACCGTGCGCGTGGTTCGCGTGGTCGTGCCCTACCGCCGCGGCATCCTCGACGACTTCTGGGCGGTTCCCCGTGACGACTACCGCCGCTTCTACCGCATGATCCGCAGGCACTTCCGCCGCCAGGACGCCGCCGAGCCGCCCATCATGCCACCCGCCGAGCGACGCCGCCTGTGGGACAACACCGTGGGCTTCCTGCGCCGCGGCCAGGACGTGCTGGCCCGATACGGCGTGGCGCCCAAGCGCGGCCTGCTCTTGCTGGGCTCGCCCGGCAACGGCAAGACCATGGCCTGCCGCTGGCTGGTGGCCGAGTGCCGCCGGCGAGGGCTCGAATGGAGAAGCGTCACCGCCCAGATGTACGAGGACGCCCGGGCCGACCGCGAGGTCCCCCTGCTCTTCCGGCTCGACTCGCCGGGCATCATCCTCTTCGACGACTTCGACGCGGCGCTTAAGGACCGCGAAGAGTTCGGCGACACCCAGCAGCGGGCAACGTTCCTCGCCGAGCTCGACGGCGTGGGACGCAAGACGGGCGTGGTCTACCTGTTCACCACCAACGCCCAGCTCCGCGAGCTGGACCCGGCCATGCGCCGCCCGGGCAGGATCGACGTGGTGATCCCCTTCCCCCGGCCCGACGCCGCGCTGCGCCGGCGCCTGGTGCGCAACCGCTGGCACGAGGATATCCTCGGCGCGATCGACGTCGAGACGTTGGTCGCCGAGAGCGAGGGCTACAGCTTCGCCGAGCTCGAGGAGGCCAAAAAGCTCCTGGTCATGCAGCACGTCGACGGGGGCCGCTGCGACTGGCCGCAAGTCCGCCGGGCGATGGCCGCCCGCCGCGCCGGCGAAACCCACCGCCGCCGCATCGGCTTCGCCCCGTTTGCTGCGTCTGACGCTGCGCCCCCGCCGGCCCTCGACCCCCTGCCGGCCGCTTTACCTTGCGCCGCCGAGCCGCTACGCTAGTTGGGGCGTGTCGAACGTTTGCCGCGACGTAAAGCCGCGACCGGTGGTCGCGGAGGCAGCACGAACAGCGGTCGTGCCGGGGCGCGACCACCGGTCGCGGCTTTTTGGCAAGGGAGGAGGGCATGAACGCGCGACGATTGACGGTGGGCGCCGGCGTGTGGGGCGCGATCGCGCTGGGGTTGTGTGCGGCGGACGTGCTGGCCGACGGCGTGGCTGTGCCGCCCAGCATGTACAAGGGCGTGCCCTACGAGGGCTCAGTCGAAGAGCGCTCGCAGGAGGCGATCCTGATCTTCCACACCTCGACGCAGCCGGGCGGGTCGCGCGAGGACCTGATCCTGAAGATCAGCGTCGAGGGGCAGGTGGACCGCTTCGCCTGGGTGCTCCCCTTTCCCAATGAGCCCGAGGTGGAAAAGGAAGACGCGAAGCTCTTCTCGGAGCTCTATGACTACGTCGAGGCCCGGCTGGCCTGGCAGCACAAGGCGCGCGGTACGAAGTCCGCGGGGACCGGAGGCGAGACCGTCCCCGCGGCGGCGGAACCCGAGCCGGTCGAGGTCCTTTCGCGCCAGGTGGTGGGCAGCTACGACGTGGCCGTGGTCCGCGAGCACCAGCCAGGGGCACTTAACGATTGGCTCGAGGCCGAGGGCTACCGGCGCCTGGAAAACGCCGACGACGTGCTCGACTTCTACCGCGAGAAGCAGTACGTCTTCGCCTGCATCAAGGTGGACGAGGCCCAGCTCAACCAGCAACAGCCGGTCGACCTGCACCCGCTTCGCTTCTCGTTCAAGCCGGGCGGGCGCGACGGGATGTTCTTCCCCGTGAAGATGACCGGCTTGCAGCAGAAGCCGTTCGACGTGAACCTCTACGTCTTCTACGGCAAGTGGGTCAACGACAAGCTCTCGAAGTTCGGCTACAAGCACCGGGGGTTCGAGCTGAAGTACCGCGATTGGGACACGCGCCAGTGCGAGCCGAACGCGGGCAAGAAGTATTCGGCCCCCGAGCTGGACCCCTTCCTGGCCGACTTCGCCGGCCGGATCCCCACGGTGGCGGCCTTGATGCAAAAGCTTCATCCCGGCGAGCAGTACTACCTGACCAACGTCCGGGCCCGGGGGCTGAAGCCCGACGACGTGCGCCAGTGGGCCGACGACCTGTGGCTCTTCCCCTACTACACCGACCGCGGTTTCGTGCCCTTCGACGCCCGGCCGGGCGGCCCGGCCTCGGCGGCCTGGCCCGAGTCGGTGCCGGCCGAGCGGCCCGCCTCGGCTTCGGGGACCAGTGGCGGCGGCGGCTTCGCCGCGATCGACGGGGTGCCCCGGTGGCTGTTGCTGGCGATCGGCGGCGCGGCCGGGCTGGTGATCGGCGGCGTGGCGGCGGCCATCGTGGCCGGCTACATCGCGCGGCGCCGCGAAACGGAGGAGTAATGTCCAACCTAAGCTCGCTTTACCGCCCCGTGCTGGCCCTGCTCACGGACCTCTACCAGCTCACCATGGCCTTTGGCTACTGGCGGGCGGGCGTGGCCCGGCGCGAGGCCGCGTTCCATCTCTTCTTCCGCGAAAACCCGTTCGGGGGCGGCTACGCGGTGGCCTGTGGGCTGGCCGCGGCGGTCGAGTTCCTCGCGGAGTTCCGTTTTGCCGACGACGACCTGGCGTACCTGGCCGAGCTGAAGGGCAACGACGGCGGGCCGCTGTTCCCCGACGAGTTCCTCGGCTACCTCGGCGCGCTGCGTCTGGAGTGCGACGTCGACGCCGTGCCCGAGGGGACCGTGGTGTTTCCGCACGAGCCGCTCTTGCGAGTCACCGGCCCGATCGTCCAGGCCCAGTTGCTCGAGACGCCGCTCTTGACGCTCTTGAACTTCCCCACGCTCTTGGCGACCAAGGCCGCGAGGGTCTGCGAGGCTGCCCGGGGCGAGCCGGTGCTCGAGTTCGGGCTGCGCCGGGCCCAGGGGGTCGACGGCGGGATCACCGCCAGCCGGGCCGCGTACGTGGGCGGCTGCGCGGCCACGAGCAACGTGCTGGCCGGGCGACTGTTCGGCATCCCTGTGAAAGGGACGCACGCTCATAGCTGGGTCATGTGCTTCGAGGACGAGCTGTCGGCCTTCGACGCTTACGCCCGGGCCATGCCCAACAACTGCGTCTTTCTGGTCGACACTTACGACACGCTCCAGGGCGTGCGCCACGCGGCCGACGTGGGACGCCGGCTCCGCGAGCAGGGCCACGAGATGGTCGGCATCCGGCTCGACTCGGGCGACCTGGCCTACCTGAGCATCGAGGCCCGCAAGATCCTCGACCGGGCCGGCTTCCCCCGGGCCGCCATCGTCGCCAGCAACGACCTCGACGAGCACATCATCGAAAGCCTGAAAGAACAGGGGGCCACGATCGGCGTCTGGGGCGTTGGCACTAAGCTGGCCACGGCCTACGACCAGCCGGCCTTGGGCGGCGTGTACAAGCTCACCGCGGTGCGCGACGGCGACGGGCCGTGGCAGGACAAACTGAAGCTCTCCGACGAGACGGCCAAAATCTCCACGCCGGGCCTCTTGCAGGTTCGCCGCTACGTGCAAAGCGGCGAGGCCGTGGGCGACGCCATCTACGACCTGCGCCGCCCCCCGAGCAACGGCTGCACCATCATCGACCCCGCCGACCCCGCCCGGCAAAAGACCATCCTCCCGGGCACCACGGGCGAGGACCTGCTGTTGCCGGTCTTCCGCAGAGGCCGGCGTGTGTACGACGTGCCCGGCGTCGACGAAGCCCGCCAACGGACCCGTCGCCAGCTCGATTTGCTCCACGTCGGGATCAAGCGTTTCGTCAACCCCCACCGCTACCCGGCGGGGCTCGAAGAAAGCCTCCACCGGCACAAGGCCGAAATGATCGAGGAAGCACGGGGAGGATTAGAGCAAAGAGGGTCTGCGTAGCAGACAGCCGAGGTATGTCGCCGCCCGGACCCACCCTTAAGCCCCCGAGGAAGATGCCACGGGCTCCCCCTCCGACTGCACGAAGCCCTCTTGGCTTGCGCGCGGAGGTGACTGCTATGGAGATTTCAAGTCCTGGGCCCACGTTTTGATGAGGGCGCACGTTTCACGCCCCACCCGGTCGGTGGCCGATTGGCTACTTTGGAGGGACCGATCCGGAGACCGGTCCTGTGAGGATCCTCTCTGTCGTGTTGGTGATCACGTCTCGCCGTCCAGGTAATTCATAAGAGGGTCGGCCCCAAACTGCCGCCTCCGCGGCAATGAAGTAATAATAGTCGCTGAACTCGACGCCCATCCCCGCCGCCCGGAGCCAACTGCTCACCGTGCGACGCCCCTCAGCGCGATCGCTTGCAGGCCCATCGACTTCCACGGCGGTTGGGCCTGCGGCCGGACGGTGAGCGTGTGACGGCCGGGGGTCTTGAGGTTAATGCGGCCGAGGGTGACGGTTTGGAAGCGGTTCCAGGCGCCGGTCACGGCGGTCGTGCCCTCGAGCTTCTCCGGGCCGACGGACACGACGAACCGGCTGCCGGCGGCGCCGGGGGCGCAGGAATAGGTGATTTGCACCTCGAACTCGCCGGGCCGGGCCAGCTCGAAGGTCCAGCTCACCGAATCGGCCGGATCGCCCCAGTAGCCGATGTTGTCCTTGCCGCCGCCGACCTCGTAGACGGGCGACTTGCCGTGGATTTCGGCCTCCACGGCGCGGAGCACGAGGCCGCCGTCGGCACCCTGGCGGAGCGTGTGGTCCACGGCCGCCTCGCCCTCGATCCGGACGTCCACCACGGAGACGTCGGGATCGGGCAGGCGCTCGGGAAGCTCGATCACCACGGCCCGGTCGTCACGCCGCACGGCGAGCGGCTTGCGCGCCTCGTCGGCCAGCAGGGTCGCGCCGAGGACCTCGTTGGTCAGCCCCGGCAGCTCGATTTGCGAGGTTTTCGGGTCCCAAACGTGCACGTACAGCTTGCCCGGTTTGCGCGTGCAGGTGCCCCAGGCGAACTTCTTGGGCCAGAAGGGGCTGGCCTGCGAGCCGTAGATCGACTCGCCGTTGGTCTTAAGCCACGCGCCCATTTCGAGCAGGCGGCGGCGCTGGACCTCGGGGATCCTGCCGTCGGCCTTGGGGCCCACGCACAACAGCAGGTTGCCCCCGTTGCCGGCCACCTTGGTGAGCATTTCGAGGAGCTGGCGGCGGGTGTTGTAGTGGGCCTCGGTCTCGTTGCGGTTGTAGCCGTAGCTGGCACCGATGCCGCGGTCCTCCTGCCAGGCGTGGGTGGGCGGGAAGTTCCCCCCGCCGTATTCGCTGGAAAAGACCGGGCCGTGCTTGCGCCGCATCCCGCCGAAACGGTCATTCGTGACGATCACCTCGCGCACCGGCGACTCGTTGAACAGCCAGGCCAGCATCTCCTTGGGGCGCCACACGTCCTCGCCCGCCTCCCACTCGCCGTCGGCAAAGATGAAGTGCGGGCGGTACGTGGTGACCATCTCCTTGAACTGCGGGAAGTAGTGCTCCTCGACGTATCGCTTCCGGTCGGTGACCCACAGCGGGTGCCACCACTCGTAGAGCGAGTAGTAGACGCCGAAACGGATGCCCTTCTTCTCCACCGCCCGAGCCATCTCGGTCGTCAGGTCGCGCTTGGGACCGGTGTCGACGCTGTTGAAGCCGTCGGCGTACAGGCCGGCCACGTCGGCGTAGGCCGGGGGCAGCTCGAAATGCTGGCCCTTCATCGCCCGATTCTGCGTATTGGCCCAAAGGCAATAGCCGTCGTGGTACTTCACGCAGAAGGCGACGTACTTGGCCCCGGCCCGGGCGAACAGGTCGGCCGAATCGTCCGGGTCCCAGTGCTCGGCGGTGAACAGTTCGCCGAACTTCTTGTAGTCGAACGGCTCGCCGTAGTTCTGCTTGTAGAAGTCCCAGTAGCCCGGCTGCTTGCGCCACGCGCGGTGGCCGTACCACTCGGCGTAGCTACCCGGCTTCGCCCAGCCCGGCACGCTGTACGGCCCCCACACGATGAAGATGCCGAACTTCGCTTCGTTGAACCAGGCGGGCACGGGCCGGCTATCGAGCGACTCCCAGGTCGGCTCGTACTTCACCGGTGCCGGGCCGTCGGCAGCCGGCGCACCATCCGGCTCCTCGGCCCGGGCCGTGGCGGTCGTGGCCAAGAGCACGAAAACGGCCAGAGTGGTTGATCTCATCGTTCACACCCCCTTGGGGATCGCCCAGTGGCCCTCTTTGCGATACGTGCGCGAGAGCAGCCGGGCGGCCTCTTCGTCGCCGACGATCTGCTCCTTCTCGGGATCGAAGGCCAGCGACCGGCCCAGGCGCAGGGCGATGTTGCCCAAGTGGACCAGGGCCACCGAGCGGTGGCCGATCTCCACGTGGGCATTCGGCTTGCGCCCGGTGCGGATGGCGTCGAGGAAGTCGCGCTGGTGGCCGGCGGCGGGCATCTCGGGCGGCTCTTGGGGCTGGGGATTTTCGATCGGGCGGTTTCGCTCGGCGAAGACCTCCAGCTTGCCACGCTTGCTCAGCACCATCTTGCCCTTGGTGCCGTAGAACTCGGTGCCGTTGTCGATGCCGTACGGAGCGCAAGTATCCCAGATCCGCATCTCGAAGATCAACTGGCGGCGGCTGCCGGGCGTGCCGTCGCTGGGCCACTCGAAGGCGCAGGTGGCCGTGTCGGGAAACTCCTGGTCGTCGTCGAAGAAGTGCTTACCCCCCATGCCGACAGCGCCGGCGGGCAGCCCTTCGGCGCCCAGCCCCCAGAGGGCGTAGTCGATCTCGTGAACGCCGTCGTTGCCCACGTCGCCGGTGCCGAAATTGTACCACCAGTGCCAAGTGTAGTGGAAACGGTTCCTCTGGAAGGGAACGAACTCGGCCGGGCCGACCCAGGCGTCGTAATCCACGCCGGGCGGCGGGTCGCTCGGCTGGGCGTGGCCGATGTTCCCGCGCCGCTGGACGTTCCACGCCTTGGCCACGAGCACCTCGCCGATGATCCCCTCGCGGAGCATTTGCACGGCCCCGGCCACCAGCGGGCTCGTGCGGCTCTGCGTGCCGTGCTGGACCACGACCCGGTTGCGCCGGGCGGCGTCGAGCAACAGCCGGCTCTCGCGAAAGTTGTGGCTTTGGGGCTTCTCCACGTAGACGTGCTTGCCGGCCTCGCAGGCCAGAATGGCCGCCGGGGCGTGCCAGTGGTCAGGCGTGGCGATCACCACAGCGTCGACCGACTTGTCGTCGAGCACGCGGCGCAGGTCGGCCGCGGCCTGCTTCGCGCCGGCGGTCTTCTGGGCCTTTGCTGCCCGTGCTTCGTCGGGGTCGCAGACCCAGGCGACGTCGGCGGCACCGGCAAAGGCGCCGGCCAACCCGGTTCCCCGCCCGCCGCAGCCGATCACGCCCACGACGATCCGCTCGTTGGCACTCTCCGCAGCGAGCATCGCCGTGTGGTGGATCGCCGCGGCGCCGGCCGAGGCGGCGCCCACGTTCTTGAGAAACGTTCTACGGGTTGAGTGAGACATGGTACCTCCCGGTTTTCCAAAGAGGGTCACCTGTGGTCATTTCGATCCGGGAGAAGGTGACAGGCACGTTTTGCCGGAACGGCCCGAAGGGTGCTTCGCACAAAAGGTGCCTGTTACCTTTTCCCTCCTTCCTCGGCCAGGGCGATCAGTCGGCCGTCCATCGTAGCGATCAGCAGGCGCCCGCCGGCAACGATCATGCCGTCGAACACCGGCGGGACGTTGAGCCGGTACTCGGCCAGGGTGTCGCCCGTTGCGGCGTCGACGGCCAGGAGCAGGCCCCCGCGCAGTCCCTTCAGTGCGGCGTCCTGCAAGGCGAGCTGCTTCTGCACCGCCTCGTCCGAGAAGTCCTGGAAGACGGCCTCCTCGTCCAATAAGTCGGCCGGGCCGGCCAGGAATAACGTGTTGCCGGCCAGGACCAGTGCCCGGGCCATCAACGGAACGTCGCGAGTCCAAAGGTACTGCACGCCCGGCTTGCCCTTGCCCCGTTTCGGGGCTGCAGGGCGTTCGCCCCCGGGCGCGCCGCGGGGTGCGCCGGGCCTGGGCGCCGCGAACAATTGGTAATCGGCCACCGAGGCCCAGCGGTAGTACGCCGGCTTGCGCCCGTATCCGAAGACGGTCGTCGCGTTGTTCACCAGGATGCAGCCGGCCGGTTTGGCGTGGGCGTTGCCGAAGCCCCCGACCCCGCCCTTGAAGGAATCGCCGAAGATCCAATAGGTACGATGGAACCACGAGTCGTCGCTGAACCCATAGGCCGCGAAGAGGTGGTCGCGTCCCCCTTTGCCCGGCCCGAGCCCCAGCCGGTTGCCCTCCAGGTCCATTACCTGGGAACGCATGTAGAGGTGCTCCCCGTCGCTGGAGAGGACATCGGGCAGCGCGACAGGCATGTTCAGGCCCGCCACGTGGCGCTGCATGTTCTCGCCCGTCTCGGGATCGCGGTCGTCCAGGACTTTTTCGCTCAAGAGGCGCCCGGTTGCCGCGTCGAGGCGGCAGAGGCGCAGTCCGCCGTCGAGATACATCGAGCGCCCGGCGACCACCGTGGCCACGCCGTCCTGCACGAGCACCGACCCGTGGAGCGGCCACACGGACTCGACCTGATCGAAAGCCACCATGCGCCGATCCACCGGCGCCGCGCGGAACCGCCACGCCAGGGCGCCGTCGTCGGCCCGCAGGCAGGTCACGTAACCGTCGGCCGAGCCGAAGAGCAAGCGGCCGCGGTCGAAGCTGGGTGGCGAATCGACTCGCCCGCCCGCCGCAAAGCTCCACAGACGTTTGCCCGACGCGGCGTCGATCGCGTGGACCGTGTGCCGGTCCACGTCGGCCAGGAACAGACGGCCGTTGGCCGCGACCGGCTGGGTTAGGCGCCCGCCCAACGCGGCTTCCCACGCCGGCTTGAGCCGCGGCGAGAGCTTCGCCGGTGTGCCCCCGCTCCGCGCCGGGTCGTGGCGGTATGTGGGCCAATCCGAGGTGCCAGGGATTAGGGGTTCGGGGCTAGGGGGGAGTTGGCCGAACGCCAGCCCGCGTTCCAGTCGGGGCGCCTTTGCCCCCTCATCCCTCACCTCTCGTCCCTCGCCCCTTTCGGGGGCCAACGCGGTGAAGCCATAGAGCTTCGCCTCGGGATAGCAGGCGCAGGGATGCGGCGGGGCGTAGATCAGGCCGCCTGCGGGCATGATGCCGTACAGGCAGCCGCCGCGCACCCAGTGGTTGATAGTCCACTGGCCGGTCTCCAGGTCGACCAGCTCGATCCCGGTGCGCGAGCACAAAATGTATCGGTCCGTGGCCTTGGCGCGGTAGCAGCGGTGATGGAACCAGAAGGTATTGACCGTGGGCGGGAAGTCGTTCTGCACTTCGCCGGTGGCCAGATCATGGCCCGTGTAGCGCCCGTCGCCCCCCTTGGCCGTCTTGCCGGTCCACACCTTGCCCCGGGCAACGAACAGGTCCTCGGGCGAGTTGTAGCCGCTGTAGGGGTGCTCGGCCGTCCAAAGCTTCTCGCCCGTGGCGGCCGAGAAGGCGGTCATCGTGTCCTGGCCGATGTCCTTCGAGCCCCAGCCCATGTACGACATGTGCATCTTCTCGCCGCCGGCGAACAGGACCTTGCCCTGGCAGGCGACCAGCGTGGGGGCGAACCACGATTGCAGCCCCCGCCCTTCGAGACCTTGCCACACGGGCACCGGCGGCGAGGCCCACTGCGGCTTGCCGCTGGCGAGGTCCAGGGCGACGATCTTCTCGCCGTCGTGGTAGTACGCGCGATCGGCGTCGGCGGCAAGGGTCAACGGGATGACGAGGTCGTCCTTCTCCCACAGCGGCCGCCCCGTCTTGGCATCGAAGGCGCGGATCACACGGTCGCCGTGCGTCCAGCGTCGCGAGCGCACGCCCGCCCAAATCCGGGCCATCCTTGGCGAGTAGGTCGTTCGGCTGTCGCGCGATTTGCCTTTCTCGGGATCGCCGGCCAGATCGGCCTCGAGATCGACCGGCGTCCGGTTGACCACGATCAGCAGCACGCCGTCCTTGAAGACGATCTCCTCGGCGCCGGCCGTGTTCTCATACTCGCGCAGGGTTTCGCCGGACGCGGCGTCGAGCCCGGTGACCGGTGCGTCGATGCCCAGCGTGGCATAGACCACGTCGCCCTCGGCCACGAGCCGCCGCGGCAGGCTGGCCGGACCGCTCTTGAGCGGCCAGAGCCGGTCGTGCCACCGCTCGATCGAACGCTTCCATAGCAGCACGCCGCTGAAGGCTCCGCGGGCGACCATTTTCCAGTCGGAGGGCAACTGCGGCGAGACGCGCGAGCCCTCGTCGAGGATGGTGAACACTCGCCCCCTGGCCGAGACCATGGCCGACACGCTGGCCATGTGGTCGTGGTGCCGGCTCCAGCGCGGGCCGCACTGCCATTGAAGGTGACGGGGTGCCCCGATACGCTCGTCGTGCGCTACGGCGTTGTTCGAGGCGTCGTGCAGGTAATGCGTCCACTCGTCGATGTCTTCGGGCCAGGGTTTGACGCTCTTGCGCCACTGGCCGTCCTGCTTGACGTAAGCGACGCCGAGCGGGGCCAACACGCGCAGGACCTCGTCCGTCGAGACGTCACCCAGTGAGTCCGCCACCACGAGATCGGCCAGCTCGTCGACGTACGGCAGGTGCGTCCCGTCGAACTTGGCGACCGCAACTCGGCGGTCGAGGCCGAGCGATCGGATATGCGTGCGAGCCCGATCAACGTGGGCCGCATCGGTGTCGAGGCCGTGGACGAGGTAGCCCTCACCCGCCGAAAGCGCAGCAGTGAGCTTGCCGTCGCCGCAGCCGACGTGCACGATCAAGCCGCCGCGCACTCCGGTGGCCGCGAGGATCTCGCGACCCGATGCCTGATCGGGCACCCGGTCGGCCCCGTGCGCCACGCCCATGGCTGCGGTGGACACGAGAAGGGCTCCAAGCGCGAGCAAGGCGGCGTGCGGTGGTTGGGGGCTTCGCAGGGGGTGTTTCATGAACAAGCTCCGTGGAAAACCTGTAGGATTGCAGCCGCCTGAAGTACGACGGCCTTCCAAGGCCGTCGCCGTCGGACCAAACCACTCGGTGGCCTTGGAAGGCCCTCGTACAAAGCGTTTCACCATTTGGCAGGACTGCTACAGAAACTTGAAAACGGGACATGGGTGCATCTTGCCGAAACTGCCCGGCTTCGCGCAAAATAAACCTGGTCCCTTTTCCCCTTTTCTAGTCGATCGGCGGCATGGGGAACAGTTTGCTGGGGACGTGCTCGGATTGCATGACCTTGCGCATTCGGGCGACGATCTCGGGGTGCTCGGCTGCCACGTCCTGGGACTCGCCGATGTCCTTCTCCAGGTTGTACAGCTCGATCCTGAGCGGCTCCCGGTTGTTGCGCCGCAGCATGTTCTGGCGCACGGCTTTCCACGGGCCCATGCGCACCGCCTGTTGGCCCCCGTAGCCGGTGAATTCCCAGTACAGGTGGTCGTGCTGCTTCTGCTCGTCGGGGCGGCCCAAGAGCGTGGGCAGGAAGCTCACCCCGTCAATCCCCTTGGGCAGCTCGGTGCCGGTCACCTCGGCGATCGTCGGCATCACGTCGCAGAACGCCGAGATGTGGTCGGTCGTCGTGCCGGGCTCGATCTTGCCCGGCCATCGGGCGATCATCGGCACGCGGATGCCCCCCTCGTACAGGCTCCCCTTCAGCCCGCGCAACGGGCCGACGCTCTCGAAGAACTCGTAGTCGGCCTCCTTTTCGAGGTGCGTGGTGCCGTTGTCCGAGGAGAACATCACCAGCGTTTCCTTGTCGAGCCCCAACTCTCTAATGAGCGCCATGATGCGCCCGACGTCCTTGTCGAGCCGGCTGATCATCGCGGCGTACGCGGCCCGGGGCGTCTGGTGCGGCGTGTAGCCGTTGCCGGTAAAGGGCGTCTCCTCCCACTTGCCCAGGTAGGGCTTCAGCTCCTCGTCGGGGATGTGCAGGGCCACGTGCGGGATCGTCGAAGGGAAATAAAGGAAAAACGGCCCTTCCCGGTTCTCGCGAATGAACTGCAAGGCGGCCTCGATCATCCGGTCCGGCGAGTAGTCGGTCCCTTTGAACGGCTCGTAGCTGGCCGGGTCGTTCGGGTCGGCGCCGGCCGGCAGCTTGGCGTGGCCAGGCACCGGCGGATCGTTGTCCAGCATCACCTTCTTGCCGTTGCGCCAAAGATGGCCGGGATAGTAGCTGTGGGCGTGGCCCTGGCAGTTGTAGCCGAAGAACAGGTCGAACCCCTGCCGGTTCGGGTCGCCCGAGGTGCCGAAGTGCCCTAGCCCCCACTTGCCCATGGCCGCCGTGGCGTAGCCCTTCTGCTTGACCATCTCGGCGATGGTGACTTCGGCGTCGGGGATCGGCTCCTGGCCCGAGAAGACCAGGCCGAGCCGCTGCCGCAGCTCGTCGGGGAGTTTGGCCCCGCGGTTGTTGCGGATGTAGGCGTGGCCGGGGTGTTTCCCGGTCATCAACACGCACCGCGACGGGGCACAGACCGCATTCCCGCAGTAGTGCTGCGTGAACCTCATACCCTCGGCAGCCAGCTTGTCGAGGTGCGGCGTCTTGATCTTCTCCTGCCCGTAGCAGCCAAGCTCGGCGTATCCCAGGTCGTCGGCGAGGATGAGGACGATGTTTGGTACACCGCCGTCTTGCGGGTATTCACCGCAGTCTCCCGTGCTCATCGAAAGACATAGGGCGGCGCCGGTGAGTATGAATGTAGTTACTCCGTGTGGCAATGCACCTGGTAGGTAAGAGCGGAAATGTCCCCCGCGGTTCGGTGTGGGCTGCATCAGGGCACCTCCGTTTGGCTTGGGCGGTTGCCTGGTCGTCGGACTCGCACGGCCGGATCAGGACTTCAGTATCGACGGCCGAGGGTCGCAGGTCAACGCGCCCGGCCCGGGGTGTCGGGCCAGATTCTACGGCGGCGTTAATTCGTTTGTGGATCGAGGGTTGTCCGGCGTTGGCTCCATGCTCAACCCTGTTTCAGCCACAAGACGTTGGGCATGGACGGCCCGACCCCTCTTATCCGTCAGCCCAAATTCGCCCCAAAACCGCCAATCTGAGACGGTGCCCGATTTTGCGATATTTCTTGAGTCGTCGCGGACTTTCCCCCCGCCGGAATCGCTCAGAAACCGAAACAGCGTAAGATACTTTACCGCAACGACTTACGCATCACAGTCGCCCTGTTTCCTGATTGAACCGGGCGAGGAGAGGCAAACTCAAAGACTAAGCGACCCCCTGAATGAGGTATGTCTGTTCGGGCGGCAGTTCATCCACAGCCCATTCGTCCAACGTAGCGGGTCGTCAGATGCCGGGAAGACAGGCCCGTCCAGCAGCCAAGATCGGTCAGTCGCTCCGCCGGTCGCTACTCCTCCGCCGCCTCGTCCCCATTCCCGTTCGCGTCGTGCGGCACGCGCTTGACGGCGACCAGCTTGTCGCCCTCATCGAGATGCATGATGCGCACGCCCTGGGTGTTGCGGCCCACGATGCTCACGTCCGAAGCACTGATCCGCTGGATCTTTCCCCGGGCGGTGATCATCATCAGCTCGTCGTCGTCGTGAACGCGGCAGATGCCGATCACCGGGCCGTTGCGCGGCCGGGTCTTGATGTCGCGCAGGCCCTGGCCGCCGCGGCGCTGCGTGCGGTAGCAACGCTGCGTGTTCAGCTCGTTGTCGTTTTCCGGCTCTTCGTCGCCGTTTGATTCGCCGGCGGTCTCGTCGGTCTCGAGCGCGCCGTTCTCCTCGTCCTCCGGTTCGGGCTCGTCCTCGGGCAACTCCTCCGCGTTCGGGCCAAAGGGGGTCCGCTTGCCGTAGCCGTTCTCGCAGGCAGTCAAGAGTGCGGCCTCGGGCTCGGCCACGACCATGCCCACCACGCGGTCGTCGCCGATCAGCTTGATGCCTTTCACCCCATACGAGTTGCGGCCCATGGGCCGGACGTCGGTCTGCTGGAAGCGGATGGCCATGCCGCCGGCGGTGGCCAGCACCAGTTCGTCGCCCGGCCCGGCCACGACCACGTCGACCAGGTCGTCCCCTTCGCGGAGCTTGATGGCGATGATCCCGCTTTTGAGCGGCCGGCTGTAGGCCTCCAGCTCGGTCTTCTTGACCAGCCCCTTGGCCGTGGCCATCACCAGGTAATGGTCGGGCCGGTCGAAGTCCATGACCGCCCGGCAATCGGTGATCATTTCGCCTTTGGCGAGGTTCAACAGGTTGACGATCGCCCGGCCGCGGGCACCCCGGGCAAACTGCGGCAGGTCGTAGACCTTGCGCCAGTAGACCCGGCCCCGGTTGGTGAAGAAGAGCAGGTAGGCGTGGGTGCTGGCCACGAACAGGTGCTGGATGGGGTCTTCGTCCTCGGCCTTGGCGCCTTTGAGCCCCTTGCCGCCGCGTCGCTGGGCTCGATAGGCCTTGATCGGCGTGCGCTTGACGTAGCCGTTGCTGGAGATCGAGACGACCATCGTCTCTTCGGTGATCAGATCCTCGAGGTCGATCTCGCCGATCTCCTCGCCGGTGATCTCGGTACGTCTGGCGTCGGCGTGCTTGCGCTTCAGCTCGAGCAAGTCGTCGTGGACCATCGCCAGGATGTTCTTCTCGTCGGAGAGGATTCGCAGATACTCGGCGATCTTATCGAGCAGTTCGTGGTGCTCGCCGGAGAGTCTTTCTTGCTCGAGGTTCACGAGCTGGCCCAGGGTCATCCTCAGGATGGCGTCGGCCTGCACCGGCGTGAGCCGGTAGCTTTCGGCCTCGCCCCGCTCGGCCACGAACGAGGCGTAGCCCTCCTCCCCCAGCGCCCGGCGGAGCATGGGCGCGGGCGTGTCGATCTGCATGAGCCGCTCTTTGGCCTCGGCCTGGGTCGCCGAGCTGCGCACGACGCGGATCACCTCGTCGATGTTGGCGTAGGCCAAGAGCAGCCCTTCGACCGTGTGCTTGCGCTGGCGGGCCTTGGCCAGCAGGTGCTGCGTGCGCCGCCGGATCACCGAGACCCGGTGCCGAATGAACTCTTCGAGCAGCTCCTTGAAGCTCAGCACCCTCGGCTTGCCGTCGACCAGGGCCAAGAAGATGATCGAGAAGCTTTCCTGGAGCGGGGTAAACTGGTAGAGCTGGTTCAGGACGATGTCGGGATCGGCGTCGCGCTTAAGCTCCAGCACGAGGCGGACCGGCTCCTTCAGATCGCTCTCGTTGCGGCTGGCCGAAACGCCCTCGACCTTACCGTCGGCCACGGCCGCGGCGACCCGCTCCTCGACCCGGTCGCGGACCTGCTGGAAGGGGATCTCGCTGACGACGATCCGTTTGCGGTCCTTGCCGAACTCCTCGACGCGGGTCCGCGCCCGGAGCACGATCGTTCCCCGCCCGGTGTGATAACCCCTACGGATCCCGGCCCGCCCGCAGATCACGCCCCCGGTGGGGAAGTCGGGGCCGGGACAGATCTCCAACAGCTCGTCGATCGAGACATCCGGGTCGTCGATCACGCGGACCAGGGCGTCGCAGACCTCGCCCAGGTTGTGGGGCGGAATCGACGTGGCCATGCCCACCGCAATGCCCGAGGCCCCGTTCACAAGCAGGTTCGGGAACTTCGACGGCAGCACGGTCGGCTCGCTATGGCGCTCGTCGTAGGTGGGTACGAAGTCGACCGTCTCGAGCTTGATGTCCTCGAGCATCAGCGCGGCGGTCGACGACATCCGCGCCTCGGTGTACCGCATCGCCGCCGGCGGCAGGCCCGCGATCGAGCCGAAGTTTCCCTGCTTGTCCACCAGCACGTGGCGCATGTTCCATTCCTGGGCCATTCGCACCATGGTTGGATAGATGACGCTTTCGCCGTGCGGATGGTAGTTGCCGCTGGTGTCGCCGCAGATCTTGGCGCACTTCACGCGCCCCGCCCCGGGCCCGAGGTTCAGGTCGTTCATGGCCACCAGAATCCGCCGCTGCGAGGGCTTCAGCCCGTCGCGCACGTCGGGCAGCGCGCGGCTGACGATCACGCTCATCGCGTAGGTCAGATAGCTGCCCTTCAGCTCGTCCTCGATAGGCAGCTCGATCAGCCGGCCTCCGGCGGCGGCGTTGCCGTTGCCGTCTCCTTCCGAGGGCGCTTCTTCAGACGGGGAAGATTCCGGTTCTTCGGGGGGTATGTCGGAGTCGGTCGGCAACGTCATTCCTTTCGGCCGGGAGGGTCCGAAACGCCGCGGCTCGTGCATCCTCGGAGATGAGCTCTCTCAGGGCGCCGCAACGTGGTGTTGGCAAGCCCGAATTGTAGCACTTTCGGACCGAGGACACAACGCCGGAAGCTGGAAAACTGTCGTCATAACCTGTTTGTTCACAAAGGGTTATGACGCGACTTTCCTCCCGGCTCTTCGACCCGTTCGACGCGGCGGACTCCGATGGATTTCCCGACGAAATCCGCCTGGTTTCGCTCGGGAGTTGGGCCCGTTTTCTATGCCGGGAAACGGAAGTCTTACGGGCGGAAGAGCCCCTCTTGCGAGGCGTTTGTTTGGCCCGAGGTGACGGTACCGTCGAAGGAGAACGCCGCGGGTTCGCTGCCTGCTGTGCGAACCCCGCAACTCTGCTTCGCGGTGGGCACGAAGGGCCAAGACGGCGGACGCCACCCCGAGTTTACTCGTCTTTGGCCCCGCCGAGGGTGATCGAGATGTTGTACTTGCTCTGCAAGTGGGCGTGCGCCTGGCTGGCGTGAGCGTCCTTGGGGAACCGCTTGCAGACCTGCTGGAATGCCTTGATGGCCTGCTCTTTCTTGCCGGCCTGTTCGTAGGTGCGGGCCATCTCCAGCATCGCCCAGGGCGCCGACTTCGGGTCGCCGCCGGCGATCTGGGCGTACAGGGCCAGGGCCTCGTTGTACTGTTTGAGCCTGCGTTGGCAGGCCGCCATCTCCTTATAGTTGGCCGGGAAGTTCGTACACTGGCGGTACCAGGCGATGGCCTCCTTGTGCTGCCCCGCGTCGCGGTACGCCGTGGCCACGTGCCATCGCCAGCTCTCCGAGTTTTCCGGGTCGAGCTTGAGCAGCTCCTGGTAAACGGCGATGGCCTCTTTGTACTTCCGCGCGTCGCAATAGGTCCCGGCGATCTCCGCGGTCCAGCGAACCCGGCTCTCCTTGTCGCGACCGACCAGTTCGCGATACGTCGCCACGGCTGACTCGTGGTTGCCCTCGTCACGGTAGCTCCGGGCCACGCGGCTGAGCCCCTCGACCGCGTCGGCGAAACGCCGGTACGTTCGACGGGCGTCCTCGAACCGCCGCTGCGACTTGTACCAGGCGGCCAGGCGGCCGAGGGTTTCGTCGTCGGTCCCGAGCCGCTTGAGGATCTCCGCGTACGTCTCCTCGACTTTCGAATCGAGCCGGGCGGCGGCATAGACCTCGGCAACGTAGTACCGGTATTGCCGGGCCAGCGCCTTCTTTTCCGGGTCGGAGACGTCCGAGGGCATCGCGCGGCGGAGATAAGCCACGGCCGCCGAGACGAGCTTCTCGCCTTTGGGCCGGGTCTCGGCACTCGCGGTAAGCTGCCCGAGCGGCCCGCGCACGTAGGCGGCGACCTCCGGCGGCAGCTTGTCGTCCTGGTAAGTGGTCGCCAGGGCCTTCACCCCGTCGTCGAATGCGGCCAGGGCGAAGTAGTGGACCGCAAGCTGGCGCGACGCGTCGCCGCAAAGCTGCTGCGTCTCCTTGGTTCGCACGACGTCGAAGGCCAGCTTCTTCCACAGCTCGACCTGGGTGTCGAGGTCCTTCTCGACACTGGCGATCTCGATCAGGTCGACCATGGCACGTACCGCGGCGAAGTGCTTGGCGTGGTTCTCCAGCACGGCCCGGTAGGCCTTCTTGGCGTTGCCGATCTGGCCCATGCTCTTGTAGGTCTGCCCGATGTAGTAAGCGGCGGCCACGGCTTCGGGCGAATCGGGCCAGTAGTCGATCACCGACTGGAACCCCTCCTTGATCGCCGTGTTGGCCTTGCGGAGCTGGATCTGGCAGAGGCTCCACTTCAGTTGGGCATAAGGCCCCGCCTCGCTTCGTTCGTACAGCGCGAGGTACTTCTCGTACTCCGCCATGGCGACCTTCCAGTCCTTCTTGCGGTAGTACTCCTCGGCGACCTGAAGCTGGTATCGCTCGACCTCGCGAAGCTTGGCCCACCGCTCGAGCGACATCTCGTCGAGCTTCGCCGCCAAACCCGGCGAACCCGACCACCACGCCGCCACCAGACCGATCGCTATCCAACAACGTCGGAGAACCACGGGTCTCTCCTTTGGCGAAGGAAGTTGCAGTCTGAACAGAACGCGACAAAGGGCATCAAGCACGATTCTACCGCCCTTTCTTCTGCGCCTCCAGCCATTTGGCGTACTCAGCGTGGGCGTAGAAAATGACGTTGGTGCCGAGTTGGTAGCAGGCTTCCCAGATCTCGGCTTTCACGCCCGCATGGTCGTCGCGCCAGGCGTCGGCGATGTCGCCGGGGTGGTAGTAGCAGAGCCAGCGACCGTCCTTCCACCAACCGAGCGCCTCCTTGCCGCCGTGCGGCGAGACGTATGGCAGGAACGGGATCGGGTAGGGGACGCGGTGGATCTGGTCGTCCAGCGGGATGGGCACCGGGCGGACTTCGGGCAGCACCCGGTTCATCATCGCCAGGAACTGGTTGTGGAAGTGCCGGCTCCCGCAGTTGTCGCCGAAGATCATCCCGTGCTTCTTAAGCAGGTACTCGCGGAGCACCTTCACCTCGGTGTTCGAAAGCGAGATGCTCTTCTGCCCGGTCATGTAGACCAGCGGCGGGCTCTTGCCCACGGGAAAGTTCCGAAGCTGGCCGATCCGCCGCGACTCGGTCTTCTCGGCAACCTTGTGATTGGTGCGAATACCGTACTCGATCAGCATGTTCAGATCGCCGCCGACGCCGAAGTTCTGGTCCCAGTTCCCCCCGGCGTACTCCAGGCGGATAAGCCGCACTTTGCCCCGGGAAGTGCCGCCGCCGAACCCGGCCCCGGTTCCCTCGCCGTAGCCGACGGTGTAGGCGTGCTCGGTCGCCTCCTGAAGGTGGAGCTTCACCTCGTCGATGGGCGGGACCTGGAACAGGATCGCGCTGTACGGATTGACCAGGTACTTCTTGCGGGTGACCTTCTTGATTTTGACGGTCTGGGCGATGGCCTTGCGCTGTCCGCCGCCAGCCGGCAGCTCGTAGATCTCCTCGCAGCCGCGAACCTGCGCGAGCAGGAGCACCACCAGCAGGAACAGGATCGAGTAGCTCGAGAACGCGGCCAGCGACTGGTTGAGCTTCTTCGCCCGGCGCCCGTAGTACCAGGCGTCGGCGCTGAGCGGGTTCCAGATCAAGCCGGCCGGGTGCTTCGCTTCCAGGCGCCGGGCCGCCCGGTCGACGAACCACACCACCCAGCACAGCCCGACGACGAACAGCCCGACCGTGCCGTACCGGGCCAGGGTCGCGCGGAGGGTGTCCCAGATCATCGCGTCGGCCGCCACCACGGCGAGCTGCCACCAGGTGACGCAGACCACGGAAAGCGCGACGCTCACCGCCGCGTTCAACCGGCGCTCGCCCCACGCCGCCCAGCCGATCCACACAAGCCCCAGCGGCAGCGAGGCCAGGGCCACGCCCCAGTGGACCCACGGGTCGAGCCGCTCGATCCAGAGCTGATCGACCCGTACGGCCAGCCACGCGAGCAGATACAGACCGGCCAGCACGGCCCAGAACTTCGCGGTGCGCGAGGCCGGTTGCATCATTCGATCCCGTCGAGCAGGCCGTCGATCTTGTCTTCCAGGGGGCTTTCGTCCGGATCGGCGACGCGGGTCTCGCCGATGCCCATGGCGTCGATGGCCCGATCGGTGCCGGGCGGGGCGCCGGCCTCGGCGGCAGTCAGGTCGGACGCGGCGGCCGCCTCTGGCCCGGGTTGCTTCGCCGAGTTGGGCTCGGCCGGCGCGGCGGCGTCCCCCTCGGGCGCGGTCGTTTGGCCGGCGACCGGCGCCGACGCGTCGGCCCCGCGCTCCGCGAGGAGGTAGGGCCCCACCGTCAGAGCCACCAGCAACACCAGAAACAGCAGCGTGGCCAGGACGATCCCCCGCGTCAGGCCGCTTTTGGCGACCAGTCCGAGGACTTCCTGGGGGCTTTTGCCCCGCATTTGGCCGAGGAACTCGCGGAGTTCGGCCACGGTGGCGGCCCCCTCGGTCTTCAGACGCCGGAAGTCCCCGCCCGGGCCGCCGGCCGGCGGCCGGGTCTCGGACGGCTGCTCTTTGGCAGGTTCCATGCTCATTCCCTTTCCTCTTCCAGGATGTGGACCATGTCGCCGCCGGCCTCGCTGATCGCTTCGATGACCGGCTCGAACCGCTGAGCCGGGGTCTCGCGGTGGACCTTCAAGAGCACGTTCCGCTCGCCCGGCGGGGCGTCGCCGAGGGTCTCGCGGATCTGCTCGGCGAGCTGCGAGACGCCGACCTCCCGGCCGTTGAGATACAGCTTGGCGTCGACGTCGATCAGCACGCTCACCTTGGCGTGGCCCGCGGGCTCGACGCTCTTGGCCGCGGCCGGCTTCCAGTTCAGGTAGCTGTCATCGTGTGCCCGGGCGAGGATCACGAAGAAGATCAGCAAATTGAACGCGATGTCGCCCATCGCCAGCGAGGGGACCTCGGCGGTCATGGTTTTGCGTTGTATCTTCATCTCGTTTTCCGCCGAACGCTCAGTGTAGAACAATTGTCTCAATTGTTCCCGAACACTCGGTGTAGAACAATTGGGCCAATACTGTTGCGGAACAATTGGGACAATTGCTCTACACTACGGCACGCGCACTTCCTGCTCCTCTTCACGCAGCACGGTGATGATCCCGCCGGCCTCCTCGATCAGCGTGGTGTAGGTGATCCAGTGGTGGTAGGGGACCTCCGGCTTGCTCTTCACGACGACCACCTTGTCCTCCGGCCGGACCTTGCCGGCCAGCAGGGTTTTTAGCCGGGGGACGAACTGGCGCGGGTGGACCACGTCGCCGTTGAGTATCACGCTGGTCCGCGTGAGCTGCACCTCGACGTGCTCGGTTTGGGGCGTCTTCTCCGACTTCGTTTCGCTGCGGGGAATCGTCTGGCGCCGGCCGGCGTCGGGCTGCACCGACGCGCAGACCAGGAAGAACACGATCAGGTTGAACGCGATGTCCCCGGTCGCCGTCGACGGCGGCTCGACCAGCAATCGCGTTCCTCGGCGTGCTCGCATCGCAGATCAAGTCTCCTGCTGCCCGAGGGCCATTTGCAGGGTCACGGTTTCCATCAAGTCGGTCGCCGACTCCTCGACGTCGAGCACGTATCGGTTGATCACGCTGGTGAAGTAGTTGTACGCCATGTACGCGGGAATACCCACGATCAGCCCGAAGCAGGTGGTCAACAGCGCGGTCTGGATGCCCGCGGCGGCCAGTTCCACGATGTTCGCTTGGCCTATCCCCGCCTGGATGTCGCGAAAGGCGATGATCATCCCCTGCACCGTGCCGAGGAAGCCCAGCATCGGCGCCGCGCTGGCCACGGTGCCCAGCACGGGCAGGTGCCGCTCCAGGGCGGCCACGATGTGGACGCTGTAGTCGTCCATCGCCTTGACGACCTGCTCCTCGATCCGCCCGGGGTCGTAGTCGAGCCGCCCCAGGACAAAGAACTTCCGCACGCCGGCGGCGAGCACGGCGGGGACCGGCCCCTGCTCGGCGTCGCACCGCTTCAGGGCCTCTTCCACGCGCCCGGCGCGGAGCAGGTCGGCCACCTCGCCCCGCAGGGCGGCGGTGTCGGTCGAGAGCATCTTCAGGCTGCGGTACCGCTCGATCATCACGCCGGTGGCGACGATGCCCATAACAAGAATCACCCACATGAAGAAGCCCCCCTCGCGCAGCAGCCCGATCGCGCCGGTGCTCAGCACGTCGTCGAGCACCTCCCGCCAGGAGGGCGTTTCCGGGGCCAAGTCGGCCTCGTCGGACGCCTCCTCGCCGGCCTCCCCATCGGCGGCATCGGACGCCTCGCCTCCGCCCGTCGCCTTGTCGCCCTCCTTCTCGGCGGCCGGTGCCTCGCTCTCGGCGGGCGGGGCATCGCTTCCGGCGTCGCCGGTCGTCTCATCCTCGGCAGCGCTCGGTTCTCCGAGCAGCGCGTCCACGTCGGGCACCGTATCGGCCGGCGGCTGCGCGAAAACGACCGTGGCGACGGCGAGCAAAGCAGCGGTGAGGATGTATCGCATGGGTTTCCAAAGGGCGGGAATAATGGTGGGGGACGGCCGGTCAACGGTTTGCCGGCGTCGTTCTCGGGTGGGGGCGGGAGTGATGGAGTATTGCAGTACCGCCGTCTCCGGGGCTCCGCGTTCCATCACTTTATCACTCCAACACTCCATCACTCCTCCAACACACCCCGTCTCTACTCCTCCAACGGCGACTCCTTCTCAAACTCCTTGAGCATCTCCGGCATGGTCAGCCGGCCGCGGGCGTACTTGGCCGCGTCGCTCTCGGGGAAGTCCCACCGGCAGCGGTTATAGCGGTGGAACGCCTCGGCGTACTTCTTCGCCAGCCGGTAGCTCTCCCCTGACCAGAAGATCGCGTCGGGCGTGAGCCGGTCGTCGGGGAACGTCTTGACGAACCGGTCGTAGCTCGCTGCCGCCCGCAGGTAGTCTTCCATCTTGTAGTAACACATTCCCGACCGGAAGGCCATCCGGGCCGCGTGCTCGTGCCCCTCGAACTTATCGAGGAACTTCTCGCCCACCTGGGCCGCCACCTCGTACCGCTCGTTCTTGTAGAAGTAGTCGGAGATACGGATCATGGCGCTGGCGATCAACGGACTGTTGGGGTACGTCGCCGCCAGGGTGACGTATGCCTCCAGGGCCCGATCGAAGTCGCCCGCCTTCTCGTGGCACTGGCCCATCTTGTACTGGGCGTCGGCGGCCAGCGTGTGGTCGGGATACCGCCGGATGATCAGCTCGTACGAGGCCACCGCCTCGTCCCACTGCTCCAGCTCCTGGGCGAATTGCCCCAACAGGTAGGCCACCCGCGGCGCGTACTTCGGGTCGGTGTAGTCCTCCATCACCTCGCGGAGGATCCGCCGGCCCGCCTTCAGGTCGGCCTTCTGCTCCTCTTCACGCCCGAGCTGCTTGTGGCTCTTGAACAGCTCAAAGTAGCTCTCGGCCACGTGGAACTTCGTCTCCACGGCCAGACGCTCGTCGCCGAACGTCTTGGTGAACGCGGCCACCAGACCGTCGGTGCCGATGACCACCGGCAGCTCGACCGTTAGCTCCAGCTCACCGCTCTCCGTGGCGGCGGCGGAGTCGACGTAGCGGACGTGGATCGTGTCGCCGAAGTAGGTCTCGATGGCCGGGTCGTCGGCCTGGAGGTTGCCCGCCGTGGGCTCCTCGACGGCACGGAGCATGAGCGACCCGGTAAACACCCCACTGTGGACCATCGTCTCCTCGAGGCTCACCGACTCCTTCTCGCCCTTCTCGGTGGTCACCTCAACGGTCACGGCGTCGCGGTCGTCGGTGGCGTCGTGGTCGGCGTCGATCACGCGGAGAAACATCTTCTCACCGACGTGAAGCTGCTCGACCGGCTCGCGGTACTCGCGTTCGGTGCAGGCCAGCGTGCCGTCGACGATCAGGCGTGCCTTGACGGCCAGATTGGCCGGTTGGCCGTCGGGCCGGACGGCGTCGTTGTACGTGGCCGTGACCACGTCCTTGCCCGTGAGGTTCAGCACCCGGGCTGACAGCCCTCGGTCGAACGCCGCCTCCGACTCCTCGTCGACCACCGGCCCGCCGATCAGCCCGCGGGGCATGTCCACCGTGCGGGGAACGATCTCCGGGCTGGCGGCCCCACCGAGCTGGACGATCACCTGGCCGACGAACCGGCCCTCTTCGAGGGCCTCGGCGGCCCGCTCACCGGCCGCCGGCCCGCGGGGATCGGCCCGATGGGCGCCCGACACGACGCACTGCACGTCGGCCTTGGCCCCGTCGGTCGTGGCTAGTGAGACCACCACGGAGCTGCGGCTGTCCTTGGCCGCGTCGGGATCGATCACCTCGACCGTCAGCGGGACAGCCAGTGCCACGCCGCTTAGCTCTTTCTCCGGATCCGGCGCGAGGTACTCGATTTTCGGCGCTGCCTTGCTCTCCGGCGGCGGCGGGGTCACGCGGCTTTCCAAGACGCGGACCATCCCCTCGGTCGGCACGTTCACCAGGACGACCGCCTCGCGCGGGACGCTGTGGCCGGGGAACGTGTTTTGCGAATCGACGTACCGGCACACGATCCGGTCGCCCCGCTTGAGGGCCAGCTTGCCCTCGGCGGGCTCGGCCGTGGTGTCGACCTCCTTGGTGAACACGCCGGAGTACTCCTCCGTCTCCGTGGCCGTAAGCTCCATGGGCTCGCCGCCGTTGACGCTCACCTGGAAGGCGACCTCGTCCCGGCCGTTGGTGCGGTCCTCGTCGTAGTCGGTGATCTCGACGACGATCCGTTCGCCCGGATCGACCCGCAACAGCTCCTTGCGCTCCGTCTGCACCGCGCCGCTCTTTGCCCGGATGAAATCGTAGGCGATCGGCACCACGTCGGCGTTGAAGTAGGTGGCCGTCAGCTTGCCCTCCAACAGCCGGCTGCGGCCCGAGTTGCCCCGGGTGAACTCGTCGGTGTAGGTGGCGGTGACCACGTCGCCGCCGGCGATCTCCAGCACGTCGTTCGTGGACAGGGCCACTACGTCGGCCTCGGTGGGGACGTAGACCTCGTCGGGCCCCTCGCCGCGAACCTCGACGTGGCTCACGGCCACGGCCTCGCCGAGGTACTCGTGCACGAGGAACCTTACGTAGCGGACCTCGATCGGCGGGATGTGGAACTGCCAGGCCTCATCCGTGACCGCGACTTCCGACTCGGCCGCCGGTTGGGGTTTTCCTTCTACCCCGGCGAGGTCGAAATCCGCCTCCCGGAACGGCCGCATCCGCACCTCGGCGGACGTCAAGTCGGCCCGGGCCCAGGTGGCTTCGACCGCCTCGCGACCCGGCTCCATCGTGGCCAGCACCGTCAAGTCATGGGGGCCGGCGGCGAGCCAGACATCGACGGACCGCTTGCCCTGGCCCACGGGCAGCTCGAGGCGCCCGTCCAGGGCCAGCGCGGTCATGCCGCCGGAAACCGCGATCCGTGCCGCGGAGGCGCTCGGCTGCACCAGCGTGCCACGCCATACGACCACGTACGACTTGCGGTCCTTCTTCTGTTTTCCTTCCTCTGCTTCCTCACCTTCCTCCTCGGGCCGGATCCAGCGGAGTTCGTCGGTTGTCTCTTCATCGACCGGCCGGGCGTTATTCGTCAGGTCGACGACCTGGTCCCAGCTTTCGATCCTGATGTGTCGGCCGTTGAACACCCGCCGGGTCATCTGCCCACACTCCCCGGCCACCGCCGCGGCCGCGGGCATTTCGGGGTGACCGGCCAAGTGGAACCAGAACTGGCCGTCGTGGCTCCCGAGCAACTCGGCCCGCACGGGCACGTTCCCGCCCCCCGCGGGCGCGGAGACGGTTGCCTGCGTGATCCGCCGCAGGTCCTTCATGTCGACCGTGAGGCTCTTCGGCGTGGCCCCGTCGGGCTCGCTCTGCCAGAAGGTCTTCGGGTCGCGGTCGATGGCCATCAGCGGGCCGTGGTCGATGGCCGCGTCGGTGGCCAGCGCGCCGGCCGGCAGCTCGCCGCTTTGGACGGTGCCCTCGAACACGCCGGTGTGAGGGCCGGTTTCCACCAGGGCGGCCTGCACCTGGTCGCCGCTGTCGGCGGTAAGCTTGACGATCGCCCGGTCGGCGTCGTCCGACAGATCGCGGTCGGCGTCCTGGACCCGCAGGTAGATAAGGTTGCCCGGCTTGATCTGGTTGGCCGGCCGGCCCTGAGACATTCGCTGATCGACCTCCTCCTGCTCGGCAGCCTCTCGTTCGAGGCGCTCGCTGAACGATTCCTCCTTCTCGTCGACGATCTTGTTGCTGGCCACGTCGAAGGCGGCGTCGGAGGCCACGTGGATGTCGACGTCCGAGAGCGGCACCGAGCGGAACTCGGCCTTGAACTCGTCGGGGTAATCGGACCGGATCACGTCGCGCCCGGAGAGCTGGAGCACCTTGTCGCCGGGCGCGGGGCTGCCGAGGCTCGTATCCAAATCGACGCGGAAGAGCCCCTTACCGGCCCCAGCGCTGGTCAGATACACGGTCTCGCGGTCACCGCCCGGCTCCGTGGTTACGACGACCGGAATGCGGTGGTGTCCGCGGCTGATGCCTAGGTCGCTGTCGTGCACGACGATCGACAGGGGCTCGCCCGGGGCGTGGTATCGTTTGCTCGTCCGGCCCAGCCGGCCGACCGTCCTCAAGAGGCGCAACTGATCGAGGTACCGCTGCTCGGCCCCGTAGACCTCCGAGAGGCTGAACAGGGCCTGGTTGGCCAGGTCGACGTCGGGCACGCGGTCCAGCACGCCGCGGAAGATCTCCCGCGCGTCGTCATGGTCGCCGCGCCGAAGGGCCAACACGCCGCGGAGGAACTCGGCCCGCACGACCACGTCTATCTCCCGGCGGTTGGCCAGCTTCTCGAACACCGCCTCGGCCTGGTCGTAAACCTTCTGGGCCATGAACGTCTCGCCGATGCCGAACTCGGCCTCGACCGCCTGGGGTGAATCTGGGTAGCGGTTGATCACCGTGGTAAACTCGCTCCGGGCCACGTCGTACCGCTGGGCCTTGAAGTAGTTCCGGGCCAACAAGAGCTGCACCCGGGCCTTGGCCGCGTCGTCGAACTGCTCCGACTCGCTGTGCTTGACCAGCCACGCCCGGAGCGTCCCCTCGACCTGCTCGTGGTTCGCGTCGCCCCCGGCGGCGATCAACCGCTCGCAAACGAAAGCGACCAGGTCGACCGGCACCTCGGTGCGGTGCTCGTCGAACAATGCCTTGTTGGCCAGGTAGGTATCGAGCGCCAGCCGCTCGTCGCCCAAGCGCAAGGCCAGCGCGGCCTTCAACAAGGGCGCGATCGGGCTCGACTCGTCGATCGTCAACCCCACGGCCCCCATCCGGCCGTAGCACATGGCCACCATGTCGCGGGCGGCCTGCTTGCTGTTGCCGTCGACGTTCGGCACGTTGGCCAACATGCCCGTCAGCAGCGTGGCCGCCGCCTGGTAGTCCTTCCGCCCCAGGGCTGCCTGGGCGTAGGGCATCAGCCGGTTCCAGCCGTTGCCGTCGTTGCGGACCATTCGCGTGGTCTCCTGGTAGGCCAGCAGCCGCGCGACGGGTGAGTCAACCCCGTCGGCGTCGACCTCCAACAAGGCCAGCCGGGCCACCGCCGACGCCTCGCTCGGCGACACGTCGCGGACCACGTGATACACCCGAATCCGGTCGGCCTCGGCTGCCTCGGTGTCGGCCCGGTACTTGTCGACCCAGCTCTTGGCCACGTCGTCGCTGAACCCCCAGGGCCGCAGCGGACGCTCGTCCTGGCGGCGTCGGGCCTCGCGCAGGACCTTCTCGAAGTTGTCCAGGTCACCGGTTTTCAAGTACTCGTCGGCCAGCCACTGGGTGTAGCCGCCGTGGTTGTCGGTGTCGTGCCGGGCGAGCTCGGCCGTCAGCCGGATACGCTCGGGCCCCTCCATGCGTTCGTAGAGACACTCGGCGCACGCCTTCGATTCGCCGCTGCGGCGGTCGTGGGCGACGTACCGCGTCCAGTACTCGTTCGCCTCCTTTTCCATTTCAAGCCGCTCGAGGATCTCGCCGATCGTCGACGCCTGGCCCGGGTCGGGACCGTGCTGTTGGTGGGCCTTGGTGATCCAGGCGTAGGCCTGGGCGGCCAGCCGTTTGTCCTCGCACTTCTCGGCCGCGGTCAAGAGCCGGCGCCAAACGTCGGAGCCGTTCGGCTGCGGCTCGAGCCTGAGCATGTACGCCGCGGCCGCCTTGCACTGCTCCGGCGTGCCGTAGTCGGTGGCGAATTGCAGGTACCGCTGAGCCAGGGGGTGGTCGTCGCGGAAACGTTGGCACGCCCGGGCCAGGGCCGGAATCGCGGCGGCCCGCTGATCGCCCGTGCCGTACCGGGCGAGGTACTCCGCCTGACGGGAGGCCACGGCGTGGGCCATCCCGTTGTTCAGCTTCGCGAACACGTCGGCCTCGAGCAGGGCCCCACGCCCGGGTGACTTCGGCTCCGGGTCCTTGTCGTAGGACTTCAACCACAAGGCGACGATCGGCTCCGCGTCGGCCTTCTTCAATTCCTCGGCCACATAGCGGGCCTTGGCTTTGAAGTCCGCGTCGGCCCGCTGCTTGGCCTTTTTCTGCCAGTCGCCGAGAAAGGCGTGGAAGTCGCCCTGGTGGAGGTTTTCCTTGCGCGAGGCGATGATCCGGGCCACGTCAGCACGGAACTCGTTGTCCGTCGGCGCGTTGTCCAAAAGCCACTCGACCACTTCCCGCGTATGGCTGGCCGACGGGGATCGGCTCACCAGGTCGCGAAACACGACCCGGGCCTTGCCGTCGTCTTTCATCAGGTCGCGGTAGAACTTGAACCCCAGCACGTAGCGCAGATAGCAGGCGTCGTCGGCGTTGGCCGCGATGGCCTGACGCAGCGCCTGCTCGGTCGCGGCGAACCGTTCCGGCTCGGAGCCGCTCTCCTTGACAAACGTCTCCGCGAAACTGTACGACCGGGCGTCGTGCTTGATCACCTCGGCCAGGATGCCGAGCCCACGCGCCTTGTCGCCGGCCCGGAGGTAGGCCAATCCCAAGAGGCCCTGCATCCGATAGCGGTCGTCGCGCTTCGGGTATTTCTTCATGTAGTCGGCCACCACGCTCTCCATTTGCCGCGGCTCGGCACCGGCCGAATGGAGCCGCTCGACCTGGCGGCGGTGCAGTTCGGGGGTGTCGTGGATTCGCCGGGCCCGGGCGATGACCTGGGTCGCGTTGGCGTGCTGCCCGATCCGCTCGTAGCTCTCGATCATCCACGAGCAGACCTCGAACTCCAGCTCCCGGTTGCCGGCGGTCCCCTTCTTCAGGAGCTTGTTCCCGGCGACGGTGGCCTCGGCGTGCTGGTTGATCCGCCGCCGCTCGTAAACCGCCCGGTAGCCGATCCACTTGGCGAAGCTGCCGGCGGGACTCTTCTCGAGCATCTCCTCGGCCAGCTTGGCGGCGGCGACCACGTTCTCATTGCCCCCGGCGCGGGAGTAGTGATCCACGGCCTTCACGCCGCAGCTTCGCCCCAGCGGCGAGCCCGGCTGCCGGTCCCACACGGCCCGGTACGCATCGGCCGCGTCGGCCAACTCGCCCATGCGCGAGAGCGTGTCGCCCAGGCGGACTTGCAAGTCGATGCACTCGGGGGCCTTGGGGTAGCGGGCGAGGAACTGTCGCACGGTGGCCGCTAGGTCGGTGTTCCGCGAGGTGGCCTCCAGCCCGTCGATCAGCTTGAGCATCACCGCCTGGTGACGCCGATCCGACGGATGGGCGGCGACGAACTTCTCCGCCGCTCGGATCAGCCCGAACACGCGGCCGTCGGCGTAGTACAGATCGACCAGCTTGGTGAGCGTTTCGGCCGCCTCGGGCGAGGTGTCTTTGTACTTGCCCAGCTCGGCCTCGAGCTTCGCGGCCTGGGCGCCGACGTCGTCCGCCGGAGGTTCCTGCGCTGCCGCCGCCGGCAGCGCGAACAGGGCCAGGGCGATCATTGAGAGGATCATGGAGCGTTTCATGTCGGCCGTTTCCTGTTCGAGTGGGATCGAAGTGGTGTGCGTTCACATTGTGCGTTCGCGTGTAGCGGGCGGGCTTGCCCGCCCTGTATCGAATCGTAGCTAAACCGCAGCACGATGGCGGGCAAGCCCGCCCGCTAAACGGTAATGGCGCACCAACAAGTTAATGGCGCACCAACAAGCCGTATCAACACGGCATTGTGTCATGTCATTACGTCCCCTGAGCCAATGCCTCGGAGATCTTCTTCGCCTGGGCCGCCATCGGGCTTTCGGGGAAGTCGGCGATCAGCCGGTCGAAGCGCTGTCGGGCCTCGGCCTTGCGCCCCATCCGGTACAGGCACCGTCCGTAGTTGAAAAGTATCACGTCCATGAACTTCGCGTCCGGGTAGCTCGCCAGCACCGTCTCGAAGGTGTCGACCGCCCGGGCGTAGTCCTTCTGCTCGTAGTAGTGCTCGGCCATCTTGGCCACGGCCTCGCCGACGCGGCCGCTCTCGGGGAACTCGTCGAACACCCGCTTGTATTCCTGGAACGCCCGGTCGCGAAGCTGGGCCGCGCCCGGACCGGTCGCCTCCGCGGCCTTCTGCTCGTAGCAGGCGGCCACGCCGAACTGGGCCTCGCCCCGAAGTTGGCTGGTGCGCATGTTGACCAGCCGGCCGTAGATGCCGATCGCCCGGTTCAGGTCGCCCTGTTTTTGGGCCACTTGGGCGAGCTGCAGCAAGGCGTCGTCGAGGAACCCACTCTCGGGAAACTCCCGCTGCAGCCGGCTGCACATCGCCGCAGCCAGGTTCAGACGGTCCATCTCGTAGTAGATCTGCCAGAGCTGGACGTACGTCTGCTCGAGCATCCGGCCGCCGACTTTGCGGGCCTCGCCCATGATTTCCTCGCAGACGTCCAGCGCCTGTTCGTATTTGCGCTGGGCGTTGTCCTTCAGTCCGAACTCCTTGTAGCGGTTGCCGATGTTCGTCAGCGCGCTGGCTGTCTTCAGTTGGGTCTGGATCCGCAGCTCCTGGTCGGAGATCTGCGCCCGGGTGACCCGGACCCCGCCGATGTTGCCCTCCAGGCAGCGGGCGTCGCAGCGGACCTGGGCAATCCCGTCGCCACGGTGCTTCTCGTCGAGGTAGACCACGCGGACCACGTCGCCGGGCAAGGCCTGGAGCACGTTGTCACCCTCGACCACGTCCTCTGACTTCGCGAGCGAAACGACCGCCCGGAATACGCCGGAGTGGATCGAGTCGTCTTCGGCGGGCTGCTGCTCCGCCGGTGCGTCGGTGCTGGCCGGCGGTGCCTCGGGCGACGCCGCTTCCGCGGGCTCGGCATCCGCGGCAGCCACGGCGGCGGCGGTTTCGGCCGCGGGCTCGTTGGCCGTCGACGCGGGGGACTCAGCGGCCGGCTCCTCCGGCTCCGTATCGACCGGAAGCCCGGGAATCCTCTGCTTGAGCTTCGTCTCCGCCAGCGAGATCGACACGGAGTCGATCTTCTTGTACATCTGCGTCTCCTTGGCGTCCTCCTCATCGGAATCCGCACCGGCCGTGTCGGCGCCTTCCGTGAGTGGGACCGCGATGACGGCCACCTCCTCCATCTCCTGGTCGGTCATCAGCCTGTGGACCTCGACCGCGGCCTTGATCGTATCGGCCCCGTCGGTCAGGTCGCGGTCGGCGTCGGCGATCTGCACGTTGACCGTCTTGCCGAGCACGACGCCCCGCAACGGCTCGCTGAACGCGCCGTCGGTGATCTGGACCCGGGCGCTGCCCACCACGGTCACCTCGGCGATGACCTTCTGGTCGAGCTTCTGCTCGGCCGTGTGGTGGTCGGTGTAGGTGACGGTGACGTGGTCGTCGCCCTTCAGTTCCAGCTCGCCGTTGCCAGGAGCCGGCTTGCCGAGCCGGGTGGGGATCGAGCCCAGCACGAGTCGGACGTTGTGTCCCACCGGGTAGCACTTCATGGTCTCCGCGTCGCCGCTGGTCACTTCGCACCGGACCTCGACGGCCTCGTCCGGCCCGAGCACGGCCAGATCGGCGTCTTCGATCTTGACGAACAGGCGCTTGCCGGCCTCGAGTTTCTCGACGCCCGCTTCGCCATCGGAGAGCGCCGTGCCGACCTTCTCCAGCGCGCCGATCGCCCGGCTGTAGTGCCCGAGCTGGAAATGGCCAAGCCCGATGTAGTAGTACGCCTCGTTGACCTGGGGGCTGACCGGGTACTGGGCGATCACGTCGCGGAGCACCTGGAACGACTTGCCGTAGTTGTGCCCATGGTAGTAACACACCCCCACCTTGAGCGACGCCTCAGCTCGCACGGCCTCATCGCGGTTCTCTTCCGCGGCGGCGGCCTCGAAGTGCATTCGGGCCCTATCGTAGGCACGGTCGCGCTCCAGGAAGTAGTCTCCCAGCTTCATGTGGGCGCCGAACCGCACGCGGCTCCGCGGGTACCGCTCGATGACCGATTGCCAGATCTCTACGGCCTTGGCCGTCTCGTCGGCGTCGTAGCGGGCACTGCCGGCTTCGAGCAGCTTACGGGCCGCGCGGTCTTCGACCAGCGAGCCCTGCATACCCGATCCGGCGGCGGCGTCCGCGCTCGGCTCCTCCTGGGAAAACACCTCGCCCGGAACGGCAAACCACGCCGCGACGAGCAACAAGACAAGGGACAACGGAAGAAGGACACGATGCATGGCAAACCTCCCTTGCGGAGTCGGGGTGGGCATCAGCGCCGGTCTGGTGGGATAGACTGGACCGAGTCCACTATAGTTGTACGATTTCGGGGGGTCAAGGAAAACGGGGCGGGGCCGAACAGAGGCAAACGGAGGAAACGAACCTCATTGCTCGATCTGCCGTTTCCCCAATTCCGCCACGGTCTTTATCGAGCTTTCGCTGAGCAGCTTGGCGAGCTCGGGCGAAAGCTCCCTGCCGCCCAGGGCGGCCAGGGCCGTAGCCGTGACGTTGCTGCTTTGCTCGGCGGCGATCCGCTTGGCCAGGGCCGCAACGACGCCGTCAGGCGCCGCGGCCAGGCGGCGGTAAAGTTGCTGTTGCCAGGCGACTGCCGACTGCCGCTCGCCTTCCTCGGTCGGGGTGCGCGAAATCACCGACACGTTTTCCACGAGGAAATCGACCACCGGCCCGGCCGACTCCGCGTCGCCGGCAAGCAGCGCCGCCAGCACGGCGTTCTGGTAGTCGCGATGCGCCGGCTCGATCGCGGCTGCTTGCGTGTCGGCCTGGTAACGTCCCTGGGCGGCGTACGCTTCCGCGGCCTCTTTCAGGGCCGGCAGCGCATCCGGATCGCCCAGGCTGCCCAACCCCAGCACCGCGGCCCGGCGGATCGCCGCGGCGTCTTGCTCGGCCTGCATGACCGCTTCAACACTCGGCGGATCGGCGGTGGCCAGGGAAGCCGCCGAGCCGGACTCCGCCCGCGGCGTGCCGGTTTCCAGGAACTCATCGAGCGTTGCCCGCGCATCGTCCCCTCCGGCGGCGCCCAGCACGATCAGACCCAGGATCGTCTTGCCCGCCCGGCCGGAGTCGACCAGTGTCCGGGCGGTTTCGGCCGACGCGTCGTCGAGGTACGGCGAAAGCGTCTGGCCGATCGCGGCGGCCAGCTCGCCGGGCAGGTCAAGGGGGTACGCGGCCACGAGCCCGAGCAGGAACTCGGCGGTCGGCTTGTCGTGGCACCGTCGGATGGCGGCGTCGAGCAGTGCCTCGAACCGGTGCCGGCCCTGCTCGTCCGCTCCGTCCAACAGATCATGGGCCTCGTTCATGGCCTCGGCCAGGGCGCGGCGTCCGTTGTCCTTCAGGCCGTGCGGCGCGTCGCCGGTACCCGCGGCAAGCTGCTGCAACGTCGCGGCCATGAAGCACGGCCACCCGCTCCATTCCCAGTAGGGTATCTGCCCCTCTTTGGCGTATCCGCGGCAGCTTGCCGTAAACACGGCGACCCGGCCCTTGCCGAACTCGCCGGTGATCAGCAGCGGCGCGTCCTCGCCGGCCGCGAGCAGCACCTTGGCGTCCGGCTTGGCCTTGACCTTGTAGAACGAGTAGACGCGGGGTGGGTTGTCCGGCACGGCGCCGGGGAGCTGTTTCGCATCGCAGTCGGGTCCGGGCTTCAGCGCCACGCCCTCGCTGGCCGACTCGGTTTCCAGGGTCCAGGGTCCCTCGGCGGGAAACTCCAGCGGCGCCATCTCGGCGAAGGCCGACTTGCCCGTCCGGTCGCCGAACGCGTAGCTGTCGCAAAGAAGCAGCACTGAGCCGCCGTGCTTGACGAAATCGACCAGGACTTTCTGGTTCTCGCCGAAGCTCGAGGCCCTCACGCTGCAAACGATCACCAGATGATGGTCCATCGCGAATCCGGCGGGATCGGCGCAACCCCGAAGCCAACCGGCGTCCACCGCCGAGGTGCCGCCCCATTGCGAGACGCCCCGATCCTCTTGCGTGCTCTCGGTGACGAGGTTTACGCCGGCGCGGGCCAGGACTTCGTCGACGCGATAGTTTCGCGTGTAGTACGAATAGCCTTGCACCACGTGGACGCGCAACGGGCCGGCGGGCGGATAGCTCCACCCCAGCTCGGCCGCCTCGCAGTCGATCGCGGGCGCGGCGGCCCACGCGGCCAAGAGCGGCAAGACGCAGAGAGTCAGCAGCGCTGCGGCGAAATGGTTCCGATCGTGGGGTGCTCGTTGCATTCTCATGGCCGGCGTCTCCTTGGTAGCTGAGGTGTTGTTTCGCAGCATGGTGCCGGGCGAGAAGCACAGTCGAGGCGCACCGCTTCCCGCGCCTCGCCGACAAGCTCCCCTGGCTCAGTCGCCCCGATTCTAGTCAGCCGAAAAGGCGGGTGTCAACAATTGGGGCGTTTTCCGGGTGGTTGGGGCCGGGTGTTCAGGAGTTCATTGGTCGCGATCATGGATCGTCCGACGATCGAGCGTCTTACCCGCGAAAGAATGAATTTCTGAACACACGACCTCTAAGTTATTATAGGCCACTAGATGGTGGGGTATGGCAGGCGCGCTCGGCCGGGGCGCCGGCTTCCGGCCCGCGGGATACGCCTCGGAATAGTCGCGGCGCCGGCTTGCGAGCTGTAGGATGGGACACGCACGATTTTGCGGGGGTTCCGCGCGCCGCGACCCCGTGGCGGGCTCGTTGACCCGTGCTCGGGGGGGCAGTATACTCGAACGTGCATCTTTTCGGCCCGTAGGACCGTCATGTCTGCTTCCGATCCGCAAAACGAGGGCCGCACCGGGGCCGACGAGGCCCGCGTTCTGGAGCTGGAGCTTGCCAAGGCCCAGGCCGAGGCCCGAGCCGCCGAGATGATGGCCAAGGCCCGAGCCCTGGAGGCCGAGCTGGCCCGGAAGCAGGCCTCGGAGAATCAGGCGGCGGACCCGCCGGGCCCGGCCGCCGCGAGGGCCCCGAAAGAGGCCGCGTCTGAGCCTGCGAAGGCCGCCGCAACTTCGCGGCCGACCGAGAGCAAACAGGCGGGGCGCGACCGGAAGCCATCGCCCGCGCGGCGTGAATTCTCCGGGGCGGCCGACGGCGAATCGGGTTCGGCCGGCGCGGAGCGAGGCAAGCGTGTCGCCGCGCCCAGCGCGGGCGCTGCCGTTGCTGCCGGCAAGACGCCCGCCAAGTCGGCGTCTGTCCGAACCGCAACCGCCGCCGGCGCGACCGCGGGCACTGCCTCCCCTGCCGAGCCGGCCGAGGAACCAGCGGAGCCCAGGCGCTCGGGGCTGTCGCGATTGTTGCGTGTCTCGAGTAGTTGGATGCTCAGCATGGTGGTGCACCTGCTGGCGATGATCATCCTGGGGCTTTGGCTCTTGCCCGTCCCGGACTTCCAGGACTTGCCGTCGCTGATGGCCAGCGTCGACACCGACCAGCTCGAGGAGCTCGAAGAACTCGAGATGGACGACTTCGAGTTGGACCAGATGGAGGCCCTGGCGTTCGACGTCCAAGACCCCGGCATGGCCGAGCTGGGCGACACGGTCGAGCTGGAGCCGTCGGACGTCGAGGTGGCCACGATGAGCGTGTCCGACACGATGGACACGATCGGTGCCCTGTTCGGCGAGCACGGCAAGGGCTGGGCCAGCGCGGGCACCGGCAGCGGCGGGGCCGAGTTCTACGGCGCGAAGACCCGGGGCAAACGGTTCGTCTTCGTCATCGACAACTCGTTGAGCATGACCAAGGGTCGGTTCGAGTCGGCGCTCTACGAGCTGATGTACACGATCGGCAAGATGGGCTCGGACCAGGAGTTCTACATCTTCTTCTTCAGCGACACGGCCTATCCGTTGTTTTACCCCAATTCGGCCAAGGGACCGGTCAAGGCCACGAACGAGGCGAAACAGGCCGTGTACCAATGGCTGTCCACGGTTCACCTGGTGCTGAGAACCGACGCCAAGCTGGCCGTGCAGCAGGCCCTGCTGATGCAGCCCGACGGGATCTACATCCTCACCGACGGGGCGTTTACCGACGACACGGCGCGTTTCCTGTTGGACAAGGATGGCGTCGAGAAGTTCGTCAAGTCCAAGAGCGACCGGTACTACCGTCCGCCGACGATCCACACCGTGGGCATGGAGATCGGCAAGGCCGGCGCCGAGAAGGGGCTGAAGGACATCGCCCAGGCCTACAACGGCTCGTTCCGCCACGTGCGTTCCAATCCGCAGATGCAACTGGTCGCCCAGCGCAACCCCCGCCAGCGCCACAGCCAGCCCGGCCCGCTGTGGGGCATCGCCCTGGGCAACCGCCCGCGCAAAGCCGCACCGCCCCGGCGGCCCCCCCAGCCCGGCAAAGGGGGGCACGGCAAGAAAGGCGGCAAGAAGAACTAGTGGCTCGCCGGCAACGAAAAGGGGACGAGGCTTATTCGTGCGAGGCTTCCTTCAAGCCGTTCCGGCAGATTAGGCGCGCCTCCTTGCTGCGACGACTCATGCTGGGGTGGGTGCCCCTGCTGCTCTGGCCCGGAACGTCGCCGGCCGACGGCCCCCGATTTGCCGACGGCGAGGTGCAAGGCGTGATCGCGGCCCCGCAGATCAACGAGGTTTCCGGGCTGGCGGCCAGCCGCAACAACCCGGACGTGCTCTGGGTCCACAACGACTCGGGCGATCGGGCGCAAGTTTACGCCGTGAGCACCCGCGGCGAGTACTTGGGCACGTTTCCACTGGCCGGGGCCCGGGCGTTCGATTACGAGGACATCGCGGTCGGTCCCGGCCCCGCGCCCGGCGTAAGCTACCTTTACGTGGGCGATATCGGCGACAACTTCTCGATCCGCGGGGGCACGGCGGTGATCCACCGGGTGCCCGAGCCGGTCGTCTACGCCGACCGGGGCGACCAGTCGCGCACGCTCAAGGCGGTCGACGCCCTGCGGCTTCGCTATCCCGACGGGCCGCACGACGCCGAGACCCTGCTCTGCGACCCGCTCTCCGGCGACCTGTACGTAATCACCAAGCGGGAGGCGTACAACCGGATCTACCGCGCCGAGGCACCGGGACCGGGCGATCAGGAAGTGCCGCTCGAGATGATGGGCACGATGGCCTGGACCGGCTCCCGGTTCCTGGGGTTTCCGATCTACGGAGCGGTGGGGGGCGATGTCTCGCCCGACGGGCGCGAAATTCTCAGGAAGCGTTATCACACGGCGAGCCTTTTCCGCCGCCGGCCGGAGGAGGAGCTGTCGCGCGCCCTGATACGGCCCGCGCAAGGGATTCTTGCCCCCTGCGACGTGGAGCAGCAAGGCGAGGCGATCGGTTTCGACGCCCGCGGCCAGGGGTACTTTACCCTAGGCGAGGGTTCACGTCCGTCGCTGATCTACCATCGGCGCCTGAGCGACGACGGCCCGGCGGAACCCGCTTTGCTGGTGGAGGCCGGCGCGAGTTCCGGTCCGCCGGCGCAGAGGCCGACCCGCTGCTTTCGGAAACAGTTCCACTTGGACGACGTAGCGGCCGTTGAGCGATTGACGCTGAAGCTCTACTGCGGCGACGGCGGGGCGGCCGTGTATCTGGGCGCCGGCCAGGTCGCGCGCGTTCGCCTTAAGCCCGACGCCGGCCGTCAAGACGCGGCCAGCGAGTGCCCGGCCGAACTCTGCGACACGTGGCTTACCTTGCCGATCGAGGACCGCATCGTGGCCGAGGCGCTGGTCTCAGGGGTGAATACTCTGGTGGTCGAAGTCCACGACCCGCCGGGCAGGCTCACGCACGTCCCGTTCGGCTTGCAGCTTTTGGCCACGCCCGCCCGGAGCGAGTCCCGGCCGGCGACGCCGGCGCTGCTCGGCGCGCTGGGGGCGGTCGCGGCGTTCTTCGTCTTGTATGGTTTGTGGCGTTGGCGTCGCTCGCGGCGCTTCGGCGCCGGCTAAACGCCGAACGCGCCAATCGATTTGCACGCCCGAGGGCCGGCGGTTATCCTGGACGGGTTGGAGACCGAACGAAAAAGGGACCTGGTTTGTTTTGTGCGAAGCACGCTTCGGGCCGTTCCGGCAAAATAAACCAGGTCCCTTTTTCGGTCTCCGCCACCCCCCGTCTTCGCTCGTCGGTCCCATGCTCAGCCTCCTCCGAGATCCCCACCGACGCCATCTGCTGCTGACGCTCCTGGTCGGTGCGGGGCTGGCCGCGTATCTGACCGGGTCGATCACCTCGATCCGGGGCTTCGACCTGGCCATGCTCCTGGCCCTGTTCGGCGGGTTCCCGATCTACTACGCCTCGCTTATCTCGCTGTTGAAACGAAAGATCACGGCCGACCTGGCGGTGAGCATCGCTGCCTTCGCGGCGCTCTATCTCGGCTACACCGGCCGGTACTCCGAGAACATGTATCTCGTGGCGGCCGAGGTGATCTTCATCATGCTCATCGGCGAGTCGCTGGAGAACTTCGCCGTGGGACGGACCCGGCGGGGCATCGCCGGGCTGTTGGCCCTGCGCCCCGAAACCGCCCGGGTGCGCCGGCGACACCGCCACGACCACGCCCACGAACCCTCGCACCACCACCCGCACGGCCACGGGCCGCACGCGCGTCCTGGGCAGGATCAAGAGCACGATCAAGATTACGATTATGATCATGAGCAAGAGGAGGGACATGAGCACGAGCTGGTCATTCCGGCCGACCAGATCCGGCCCGACGACGTGGTGATCGTGCGGCCCGGCGACCGGATTCCCATCGACGGTCAGGTGCTGGCCGGCAGCTCGTCGGTTGACCAGAGCCCGATCACCGGCGAGTCGCTCCCGGCCGACAAGACGCCGGGCGACGAGGTCTTTGCCGGCACGATCAATCTCTACGGCTCGTTGGAGCTGGCGGTCGAGCGGTTGGGCGAAGACACCACGCTGGAGCAGATCATCCACCTCGTGGAGGAGGCCGAGGCGGCCAAGGCCCCCACCCAACGCCTGGCCGACCGCTACGCCACGTGGTTCGTGCCCATCGTGCTCGCGCTGGCGGCGCTCACGTGGATCTTCACGGGCGAGACGTGGTTTACCAGCGGCGACGTGGTGCGGGCCGTGGCGGTCCTGGTGGTGGCCTGCCCCTGCGCGCTGGTGCTGGCCACGCCCACGGCCATTGCGGCGGGCATTGGGGCGCTGGTTCGGCGGGGCGTGCTGGTCAAAGGGGGCGTGGTCTTCGAGTCGCTGGGGCGGCTTCGCGCTGTGGTGTTCGACAAGACGGGCACCCTCACGCTGGCCAAGCTGCGCATCGCGCGGATCGTCGCCGCCGAGGGCCGCGGCGAAGCCGACGTGCTGCGCCTGGCCGCGGCCGTCGAGCGACAGTCCGAACACCCCATCGGCAAGCTCATCGTCGAGCGGGCCGACCAGGACGGCATCGAAAGGCTCGAGGTGGCCGACTTCGCGGCCCGGCCCGGGCTGGGCGCCGAAGCCACCGTCGCCGGGGCCCGGGTACGCGTGGGCAGCCCGCGGTTCGTCGAACAGGCCGGCGTCCACGTGCCGGCGGAGCTCCAGGCCCGGTTGACCGAGCTGGCCAATGCCGGGTGCACGGTCGTGCTTGTCGTGCGGGGCGAGGAGCTGATCGGCGCCGTGGCGGTCCAGGACACGGTCCGGGCCGAAGCCAGGGGGACGGTCGAGCGGCTCCGCGAGCTGGGCATCGAACGGATCGTGATGCTCACCGGCGACAACCCGGCCGCGGCAGGCGCCGTGGCCGGGGTGCTCGCGATCGGCGACACCCGGGCGTCGCTCCTGCCGCCCGACAAGGTCGAGGCCGTGCGCCAACTCCAGCGCGAGGCGGCCCCCTTGGCCATGGTGGGCGACGGGATCAACGACGCCCCCTCGCTGGCCGCCGCCGACGTGGGCGTGGCCATGGCCGAGATCGGAACCGACGTGGCCATCGCCTCGGCCGACGTGGTCCTGGTGGGCGACGACCTGATGAAGCTCCCCGACGCAATCGAGATCGGGCGCCGAGCACTGAGGATTATCTGGCAGAACATCCTGGGCTTTGCGCTGGCGTTCAACGCCCTGGCCGTGGCGGCCGCGTCGCTGGGATGGATCGGCCCGGTGGCGGCTGCGATCGTTCACCAGCTTGGCTCGCTGACGGTCGTGCTCAACTCGATGCGCCTGTTGATCGACATGGAGCGATGGCGGGCCCGGCTGCAGAGCGCTCGGGCGTGGATCGAGCACCGCCGGCGCCGGCTGGCCACGGCGGCGGCTGCGCTGGTGCTCGCGGTCTATGCGCTGAGCGGCTTGCACGTGGTCAAGCTGGGCGAGGTGGCCGTGGTGCAGCACTTCGGCCGCGTGGTGCGCGCGGCGGAGCCGCCGGGCCTGCACTACCGGCTTCCCTGGCCGCTGGGGCGCCACCGCATCGTTCGGCCCGACGAAGTGCGGCGCGTCGAGGTGGGGTTTCGCACGATCCCCGGCGACTTCACCGAGCCAACCGCTTCGGAGTGGAACGTGCAGCACCGCGGCGGGCGCCACGAACGCTTGGCCGACGAGTCGACCGTGTGGACCGGCGACGAGAACCTGGTCGACGTCAACCTGGTCGTACAGTACCGCGTGGCCGATCCGGTGGCCGCCCTGGTCCGCGTCGGCGAGTTCGGTGTCCAGGGGGTCGGCAAGTGGGACATGCTGGTTCGCGACGCGGCCGAGGCGGCGCTGCGGGTCGAGATGAGCCGCCGTCCGCTGGAAGATGTCCTCAGCGCCCGCCGGCCCGAGATCGAAGCGGCCGTGGGCGACGGCCTGTCGGCGGCCCTGGCGCGCTGGGGCACGGGCTTCGTCGTCGAGCGGGTTTGCCTAAGCGATGTCCACCCGCCGCTCGACGTGGTCCCGGCCTTCCGCGAGGTGGCCAGCTCGCTGGAGCAGAAAGAAGCCGCGATCAACAACGCCGAAGCCTATCAGTTCGAGCAACAGGCGCTGAGCCGGGGTAAAGCGGTCGAGATGCGCGAGAAGGCCGTGGGCTTCGGCTACGACCGGACCCGAATGGCCGCGGGCAACGCCGAGCGTTTCTCGGCCGTCGCTCGCGCCTACGCGGAGGGCCGCGAGGTGACCCGCCTGCGCCTGTATCTGGAAACGATCGAGCAGGCATTGGCCGGGCGCAAGAAGGTCATCCTCGACCGCCCGGCCAACGGCGCCCGGCGCCAGTTGCTCTTGGGCCCCAAGGGCGCGTGGGGCACGTTGCCGCGGATGCCCATTCAGGAAAGCCAAGCCGGGCTCGAAGAAAACCCGGAGAACCAAGGGAGCGTTCAGCCATGACCCGTTGGATAATCCGGACGGTCGTCGCGGTGGCCGCGATCGCGATTTGGCGGAGCCTCGTGTTCGTCGACGAGAGCGAAACGGCCATCGTCACCCTGTTCGGCGATCCGGTGCGCACGGTCGAGGAAGCCGGGCTGACCTGGAAGCTGCCGTACCAGTCGACGATCCGCGTCGACCGCCGCCTGCAGGTCTACGATCCGCGGCCCTCGGAGTTCCTCACCCGAGAAAAGAAGAACGTCGATCTCGACGTGTTCGTCTGTTGGCGGGTCGACCAGCCGCAGCGGTTCCTGCAAACGGTGATCGACTTCACCGGGGCGGAGTCGCGGATCCACGACGTCGTGTTCTCGGAGCTGGCGGCCGAGGTGGGGAGCCGGCCGCTGGAGGCCCTGGTCTACGCGCCCCGCGACTCACGCGGAGACGACGGGGGGGCCGCCGAGCCCGCTCCGGGCCCCGAGGAGGTCCAGCGCCTCGGCGAGATCGTCCAAACTGTGGCCGACCGCTGCGCCGAGCAGGCTCGAACCGAATACGGCATCGAGATCGTCGACGTGCAAATCAAGCGGATCAGCCTGCCGGCCCAGAACCGCGAGAGCGTTTCCGACCGGATGCGGAGCGAGCGGGCGCGGATCGCCAAACAGTACCGGGCCGAAGGCGAGCAGCGGGCCCTGATCATCCGCTCCGAGGCCGACCGCGACCGGACCAAGATCCTCGCCGACGCCGGCGCCGAGGCCGAGAAGATCCGCGGCCAGGCCGAAGCCGAGGCCATCCGCGTCTACGCCGAAGCCCACCGGAAAGACCCGCAGTTCTACCAGCTCAGCCGGTCCCTGGAGGCATACCGCAAGTTCCTCGACGAGAAGACCACCGTGCTGCTCTCGGCCGATTCCGAGTTGCTGAAGTATCTCAGCGGCAAAGGGGCGTTCGAACAAGCAGCGCCGGAGGAGAACAAGAGTAGTCGCAGCACTCCCTGACGCGAACCGCCGGCAAAGCCGGCGGTTGGTCCCGCCGCGGAGCGTCGGGACTACGGAACCCGGACCACGACCGACCTATGCACCGCATCCTCGAAACACCCCGTGACCTGCCCAAGCGGCCGTTTCGCTTCGCGGCCTTGCTGCCGTGGCTGGTGGCGGCCTACCTGGCCACCGGCATCTACACGGTCGCGACCAGCGAGCAGGCGGTGGTGCGCCGCTGCGGCAAGGCCCTGACGGAGTTGAAGGGGCCGGGGCTCAAAGTGGGGCTCCCCTACGGCTTCGACCGGGTCACTCGCCTGAAGATCCAGGAGCCCAAGCGGGTGGCCGTGGGAACCAGCCTCGCCGACCGGGCCACGGGCCGGGCTTCCGAGCCCCTGCTGGCCGAGTGCCTCACCGGCGACCGCAACCTCGTCCGGATCCCGGCCATCGTGCAGTATCAGATCAAGGACCCCAAGGCATACCTGTTCCGCGCGGCCGACGTGCCGGCCCTGGTCCGCTGCGCAACGGCCGGCGCCATCACCTCGACCGTCTCCTCGATGACGGTCGACGACGTGCTGACGACCGAGCGCCGCACGGTCCGCGCCCGGGTGATCGCCCGGGCCCAGGAGCTGCTGGACCGCTACGGCGTGGGCGTGCGAATCACCGCCGTCTCGCTCGAAGGGATGAGCCCGCCCAAGGAAGTGGCCGACGCCTTTCGGGACGTGAACACTGCCCGCCTGGATCGCGATCGGGCCATCGAGGAGGCCGACGGCTACCGCCGCCGCGTGTTGCCCATGGCCGAGGGCGAGGCCCGGCGCATCCTCTACGAGGCCGAAGCATACCGCGACGAAACCCTGGCCCGCTCCCGCGGCGAGGCCCGGCGGTTCACCGACATGGCCGCCGAGCTTTCCGGCGGTCGGCGAGAGCTCGCCGAGCGGCGGCTGATCCTGGAGACCATGGAGCAGGTCCTGCCGCGGCTGAACAAGATCATCCTCGACCGCGACGCCGGCGAGGCCGTCGACCTGGGCCTGTTCGAGGAGAAGCCGTGATGAAGCGGCTCGTGCTCATCGTTCTGCTTGCGGCCCTGGTGGTCGCGGCATTCGTGCTCCGCGGCGGCGGACGCCTGCCCGAGACGCCCGGCGACACGGTCAACGCCTTCTTCGACGCGGCCAAAGAGGGCGACGACGCGGCCTATCTCCGCCTGGCCACCGGGGAGCTTCGCAAGACGCTCGAACAGACCCGGGCCGAGCTGGGCGGCGAGGCGTTCCGCTTGAGCCTGCGGCGCTCGGCCGCAGCGATCAAGGGCGTGGCCGTTTCGGCCAGCGACCAGCCCGCGCTTACCGGCGTGGCCCTTCAGGTCGACATCGTCTTTGCCGACCGCAACGAGCAGCAGCGCATGGTGCTCGTCGAGGAACGGGGGGGCTGGGCCATCGAGCGGATCGAGACCGCCTCGACCGTCAAGCCCTCGATCCCCTACGGAACGCCCGTCTTCGAGGAGCCGCCCAGCGACCCCGAAGCCCTTTCTCCCCGGTAGCCGGCACACTCCGTCTGCCGTCCACATCCACGCCGCCAAGAGGGGCAACTGCTTCGAGGCACTCGAACCGATCCGTCAAGCCGTACGCCAGCTCTTCGGCGGGGTTCGGCAAGGGGACGGGGCCACTTGTGCGAATCGCCCTTCGGGCCGTCTTACCGAACCCCCCTGTGGCTAAACGATGCCCAGTCCATATGGGGGCTTTTCCCGGCAGCGGGCCGGGTGACTTGTGCCGCCAAGGGCCGGCCGGGACGCCGGTGCCCTGCTTCTCCTCGGCGGGCCCCGCCCCTGGGGTTGAAATCCACACGGTTTGCGTCAAAATAGTGGGTTCCCCGCGGCGCGCCGGGCATTCTCTGCGGAGCGGTTGTGGGGGGAGGATCGGGGAGTTGGCTCCCTAAGTCGTTTGTACGAAAACAGTTCGGGCAGCCGGGGGCCGTGCGGCTTCCGGGCCCGGTCGGCAGCAAAACCGCGTTGGTTTCTTCGAGGTCACTGATGGCGGAGCAATTGCAGGTTGAAAAACGGGACGCCGTGGGCAAGCACCGCAATCGGCGCCTGCGGGAATCGGGCAAGATCCCGGCGATCCTCTACGGCCACGGGCGGGAAAGCGTCCCCCTGAGCGTGCCGGCCGAACAGATCGCCGCGGCCATCCGGCACGGCAGCCGGATGGTCGAGCTCAGCGGAGCGGTCAACGAGTCGGCCTTCATCCGCGAGGTGCAGCGCGACACGTGGGGCCAACGTGTGCTCCACGTCGACTTCACCCGGGTGAGTGCCGACGAACGGATCGAGGTCGAGCTGCCCGTGGAGCTGCGCGGCGAGGCTCCCGGTTTTCGTGAAGGCGGCGTCGTAGAGCAAGTCACCCATCGAGTGACCATCGAGTGTCGGGCGTCGGCCATTCCCGAAAAGCTCGAGTTGAGCGTCAACGAGCTGGGCATGAACGAATCGCTCACGGCCGCCGAGATCGAGCTGCCCCGGGGAGCCAAGCTATTGGACGAGCCGCAGACGACCATCGTGACTTGCAGCCCGCCGGTCGAGGTCCCCGAAGAGGTCGAAGAGGCGGCCGAGGCGGAGCCCGAAGTGATCGGCGCCAAGGAGCAAGAAGAGGCCGAAGGAGGAGAAGCCGGCTGAGAGAGCCAAGCGAGGATCCGCCGGCCGTGAGGTGTCTGCCGTGGGCGGGGTAGGGTAATGAAGCTCGTGGTGGGGTTGGGCAACCCGGGCCGTCGGTACCAGAAGACGCGCCACAACGTCGGCTTCGCCGTGCTCGGGGAGTTGGAGAGTCGCTTCGGCCGGACGGCCCCCCGGTCGAAGTTCCACGGTGAGGTGGTCGAGGCAGACCTCGACGGCGAGCGGGCCCTTTTGCTGAGCCCCCTGACCTACATGAACCGCAGCGGCCTGAGCGTCCAGGAGGCCAAGCGTTTTTACCGAATACCGGATGACGACCTGCTGGTCGTCTGCGACGATTTGAACCTTCCCTTGGCCAAGTTGCGTGTGCGGCCCAAGGGGTCGGCCGGCGGCCAGAAGGGCTTGGAGGACATCATCCGCCGCTTGGGGACCGAGGAGTTCCCCCGGCTGCGGATCGGGATCGGCCCGGTGCCGGAAGGTTGGCAGTGGGTCGACTACGTGCTGAGCAAGTTCCGGCCCGAAGAGGCCGACGAGATCGGACAGGCCGTACAGACGGCGGCCGGCGCCGTGGCCTGTTGGGCCCGGGAAGGCATCGCGGCCTGTATGAACCGATACAATTGAGGCACGACAAGGAGCAAACCCTTGGCTGAGAACGTTTACGAAGGGATGTACATCCTCGACAGCAGCCGGTACGGGCGCGAGCCCGACGCGCTCTCCGACCAGATACGCCGGATGATCGAGGACGCCGGCGGCACGATCCTCGTAAGCCGCCTCTGGGAGGAACGGCGCCTGGCCTATCCGATCAACGGGCACCGGAAGGGGACCTACTGGCTGACGTATTTCCGGCTCCCCGGCGGCAAACTCCCGGAGATCGAGCGGAACTGCCAGCTTAGCGACAGCGTGCTCCGCGCACTGTTCCTGAAGGTCGACCCGCGCATCGTCGACGCGCTGGTGGCCCACGCCCAGGCCGGGCCGGCCGCCGCGCAGGCTGCCGGCGAGGAGGGCGACGAGACGCAGCGGGAAGAGAAGAAGGACCGCAAACGGGGCGAAAAGGCCGCGGTTGTGGCCGACGATGAGTCCGACGACTCCGACTTGGACGACGAGGATGACTGACATCGCCGCAACCTGACGCCGTGAGCTGGCGCCGCAGCCCGACGCGGCCGTCGCCCGGCCTTCCCAACCGAGGGCACCGAAAAACAAGGAGCTTCCGATCATGGCCAGCTACAATCGGGTGATCCTGGTGGGTAACCTGACGAAGGACGTGGAGGTCCGCTTCATCTCCACCGGCACTGCCGTGACCGACGTGGGCCTGGCGGTGAACCGTCGGTACAAGAAGGGCGACGAGTGGGCCGAAGAAACGACCTTCATCGACGTCACGCTTTGGGGACGCCAGGCCGAGGTCGCCGGCGAGTACCTCAGCAAGGGCTCCCCCGTGCTGATCGAGGGCCGCCTCCAGCTCGATACCTGGGAAACCAACGAGGGGGAAAAGCGCTCCAAGCTCAAGGTCGTCGGCGAGCGTATGCAGATGCTCGGCAGCCGTGGCGGTGGTGGTGGCGGGGGCGGCGGCCGGCCCGCCCGCGAAACCGGCGACGAGTATAGCCAGCCGGCGCCCTCGGACGACGACTACGGCCCGCCTCCCCAAGAGGGGAGCGACATCCCATTCTGAACCGAATGGAAAACCCCATGCCCAAGACCAAACGCCAGAAGCGACGCCACGTGCCCCACCGCACCAAGCGGCTGCCCAAGGGGCCGCACGGCGGCATCGAACTGTTGCTGATCCAGAACGTCGAGCACCTGGGGCGCCAGGGCGACGTGGTCGAGGTCCGTCCCGGCTACGCCAACAACTACCTGCTGCCGCAGGGCCTGGCCACGATCGCCACCGAGCACCACAAGCGGATGGTCGACAAGCACCGCAAGAAGCTCGAGTCGATCGAGAAGGCCCGCCTGGCTTCGCTGAAGTCCCTGGCCGACGAGATCGGACGCCAGAGTCTTACGATCGAGGCCAACGCCAACGACGAGGGCCACCTCTACGGCTCGGTGGGCGCCCCGGAAATCGCCGCCGCCCTGAAGCGCAACAACCTCAACGTCGCCCCCGACCAGGTTCGGCTCGAAGGCCCTTTGAAGGAGCTCGGGCTCTACACCGTCAAGATCCACTTAAGCGGCGAGCTAAACGCCGAGGTCAAGGTCTGGGTCGTCCCCTCGGTCGGCACCGACGAGCCCGGCGCCGAGACTTAGGGACAATAGCCGTCGTTCGCTCCGCGAGCGAACGTCCTCTCGCGGAGCGAAAGGCGACGCTGGCGGGCCCGTGGCGGCACGTTGTCAGACGCGGCGTTTTGCGCTATCATGCGCCCAGGCGGCGCCCGGCGCCGGCCCCCTTGTCAAGGCTGTCCGGAAAGTGTTTGTAGTGACCCGATTCATCGGGTCCGGCTGCGGAAAGGCGCCCTTTGGCGGGCTCAGGACCGCATGAATGCGGTCACTACGAACTTCATGGACGGCCTCTCACAGCGAAAGACGCGAGCCCAAGGAGCACGGACGGCCATGGCAACCGCGGAACTCCCCTCCGAAATCCTCGACCGGCTGCCCCCCCAGAACCTGGAGGCCGAAAAAGGCGTGCTGGGCAGCCTGCTCTTGGACCCCGAACTGTGCGACGAGGTCGTGCTGATCGTGCGGCCCGAGGATTTCCACGCCGACGCCAACGAGCGCCTCTTCCGCCACCTCCTGGCCCTGCACGAGGAGGGCAAGCGGATCGATCCCGTGTTGCTCATCGAGCGGCTCCAGGCCGCCGGCGAGCTGGAGGCCGTGGGCGGGCCCGCCTACATCGCCGAGGTGGCCCAAGCGGTCCCCTACGCCTCGAACGCCACCTACTACGCCCGGATCGTCCGCGACAAGTCCACCCTCCGTGCCCTGATCCACGCCAGCACCGAAATCCTTCGCGACGCCTACGAGCAGTCCGCCGACCCCGACGAGATCACCAGCCAAGCCGAGCAGAAGGTCTTCGCGGTGCACGACGAGCGGACCACCAGCCAGGTGACCGACCTGCCTAACCTGATGCTCGAGGCATTCGACCTGATCGACGCTCGGCTCGAGGGCCGTGCGGGCATCGGCGTGCCCACCGGCTACCCCGATCTGGACAACCTGACCGGCGGGCTGCACGATTCCGAGCTGGTGATCCTGGCCGCGCGGCCCAGCATGGGCAAGACCGCCCTGGCCCTGAACATCTCCGAGCACGTCGCGGTCGAGAGCCGCGTGCCCGTGCTCTTCGTGAGCCTCGAAATGGCCAAGCTTGAGGTGGCCCAGCGACTGCTCTGCTCGGCCGGACGCATCGATTCGAGCAAGTTCCGCAGCCTGGTCCTTTCGAGCAAGGATCGTGGCGACCTGGTCAAGGCATCGAACAAGCTGGGCGACGCCCCGTTGTTCATCGACGACACGGCCAGCCGCACGGTGACCGAGATCGCCGCCTGCGCCCGGCGCCTGAAGCGGAGCAAGGACCTGGGCCTGGTGGTGGTCGATTACCTCCAGCTCATCCAGCCCGACAACGCCAAAGATCCCCGCCAGGAACAGGTGGCCCGCATCGCCCGGCGACTGAAGGGCCTGGCCCGCGAGCTGAAGATCCCCGTGCTCTGCCTGGCTCAGCTCAACCGCCAGGCCGACCCGGGCCCCGGCACGTTTCGCAAGTCGAAGTCCGCCGATCCTGACGACCCCGAGGCCCCCAAGTCGCGTAACTGGCCGCGACTGAGCCAGCTCCGCGAGTCCGGCGCCATCGAGCAGGACGCCGACGTGGTGATGTTCATCCACCGCGAGGAGGTCTTCTTGAGCCGTGAAGAGGCCCGCGAGCGAAACCTCTCCGGCCTGGCCGACCTGATCGTGGCCAAGCAGCGCAACGGGGCCCGGGGCAACCTCCGCCTCCACTGGCGCGAGCAAAACATGCGATTCGAGTCCGCCTCGACCCGCGAGGAGGAGGCCCCGGTGCATTACGAGGATTTCGACTCCTACGGCGAGGGCGAGTCGTTCGATTAGCCGCCCGCACGCCCCGGCTTCTTCCCGGCGATGCACTCGCAACCGAGAGAAAGAAGCGAGAAAGGGACGGAAAGAGTGGAGATGGTGGTTCAACCGGATGACGGGTGAAGATCGCTGAGGCTTGGCGGGCGCGGGTTTCGGGACGGGCGGGCCGCCCGTGCCTACGGTGGGGTGGAAGCGTCGTGCCGCGCTACTCGGGGAACGCTTCTTCGGTGCTCTGCTGGCGGTAGATGGGCAGGTGGCGGTAGTAGACCTCGAGGATCATCGTGGCCATGGCCGTGTAATAGAGCCGGCCGCCGCGCGAGCCCCAGCGGGAGTTCGAGTACCAGCTCCCGGCTTCCGGTCCCTCCTGGACCTGGGACTTGACCAGCCACTCGCGCATCGACTCGTTCCACTTCTTCCACTCGTCGCCCTCCCAGTGACGCATGACCTGGGTCGCGTAGTAGTTGTAGTACATGTTGGCGGGGTTCTTGGCCGGGCCGTGGTCGCTGATCCACTTTGCCCCGCGCGCCAGGCCGGGGTGGTCCTTCTTCCAGCCGAGGTACATCCGGCATAGGAGGCCGATGGCCGTGGTGGCTTCGCCCGAGCCGGGCTTGTTGTAGCCGTAGTTGGCGCCGCTGTTGGCCGCCACGCTGTCGAGGAAGTGCATGGCCTTCTGGACCGTCACCGGGGGGATTCGCAGGTAGGCCATGTGGCCGCTCTTCAGCGCCATCAATTGCCAGCCGACCACCGAGGTATCGCCCGGCGTGCGAGGCTGGTAGCGCCAGCCGCCGCCGACCGGGTCCTGGGCGTAGCAGATG
>Ga0180437_10000863_pt1 | contig 54157 bp, 76 predicted proteins | sample SS_ome_4_FD_132410 | JGI IMG/M metagenome (GOLD analysis project Ga0180437, IMG submission 132410) | Hypersaline lake sediment archaeal communities from the Salton Sea, California, USA - SS_3_D_1 metaG | ecosystem: Environmental > Aquatic > Non-marine Saline and Alkaline > Hypersaline >...
CCAAACTACAATATCGCGGTGACGGTTCTGTACAGGATAGTATGCTAGTGACTAAAGGTTATGTAATTGGATTAGATTATTATTCCCCATCTGACACAGCATCTACACTCGCAACACAATATTATGTTGATCAAAATGGCAGTGGTTCCGGCGATTTTTTAGCAGCAAGCTTTGGCGACTCGCTTGTAAATTATGATGGGTATGGGGTCGATATTATCGATAATGATGCAATTAACGTTGATACATCTGCTATCGCAACACAATACGATTTGACACAAATTTCTGTTAGTGGGATGTCCGCTGAACTTTTCGGTGATTCACTTGTTAATTATGATGGATATGGATTAAGCATAACCGATAATGATGCAATCAATGTTGATACAAGCCAGGTGGCGACTCAATACGATCTCACTCAAGTTGAAAGTACGCCTGATTCGATCTATGCACAAACAATACAGCTAAATGCTGAAGAGTCAGGAACGGAAGTATATATTCAGGATAAGGATTCTGATAATACATCCATATTGGTCGTTGCTGGTGCGGATCATGGTCAGATTATGGTGAAAGGAACCGGCAGAGGAGCGAACAATAAGTATTTTTCCATGAAAAATAACGGCAATGATTTGCAGATTTGTCCCTTAAATGATTCCTACGTTATTCAGCATGTAGGAATTGTTCTTAACCGAGACGGCAAGGTGAACATTGGACATACTGCGATTGAAGATTCAGCGTTTAATGTTCTTGGCGGAATTGAAGTGCAGTCAGGGGGAATTAGAGTTGATTACAATGCGCATGTTTTGGGTAATGTATATCAAGGATCGTTAACGGAAGCTGATTCTATTGTAGCAACCCGCGGTTATGTTGCTGCAAACAGCGGCTCTGGTGATTTTGCAGCAGCCGATTTCGGAGATTCCCTTGCAAGTCAAGGTTTCACCAAAAGCGATACAAGCTCAGGCGAAAAAATTGCAACTCAATATTGGGTGCAAAGTCAGGGATACGGGATCGGCGGTGGTGATATTACCGCTGTTAACGCTGGAACCGGACTTACAGGTGGCGGTATTGCAGGGGATGTTACATTGAATGTTGATATTGGTATCGCAGATGACAAAATCGTTCAAATAGATGATGCTGATGTCACTGATGATGACTACGCGAAATTAACCGCGAACGGAATTGAGGGTCGAAGTTACGCGGAAGTCAGGTCAGACATTAACGTTGAGGATGGCGCAGATGTTACCGATACAGATAATGTCACATCGGCTGGAGCGTTAATGGACTCCGAGGTAGATACCGATTTGAAAACGTTATCATTACCAGCGAGTACCGAAATAAGCGCTTTTGGCGCAACTATTGTCGATGATGCCGACGCAGGGACCGTAAGATCAACAATTGGAGCGGCGGAAAGCGGTGGTGCGGAACATGATGGGTTTTCCGATTTTGTCGCGGATGAACACGTGGCACACTCTGGAGTGACTTTAACAGCAGGATACGGCTTGAATGGCGGTGGTGATATTTCATCTAATCGGTCTTTTGTTGTAGATTCAACAGAATTAGCGACTCAGTACGATATAACGTTATACACTCTACGCGCAGACGTTGGTGATTCAGTAGAAAATCATGAGTTCGCGACTATACAAATGAAACCAAAAGCAACCCCACCGGCACATAATGAAGGATTGGTGTATTATGATGACAATGACCACGCGCTTACTTGTTATTCAGAAGATAGCGAAGTATCATTACAATTAGGTCAAGAAAGTTACGTGAGAGTTAGAAATATTTCTGGGTCTGATATTACGGACGGAAAAGTAGTTTATCTAGATAGTGCAACAAATCAATTGCCTACAATTGAGCTTGCGAAAGCGGATGCGAACCGGACTAGTCATATGCTAGGTGTAGCAACACATACAATTGAAAATAATTCGAACGGCTATGTAACCACTTTTGGCCTTGTAAAGAATTTGAATACATCTGCTTATGATGATGGTGATTTATTATATTTGTCTAATTCAGTCGCGGGGGAATTCACTACCACGGAACCTACGTCTGGTTACAAGGCAATTGTAGGGTATGTTGCATATTCGCATATTTCAGCAGGGAAAATTTATGTATCAACCCATTGTCCGATCGACTATACAGATGTATATTCTTTGGCAGATACAATGAATACACGGTTATTTCAAGCAAATTTTGGGGATAGTTTAGTCCATTATGACGGTGATGGTTTAACGATCACTAATAACGATGCAATCGATGTCAACGTTTCTGTTCTAGTAACGAACGGTGATACTGATTCTATCCCTTCTAGCGATGCCGTGTTTGATTTTTGTGAAACGACTCAGGATTATTTAAAAAAATCCGAGTACGATGCTGTTACAGACTATTTTCATAAGGTTATTGATACTCCGGTTTCCGCGTCTAGTGATACAATTCGACTCTGGCAGAATTGGACCGGAGCGACCGTAACAATCGACAGTATTAACTTATTTTCATCTACCGATGACGTTGATGTTATATTCGTAAAACATAAATATTCCGGTGGTTCACCCGCTAGAATTGACTCAACTCGAATAACAGAAAATGGTGAAAATATCTATTATAGAGTTGAAACCACGTTAACCACTTCTACCGTAGCGAATGGTGAACATTTTGCAATTGTTAGACCGACCGACGTATGCGATTGGATTTCTTTTAACGTTTTTTATCACTATACAAGGCCATAATATGAAAAAAATAATAATTTTAATTTGGTTATTTTTATTGTACCTTTCCGGATATTCAGCAACAATTGTCACTGGGATCACTTCAGATTCTGACTGGGAGGCATGGGAGGATTCAACAGATATTGATCTAGTGACTGCTCAAAAAATTCATATAGCAGAAATTCGAAATTCTTTCACAGGTTCGCTAAAAATGGAAGGTGCGTATTCGAATAGCCAATATTATAGAATGGTTACCGTTGCAGATTCAAATCGACTTGGCGGAACCGGAACTAGAGCAGTAATTACGGCAGTTACAGACTCCGCTGTTATCGAAGTAAAAGAACGGCATGTTATAATTGATGGTCTAAAATTAACCGCTAGTATCTACGAGACGGGAATATATATTCATTCCGAGAATTCAGATTCATCTTGTTATGGGTGTATTGTCCGATATTGTGAAGTTTATACCTGTAGGTTTGGTATTTACAACTTTGCTGCATCAGGAAATAACGGTGGAAACATCCAATTTTATTCTAATTTTGTTTGGGACTGTGAAGATGCTGGGATACGTTGTTATCAAAATGATTCTACGATCTATGTATGGAATAACACAATACTAGATTCAGATCGTGGTCTTTGGCTTGATGCACCACCGGTTCAGGGGAAAAATAATGTTTGCTTGAATAATTCTACAGCAGATTTTCAGCTAGATGCCAATTTTTCAACTGGCTCAATTAACAATCTTTCTAGCGACGCGACCGCCGGTGGTGCCCGGGCAATGATAAACAAGACAGCATCAGACGTAATTGTCAGTACTTCAACTCCGGATTTACATTTGAAGTCTGGTTCGGTCGCTGTAAGTACTGGATCCGATTTGAGTGCTTATTTCACAACTGACATTGATCAGGATTTAATTGGCAGTGAATGGTCCCGCGGTGCCGATTTTAACAGTTCGTATGATAGGACTTTTACGATTGTCTACATGAAACCTGTTGAATCAAATGCCTGGGCCGGTCAAGATTGCGTATACTCCACGCTAGATAGCTGTTGGGATAAAGCCAGTGAATTCGACGAAATCTGGATCGCGGAAGGTAGATATGACACAGATACCCATACTTTTCCACTAACGATCAAGTCGAATGTTGACATTTTCGGTGGGTTTGAAGGTTGGGAAACTACGAAAGAAGAACGTGGATTACGTTGGCGATATATTAAGCGTTCTGTGTTTGATGCTGAAAACGATACAAGTGTTTTTGAAAGTGATATTACTGAAAATACCAGCTTTACTATCGATGGGCTAAAAATTGTTAATGGCAGAAAATTATACAATAAGGGTGCAGGATTGTATTTATCCGGATCGTCCCATCCGATTTATGCTACAATCAGTAATTGCTGGTTTGATTCATGTGCGTGTGCTGAAGTTGGGTATCCGGACGGGCCTGGAGGCAATCTTGGCGGTGCGCAAGGTGCAGCAATTAATATTGATAATTCAAGCGATGACGGTGGGGAAATTACAGTTGAATATACTGTAGCAGTTAGATGTACCGCTATTTGCGGAGCTTTCGAAATCATGAATGATGCAACCCCAACTGTAACGGTAGATCATTGTATAATAGCTAATAATCGAAGTTATGGTATGGAAATTCGTACTGGAACATTAGCTAATACGAATCATACAATTACAAATACTATTTCGACCGGAAATGATAATGCTCGATACGGTACTTGTTACGAAAATTTTTGGGGCTGGGCTTGCGATAGTTCAATCTTATTTAATAGTTATGCCGGTGGGTGCGCTTGGCCAGACTCAACTGCTAACGATTTATGGTCTGATGCCGGGCATACAATATTATTTGGGGATACCGTTGGATGGGTTGGTTTCTTTGATTCAACCAATGTAGATATTCGAATGCGAGGTAGCACAAAATCTAAGAAAAATTACGGAGCATTTCCATTAATTGAGTATTTCAGAATAATTCAATAAGGAGTCATATGATCGTTGTAATTTCCTGGGTAGTACAGCATAAAGAAGAGAATAGCGACAAACAAAGTACGTGGGGAAATGAAACTATTTACCAAAAAGTTATCCATAGTAGTCCGGATAATTTTGAGCAATTAGCGAAAAAAGAAATCGATAAAACGATAATATCGGATCAAGATTCAGTAAAATTGTTTATTGTTACAGATGTTACAGATTTTATTCAAGGAATGATAAGAAATCAAATGAAACCGATTATAGGCGAGGTTTGATTATGAAAATGTTTTGTAGTTTAGCTGATGTTACCGAAAAAATTCAGCAATATACATTTGATGATAGTAGCGAACCAAATACTACTGAAATAAAAAATTTCATCAAATTAGCTTCTAATCATTTGCGATTAATCCTTTTTGGCGCTGGGTATGATCCAGACAATTTACATGATGTGTCGGATACAATCGCTTTGTCAATTACGGCAGGAACAGATGTATCTGTTATTGTTACAGACGGATCGCAATTTACAACAAAAGACGATGTTTTGATTTATGGGCTATCTAACGGGATTGTAACAATCGATAAAGCAAATATTAAAAGTATATCAGGCGATACTTTGACATTGGACATAGTTACTTTTAATTTTGAAGCAAACGTTACATTATATGTAGTCAATTCAGCGCTAGGCTTTGTTAGTGATCTCAATGCTTACGGTGCAGCATGCCAAACAATGCAAAATGCATTTCAAAGTATTTCACCTAACGAATCTAATTATTCAAAATCTTTGTGCGATAAGTACTATGGTAGCAAAAATACACAGGATGGAATTTGGGCAATACAAAATATACCGGGTTTATTAGATGCTGTTGTTGACGAAGAGCAAAAAGAAACAAATTTAACAGTTTCTAGTTACATGGCTAAAAATTCTACCGACGATGATTTACAAAAAATAGCTTTTAGTACAAAATGGTAAATTTATAGTATGATGGAAATAACATTTAAAAATAAAATAGTTGCTATGCGACGATTAAACGTTTTAATCAAATTATTGGATGAAAAAAAAATAGCAAAAAAATTGATTAATGACTTTTCATTAATTTTATATATGTTGCTTGATCGAGTTTTTTCATCAGAAGGACGTTCTACAAAATCCGGAAAATGGAAACAATTAAGTGAAGCGTATTTGAAAGCTAAAACAAAAAAACGACCGGGCCGAACTGTTTTAGTTTACGATGGCGATATGAGAAAGTCATTGGCCAAAGGTCAAGGGAATGACACGGAAATAAAAAAACTCGGTAAATCTGTTGAAATGAAATGGTATACTCCAGATGAAAAATTTCCTTTTCACCAAAAAGGTACAGACAAAATACCTGCACGGCCAATAGTAAATATGAAAAAGGACGATGAAAAAAAATTTATGAAACGTCTTGAGCAATATTATTTTAAATTATTCAGTGACAATAAATTTTTTGACACTAAACTTTAAAATGGTGCAATTATATGATTAGTACAGACCAAATATTAGAGCAAGTCAAAAGTTTACTTATAGCAGGAATGTCAGCAAAAATAACAGAGTTAAATACGGATTACGGTGATTCAGTCGTTTTAAATTCTACATTTACTTATTTTAAAATAGAATCCGCACTTGTGAGAGATAAACAGACTATATTTATTTATCCGGATTCTTTTCAAGGGGGAACGGAACATACTTCACGTACAATTTATAAGGATATTCCGTTAAGAATTAAAATTATAATTAGTCACTCAGCCGCACCGGGAACGTTAAGTACATTAGTATACAGATACGAGCGTGCGATTAATGAAATTATCATGGAAACCGTTGGATTGAATAATTTTGTTAATATTTGTTCATACGAAGGCACTGAATATCTAGACTGGGATGAACACGAATCCGGTGCATATAATTGGGGAGCGATTTTACAGTATAATCTGAATCATTTGGATGAAATAAATCAATAATCAATAAAACAGGAGTTATAAAAATGTCAGTAGATGGAACTGGAATCGGACAAAATTTATTCTTTGGTCTTATCAAGGGTGTTTCGTGGGGAACATCTGTTGCTTTAACTGGTCCAGCAGGAGTACCGATTGAAGAAATTTCTCCTTTATGTCCACAGAATGCTCAAATTGAAGATACCGCAATGGGCCGGGCATTTCCAAAACAAGTTTATAATGGTGTAAAAAATGTAGCATTTTCGATGAAAACAAAATTGTATAAAGCGGGTGCACTATGGATTCCGGTCTGCCAATTGATCGGTAGTGACTCGGGGTCAGTAGCGGCTGGTGTCTATACGCATGAAATAACTATGGCAGACGTTGTATCAGGTCGGTTTTTCTCTGGTGCAGTAATGATTGATTCAACAACAGCTCAGTTATATGAATTTCCATCTGTAAAGCCACATTTGATTGAAATAACACAAGGTGATGGTCAATATCTTGACTTAAATGTTCAGGGAATTGCAAACGATGTTCTTATCGGAGCGGCAGCAACTAATGATTCTGATAATTTCCCGGGCGGAGCAACTCCGTTTACATACGGAAATGAAGATTCCCCTTATGCTTTTTCACATTGTAGAATCAATATGAATGACAATGACGGAGCAGCATTTGATTCTAGCGGAGACGGTTCAGATCGTGTTCTAGTCAACAACGTCTCAATTACAATTGGCAGACCAAATGAACCGGACTATACCGCTAATAGAACAACTTCAAACGCAAGAACATTCCAAACCGATGAACCGCGAGCAAGTGGAATTCACAGTAATATTTTAGTCACATTGCAGTTTAATGAGACTGTTGATCGCACATTTTTTGAAGAATTCCGGGATAAACAGCACAAAAAAATGGAAGTTATGTTTTACTTGGACTCAAGTAATTATGTAAAATTTGAATTTCCAAAATTAGTGCCAGTCCAACCCACATTTGCAGGAACCGGAGTAAATCGATTACCTTCTACTTTGCCTTACCAAGCTTTACAGGCAGATTCCGCTCCGACCGGAATGTCCGGTTTGACCGCTCCAGTAAAATTAACCGTTGTTAACACAATAGACAGTAATCAGTATCATGACGGTGCAGCAATAACTTAAAATAGGAGAAATATAATTGATTAACATTTCAGAACAAAAAAAATACACTGCATGGGTTGAATTTGAAAAAGGGGAAAGATATTTGATAGAATATATCCCTTATAAGGATTTCAAACCAAAAGATGAAGCTTTCCACGATATTTTTTTGAATAAGGTGCATGATTGGAGAGGTATCCGAGACGAGAATGGAACCGTGAAATTCACAAAAGAAAAATTCAAAGAATTTGTAATTTTAGGGGATGAAAATATTGAAGTAAAGAAACGTCTTATTTTCATTTCTAGAAAAATGATTGATCCGGAAACATTTTTTGATGGAAAATCATATGCAAAAAACTTGAAAGTGGCATAGTTTTTTTTACTATGCCAGATGTTACCGATGAACCGGAAATTTTTCCTTTAAATAGATTGATTCTTGAATTCTATTTTAAGTATTTGCGTAACGGCATTTTCGGAGAAATAGGATTTTTAGGAATCGATCTATTTAAAGATCATTTTCCTGTATTGGGAACTTTAGAATATTCATACGTAATTTCTGGTTTTTCGTATATAAAAAATTTTATCGCCAATAAGCAAGCTAAAACAAGGGAATTTAATTCTGTTAAAAATAGCGCTTGGCGACAAATAAGTAAAAAATAATTCAGTACGATAGTTGAGCAAGGAATGCTATGAACTTATTTTTCGGAATAAAATTAAACGCCGATCAACCCAAAAAAGAATTAAAAGGTTTAAACGGTCTTTTTAAATCATTAGCAGATCAATCTAAAGGTTCAAGTAGCGTTATTACGAGATCAATTCAAGGGTTTTCAAGTGTGACAGCAGGGGCATATGCTGCAATTGCAGTAGGCGCAGGGATGGTAATCAAATCATGGGTTGATATGGCTTCTACTGCTGAAGAGGTAGAAAATAAATTTAATGTTGTGTTCCGTGGAGTTAAGGAAGCTAGTGAAGTTATAGAGGACTTATCGGATAAAACTGGCTATGCTGAATCATCATTGAATAAAATGACTTCTAGTTTAGGCGATCTGATTAAACCCGCTGGGTTTTCCGCTGATGCCGCGTTTAAAATGTCAAAAACGTTTACTCAGTTAGCGCTTGATATTGGGTCATTTAACGATACCGCTCCTCAAAAAGTTGTTGAGGATTTCATGAGTGCACTATCAGGGGGATCGGAAACCTTAACAAAATATGGCATCGATGTTCGCGTAGCAACAATCAAACAAGAAGCTTACAAAATGGGTTTGATTGATTCTGTAGGAGCATACCAGCATCTTGATGCAGAGACAAAACGAAATGTCCGAACTCAAGTCATCCTTGCAAAATCGATCAAGGACTCCAAAGACGCAATTGGCGATCTTGAAAGAACATCTGACTCCTACGCGAACCAGTCCCGCGTTTTTAATGAAACATTGAAAGAGTTAGGCGAGGTTGCAGGGGATATTTTTATCCCTGCATTAACCTCTATTGTATCTGAATTAAACATTATGATGAAAAGTTTAAAAGGTGGTTTAGAGGTTACCGAGCGTTGGACTAAAATTTTAGGAATTGTTTGGGATTCAGTTTCAGTATATTTTATGGCAACAAATGAAGAGATCGAAAAAGTCGATAATTCATTATCAAGTACTTTTGATTCAGTTTCAGGATTATTAACATCTGTAGGTGCCTGGGTTGAGTCTGCTCTGAATGCTCCTCTCCGGGCATTATCAAAAGCTCTAGAGTACGCGGGTGAAGCTTTCGCGTATTTTGGCAGTAATGAAATAGGGGCAATGCTACAAAAAACAGCAGGAAATATAGATAACATTAAATTTTCTTTTGATAGTATTGGGGATGCTGTTGAGCTTGCGATTGAAAAAACTAGTGCATGGGCCGATAATCTGGAAATAGTAAAAGAAGTTAAGACAGGAATTGCTGAACTAGATAAAGAAAAAGCAGAGGAAGATCAAAAAAATTATGAACTTGATTTTGAGTGGATGAATGCGAAAAAAACTGGTTTAACTGAAATCGCAGAAATTACGACTGAAAAATTGGAACCTGCTTTTGTAGCTGTAGGTAAAGCTATGAATGATGTTAGAGAATTGATAGAAAAAGGGAAAAAAGATATTGACAAAATGGCAGAAAATACCACAAAAGTAAAATTGCCTGTTATTGATATGAGAACAGATTTTCAAAAATTTACGGATTCAGTGGATAAAGGCCGTGGGATGATGCAAAGTATTCTTTCAACCGCAAGGGAAATGCAAGAATTATTTTCAAAGTCAATCTCAGAGTGGGGATTTTCTGACTTTCTTGGACTAGGAATGAGTGTTTCCGGACTATTTACCGGCGGTGGTTTAGGTACTGCACTATTCAGCGGAATTCAAAATTTAGGCCGTAATGCTACCGGTGGGGATTATGTTATAGGTGGTCAAGGGGGAATTGATTCTCAATTAGTAATGTTTCGCGGTTCGCCAGGGGAATCAGTTTCGATCCGTCCGAACGGTCAAGGTGAAACAATCAATAACAGTCCAAATATTACATTTAACATTTCTGGAAATGATATGAATGAAGATGTCATAAAAAACCAAATATTACCAATGATTCAGGACTCACTATATTTCGATAGGTCACGTATATGATCGAAGCAAACAGTAATTTTAATGCATTATTAGCGCAAGATTCACAGGACTGGGTATGGATTGCAGAAATTCAAGGTATTTCTACATTGAAAATCTGTAGTAATACATTCTCTGGGATTACCACGGATTATTATAAAATTGGAACTGATTTAACAATAACACCGCTTATGTTTGATGAGTTCAGTTGCAGGACTCAGTTTGGCGGGTTTGTACTAAAAGCTGTTAATTTGAATGACGCAGTTACATCTTTAGTTGGGTATGATCTAATTGGAAAAGATTTGACTGTCAAGGTTGGTTTTCAAAGTCTAACTGAATCAGATTTTGTCACTTTTCCAATTGCACAAATAATTGATTTTAATATTACTAACAATGGTTTAACTTTTGAATTACGCGCAAAAAACGAAATTTTAAAAGCTAAACCGATTTTTAGAAATCTGGCTCGGACTACATTGTCGAATGGGTTCCCAGCAACGGCGCAAGAACATTTATCAAACGGTGATTTTTCATCTAATATCTTTTGGGGATTTTCTGGAGCAGCAGCATGGAATGCAACGTATACAAATGTAATTGTATTTGCGACCGGTTCACCGGATGCCGGTACAATATATCAATATAAATCTGACTTTGCCCAAAATTTAAAACCAAATACTCGGTATATTCTACGCTACAGTATTTCAAATGTTATCGGTTCCCCGACCGCGAGTTTAACAGTAGGGATTGCCAGTTCCGCAACTGCTTTGTCTATTTCATCCGGTAGCCAAGCAACTTCTTTCACCACGAATAGCGATCCTGGAAATATGACGATTTCAATTACATTGGCTAATTCCGGTGATCAATTTTGGATCGATAATTTATCAATCAAGGAAGATATTGAAGTAATTGGGGTTGCTTCTACAGCAGATTTTCAAACCGCACAAACGCCAAGCTGGGATACTGAAGGAACGGTCGGAACACATAGAAAAACGTTATTGAAAATTGACAGTGAATTTGTCGAATACACCGCAAAAACATCAACTACTTTTACACTGGGAACACGCGGAGCATTTGGAAATGCTTCGGAAGATCATAGCGAAGGGGCTACAATAAAAGAGATATTACATTTTTATAACTATACGACTGAATCTCTTGATTTAGTTATGGGTATTCTAACGAGTACCGGAACCGGATTAAACGGTGACTGGGATAATGGGGTTTCTGATTACGGTATGGGCCTGTCAATAAGTTTATTTGATGTTAATCAAATTAAAAACGAGTGGCAAAAATGGATATCCAATAAGATAGGTTATACTGTTAATTGGCTCCGTGAACAATATATTTTCGATATAGATGATGGTTTAGATGATGGTTTAGATTTTTTAGAATCGATGATTTTCAAATCATTAGGATTGAAATTTATACTAACGTCTAATCATAAAATAGGAGTATTATTTTTTGATGTTCACGTGGAAAATTCTGGTTTGTGGGACATTACTCAGGATGATATTATTTATTTATCAGAAAGTCAGAAAGTTGATTATAAACAGTTCACAGATAGATTAGTAGAAACAATAAAAGTCGGAAATTATAATAAAAAACGAATGATTAGGAATGTAACTACAGACGTTGTTTATGGTGAACAAAAACCGTATGGAATTGAATTAAACGATTTATACTTTCTGACAGCAGATGAAACTTATCTGATGAATAAAATTGTAACTCGTTTTGGAAATCCCCCACTGAAAATTAATGCTAAATTATCCTCTAAAAAAATGTTGCACCAAACAGGGGATGTTATTAATCTTACGTATCCCACGTTGCTTTGGCCTCTAAATGGCACTAAGGGATTTGAAAACGATGGATGCGAAATAACCAATATAATTCATAAATTTAGCGGTTCAAAGTTGGATGTAATAGCTGAACTGACATCTTATTTAGGATATAGACACGCAGGAACCTGGAGCGGTGAAGTAATAGTGGAAGATGATATTTATGAAACCGATCTTACTGAAAATTCAGATCATGCTGCTGGAACATTGCAACCCGGCGATGCTGTAGCGGACATTTCACCAACTTGGACAAACGTTGATCGTGTTATGTATAGGTTTGAACTTCAGCAACCTAACGAATCGTTAGGTTCAGATTCAGAATATATTGAAGTCTACCTAAAAATCCAAAATCCTTCTGGTACAGATGTAAAAGAAATATATAAAAAAATTTATTATGATGAAACTAGTTCAAAAAAATTGTACGCAGATATGTATGTGTTGAATCTAGGTGGAGCTACAGTAATAAGGGTTCGTGCGGACTGGGTTGGTACGTCCGGTACATACCCACCAACTACAGTAAAATTAGTTCAAATAAAACAAATAAAATTACTTGCTACGTACTCAACAACAGATTATTTTGATTAAGTTCACTACGCTTAAATGCAAATTGAACCAAATTTTATCGATAGCGTTAAAATTCACTCAGTCAGGTTCAATATAGTTCAAAAAGTTTAGCAATTTTGAACTAATGGTTCATTTTAGTTCAATTCCGGTTCACTGAAATTTTAAATTAGTTCAATTTATTTTATCCATAAGAGGTATTAAAATGTATATTGGCGGAAGGTTTAGATTTGATACAGATAAAATTGTTGACATAGAGAATATGTGGGATGTCTTGAGACTCACTCACCAAACTTCGAAATCTTCACAAACGACTGCTGCTGGAGGGATAGAGACTCAATATAGCTTTGTTAGACATATACTCGAATTAGGACGGAGTCAGATAACACCACAAAATTTTAATTTAATACGCAACTGGTTTGAGTATGTAAAAGACGGAACTTCTTTTGAGCTTTGGATTGACCGTGCTTTGGGATTTTATATTTCTTTTGATTCATATTATTTTGAAACTAATGATAAGGTTGCTTTAACACTAAGTAGAACAGGAACCGCAAAGTATATTGATTATTTGACTGGTTTATTAGAAACCGCGGCTGAAAACACTCCAAAAATTGTTTCCGGAAAATACGGTGGTGCCTTATCGATTGAAGATTCAGGATTCAACTTCCTAAATAAATCTAATTCATTTGGTACAAACCCAATTGCAACACCGCCGACTACATATTCTCAACAGGGTTGGGTTCAAACTAATCTAACAGTGACTTCGAATAGTATTGAAGATATTGAAGGTAATTTAGAAGCGGAACGTCTTTATTGTACTTCCGTTGCCGGTGGGAATAATTATCAAAGAACGGTGTATTCAACAATTACATACCAAACTGTTACTTTTTCCGTGTGGGTCAAAAGTGCGGACGGTGGCACGTTATTCCAATTAGGTATCGAAGATTCAGGACTAGGAACTTTGGCTTATGAAACTTTTTATGCTACGTCTGAATTTACCCGTTATGAAGTAACTCACACTATTGCTGGTGCAGGGAATTATTGGGGTGCAAAAATATTTCTAGATGACATTGGGGATTCAATTATAGTATGTAAAGCACAGTTGGAACCGACTGAACATTCATCTAGCTACAAACCGGACGCAGTTACCCAGAATGCAGAAACCTGTCAAGTAGATTTGCCAGAAAAGTTCAATAAAAACAAATGGACTTTACAATTTTGGATGAAACCTGACTGGGATGAAAATAATACAGACTACCGGACATTTTTTAATTTTTATAGCTCAGCATCTTCGAAATGGATTATTCGAATGAATACTTCCGGATCAATACAAATCAGTATGGTAGATGAAAACGGAAGTACTCAGTCATTGTCGGTAAGTGGAACTCCGTATGGATTTGTTCAAGATGATTGGAATCTTGTTACTATTCTGTTTGATGGTTCCATAGCAGACGGAGCTAAATTTTATTTAAATGGTAGTTATATCGGTACTTTCGGAAATTCGATAATAATTCCAGCAGACGTTGACAGCGTTTTCATCGGTTCATCTGGATCAAGTACAAATTATGCAAAATGTCTTTTCGATGAGATATTGTTATTGAATGATTATCTAATGAACGATAATGAAATTTTAAATCATTATAATCAGGACGTTGCGGTAGGCATAGGACGCAATTATTTTGATAATATGGTACTACAAACTGACTTAGAGGAAATTTTTCATTCAGGATCGCTGAACAGACAATTCAAAATAAAGGTCATTGAAAATTTATGATAGAAATCGATAAAACAAGAAATATAGCGTTTAAGAATACTTTAAAGGAAATCAAAAAAGCAGCAAAGTTTGACATTAATATTATGTTAATCGGTGAAACTGGTTCCGGAAAAGGTGAGATCGCAGGATTCATCCATAGAAATAGCGATAGAAAATTGCATAGTGTTAGGAGTATCAACTGTGCCAGTATAGCGACCGGATTATTTGAAAGTGAATTTTTTGGGCATGTTCAGGGAGCGTTTACAGGGGCAACGAAAGCAAAGGACGGAATTTTTCAACTTTCGAATGGCTCTACGCTGTTTTTAGATGAAATCGGAGAAATTTTACCAGATATGCAAGCTAAACTACTGCATGTAATTGAAAAAAAAGAGTTTAAAAAAGTCGGCGGTGCCACTGTTTTTCATTCAGATTTTCGTTTAATTTCAGCTACAAATCAAGATATTTTTGATACTAAAGTTTTCAGGCAAGATTTGTTATATCGACTGAATGAAATAACCTTTAACATCCCTGCTTTACGCGATAGGCTAGAAGATCTAGATTTGATCGTACCTGTTCTAGTAGGTCAAAATATGGTAAAATTAGAAAAAAATATTAAGATTGAACAGAATATATTTGATCATTTAAAAAGTTATTCTTGGCCCGGCAATGTCCGCGAATTAAAAAACTTTATTTTAAAAGGGTGTTTACTTTGCAATGGCTCCTTAACAAAAAATAATTTAGATTTCAATAATTACCAATACTCAAGAACAGCAGTGAAGGGGTATGATGGAAAAGTATTTTTAAATTTAGATACTTCTAGGTTGAATTTAGAAGAAACTGAAAAAAATACGATAATTAAAGCGTTAATTTTTACAAAAAATAATAAAAGAGAATCCGCTGAATTACTAGGAATAACAGAGCGTGTTCTTACATATAAAACTAAAAAATATAATATTGAAGATTCGGAGACTGAAAAATGGATAGAAAATACAAACAATTAATTTTATTATTTTTGATTTCCTTTGTTACCATTGGATACGGGCAACGGGAAATTTCCGGCAATCGTTCGATGAGTACGCTAATTGATTTTGATTACCGTACATCGAACGGTAATGATACAACTTTTACGGATGCTGCAATTGATAGCTTTGAAATTATGTTTGTTTCAGGGGATTCCGTTTATTCGAAATATTTTCAAAACATTGGGTCTGATTTTAGTGTACAAGCTTATGTTAGCGGCGGGACTCCGGATATTTCGGTAATAATTCAAAACGCCAATAAAAGTTCAATATTTGCGGATTCGTGTTTTTCCAATGCCGCAAGTTTGGCGTATACCGGAGCATCGTTATCTAATTGTTATTTTTCGGATGATTTAACAGGTAAGATTACAGCAGAGGGAAATTTTCCAGCTGTTTTACTTCCTGTTTTGTCCGGTGATGTTTTCAGATTGTTTTTAAAGGATGGCGGATCGCACTCCGGGACTACTTATTTAAAGTTTGTATTGGCTAGGAGACGATAAAAAATGGCTCTGAAACCTGGATTTGATCGGAACTGGAAAGATATAATACAATTTACCGTGACGGGACTCTTATTAATCACTACATTCTTGAATATGTTTCTAGGGGCAAGAGACTCAAAGATTAAGACTCTGGAAGCCGAGATTAAGCAGTTGAAAATATCACTAGTATCACATTGTGATAATTCAACAAAGGAATTTAATGAATTTAAACGTTCAATCGATGATCGTTTTGATAAAATATACGGCCTGTTAGTCGAGAAAGGAAAATAATGTTTTATTTTTTTATGACTGCGATTATGTTTGGATTTTTCAAATCTATCTGTGATACTATTAATCATCATTTTGAGAATAGTATCTTTGACTTTATGACAGAAAATGAGTATAATCGATCACCTACTTATAAAAAAATGTTTTATTCTTTCCTGAAAAGTGATTGGAAAGATTCAAAATTATATTTTGGAATTTTTCGTTTTGATTTTTGGCATTTATCTGATTTTACCCGGACGTTTATGGCGGGACTTGCGGTATATATAGGCGCGAAAATTGACATAACTGATTATTTCATCATCTTTGCTTTTGTTACAATAGCGCTATTTACATTTTTAATTTTCTATAAAGTTGTTTGGATTAAACGATAAGGGGTATTTTAAATGAATATTCATATTAATAAATTATTAAAAATTATAACATCACGACGGTTCATCGGTTTTACTTCGTTTATGGTGTTATTTTTTATCGTTACCCTAAAAATGTTAAATATAGAAAACCCGGCTCCTTTAATGCCTCTCTGGTCAGCGTTTAACACTAGTATGGTACTTGTATTTGCTGCATTTTTAGGAAATTCAAGTTATTCAAAGTACTTGGATGTGAAAGGTCGAGATTAATGAAAACTTACATTAATATTATTTTGATTATTATATGTCTTGTGATTCAGGCGTTTACAATGGTAATTCGTTGGGATCAAAATCCTGAAGATGATTTAAGTCATTATGAAGTTGAATTTACCCAGGATGAACGTTATTTCAAGGTAGCGGTTTATGATACTGTTTTTAATTGCGACTCTATAACCTGGGATGGGCGAATAGAAGTTCGGATATATGCAATTGATATATCAGGTAACGTTAGCGGTAGTTCAATACCGATTTATTTTTATAAGGATACGACGTATTTTGAATATTTTGATTCTCAATTATTTGTTAACTTTTGGGACGATACAACGATGAGAGCAGTTATTTCTATAGATTCGACTATATCTGATACGTTAAATTTAATTCAAAGTATACAAAAGTTACCCGTGTTTGATAATTGGGTTGATAAAACTATTAACATAAAATATTTCGGTAAATATTCACCGTTTCCAATGATTAATATTAACCGGCTTTTTAGAATACCTAAAACCGGTGACGTTGATGGGGATGGCAAAATCGATATTTATGAATTACAGCTATTTGACAAATGTTTAGGACACGATCATAATTCAGGGAAATTTAGACATTCATTTGATTTTAACAGGAATCTTGAGATTGATTTACACGATTTAATTAAATTTGATGAAATAATGGGTGATTATGATATTAAGGAGCAATACTAATGACAATTAACGAGCAATTTAAACTAAACATAAAAGCAGAAATTTTTGAACCGATCAACACAGTCGGTTTCCGGATAAAATATAATCCGGAATTAGTTCAGTTTGATGAAAGTAATTTATCACAATTATTTTCTCATTCAGTTGCTAATTTGGCAAATGATACGCAAGGGGAATTAGTACTTGCGTTTAATAACGAATCTTCTGTGATCGATGATTTTATAGGATCGATAGGAACCTTAACATTCACCACGTTAAAGAAAGGCATTTTAGATATAACCGTTGAACAGGGAGAGGTATATTTGAATGGCAATACGCCGACGTGGGAGTCAATTTTTAGTGGGATCAATGATATTACTATAGATGTCCAGTTCGGAGTCAGGATTACTTTGGAAATAGTATAGAAAATACTTTTTCTTTTGTAATTTTTCTGAAACGTCCGTAATCCCCAGACGTATGAACTTTCTGGAAATCCTGCAAATTCTTAAGTTCACATCTAACCTGCATAAAAACAATTTTTCCTGATTTTGTTATATTGATTATTCTGTATATGACCGAGTAACCAGGAAACAAAGTATCTGTTATATAATCATTGACCTTTAACTTTATAAAATCTAATTTATCCATTGGTAGATATTTTCCTAATAGCATTACTGTTACAAACATCTATTGTGTTGCCTATAACTTGATGATTTTTATTTTCGCCGAACGATAAAATAACACAACGATAGAATAATTTGGTTTTTCCTTGCTCTAATTTTGTCATTAAGTTTGTGGAAATTTCTAAACAGACATTTTTCCCAAACATTGTTTTTTGAATAATATCGCCTTTTTTTAATTTTTTAAAAGAATTAGTATTCATGACATTTCCTTTTTTAAATGTTAGGTGCGGTATTAATAAAATCTTTGATTGCATGGTCTTTAGTCAAAAATGGTCTACGTTTAAAATTTTTACCTATACGATCTACCAAATTTTTATTAGAATCGATCACAGTGTAATAATAAAAATCCCCAATTCGATAAAATCGTACAGATGTAAGATTTGAAAAAAGTGATTTCACTCTAATATTTTTATTTAATTTTGCTCGTTTTTTTAATTCATTAAACATTTTAGTCTCCTAGCGTTTTAAGTGTTCCCCAACGTTTTCCGGCTTTTCCTTCACTTTTGAATTTTAGTTCAAAATCAGTGCAAGCGTTTTTAAAGGCATTTACTAGTATTTGATTACAATGTTCGATCTCTGAACTTCTGCATGATAAGATTAATTCGTCATGTACTTGCATCCGTGGTTTTAAAATATCATACAAACAATCAGAATTTATTAAATCATATAACGCACTCATCGCTAATTTCATTTGGAATGCAGACGTACTTTGGATCGTATAATTTACTGCTTTTCGTAATGCGGATGCATGAGAACGTTTTGATTTTAATTTTATCTCTGGAATTCTACGCCGGTGCCCATAATAATTTTGAATATATCCGTATCTTTTAATAAATTGTTCGATCATCCGGATATATGTTCGGATTAATGGATAGGCGTTGTAAAATTCATCGATAAAAGTTTGGCAGTCATTTTGACTAAATTGAGTAACGCCTTCAGTAATAAATTTTCGATGTAACGCATATTTTGAAATACCATACATAACGCCAAAATTGATCATCTTTGAAGGTTTTCTATGTTTTTTGCAAGTGCCAAAAATCTTCATTTCTGTATTATCATGAATATCCCCACCGGATAGTAAAACATTTAACATTGTAGGATCACCTGATAATATGGCGGTCCAATAGATTTCTTGAGCTGAATAGTCACGTTGAAGTAAATCAAACCCAGGCTCAGCAATAAATCCGTATCGAATTAATTTTCCTTCCTCTGTTTTGCCGGAGGGAATATTTTGTAGGTTGGGCCGGGCCGACGAAAGTCTGCCAGTTTCAACCCTTGCCTGCGAATATTCAGTATGAAGAAAATTATTTTCATCAATTAATGCCGGGTATTTAGTTATATAAGTTGATAAAAGTTTGTCAATTTGTTTGTACTTTATAACAAGTTCAACAAATTCATTCGAATCAATACCAGATAAAGTATCATGATCCGCGGATGTGATTTGATCCGTTTCAGAATTTACAGACGTTAGATTGTATTCATTTAACTTTGCTACTACTTGATCGCTCGATGCCGGGTTTATATGATGACCGCAATATTTATCTATTTTAATTTGAATCTTTGAGAGCTTATTAAGTAACTGAATTTCAATTTTTTTAAAATGTTCTTTATCAATCAAAATGCCGTTCTTATGCATTTCATTGATAAACGGGATGCACGCTGAATCAATATCCGCAAAAAACAATTTTGATTGTTTTAACAATTTTTAAACCCTCTATAATAATTATTTAACAGTTGTTTCAGAAAGAAATATATTTTGTATGTTACGATTGCATCAGTCCCGGAATATTTAACTGCTAATTTTCGATCAACGTGTTTCAATGAAGCGATAGGCATTTCGCCCAATGCCTCGATGGCTTGATCTTTATTATCCATAATTTTCCATTTATAAGCAAGGTCGATTTCTAGATCACCTGAATATTTTTCCAATATTGTTTGCTTTTGTTCATCGAATTCTTTTAATGTATCTTCATCAGAAACAAGCTTCCAAAGTTGTGGAAAGCGTTTTTTTTGTACCGAACGAATATTTAATTTTTTTCGAATAATTTTTTTTTGAATTTCATAGATGTCTTTTTCAATATATTCACCCGGGTAACCGGAATATTTCCAAATTAGTTTGTTAATTCGAGTATTTAAATTTTGTGGTCTATAAGGAGCAAGATGTTCCCAAATATCGTTTTTGTCAATTTTTTTATAAATCATCTGCTCTGGAAGGTTTGGAAATTCGATCTCACTAAGTTTGTTTAAATATTCGATTGCAAGTTTGTTTTGAACAGTGCGCACTACTTCATTATAATTAAGCATTTTTATATTAAGTAGTCGATATGCCAGTGCTTTTAATCCTTTCGGAATATTTCCTTGATATGCTGCCATTAGCATAGTATCTTTGATATTTTTATTATAATCTATACCAAGTTTTTCCATCATTGGAAGATCGACTAAACTGTGATGTATAATTAATTTTGGATTATTTTTATGTAGTTGGTGATTTAACTCAGTCAGTACTTTTGTTGAATCTGCATGAATAAAAACTCCTTTGATACCGTTAATCGAAAATTGCAATGAAAACGGTACTTTATTTTCATCAAACTCCGTGTCAATTGCTATATGATCGAATCCTTTATTTAAATAATCTTTCAAATCTTCAACTTTGCTTATCTCTATACTATTATCGATTTCACCTGGAATCGTCGGTTTGCGGATATTAAATTTTATGTATTCGCCAAAATTAGTGTAATCTTTAAAAACTTGCAATAATATCTTATCTGAAAATTGCCACTTATTTCCGGGAAAGGTCGGTAATATTAATGAATCAGGAAGATGTTTTGAGATATACGGAATGCCGGATTGCATGATTAACGGTTCCGGTGATTCTAACGCAATATTAATTCCCTTTCCAGCAGCAATGATATAATCAAACTGTTTTCTTTTTAACATCGACTTAAGTTGTTTGAATCCTGCTTTTATTTGGTTTGGATATAGCTCACGGTCTTGCGGACTTTTAAAATTCCATAAATGGAAAGGATTTAATTTAAATACATTCAATCCGGCTAACGGAAGGATTACATTTTTAAAATTAATCATAACGTCGGAAGTATAACCGAAAAAACAAAGATCGGCGTATGAATGCCTAAAATCTTCAATATAAGCAATTTTCATCTTTTTCTTTCTCCACGTCGTTAAGAAAATAATCTAATTGTCTTTTTGTAGAAACTCCTATTCCTGGAATTTTTGTAATATCGAATCCGTCGCGATGTAAGATGTAATTTGCAAAATCGTGTAAATCAAACTGCTGACTTATTTTACTTGCTCGGACAAAGCCGATAAAGGGGATTAATGCTAATAATCTGGTTAAATAGGTGATCCTGGAAATCGGCTTTTTTACGGGCGGAACATTTAGGTGGTTTGCAAAAAATGAACGATGCGTACTATATGGTTTTTTATAGTACTGGTACAACGCTTCAATTTTTCTGACAGTATCAAATTCAGAAAATGTATAAATGATACGTAAATCTAAAAATTCACCGAGAGTTATCAAAGGCTTAAATAATTTATCAAATGCAATTTTGGAATAATTTCCTTTCACAGTACCATTTTTGGCACATTCCATTTTTCCTTCTATCATTAAATAGCAAGTCCCGGCGTTATCAAACATTGCCGGCAATTGTTGGCCAACCAGGCGTTCGCTTATTATTGAAGATGTTAGATCGGAAACTGTTTTTCGTTCAATCGCTATGATCGGATTTTCTTTGCCATTAAACCCACAAAAAATAAAATCTGCAAAGGGGATAGTTGCAAGCTTTGCAGATTCATTGAATAACGGCAAAAGTTCACGACTACCTACAGCGGAACTAATGCTTATCATATAATTACTCTCCTTTTGGTGTGAAATTTTCAACCAAAGCTTGTAAATTACTAAAGTTTATTTTCGTGTTGCTAATGTTCATCCCGCGTAACTCCGTATATGGGGCTTTATCAACCATAAGGTTATAATCTGTTTTTTCTGGTGTAACGTCTGCTGTCATCCTATGCGTAAAATTACTACGATGAACGTATAATTCATCACATTTAGGCTCACAGACATCATTAAAGTCCCGCATTTCTGTAGTCATTAAAACCGGGATTACTGACTTATCGAGTATGCTGAACAAACGCTCAATGTGGACTCGCAATGCTCCGTAATTATACTGCATTATTTGAGTAGTTCCAAAAATCATTAATTTGATTATTTGTGATAATGAATTAACGTTATCAATAATAATTAACTCAAAATCTTCTGGTTTAGTACAAACTGAATGCAACCTTACTAAAAAATTATGGTAGACTTTGTTATTTTCAAATTTCTGTACCGCGACTGACTTTTCATCTTGGGACGGGTCAATATATGCTGCAACGTGTTCCAGATCAATAGTAGATTTTTTTATATAAGTATACCAACTTTTATCCGCTGGCTTATCTACATTAAACATTATTTTTTTTAGTGAGTTGTTCAGGCAAAAATGAGTTTTTCCGGAACCTGGTTTTCCGTATAATAAATGAATTAAGCCAACAGATAAGTTTTTTAATGTTAAGATCACGTTCTTTCTCCTTTTTATATTGTTCTTTTAATTCAAGTAAAAGATTCCAATTTTCGTAAATTTCTTTTTCCGTGAATTCTAATAACCATGTTTTAAATTTTGTATTTGGGTAAATTGTATGCTTTTTACCTGCAATATGATAAATATGGTTTAGATAATCCCCCATTGGATGTAAGGATGCTAATATTCCGATAGTAGAATTTACAGCAAAACAATAAGCTTTTATTTGGACTATCCACCAATGAAAACTTTTCTCATTAAATGCTGCTTTTTTCATCGAATACTTTGATTCAAAAACCACTACTGGAGAGAATGTCCGTTTCATAAAAGTGAAATTTTTAATGATTCCGTCTGGCGAACACCAAATCCCGTCTACTTGGATTGGTTTTGGTCGGACTGGTTCAAACCACGTCGCTAAGGAATGAGAGAGAGCAGTTTCAAATAATAATCCATTTGCAAATTTCGCTCGAAATATTTTTTTTGTATCTTCTGGCATTCTATCAAAAGCACACCGTTTTTTATCTTCTTTTAGCTGGGCAAATTGAATTAAATCTGAAACATGAATTCCGGGTTCGCGTTTGGTCTTTGGCATAGGGAATTCTATATAATCTGTAATATCTGAAATCTGCATAGAAAAAAAAAGCCGGGAGTGTTAAACCCGGCTCACCTTTCGGAAATAAAATCATTCTGGGTTTTTAATTGAAACTAAAACGTCATTTTCAAAAGCAAATCCGTACGGTTCCAAGAATGCGTTATTAACTTCCAACCCGGTATTCTGCGTTTTTGTTTGAATTAAACTTTCAATTACAATCGGTGGTTTGCCAATATTAGCTGTTAATACTTCCTGAATAATGTCTTTCGTTTGATCTTCGGACATTACATGAATCTCTAAAATTGACTGAATAAACGGAATAGTTTTTTCCCGCATGATCGGGTTTCCGTCCGCATCAAAATTTTTTTCATCCGCTCTATATAAAACATTGCCGGATTGATCGGTTTGATTAATCTCTCCTAGAATAACAGTCATATCGTGAATAGATTTGACACTTCCGCATTGCATTGAAGTTATGAATGCTTTTACATTTTCATCTTCCTCTAATCCTTCAAATGCCGCGTGTGTCGGTGTGAAAAAATAACGGGCGAAATTTGAATTTGACTGAATTTTATAATTGCCGATAGGCCGGACTGTTAAGCCATTATCAATAATTTTAAAATTATCGACTGGCCCTAGATGATATTTTCGTTCAAAAGCGAATGGCTGGTCTTTTAAATCCGGAAAAGACATAACTAAAGCTACACGTTTACCCGAACCTTGCATTTCTTTTTTACGTTTACCTTCCGGAATCGTATCCACTTTGAAGCTCAGATTTACGCGAGTAGTTAATCCGGCTAGTCCTCCACCTTGAACGATATTTGTTAAATCCAAAAAGTTATTATTTTGTTCACTCATTTTCTTTAAACTCCATTTTTTTGTTGATATTGGCCATTAACTATATTATATTAAATCTTAAAGATACCATAATATAAAACAATTAACGTTACAAGTCAAGAAAAAAAATAATTAATTTTACTTTGGAGAAATTTAGCATGAATAACATTAAAAAAAACAACGATCAAACTGAATATAAAAAAAACTATTATCGAGAAAATAAAGAAAAGTATTTAGCTAGTATTGTTAAATCAAATATAAAAAAAATTCTTAAGATACATGAACACGATGGAACGATTTTTGGGCATTTTATAATAAATTTTTTTGAAATCTTGCTTGTAACTTTAATCAACACACTCCAATCTTTCCGCGGAAAATAATAATTATAAGGATTATAGATTATGAAAAATATGAATGAGTTTGCCGCAACAAAAATTGATCAACTTTGGGGAAATTATGTTGTTAGAAAATCAATTACTATTTTAGATGGGCAACCTTCGACTGGGAAAAGTTTTCTTGCTCTAAACCTTGCGACCGCTATCAGTTCCGGTAAAAGTATCTCCGGCGAAAAATCTACTGTAAAGAATTTGAAAACATTATATCTTACAAAAGAAAACGATCCAAACACTGTTATAAAGCCTCGCTTAGAATTATTCAAATATAAAGGAAATGACATATTTTTTGATGATAGTACGTTTGACCTAACAAATGAAGATGAATTTAGAAATTTTATTATTGAGCTTTCTACGCATCAGATTGATCTAATCGTAATTGATCCATTACAATCTTATCTGGGTGATCGTAATATCAATAACATAACAGAGGTAGTACCTTATTTAGATGCACTTCAAACAGTTGCTTCAAAATTAAATCTTGCAATTGTCATTGTTCGGCATTGGGGGAAAAATACAAATCAAGATATTCAAAATATCGGTATAGGGACTGTAGGAATACTCGGAGCAGCAAGATCACAATGTAATGTCCAACGGATAATAGATGAATGTAATAATAATCAAACTGTCTGTTTGATGAAACACACAAAATGTAATTATGGAATTCAGGGGAATGATTTAAAATATCGAATTGATTCAGATGGTTTTCATTGGATACAAATAAAACAAGAAAAACAGTACACTGAAAAAGAATTGATTGATATTGCGGTTTCAGAAATTATAAAAGAAATGTATGAAAAATACGAAGATATTACGATTAACGCTATTATCAAAACAGCAAAAAAAGATAATTTTGAAGTTAAATACCCTATTGTACGAAGAATGTTACACTCAATGGGTTTTATTGCAAAAAAACAGGGGTATCAAATGCCGTCTATTTGGGTGAAAATAAGAAATGCCGGGTGAACCGGCATCTATTATTTTGTCAAATTTCTAAAACTATCCCAAAAAATCCACTTTCCTACAATACCGATAAACCTACAAAATAAAAATATTGCTGGTCCAATTATTACAAAAATGATTAAATATTCAGCCATTTCAATCCCACTCCTTTTTATTAAAAAGCATCCGGAATAAATCTTTCTACTGTGATGGTAGTATCGTGGATCGCTCCGCCATGCGAGATATGGGCTAATTTTTGGATATAAAAATTACGTTTTTTTCCCATAACTACAGACTGGTAACCACACGAAATTACAACTCCTAACGGTTTTAATATGTTAATAATCGCATCCTTTGTTTTATTAAAATTTGAAGCTCGGTATCCTTTATAAAATTCAATTGCTTTTCGTTCGCTGTATGGCGGGTCAAGAATAACAGTATCAAATTTCCTTCCTTTCCAAAGTCTTAAAAAGTCAAAAGCAGGCATGTGATAGTCTGCTGGCATTTCCGGATTAACATCATTTCTAGTCTCATTAATATCCAGCTTAGTTTTTCCTGCATATAAATTTAGAGTATCTTTTCCGCAATTTGATATTACCCATTCCCGGACTTTTTTTGATGAAAAAGTATACATATTATTAGGCGCACGTATAAATGTTTGCTCGATTTCTACGTCTGTTTTAATAATTTTACCCATTGTAGTAACTCCTTTTTTTATTAATCAATTGCATCATAATAGTCAAGTTCACGTCTAACAACTACCACTTGCCCGGACTTAGTTTTTAACTTTCGAGTGGTATTTTTTTTTATAGTGTAAGGCCAATTCCAAGATCGGCAAATGCCCAACTCTCTGAGTTTAACTATTAGTTTACTCCTAGGCATTAACATTGTCCATTTATTGTTATTATGAATTCTAAAAATACAATTTTCTTTTAGCATTTAAAATACCTCAAAAATGATTTTTTATCGTAAGGTTTACTGTTTTTTAATACTTCAAATCCTGTACATTGAACGATTCCTAAAAATAACAAACTCTAAGGCATCTTTAAGATTTAAAATCTTGCGAATTTGTTACTAAGTTACGGTTATTTAATAGGTTACCCTAAATCAACCATAACCTATTGTTTTTATTGGACTTTTTCAAACTTTTTCAAACTTTTCAATTTTCCAAAAAATGTGAAAGTCTGCATCCTATGTTAAAATTTTTTTTTTTTGTTTTAAATATATTATTTATATATATTTATATTAAAAAAAGTTTGTATGAAAGATTGAAAATCTTTGGTTAACTTTGAGACCGGATTTCCCAAAAAATAGGCTAAAAACAGGCCAAAATCTTAAAGAATAAAGAAATTCAGTGGTATTCAGTCAGTCTTTTTGCCAAACTCTATAGAGTGGGTGTACTATATGGTACACTTTTGTTAAATTTGGTAATATCCGATCTTTTCCAATTTTTTAGGCATATCTTCAAAAGCTTTGCGGAGTATTTCTCGCCAAATAAGACCATCTCGATATGCGTATTCAGCAAATAACTTTTCTTTAATAGGGACCGCTTTGGAATACGATACTTTTATGGCAGTCCGTTTTCCAGTTTCCTGGTACTGTATTTTAATTGTTTTACTCAGTGTTTTTTGAAAGTTCAAAATCTTCATCTAATGTCCATTCATTTGTTTTTAATAATTTACTTTTAAGGTCATCCACAAATCGAATCATTGCTATTTTGTTTTTTTCCGTATCGAGTCTAGTAACCGGATTTAGGAAAGGGGGAATTCGATAAAACAAACAAGAAAAAAATAATCGTTTACTGTTTGTTTTTAATCTTACCTTCACATACCCGTTTCCCTTGTGATTAAATTTGTATTCTCGGATAAACTCTGGTTTTGGTTTAGTTTTTGTTATCATAAGGTTACCTAATTTAAAGTGAGTAGGTTGATCCGTTTACTTAGTAGTTACATACTTCAAAAATAATCTTTCCATGTGGCTTTTTTTTTTCGTTTGGTATTTTTCCTTTTTGTAGATATTACTTTAACTTCAGTACTTGTAATATCAAGGATATAATGAACACTATCTGCTATTATCTGGCCAAATACAAAAATACAAATGGCACGGTAAGATGTTAATTTTATCGGACTAAAAAAATAATAAATTAATATTATAGGCATGATGAAAATGGTAATATAAAAATCTCTAATCAAAGTACATATTACCGGAACATGAGAAAAAAACGATCTATGTTTCATATTATCAGCGTACAGTCTCCAAAATACCCCAATTACTCCTTTCCGTTTTTGATCGAAATCAGAGTGTGCTAAGTAAGTACTAAACATCAAACCGCACGGAAAATTTAAAATATAAAAATTAGATGGAAAGTCAAATAATAAAAAATATAAAACTACCGGGATCGTAAACACGATCCCAATAGTAGTATTAATCCTTTTATGTTGATAGCCTAACATGAAAATGTAAAACCTTTACCTTGACAATTATCACAGAGATTAACAGGGGCCGAAACATATTCGATTACATTTTTTGCAAATTGCTTAATCGAATCAATAGCATCTTTTTCGGTTTCAGCGGTAAATACTGGGAATTGCGGATAGCTAGAAAACCGACTTACATTTGCAGTTACCTTAAACATACAGATATAAGAATCTATGTTTGCGGATACTCGACTATGATCTATAATTTTATTTAATTTTTCCGTGCAATCCGCTGGAATTTTTGATCTAAATTGATCCTTAATTTCAGACTCCGCTAAAACGGTATTAATTATTTTTTTGCAAATTGTGACTGTATAATCGTCTATGTGAAATTCAGTGTCAGGAATATTTATGGACATAATTTCCAAATGATCTTTAAATAAATTGAAACCTTTTTCTGCTGGTATTATGACTCGGAAACTGTCTGTCAAAGCTTTTGGGAAAAATTCGTCAAAAATTCTGATTTGTTTTGGATACGATGTTTTCTTACACAACAAATTATCTGCTGTAAATGGCTCCGTTGCCATTTTCTGTAAATCATCGATAACAAGTAGATCATAATCTAGCCACGTATAGACCGTTTTAAATTTAGGCATATTGTGATTAAAACACCCAGCAAAGTCTCTCAAATTTTCATTTTCTTCGAATTCATCAGCGAAATATTCTTTTTTAATTTTGGCGGTATCGATAAGATAATTATATTTATCTTTTAGTACATATTTGGCCGGTACTTCGATCACTTCATCTTCAGATTCAATGATTGAAAATTCACCTTGAATAAAAAGCCAGCTGTAACGATCCGTTAAGAACGGCTTTTTTCGATCAAACACTAAATTCAAATTACCCGCATGTTTGCAATAAACAAAATACCCACCTTTAACTTTGAGTAGTAAAAATTTTAATTTTTCCATACCTATAGCTCCTTTTGTCGATTTTCCGCTAATACTCTCTAATCATCCCCAATTTACCGCTGTTATAGGGGCTTATTTCGAAGAATATTATCCTGCGTAAACTAACTAATTTACCACAACATAAAGTAGAGGCTAATGCATTGTAAGGACGGTAAACTTCTACATTTGCATAACTCCTATTAGGTAAATCAATTTGTTGTTTACAGTGAGGACATTTCATTTTACTGCACCTTCTCTAATCTGTGCATTATCGGTGATAATTACAAACGCTTCTCTTAGCTTATCTTCAAATTCTGTTTTTTCTTCTAAATCTTCAAAGAAGAAATCACCTTCTATTACCCAGTCGCCCGGAAAAATTCCAACGGACAGATCGCCGGGATCATGAACAAAGTAATCTTTAATCTCAATCATTTACGTAACTTTCCAATTATTAATTTTAGCCCCTTTATTTATTAATTGTTGAAACCTATATTCCATTGTTTTCAGCAACTTGACATTAGCCGAAAACACTAATAGTGTAAATCTTCCATGCTGCCAACGTTCAAAAACAATTTTTTCAAGTATCGGTACTGTAAATTTATTGATCAAACTAATATTATTAATTATCAGAATTTTAGTTTTATAAACTGGAAGATAGTCGTAGTAACCGTCTATCTTGCTATATTGGACAATATTATCAAAAAGTTTGGTCTGCTCAAAATACTTAAATGTAACGATTTTTTTTGAAAATAGATGATTAACAAATCCGGCAATCATCTTTACATTTAACGATTGATCCGTACAAAATACTGTATTTAAACGGTCCTTCCGTAAAAATTCTACTAATTTTGGTTTAATCTCAGAATCTGAATATTTTGAAGGGATTCCAGCATCCAATAAAGATTTATTTTTTACCTTACTGCTTTTTAATTTTTTTGAACATTCCAGACAAATAAAAGTTAATGGTTTTAAAGTATTGACATAAAGGCCGGTTTTCGAATCAGGTACACCGCAACCAATGCAAGTGTTAATATAACCACGCTCCACCGTTCCCTCTGGCATATTCTGCTTTTTTATGATCTTTTTGATATTCATGCTTAATTTCATAATGTCAGTCATATCATATCTACCTTGTTAGCATGTTTACTATATCTTCAAACGTATTTTGTGAACGGTTCCAAGCGCGTTTTACAAGGAAAGTTTTAGCATTATAGCAGTTATTTTTTTTTATCATTAAATCGATCTTTTCAGTTACTTGGAATCGATCATCGATAAAAATCGTATTGTTATCAACTAACAATTCTTTAGCCGGAGTAAACACAAAATTTCTATGAAGTCCGGGAAAATGTTTTTGAATTGCAAATAATTTTCCACTCACAGAATACGGACATAATGTAGGCGTTGAACAAAAATAAACTTTATATTTAATATTTAAACGTTCAACTAGGGTTTTTACACCGGGATAAAGCCCCATATTAGTCCAAAATTCCATAGTATCAGTATACTTCCAGAATTTAGTCGCAGACATTCCAAACCATTTATGGATCGGTTTCTTTAAATCAATCTCAGGAAGTTGTTCGATTTTTTTCGTAACGGAACCCACAAAATCAAATAACACACCGTCCATATCTAAATATATAATTTGAATAGCCATACTATCTTCGATAGAGCGTGTTTTATCGGTATTTGAAATATGCATATATTACTCCTATTTAACAAAAATATAAATTAAAATAATCACAAGAATCGTAATAATTAAACCACGCTGTTGAGCATTTAAATTTGCTTTGAATAATGTGAAAAACATCGGAAAAGTTACTAATGAAAAAACAATTCTTAAATTCGTTAAAACACCAAATTCAAACGCATATAATGAACCGACAGCGATAAAAAGCAAAGAAATTAAAATATTCTTATCTGTGTTTTTCATTTTTTTTCTCCTACCGTGAGAGGTATAAATTTTTTTTCAATTCTGGTTTTTTTTTTAAGCCAAATAAATTAAAATTTCTAGATAAATTTTAGCAAGATCAAACTTGCCGTCAGCAATCAAATTAAAGCATTTATCTGTTACTTTTTCTTTTTCATTCACTAATGACTCAGCGATTAACTTTTCTTCTAAAATATGCATAGCGGAAATGTACATATCAAAACAGTTTTCTCCGTAAGTATTCAAAAATGTTTTTGTGGGTATTTTTGCAACGAAAACATTATTCGAATATAGCATAAAATATGGCTCGACTTGCGTTTCGGGATGATCTAAAAATTTGATCGTAAAAGGCCAAAGTTCAAAAATTATTTCTTCAGTAAATTGCATTATTCCATCCTTGTTTTTTTTTTATTCTACAAATTCACTAATTAGAATATCTTTTATAGTTTCCGTGGTATCTTTAATTATCGAGATCAATGTATCTTTATGAAACCAGACCGGTTTGTTTTTTTCAATATCCGGCAATTCGGATAACTCTTGAAATTCACTACCTTTTAACCGTGCGGTTTCCCGTGCCTCATTTTCGGTTAAATTACTGACCGCCGACTCCATTTTATCTAGGATCTCCTCATGCAACACAGACTTATCTACGTAAAGCTTAATCAGTTCATCGTCCGATAATGAACGTGGATTTATGGTATTGTACAACGCTGTCAGTCGTTTGATAATTTCATCTTTTTCTATTTGATGCAATGTGATTTCTCCTTTGGTTTAATTAAGCTACTAGTATTATTATATTCTTATAACTAGATCTTTTATATTTTTTTTAATATATATATAAATAAAAAAAAAAAAGATATATAATTAATAATATATTATATAATATATATAAATATATATTATATATAATATATCCAATAATCATGCCAGAAGTTAACTTTTACAGAATTTTTTACTAAGTTTTATTGATTGTTTTAATTCATCTCTTGTTAGTTTAACATCAGCAAGGCAAGTACTGCTAATTTTAATTTTTCCTGATTTTAACAATACGATTTTAGCATTCGTTAAAGTAAAAAGTATCAAAGTATCGTTAACTCTTAATTTTTGTTTAAACATCTTTGGCATTTTCGGCTTTTCAAGATTACTTTTTATTTTATATTTTTTGATTATTTTTTTTAATTTTTTAAATTCTTTTTCTGTTATTTTAAACGAATAAACGCCGAAGGTAGTTATTTCGATCATGCCTGAATTGCGGTACACTTTAAGTAAAACTCCGGAATGCATTTTAATCAAAATGTAACTCAGATAAACAGATACTTTTTTAAATGTTTTCATTTGATTTTTCCCCCAATGCATAGAAATCGATTGTTGTTTCGAGATCGTAACTATACTTATATGCTCGATTACAATGTTTACATTCAAACTTATGCTTTTTTATTCCAATCTCATTTTCGAATTCGGCCTTTGTCATCCGGATTTCATAGCAGAATGGGCAATGAATGTATTTTTGCAATGCATCGAAAAACATTTCTCGAAAAATATCTACTCTGGAAGTAATGCGGTATTTTGCAAATCTTTTAAATGCATCGATAATGAAATTCTCAGGTTCCAAAACGATCCGTGGTTTAGTTTTTTGCATAATTTTTCCCTTTTTTTTTTTAGTCATACTCATTAATGCTTATGTAAATGTACATATAAAAAACCTAAAATGCAAGTGTTTTTTTATATTATTTTTACGAATGGTCCCTAAGCGGTCCGATAATTTCAATAAAAATAACAAGTTACATCATTAAAAAAAAATTTGAAAAAACACTTGCATTATTAAAATTAAATTTGTACATTGATATATGTTAGTTTGCGAATAATTTTAAAGGAGAGTTGATCTATGAAATCATTTTATAACGTCGCGTACACCGTAAGTTCAGAAAAAGGTATTCCTTGTGACCATTCTAATTCCGGATTTATATGTTTTGATGAATCTGGAAAAATGTTAGCAATGATAAATGACGGATTTGGGGAAAGGATTTTAACTAAAACTGTTTTTGCTGAAACCCCAACAAACGCCTGTCAAAAAATGCAAAAATGGATGATTATGGGTTTAGATGATAGTTATCTGAACTAAATTTGATAAACATCCAAACGATATAATTAAATAAAAACGTTAATTATAACAACGATAAGAGGCTAAAAATGTATTTTTATATCAAATATCGAGAAAATAACGATCAAACGGTCCGTATAACTGATTTTTTCTTACCACTTATCTACGCTTTTATATCGTATAAATATCCGCCGATTTCCAAAGATTACGCTGAAAGGATTATTTTTGAAGGCAAGAAGATCGATACAACAAAAAATTTGTCAAAAAAATTAATTGAAAAAATGGTTGGTAAAGTGGATGAATTCAACAAATTACTTAAGAAGAGTAGTCCAGAATTTTCGATGTCAGTTCCGGGTTTTCGTATAACTTGGCGAAAATTAAATGATGATATGAAAATTATCGATACTGTTGAAATACCCACTGCAACAATAGCAATTCTAAAAACATATAATTTTCCCGGAACAATAACAGGGAATTCAATTACATCACAGAACAATCTCAGAGCTTATCCGGGTTTAATTTTAAATAATAAACAGTTCACTCATTTGGAAAACTTTCTAATAAATATTATAAAAAAATTAAAGTTAACCGTTAGGCACGAACAAACATTTAACTATGAAAACAATCTTAGCGGAACTATAATCCGTTATTTCGACTATGAAACCGATTCTTTCGTATTCACTGCACGTAATCTATTTTTATCCGACGAAATACAAAAACGTATAAATTTATACAGCGATCCTATAATCAAAAAATTAGTGCATGGAAAACCGATAATTGTAACCTGGACTGAAGCAAAGTTATACGCTGAATATTACATGGTTAATTTTCTCAACGCATTTTACCAGATCGCAAAAATACCGTTGCATTATTACAATACAAATGAAAATTTGTATTCTGTCGAAATAGTTAAATTGTTTCAAAATATGGAAAAAGAGGAGTTAATTTACATCAAAAATATCAAAGCTCCATCGTTAAAGGTTTTTCTTTCAAAGCATTGCAATAATATAAAAGTGGAACAGTGCTATTATGACGAAAATTTGCTTGTTTCGTACCTTCCAGCTAACAGTAAAAATAAAAATATTACCTGTTTTGATAATATTCAAAATGAATGCATTATTGAAAAAAAATTGTTCAATGAATTCTGTGAGTTTTTACAAACCTGTGAAGATCATATGAAAAAAAATTACAGTGATAGGCCAGAGATTTGTCTTGAAAACCATTACTTACGTTTAATTATCAATAAGATAGATATTGATTTATATTTCCTGACTGCAATATCGATAAAACGACTAAATAAACAAAACAATGAAATTAGATTAAATATTGGGGTGACTTATCACAGTACTATAATATTTAAATATTTCAATAAAAATATGTATATTTCGAGAGGTTCCTATGTCAGCAGAGATGTTCTAAACACTATTAAAGCCAAAATGAAACGCGATCATGCAAACCAAATCTTTTTCACTAGAGAATATACAACTAAAGAGAACACAGGTATGTTTAAAATTAAATACTTACGATTTTATGATAACAACGTCCCGAAATACAAAATCAAAGAAATTCACGCATTGGGCTACAAAAAACTCTCACTTGACTACTTATCGGACCAAAAATCTTGCTATAAAATGGGTATTTATCTTTATTTCGGTAACGGAGAGTATTTTAAAATTGGCGATATATTATCAGAGGATCAAGAAACAAAATTAACGCATAGAATGCAGTACGCCGGAAAACTGTTACATGATTTGAATAGAAAAAATAAAAGTACCTCTCTTTTAGTCGGAAATTTTAAAATTGAGTTTTTAAAAACCGGTAACATATATCAAATTAAAAAAATTGAAATAGATAGTTATGATAGTAGCCTTCCGGAAACACCGTTTATTATTTATGAGGAAGGCCGTTATTTAATTGATTTTAGTCTAATCACTAAAATCCCTGTAGGTAAATACGGAGAGGGTGATGTTTTAGATCCAAATCAGTACAAAATTCTAAAAAATTATAAAATCTAACAAGGGATTGTATTATGGATAACGATGATTATGAAAAACTTTTTAATGCTTTCGGAGTCGGTAATAATAGCGATGAATTCAAAGATTTTGACAGCATACTCAGTGATCTTTGGGAAACGTTCAATAAAATGCCTAAAAAAGAAAATAAACCTTTAAAACCAAAAGAGAATGATTTTTTAAAGTTTGATCAACTGAACTAAGGGGCAATAATTATGATAACAAAAGTCTATACAGCGAATACGACTGAGTCATTTAGAATCTGTAAGAATATGCTTAAAAAAGAGGGATATTTAACAAGCTCTCAGGTAAAAGAAATCATTAAAAGCCATCCAAACCGTACTGACAAACCTTTAAAATATTCAGAATTAACTACTTTAATAAAACGTGGTGATTTTGAATGCAGAAAGCAAGTGATTAAAAATAATAATTCAGGAAGAAAACGTTATTATATTCGACGCGATGGATTGGAAAAAGCGTTGTTGATATTAGAATTAATTAGTGAGGAATTTACACATGAGTAAACATTTTCTTCAAATTTCTAACGGATCACCGGTAACTGATTATGATCGGCATAAAAACAATTTTTATGCAACTCACCCGCTGGCAGTTCATATGCTACTAGAAAAAGAGTCGTTTAGCAGAAAATTAGGTATTCTGGAACCATTTGCAGGGAAAGGTCATATCGGACTAACTCTCCGAAGATTAAATTACAGCGTAACAATGCAAGATAAATTTGATTACGGATTACACGGAGTTCAGTTAAAAGATTTTTATGACAATAAACCAAACTCAATTGAGCAAGACATTATTACAAATCCGCCATACAAGCGAGGTAATAAAAAAGGCTCAACGATTTCATTTGTCAGGCATATTTTAAAGTCCGCTAAACCTGACAGAAAAATCGCTTTATTCCTAAAACTATCATTTTTCGAAACGGATGATCGGAAAGAATTATTTAGAGAATTTCCATTTTCAATTGCATATGTATGCTCTAAGCGTATCCCTTGCGCAAAAAATGGTAATTTTAAGGCTTTCAGAGAAACCACCGGAACAACAGGAATCGCCATGATGTGGATTGTTTGGAATAAGAAAGGATTTGAGCATAGCCAGCGTATAGAATTTATAACGTATAAAGGTAAGATTGAGACTTATGATTACATGCTACCTGATTATAAAAAAAAATGAACTTTTTTATATTCCTTGCGTTACACACTCAGCGGTTGACTTTTTCATATTTTTTCTCCTTTCCTTCCTTTGAGGAATAAGCATAATCCCCTTGTGATTAACTTTGCAAGGGGTTTTTTTTATTCAAAATCTAGCAACCTTGTTACTTTCAATAAAACAGCGTAATTTCAAATAAAGTTGAAAAAACCCTTGCATTATTGGATTATTATGATTATCTTATATAGTCATCAGAAACATTAATATAAGGAGAAATGAATTATGAAAAAAATGAAAGTCCCTGGACACACGATTATTGGAATAAAAATACCCGGCAAACCGCTCCAAAAAATCAAGATAACCGAACCCGGATATTTACAGTTTAAATCCCTATCTGAATTAAAATCAATAAAGAAATCAGATCATGTTAAAAAAGCAGATTCATCGAAAAAAACCGTAAACCCGGTTATTTTCTGGGTTTTTGTTGGTACTGCACTATACATAATGTACCATTTTTTTATCGGCATAACTAAAATATAAAGGTGAACTATGCAATCAATAAGAACAAAAGAAGATTTAGAGAAATCAATTTATTTTATTCTAAATATCATTAGAAATCCTGAAATAAAAAGTATCTCAAAAGACATTAAACAGTCTTTATTTGATGAAGGGTTTGAGATGATAGAGCTTGGCTCAGAAAAGAAAAGCTATACAAGATCAAAGGAGCTTATTAACCGCCAATTCAAAACAACAAACTACGCAAATGGTTATTACGTTGGAGTAGGCATATCCGCACGCTCAACAGGTAGCGGATTGATTTACAGGGGAATAGTAAAAAAAGTTGAGTTGTATTTTAATTTTGATTCAGTAGTCCAAAAAGCCATAGAGGAGAAAAACTATGAAAAAAGTTAGTTTTGAGTTGGAATTGTACTTACGAAATGAATTTCCAATTTTATTTCAAACACAAAGCTCCTATTACGCCAATAGTTATAACAAGCCAGTTCCGACTATCGAGGCGATCACACCATTCCTATTATCAGGTTGGCATATTAGCGACTTAATTTGCCAAAGTAAACGTAACATATTATTAAAGGGATATGAAAAGCATACCGTACGACTTCGAAATGAAAAATTCAGATTCCCAAATGGTGATTATATAGAATTGATTTTCACAAATCTATATGATCACACTCGTTTTTTAAAGGTCAATTTTGGTTATTTTAGGGGTATATGTTCCAATAATTTAATATTCGGTGATTCGTTTTTCGAAAGCATCATAAAGCATGCTGATGACCAAGAACAGGTTATTGAAGATATTAATGTTAAGCTATCCGATTCTATCAATAAAATTGGCGATCTAATCTATACGATGAAAAATTATTATACGGATCGTATAAAAAAAAATTATTTAGCCAAAGCCGCGATGCTTTCTGTATACGGTTCCGAGTCAGAATTTCCTTACATTCCCGGGCATCTTCTTATTTCTAGACGTGTTTATGATAACGCGCCTGATCTATGGACAACATACAATGTAATTCAAGAAAACTTCATAAAAGGGGGATTTTCGTATAATGCGAAAAATACTGGACGTTTAATGCGTGCAAGGGAGGTAACGAATATCGATAAAAGGCTAAAATTTAACTGTGAGTTGTGGAATTCTGTTGTCGAATTAGCAATTACAGATAAATTTAAAGTCCATCCTTAAGATTAAAAATAACTAAAATTTAAAGTAAACAACGGAAATTCAAATAATGACAAATAGCAGCATCCTAACTGTTAGTTTAACAGGATTAAATTTACCCAAATTTGTAGGATGCTGTTATTTAATTGGAGTGTTAAAATGAAAATTAAAGAATCAATTTTAAAAGACGTACATTATTTCTATGTTTTCTGTAAGTTTGGCGAAAAGATTAATGTATGGAAAGACAGAGAAATCACAACTATGTCTCAAAATTCTTATTTTAAAAATGAACCTGAAAATTTGTTAATGCAAGTAACTGCTAAAGGTTTAGGCAATGTAAACCCGGATACTGAATATGCGGATAACTGGTGTGAGTGGGACGGTGAAAATAACCGGTATTTAGAGATTTTTGAACCTTTCCGTTCTTTCACCCTCGAAAAGATGATCCAAACCTGTATAAATGAAGGTGAATTTGTAGATTTATATGAATCATGGTTTAGAAGTAACGGATTAACCGAAATTTCGATAATTTGGGGGGAATGAGTTCGCATTACGGTCCTTCCAGAGGACATTTACAGCGGATTATCGGATTTACCAAACTCCAATAAATTTCAAAAATAATTGAAAAAACACTTGACTTTTACTGATTTATTTTGTATCTTATGATAGTTGATTAATTAAAATATAACCTAACACAGGAGCTTTATCATGATGAATTATAATCTTAATCCCGAAGAAATCAACAGTTTCTACTCTCACCTAAAGGACCATTATTTTTTTGAAATAGGCAAAGTAAATTTTACTAATGTTTGGCCAATACCAAACAGCAAAACAGAATATTATTTATTTTTTAGCACTCAAACTATGGAACTCGACTCTGTTAATGACATTATGAAGATTGCCAACGGGTATGACTTGGTTGAAATTCAGCCAAATATTGATAGCATAACAGTTGTGATAGCTATTGTTAGCGAAGATTATCAATAGAATGATGATGCCGGAGTTTAACCGCTCCGGCTTAATTTTTTAATCAAAGGTATTAAAATGATTATAAAAAAAGTAGTGCCAGAAAGTAAGTTAGATTTATTCCGTGCTTCTTTCAGGGAATTATTAGAATATTGTGAAATACATAGAATACAGGAACCGGAATGGTTGATCACAAGCAAGTTTGGCCTTCTCACAAATGCAAACAAAAAAAATCGACATTATAATATATCCGTTGAATTAGCCGAGATTCCGCCGGTCAAAAGTTACGAATTTATCGCTAAAATTGAACACGATAAAAAACGTAATCTTTTATTTTCTAAGGTCGGCGTTATAGATCGTTATCTGCATAATAAACTTGTATGTGAGCATTGCAAAGTAAACCACTTCAGGAATGTAACATTCATTCTAAAAAACACAGAAACTAATAAATTCATTCAAGTTGAAAATTCATGTATTAATAAATTTTTTGAATGTGATTTACAGGTAGTAATAAACTATATAAATAAAATATCTGATTTTATAGACTGCGATTTTGAAAGAAATTCTATAAAGACAAAAAGCCGTGATTTTACTTATTATTTATTTGATTATGTGACCTGTTGTGTCGTTTCAATCAAATATTTCGGATTCCTTCCTTCAAAAAGCGGAAAGGATAGTACAAAAAATATCGCGTTAAATTCTTACCATAGCCCAAAAGTAATTAATGTAAATGAAGAGTATTGGAATGTTTGTAAAATTTCAGCAAAGGACTGCATTAAATACTATCAAAATTGTGAAGAAACCAGTGATTTCTTAGTTAACGCCAAAACATTAGTATTAAAAAATTTTGTCAAACATAGTGAGTTGGGATATATTGCCGAGATGGTAAACAGTTATTTAAAAATAAAACGAAAGGAATATGAAAAAAAGACATTAACAGATTTCCAAGATACTGTTCCGAAAACTTCTGAATATGTTGGCGAACTTGAAAAACGTTATACAGGCACTGTTAGACTAGTTAATTCTTTTTCATTTGAAGCCAGGTATTGCATATTACATCTATTAACGTTCACTGATTCTGAAGGTAATATATTAAAGTGGTTTTCATCGAAATCATGGGTATCTGTATTTGAATCCGCTGAAATGGATTATACGAATTATTACCAAACCGGATTATTTTTTGAGATAACCGGAATTGTCAAAAAACACGAAATATACAAAAATCAAAAATGTACCTATTTAAGCCGTTGCAAGCTAAAAGAATTGAAAGGAGAAAACAATAGATGTTAACTGTCTAAAAGGAGCTTTCTTTTTATCAAAAAACTAATTATGAAGGTTATATAATCGACAGAATAATCAAAATACATCGGACATAACCATATTACACAATAAACTAAATAATAATGTCTTACGAGCTAAATGAGAGGGTTTTTTTATGGCTAACTTCAATAATATTGAGATTAAAATAGCGGATAGATCGACCGGTACATATAAAATTGATCTTAAACAAAAAACTATTTATCTTAAAACCGAAAAAGATTTCATCTGCATTCCGTTTGAACTAATCGCTGTTTTCAGTGCTATCATTGAAATGTCAGAGGTAGATCAAAAAAATGTCAAAGATAAGTATCAAATTAACTTGAAATCACTGTAAAAGGAGTAGGGACGATGAAAACAATCACAACTATTCAGGATTACCTATGGAATCTGACTATTCTAAACAAAATAATTAACGATCCTGATGTTAAGTATGTTGGTAAACGCATACAAGAACGTTTAGAAAAACATGGCTTTACTTTGGTCTGTTTAGGTTCCGGGCACTCCTCACGGACCAGTTCAAAGCAATTGATAGATCGCCACATTTCAAGTTACAAATATGCGAATGGATGGTTTGTTGGCGTTGGAATCAGTAACGTTTCAGTCAAAAGAGGTCAGTTTTATTATGGATTCGTAAAGCAAGTAAAAATAAAAGATGATAACGGGAATCTTTTAACGCCTTCCTAGTGGAGAGATTAACTATGGATACAAATTATATAAAATTACGCTATATCAGGCAATTTTATTTTAAACTTGTAAGTAGTCCGTATCAGGCATCTTCAGTATTTCTTTCTAAAAATTGGGACGGGCGAATTTTTGTCTTTACGGACTACGATCTAAAATATCTATACTATCCATCCGATAATATATTAATGCGGGAATATGTATTGCCGTTCTATCAAAGCACTGCGTATGACGGTAACATTAATTTCATGAGTGCTTTTCAAAAATATATAAACGATCCTGAATTTGATTTTACGTTGGCAGTTATAGCGAGAGAATGGTATAACAGAGATTATACAATAAGGAAGGATGGACAATTATTCACAGTCAGTCAATTAGCAGAAAAATTAATATTTGAGGAGTTTAATTTATTAGATCAATTCACTTTTTTAGCCAACAAACATAACATCAAAATTGAACTTTAACATACGAGGTAAAAATTAAATGAAACCTAAAGATTTGGACGATCCCGGTAAATTAGAAATAATCAATACTAAGAAACAATATGATGAGAATATCGCCATTATCCAAGAAATTTTAGAAAACGAAAAAATTAAAACAATGGGCAAACATATTCGCGAGAAACTTAAAAGAAAAGGTTTCAAAATCCGGGTATTGGGCACCGGCAAAACGGCAAAATACCACTCGAAAGATATAATATGTGGGGAAATTTTATCAATTAAGTATGTACGCGGTAATTTTCTAGGTATCGCTCTGGGCGCAAAAATCATTAATTTCAAAACATATTACTTCGGAATGATAAAAGAAGTCGATATTAATAAGGTCCAAATGTGGTCTTAAGATTAAAAAATAATTGAAAAACCACTTGACTTTTGTATTTTTAATTCATATATTAATAGTATAGAATTAATTAAATACAATCTACTTCCTGCTAAATAGGGGCCTTTACAATGACACCCACAAAAACAAAAGCTATCATAAATTTCTTCAAATATAAAGTTAAATCGAAAAATTATACCGTTCAATATAAAAGATTAAATGGAACTACGCGGATTTTGCACGGGATAAACGAAAACGGATATTGTTATCGTTGGGAAAATCCTTGCCGGATGATAGTTATTGATCGGATTATAGGTAATTTTAGAACGGTAAATATAGAATTTGTAGATTTTGTTGTTTTAGAAGGAAAACGAATCAAGTTTAATTTATATCAAATAATCAAATTTAATCTATTGAAAGGCTAAGAATGAAGAAAAAAATTAATGAGTACAAACTAGTCGAAGTTGATTCAGATTTTTTTGAACTATTAGAATTAGATCAAAAATTACAAAAAAAACATCCGATTTACACATTTAAACAGGCGAAATACCCTAGTATTTTTAGGGTAAAAGTAGTAAACGGTCATCTATTCCCTACTCACAAAAATGCCATTGTTGAACTTAGCAAAGTCCTTACAGTTAATAGAAAAGTAATCCGTATTGTACGGATCAAATTCATCGAAAATAGCCAATTGCAAAGCAATTTAACTTGCAAATCATTTCTAATCCATAGTGATAACCATCCTCAATACAAACGGATAGACTACTATTGCCGTTTATTCTTTTCCTGGAATTTTGAATTTAAAAGTTGTAATGAAGGTATTTATTTTGGCGTATGTGTAAAAACAAAAGATAATTTTTCTACTTTTTTCTACAATGATTACAGAAGTAATGCAATGAAAGGTCTAAAATTATGAACCCATCAGAATCAGAGTTAATTCTATTGAAATTTTTTTATCTATGTAAATTAACTGTTATTAATTTATCGTATTTTGTTAAATACGCGCGTACAATTGATATTTCTTTCCCAAATTACCAACAAATACGATATAAAGTTAATTTAGTTATCAAAGACTATACGGAAAACGATATTTTCAAAGAACATGATGCGGTAAAAAAGTTATATGAAAAGTCATTCTCATTAAAAGAATTAGGAATTATAATAAAAGTATATCAAGGATTGTTTGATCATGAATGAAAAAAATATATTAAAGCAACCGAAGATAAAGTGGCTAGATACTTTCCTATCTTATTCATTAGCGATTGTATCAATGTTTTTAACGATGAAATTAGTAATAAAGTGGTTATCTGGGCACTTTGCTTGGACCATCGATTGGTGGTTAAATACTTTATTATTTGCCGTACCTTTAGGAGCAGCAATTGACTTAATAAAAACATTGTCTATAATCTTGTTAGTAGTTTTTAGTTATGCGTATGATTCTAAGGAACTCATCGACAGTAAAAAACAGATTAAATTAAAGTTTGGCCGTAAAGGACTACTAAATTATGCTATTGTCTCTTATGCGATTTCTTTACTATTTTCTTTATTTGCCTCTCACAGTGAGTTGGGTATCAGAGCTTATGAGATTGCAAAAACTTCGACAAAATATACTGAAGCATCCGGATTATCAGAAGTCTATGCAGATGAAATAAAAATAAATAATAAGACCATCGAAGTATTAAACGAAAAATTGTCAGCTACTAGATTCCACAACAAACAAGATCAGTTTCAAGCGGATATTGATAAATTAACAAATAGAAATAAAGAATTAACCGAAAAAATGGAAAGTACTTCCAACAAAAAAATCGACGCAGTTAACGACGGAAACACGGAAACATTCTTCCTGGACAACACCATTAGATCAATTATAGGATCAATTGGAATTAATGTATCTATCAAATTTTCAAACTTTATTCTAGGGTTCCTACTTGAAATATTGGTTTATATTTCGGTTTACTTTTGGGCTATCAGAAATATTTATGTCATCATCTTACGTCTTAACTCTCTGTTTGAAAATTCAATTCTAGGTGCCGTTACCGATAGCATAGAACATTCAGATATGTCTAATCGTTACCTAGAAAGCAGAGTTGAAGATATTATATCTACCAGATTAGATATTAAGAATAAACAAACGTATGAAAAGTTATCTAATCTTACCGGAAATATGGAACAAATCCTTAAGATTCTGAATCAAGGGGATGACACAGAAATTATTGACATTAAAAAGAGTAAACAGAGACGTTTATCTACTAGTTCAAAAAGTTCACAAAATGAACACGGTATAGTTCACTCTGGTTCACAGATTAGTTCACAACAGGTTCAAAATTTAGTGAACGTTCACAGAAATAGTGAACCAAATAGTTCAATTAGTTCAAAAGACAGTGAACTAAATAGTGAACTTTTGAACAAACAAATTGAACAGGGACTGGCTATTTTGAACGACGCAAAGGATGGTGAGTTGAATTTGTCAGTCGAAGGTAAGAAAAATCTTAAAGATATGTACGAATCCGTACAGTCAAAAAGTAAACCTTTTATAGCCTATTGTTATAAAAATATCGGTTTAAATGCTTCTACGATATTTAAGCTATACCCAATGATCACAGGTAAAAAAGTTAGTCAAGGATATATTTATAGAATTATCAGAGAAATTAACGATGAAAATTATAAAATTACATGATGTGATTATTCGAGGAGTTGATCGAAAAACGTTGATCCCGGACTTATTGCAGTTTTCAGATTGCATGCCGGATTTGATCCGACTCAACCCGGATGTTTTTTTTATCAAAAAAAGAGGATCGGTCCAAGCGGAGCTTTGTTGTATCTGTCATAAAAAACCAGCAATAAAATCTATCTGTAAAAGATGCCAAAGAAAAGGAGAGATATTGTTTTGAAAAATTTGATTAACGCGCACTCAATTAAAAAAATGAGAAGGCTGATCAGTGAAAATAAAAAACGTGAGCATTTGTTTCGGTTAAGAAAACATGGTAAAAAGTTTGGTAAAGTAGAACGAATATCAAACGGTGAGGAAAGTAGTGTGGTATTGCCATTTGGAAATATATTCCCGGGTGATTTTCTTATCCATAATCATCCATCTGGGAATATAGGCCCATCCAAACTTGATATTTATTTTTATAGTCGTTTAGCGTTTTATGAAATCGGTGGAGCTATAGTTAATAACGATGTCACTGAAATATCTGTAGTTGCATTTCCGCCGAAGCAAACTTATTTTACTGTAGCTCTCTCTGCTTTATTTTGGAATATCATTTTTGAGGGAATGAATGTTTCAGATAGAAAAAAAATTGAGATAGCGCAGTTAGTACAAGATTCGATGAAAAGTCAGTTGAATTTTGAAAGTGTTCCGTGCTTAGCTGACTTTATAAAAAGTAACAAAAATTCAATCAGTATACCAAATTGCAGAAGTATAATAAAAAAACGGTAGGGAAATCATATGTTTTTTTTCAAATATTTATACCATGAATTTAAAAAAATAAGCCATGACATAATTATAATTTTTTTCGTAATATTCGCAAGATTAGGTACATGGTATTTGTACGGTAAAACATCAAATAATAGTTTAACTTTTTTCATGCTTACATTATTAATCCATACAGTAGTGATAGCAGTTTTAGTGAAATTATTAATCTTAACGATTAAATTTATTTTATTCTGGAAGGACCATAATGGCAGACACATTCATTAAATCAGAACGCGAAATGGGAAAAGAAATTTTTCGCTTGCGTGAAGTCGTTCGTGAACTTGACAACAGGCTAAACGCCGGAAAGCATTATTTAATAAATACCGAACCTGACAAAATAACCGTGAAGGGTGTTTTGTTGGCGTTTGGTTGGATAGAAAAAGGAGTTGATTATGAAACACAAGAAACTTGAGCAAAACGATTGTTTAATACTTTCTATTTTTGTTTCTAAACTTAAAAATCCGTGTTTATGCGTTACATTCGATCAATTAACCAGAAATTCAGAAGGTACGGTAGCGCCGGACAAAATATCAATTGTTATATCTGAATTATTAAAATTAGCAGAATGTGGATTTATAGATCATGCTTTATTTAAAAGAGGTTATGCTGAACTGACACCGTTAGGATATATAATTAACTTTTATTATTTGTATTTTTTTATCAAAAAAATTAATAAAACTCATTACGTTGAGTGGAGTAAATTCGTTTCTTTTTGCAGTGCTTATGCTGAACACGATTTGATTAATACCGGATTAACGGACGCATTTGCAAGTAAAGAATTACATCTAAAAATTAGGGGTGATAAGGGGTATGTTGTTAGTGCTTCCGGACTAAAACACTTCAATAAAGACTTTCCAGAATAAAATCTACCGGCTTCAGAAATGCTAAAAATATCCCTCAAAAATAAGCTTTTGGAACAATAATTGTTTTGCATCGTTGACCTCTTGAAAATAACATTTCAAGGGGTTTTTTTTTATGGCAGATCGATCCAAAACAAAAGAACGGACTAGTACAATTGTAACTGAAATTTTAAACGGACGTTCACATCGCTCTATTGTTGTTGAATATTCCGATAAGTGGGGCATTGGTTGGCGGTCAATGTACCGCTATGTTAAACTAGCTGAAAAAGAAATTAAACTTCACTACCAAAAATCGAATAAAATGAAAATTGAGTGGCATATAGTCAATCGGTTTCGTCTATTTGCATCAGCTAAAGACAACGGTGAGTTAATGACCGCACTTCATATTTTGAAAGATTTAGGAATGTTACAAGGTTTGTATGATCAACTAGGAACTGATGATAAACCATTAAAACACATTATCGAAATAATCAAGGACAATAAGGAACCCGAAACCCTGGAATTAACTTGATTAATTTTAGAGATAAAACATCCTTCGAGCTAAACCCTTACCAGCAAGCTTTTTATGATTCCCGAAAAGAAAATATCCTTTTAACCGGTGAGTTCGGCTCTGGTAAAACCTCAATTGCTTGCCTGAAAATTCATAAAATGATGTTAGAAAATCCTGGAATTTTAATTGCCATATTTCGGAATATTAGCGGTGAATTAGAATCAAGTACTGTACCTGAATATATGGAATTAATTTTTGGAAATAGAATTGGACCACTAGATCCTGCTTATTATTGGCATTCGACAAGAAAACATTTGCGGTATCCTAACGGTTCAGAAATTCGTTTTTTCGCTGTAGACAAACCCCACCAAATAGGTCAATTAAAAAATCTTAAGCTTGGCGGTCTTTGGATGGACCAAGCTGAAGAGATAATAAAGGATGTTTTTGATCTGGCTGGCGGTCGAGTTCGACAAACAAATGTCTTGAATCAAAAGCTTTACACGTGTAACACGGAAGGGGGAGATCACTATCTGAAAGATTTGTTTTTTAGGACTCCTTTAAAAACAAAAACAAAAGAGATTAAAATATGTGGCGATAAACATAAAGTCCAATACGGTTATTGGCAAGGTATTAATAATTCTTTTTTGGGGATTACTCCGGAACCCATGATTAATAGGAAACATCTGAAAAAAAATTATTATGAAGATATGTATATAACGTACTCTAATGACTGGGTTCAGAAATACATATTGGGGAACTGGTTTGGCAATGTAGGCATGATTTACGATCTAACTGCTCACAATTATTTCGAAAAAATAAAAAGGCCACAATATGGTGAACGGATGATCGGAAATGATTATGGTATTTCGAATACTTCACCTATGGTTTTACTGGACATATTGATTGAAAATGGAATATATTGGGTAAACTCAGAATTTTATGAATTTGACAGCAGTATTGATAATGCAGTCACTGCGTTTATAGGAATAAATAAAACTTATAATTTTGAATCGTTTGTTAATATCGGATGTAAACGGATGTTTCAGAAGGAAGGGACTAGCCAGGGATTATCCGGAGACGGTGAGTTGTTAGGCAAACTAACACCGGCGTTTCTGTTTGCCCAGAAGGGTTTGAATTTTGCTCCTTTTAACATTGAAATTCAAGTCAGAAGATCGATTATTCAACCATTGTTCAAAAACGGACAAATTAAAATACACGAATCTTGTGTTAATTTGATTTCAGAGTTAAAAGAGTTCAAATATAAAAATGAGAAAACTGCGTCTAATCATGCTATAGAAGCATTGGAACGGACTATCAGTTTTCATTTTTTGAGTAATCAGTCTAGGGCGCTGAACCGTTCACTTAACATGCCTGTTAATAAAATGCAACTACGAGAAACTTTCATGAACAGGAAATTTTAACAATGAATATATTCAAACGAAAGCAAATGAAAAACTCAAATGTCTCAATAACAAAAGATGAATACGCGGCATTTTTACGATTCAAGCAATATACACAAAATGGAAGTAAATTTCAGGGTGCATCCGGAACTATAAATTTTAACGGTATATATTCAGATTCCGACTATTCATCTGATTGGATGATTAACAAATATGATCTAATCGAGCAAATGATTAACGATGCTGTTGTCCAGGCATGCCTTTTATCCATAAAACTACCGATAACTCAATCCCCTTCAATGATAAAACCTGCTTCTCAGGATAATTATGATTTAAAAGTCGCTGAATTTGTTGAAAAGGCTTTATTTGAAAATCCTTATTTTCTTTGGAATGACTTTCAGAATCAAATTTTGTCCGGCATTGAGTGGGGAGTATCTATTCATGAGACCGCAAGAATTTTTAATAAAGGTCAAATTTTATTAAACTTAGCTCCTAGACTTGTAAAGACGATCCAATATTGGAATCATACAAATGATTATCTTACTTCTATTACTCAATTAGCTACAAAAAATAATAAATACCAATATCTACAAATCGCTAATGAAAATTTAATTCTTTGGTCAGCGGAAAAACGTGGGAAAGATTATTCCGGAATTTCAATGTTACGTGCTATTTACCGTTATTGGTATTTTAAAGATTTAATTTTAAAAATTATGCTTATTACAGCTAAAAATTATGGTATTCGTACAATTAATATAGAATTACCAGCAGGTTCCAAACCTGAAGATAAGACAGCGGCGGAGGAAGTTGGTGAAACCTGGGTTTCTCATGAGAAAGGTTATGTGATCACACCGTTCGGATATAAATTAAATACCATCGGCAATATATCAAATATGCCAGAATTAAGTAAACAGATTGATTTATTAGATCGACAAATGTTTTATCGATTTTTAGCTAATTTTTTAATGGTAGGCATGACCGACGTTGGCAGTTACGGTTTGGCAGAATCAAAAACAAATTTTTTCATGTTGTCGCTGGAATCTACTGCGAATTCTATAGAAGATGTTTTAAATAAAGATATTGAAGGACGATCAATTATTCCACGATTAGTTCGTGAAAATTTTGGTGATAATGTAATTCCACCAAAATTTATGAAACCAAAAATTCGTACTATTGATTATGATAATTTGATCGTCATGTTAGAAAAAATGAAAAAGTTTGGCATTGCGAACCCTACAGAAGAGTTAAAAAAATTTTTTATCGATGGTTTGGAATTGCCAGTAGAAGAAACAATTATAAAAGTGGATAAGGGAACGGTGCCTGAAGTTACTACTTCAAAAAAAACAATCAATAAGGAAGATAGTGAAGAAATGTCAGTAGTTGATTTTTACGATCTTTCTGACAACAAACCGTTTATTCAGTTTTACCGAGTCCCTAAACCGTATGAATTTACATTGTCAGAAAAAGTGAGTATTCTGACAAAGTATAATAGAAAGTTTTTAAAAATTTTTAATAATGAACTTAAACTAGTACTACATGAATTTTTACGTAATATTGAAATAATGATAGAAATCGGTACTGGCAAAAAAGATATTCAGGATTATGTTGATACATTTTCAGTAGATAATTCAAAAATATTCGAAAGTATTTCAATTCCACTGTTACCTTTTATGGATGAAATAAAGAAAGATATTGATAAGGAATATCAAAAGCAAACAGGGGAAAAGATCGCGGAATCGATCACAGATGATAGGAAATTATGTTTCCCCTTTTTGCAATATGTCACTAGTTCTTTTACTGCTAGATTGAAAAAAGAGACTACGAAAGTACTGGACGGACAATACACAAAAGGAAAAATAAATTACATAGAATTTAATGTCTTTTCAACAGTAAAAGAACATTTATTTAGTTTATCCAAAAAGATTTTTGAAAATATCGTTTCTTCATTTACATTTTTGTCATTTAACAAAACGCGGGATAAACGAGCGGGTGATATTAAATCAACATATAAAATAAGACGTTCTGAAATTATGGATAAAAATATCTGTTCTGAATGCAGGAAAATCGATGGTAAAGTTTATTTGCAAAGTGATCCCGAGCTTGTTAAAATAATAAACGGTGCATATGATAATTGTAAAGGCGATTTACAATGTAGAGGCACTAATTATTATGAATGGTATTGATTTTGCCTGTCTGTTTGTCTAAAATCTAGGAGTTAGTTTATGAATAAAATTCAAATATTACAAGCTATCATTCCTGTCAAAGTAGTTGAATTCAGTGAAAAGACCGGATTATCAAAAGTCACGTTTTTATATACCGGAGAGTTTTACCATCCGGCGTATGGTGAAATAAATATAACAAAAAATGATTTGCAGCATGGAATTGATAATTTCATACATGGTAAGGGAGCTAGAAAAGATGAAAAAGATAATTGGATTTTACCTGGAAATTTCCAACATAGTAGCGGTGATCCTAATCATGAAAATGCGATAGCTTCCGGCTGGTTACATAATTTTGAACTATCCGATGATGGAAATGTGGTCAATGCTTATGTCATGTTTACTGACAGAGCAAAAGAATATATTAAAAATAAAGAATATTTATATATTTCTCCGGAATTCACTCCTAATTATTGGGATGAAAATGATTATGATCACGGATTTACATTCCTAGGGTTTGCCTTAACGAATATAAATTTTTTGAAAAAAAATCAAAAACCTGTTCAATTAACAGATAAGGACATAAACATGGATAATAAAGAGTTGATGAAGATATTAAATTTGACAGATGAATCAAAAATCGATGAAACTCTCCTTAATTTGGTTAAATCTGTCAGCGAACAAAAAACCAAAATAGCAAAATTAAAAGAAATGGTTACTGAATTTACCGAGAAAAATAATGAATTGTCTAAAAAGTTAGAAACTGCAACTAATGCTGACAACGACAAAATCGCCCAGATTTTAAAATTAACCGAACGTATAGAAGCGGTCGAAAAGGAAGCGAACCGGAAAGCGATTGAAACAACTATTCGTGAGTTTGTATTTAATCCCCTGACAAAAACCGGCAAAATATATCCCAGCCAGATTGATCATTTTATCGAATTATATGAAAAGGATGAAACATTAGCGAAAAATATTATTGAAAAAATGCCCGACATTAAATTCGATGATTTCCAGGGAACTGCAAACGACTCCGGTGGTTCCCCTACTAATAAACTTCGAGAAGCGATTAATGACTTACAGGAAAAAAATGTCAATATGACTTTGTCCGATGCAATTACAAAATTACGGAAAACTAGTCCGGAATTGTTTAATCAATATAGCCGATTTACAAACGAGTAAAAAAAATCGTTTAATTTAGAATTAATAAAATTTAAAATAAATTTGGAGTTATATAATGGGTAACGCAACAAAATATACAACGATTTCACGTATTGCTGCTGCCGATCTTTCGAGTTATCAATTTTGTGCTGTTTACGAAAGTACTGCAAAATATTGTAATGTCCAAACAACTGGAAACGGAAGAATTTTAGGGATTTTGATGAATACACCCGGTTCCGGTGAAGAGGCGTTAATCGCTGTCAGCGGTGTGTATAAAGCAAAAGTTAATGAAGCTTGCGCAGTTCATAAAATGCTAACTGTAGCAAACGCGGCTGGGGGGAAACTGGAGCTAGTTGATGCTGCAAATGAATACGCTTGCGCGTTAACATTAGAGGCAGCAACCGCTCAGGGGGATGTGATACTAGTTCAACGAATTGATTGTTTTCCCGCGGCAAGTGAAGCTTAAGATTAATTTATAACAATTAGATTAAAAATAAATTAGGAGTAATATAAATGTTAGGATTAGAATTTATAAACGGACTTCCGCAATTCAAACATGCTGGTCAGCAGATTTTCAATATGTCCGCTTTACCTGGATCATATAATTTTTTTGATTCAAGATCGGTATATGTTGATCCTATTATGTCCGATTTAGCGATTGAATATTCGCAAAGTGATATGTTTATTGCGCCCAAGATTATGCCGGTCAAAAAAGTCAAAAAAGAGAGTGGCCTTTGGTGGGTTTACGATTCAAAAAACCGTGTTACTTTGCCTTCAAATGTTATCCGAGCGGACACTGATACCACTAACCTAGTCAATGCCGGATTATCTGAATCAAGTTACACTTGTTTAGAATATTCTTTGGGCATGTTGATCGGACGGCGTGCAAAGGAAAATGCAGATCAACCCGTTGAACCTATCCAAGATGCAGTCCAGCTATTAACCGAACTAATTATGCTTAACCGCGAAATCCGAACGAAAGATGCTTTGTTTAATGCAACTACATTTGCAAGCTACTCGGAAACCTTATCTGGTTCAGATCAATGGTCTGATTATGAAAATTCAAATCCACGGACTCAGGCGAAAACAGCAAATGAATCTATCCGCCAAAATGCAATGAAATTAATGAACACTTGTGTTATTGGTTCCGCTGTATATGATCAATTAGAAGATCACCCGGAATTACAAGCAAGAATCGTTGGTGGTTCAGATTTAAGCAAACCTGCTTTGTTAGACGAAAAAACAGTGGCTAGAATGCTGAAAGTAAACACATTGCATGTAGGCCGGTCTGTTTATAACTCTGCTAATGAAGGCCAAACAATCTCAAACGCTGATGTTTGGGGTAAAAATGCATTATTCGCTTTTGTTAATCCAACTCCGCCGCGAAAAGGGATGACATTAGGCGTTACGCTTCAAACCCAAAATTTAACAGTTGCATTGTATGATGTACCTGGTAGAAAATCGACAATGGTTGAAGTATCGGTCATTGAAGTACCAAAAGTAGTATCCGCCGGAGCCGGATATTATGTGATCTCCGTGGTAGTTTAAGCATGATAATTTAAGTACGGATAGTTAAAAAGAAAGAAAGGTTTATTATGCTGTTTAAATTTAAAATGCTGTTTTTATTATTTTTGATATTATCGGCTTCTTTCCTGGAAGCACAGACCACGAAATATTCAAAAATAGACTGGCCCGTGATCCGTGGGAATATTTCTGGCCAAAGAATGATTATTTCAAAAAATTTTGGGGCCGACGCGACTGCAACTGACTTTTGGTTTATTGGCGATACAACAGCAGCAGGTGCATACCGACCAACGTCTGCTATGGAAATCAAAGCGGTGCGCTGTTTTTGGGTTCCCGCTTCCGGTGATTCATGCCGTATAATTGGCTATTCGTATAACGGTTCCGGAATATCAGAAACAATTTTTGATACGGATACGTTGGTCGGTACTTCCGCAACTCAGATTGATAGTTTAACAATTAACAGTACATATAAAACTGTGACAGAGTCGGAAGGGTTGGGAGTCGAGTTTATTAATATAAACGGTACTCCGGGCATATTTGATTTTGAGTTAGAATTTAAATTAAGAAATAGTGATAATGCTGAATAAATAAAAAATTCAATTTATTTTCTTTAGATAACTATTATTAGAGGTAGAAATGGCACGTGCAAAGTTGTATAAATGTATCCTCAATACTGCATATCGTAAACAGGGGAATTTATATCCGTTAGGAACTGAATTAAAATTCACAGAAGAAAAAATTATGGAATTCCGAAAGGCTGGGATCGAAGTGACAATATTAACGGATTCTGAAAATGCAGTATCCGACGATAAAGAAGCTTAATAAAATAAGAATCTTGATTTATGGAAGCTTTTCAACATGATTGGAAAGCTTTTTTTTATAATAATTAGGAGTGCTAAAAAATGAAATTTGTATCAATATTGTTAATAATACTTTCTTTAATTATTGGATGTTTTGCACAAAATATACCTGTATGGGTTCCGTTTATGACTTCAAAAAGGTATCTGAAAACGGATTCACTTGCCATTGGAACTATTTCTTTTGATAGTCCCGGAGCAAACGGAACATATTTAACTAGTGACGGGAGCGGCGGATTTTCGTGGACGTCCGGATTAACGAATCCCGGGTATTGGGCAATGTCAGCGAATCTATTATATCCGACTACGCTAACGTATAAAGTCGGTATTGGACATAATAATCCCTCACGGTACTTGCATGTTTATGATCCTGTCAGTTATTACCCAGCACGTTTTCAAGGCGTGTCGCATACGAAAGTGGAATATCATGCACGCGGGGATTATCAAGCGGGGTTCAAGCTAGGCAAATTTGACGGAACGACAATTACGAATTATTGGGATGTAGATTATTTTGGGAATCATTCTTCAAAACGGTTTCGGGTTCGGGATAGTTCCGACGTTGAATTATTTTC
>Ga0180437_10000864_pt1 | contig 54125 bp, 43 predicted proteins | sample SS_ome_4_FD_132410 | JGI IMG/M metagenome (GOLD analysis project Ga0180437, IMG submission 132410) | Hypersaline lake sediment archaeal communities from the Salton Sea, California, USA - SS_3_D_1 metaG | ecosystem: Environmental > Aquatic > Non-marine Saline and Alkaline > Hypersaline >...
AACGGCCGAGTTCAAGCGGCTATTGGCCAACAGCACCATGAACATCGGCCTGCTCAAGCGAGAAAGCGACCCGGCCGTCGCGCTGAAACACTTGCAGAAGGCGCAGGCCATCCGCCGCGAAGCCCTTGAGCTTGCGCCGGACGACTGGAAGCTGCGCCGCGATCTGGCCATGGGAGAATTCAACCTGGCCACGGTCGCCGAGCAGCTCGCCGACGCTCCGCTGGCCGAACAGTCTCTCACCCGGTCGCGCGAGCTGTTCGAGGCGCTCGCCGCGGAGCAGCCCGACGACCTGACCGTGTGCTATCAACTCGCCGCCTGCCTGCGTCGCGAGGCCGATCTGAAGTGCGAGGCGGAGAAGCCGGCCGAGGCCCTGCCGCTTTACCGGCGCGCGCGGGACGTGATGGAGCCCCTGGCACGGGAAAACGCCAGCGTGCCCGAGTACCAAGTGGGCCTGGCCGAGATCTGCATCAGCCTCGGCCAGGTGGAATACGACCAGGCCGACGACGACCCGGCGCAAGCGCCGTCGCACGAGGCCCGCGCCCTGGCCGCGTTCCGGGAGGCCCGCACCTTGCTCGAGCCGCTCGGGTCCCTCTGCCTGGAACACCCCCGCTACTGCCGCGACCTGATCGTCACCCTGCACGCGGTGGGCAAGCTGCACCCCGACGCCGAGGGCCGCCGTGAGGTGATCCAGGCGCTCGACGCTTTGCGGAGACAGCTCGAAGACCTGCGCGCCCGATCCCCCGACGCTGCCGCGGTGCAGGAACACCTCCAACTGACGGCCGCCGCGATCAGCGAACTCCGCGCCATCGGCGGAAACCCAAGCGGCACGCCCGACCCGAACAACTGACCAGTGGCGCGGGGCCGGCTCAGAAGTCGAGCCAACCCAGGCGGTCTCCCCGCTCGGCCTCTCCCTCGATGCCGGGGCTGTTCTGGTGCCACTCCTGGCTGCCGTACGAGGAGATGCCGCGGGAGCTTCCATGGAGCACGTCCACGGCCCCCGCGTTGGGCGATACCATTGAGCGTCACGTTCGCTTGGTGGCCGTGGAGCCGGATCGCGCGCGGCGAGACCTCGACGCGTCGCCGGTCGCCCCGAGCCCGGGCGGCTTGAAGAGCGTCGGCCTCGGGCAGCGCGGCGTTGAGGGCGGCACCCCTCTCAGCCTGATGTCTGCCACGACTGTTGCTTCGATAATAACTCCATAACGCGGTGTTGAACCACCCGACAGTATGTACATATAGCCCATTAGGGGCATGATTCCAGCAATTCTACGAGGGCCAGTAAGTTTGGGATGTTCTACGCGGGAGGGTGAATCGGGTAGTATATGCCCGTCGGATAACGCGGGGGCCCTAGACAAGATGGGGCCCTTGGTGTACCATCTGGCCTGACTTCTCACGGTAGGCGTGCTTGGAGAAACGCCTCAACGAATCAACGGCAACCAAGGGAGAAAGCTCGATGATCCGCAACCGATTCCCTCGTGGCACGTCTCGCAGGTCCGCTCGATTTTGCCGCCCCGCGTCGCAGGGGTCGCGCAGACTTCGCATGGAGTCACTGGAAGACCGCGTCGTGCTCTCCAACTTCCTGGTGACCAGTGCCGCGGATAGCGGGTCCGGCTCGCTGCACCAGGCGATTCTCGACGCCAACGCCGATTCGGACGCCGACGTGATCGAGTTCAACATCGGCGGCGGCGGGGCCCACACGATCGATCTGCCCGACCGGCTGGTGGTCACCAATCCGGTAACCATCGACGGCACCAGCCAGCCGGGCTACGCCGGTGAGCCGTTGATCACTCTCCAGGGAACGGAATACGCCCTCTGGTTGGACGGGGTCGACGGCAGCACGGTAAAGGGTTTGGCCGTCCGCGCCAGCGTCACCGCCGTCCACATCTCGGGCGGCAGCGGCAATCACATTGCCGACATGGACCTTTCCTGGACCGGCACCGAGCAGACGGGCGTCGGCGTCCGGATTAGCTCGAGCTCGAACAACATCGTCGAAGGCGTCATCGCGAAAAACCGCTGGGATGGCCTCGCTGTCGGCGGGACGTCCGGCGGGAACCTCATCCAAAACAACGACCTTTCCGGCGCCGGAAGGAACGCCATCGTGGCCGACGCGACGGGGCTCGGCAACAAGTACTTCAACAACAACCTTGCGGGGGCTGGCTTCGACGGCGAGAGCCACGCCATGATGATATCCTACGACGCCCAGTTCGAGGCCGCCGGCAACGACTTCAGCCACAGTTTCCGGGGCTTGTACTTGGGCGAAATGGACGGCATCACCCTTTCGGCCGGACTGTTCAACGACACCGTCGGCACGGTCATCACCAGCGTGCTATTCCTCGACGGTGTCACCAATTCGCATATCTCCGGCTTGAACCTGTCGAGAACCGACGGCAGCGGGACCGGCACCGGGCTGTGGGTCTACGGCAGCTCGCACATCACGATCGAGAACGTCACCGTCAACAATCGGGAATACGGCGTCGACGTCTCCGACGGTTCCGAGGCCAACACGATTAGCGGCAGCTCGTTCGTCAACAACGACACGGGCATACGGCTCTCGGGCGCCGGCCACGTAGTCGAGTGCAGCGCGATTCTCGACAACGACGACGCCGGCGTTCGCGTATTTGCCGATGCCACGGGGATCGTCGTAAAGAACAACCACATTCAAGACAACGCCGGGTCCGGCTTACACAACCTGTCCACCGAGACGGTCAACGCCGAGTACAACTACTGGGGAGCCGCCGACGGGCCCACCACCGTCCCGCCCATCCCGCCCGGCGACCGCGACTACGGCGACGCCGCCTATGGCAACGTCGACGTGGTACCTTTCCTCACCGAGCCGCCTCCCTGCACGCCCCTGACCGCTTTCTTCGACGGGCCCGCGCTGGGCGTTCGCGGCCAGGTCCTGACCTACATCGGCAGCTACACCGGTCCGGGCGCGGCCGACACGCACACCATGAGCTGGGAGGTGAAGGACGGCTCCGGCGCCCTGGTCGCCAAGGCTTCCGGCGCGCAGCTCGACTTCACGCCCGACGTGGCCGACACCTACACGGTGGAGCTGACGGTTACCGACGGCGACGGCGGGGTGGCCGTGGCCAGGAGACTGGTGGACGTGCGGGTCGCCGCCGTCCTGCCCGACCCGGACGACCCCGACAAGACGATTCTGGCCGTCGGCGGCACCAACGGCAGCGACGTGATCACCGTTCAGCCGGGGTCCGACTCTCCCGACGGGCTGCAGGTGAAGGTCCACGAGAAGGATACCGGCACCCGGTGGGTGATGGAGTTCAGCGCCGCCGTCGACGGCATCCTGGTGCTCGGCCGCGCCGGCGATGATTCAATCGGAGTGTCCCAGAGAGTCGCCATCGACGCGGAACTGAACGGCGGTGCGGGCGACGACCGGATCGTGGCCGGCGCGGGCAACGACCTGCTGTTCGGCGGCGACGGCCACGACCGCATCTGGGGCCGCTTCGGCGATGATCAGGTCTTCGGCGAGGACGGAGACGACTGGCTCTTCGGCGGGCTCGGCGACGACGTGCTATTCGGCGGCGACGGCAACGACGTGCTCTTCGGCGGCCCCGGCAACGACGAGCTGTACGGCGGCGACGGCTACGACATCCTGTTCGGCGGCTTCGGCGACGACATGCTCGATTGGGACTGAAGAAGAAAGGACCGGTTGGCCCCGGACAACCGCTTGGGGGGAACCCGATCCCCTTCCGTTCCCGCGGGTCAATCCAGGAAATCGGGCAGATAGGCGCCCCCGCCGGTGTCGTCGAGCCGCTGCTGTTGCTGCCGGCGCCGGCGGCGCTCTTCGGCTCGGCGCAGCTCGAGGTAGGAGCCCTGGGCGAGACGGTCCTCTTTGCCCCGGCCTGCCCGGACCACGATGGCCGACTCGCCCAGAAGCCGGCGCCCTCGGGCGTTGACGGCGTAGCAGCGGGTCTGGCACAGCCCGCAGCCGACGCACTTCTCGGCCAGTACGACCGGGGCCAGGAAGCCGGTGCCCTCGACGGGATTGCCCAGCTCGTCGACGTGCGTCCCCACGCGAACGAACTCGATGGCCCGGTAGCCGGCCGCCACACACTCTTCGACGCAGAGTTTACACGCCTCGCGTCCGGCGTGGGGAAGGCACGTCTTGCGATCGACCACGGCCAGTCCCATCCGGGCGACTTGTTTCTCCTCGAGCAGCAACGCGTGGATGGCGCCCGTGGGACAGACCTGGCCGCAGCGGTTGCAGCTCGGCTCGCAGCCGGCGTGGTCGGCAGCGACGTATGGGGTCCACAGCCCCTCGTAGCCCTGTAGCAGGCCGAGCGGCTGGAGCACGCCGTTCGGGCAGGCCTGGAAGCACTCGCCGCAGCGGACGCACAACCGGAGGAATTGGGGCTCTGGTACGCTGCCGGGCGGTCGCACAGGCAGGGCCGCGTCGGGATCGTCGAGGCGTGCGCCGCCGGCGCGGACCGCGGCCGCAGTCACCGCCCCGCCCACGCACCCTGCCACGCAACCGATCGAGGCCGCCAGAAACCGCCGACGTCCGGGGGCGGTCTCGCCGCTCGGCCGGCTTCCCGGCTCTTTCGAGCCGGTGTTCTGCCATCGGGGGACGAACCGGATTGCCCCTGACGGGCAGACGCCGCCGCATTCCTGGCAGAACGTGCAATCGGTGCCCCGCGTGGTGAAGTCGCCCCGGACGGCGTCGAACGGACAAGCGTCCCTGCATCGCCCGCAGTCGGTGCAGCTCGGTGTGACCTTGCGGTTGGTCAGGCGCAGCCGGTTGGCGATCGAAAAGAGAGCACCGCTGGGACACACGTGCTTGCACCAGAACCGCGGCCCGAGCAGCCCCAAGCCGAGGACCACGGCGAACAACACGACGGAGACGGTCTGCCCCGTGTCCCAGCCGGGCACCTGGTGCCAGCCGCGCTCCCATGCGGTCTGAAGCGGCGTGATCAGAAAGGCCGCTGCCCGGCTCAGCACCGCAATGGCCGCTACGAAGCCGGACAGCAGCACGCCGAAGAGCGCCGCGCCCAGGACGGCCGCCAGCAGAACGTACTTCAGGTGGACCCACCAGCCGCGCCTCACCACTCGGAGCCACGGGAGACGCCGCCCCACGGCCCAGTCGAACAGGTCGACCGTGGTGCCCAGGGGACAGACGTAGGCGCAGAAACCCCGCGGCACCAGGAGACAAATCCCCAGCAGCACTGCGGCAAACGCCAGCGACCAGACCCGGGCGCGCCCGGCCACCGCGGTCGAGATGCTCACCAGCGGATCGAGCGCCAGGAACAGCTCGGCCGGCAGCTTCTCTTTGACCCGCAGATCGTCGGCATAGTGCGAGGGCCATGCCGCAGGGTCGCGCTGGTGAAGCGACCAGGGTCCGAAGCTGGTGAGCATCCGGTCTTGCTTTTCCGGGCTGATCGTGCCGGCAGACGCCAGCTCCAGCCGATCGTCGCCGATCTCGACGACGCGAAACTCACCTAGATCGACGTTCTCTGCGGCGCCGGCGTCGACCACGTGCCACACCTCGCCGGGCAGAATCGACGGCGTCGGGGTCTCCCGGCCGGCCAGGACGACGCGGCCGGCCTGGCCGTCGACCTCGAGGGGCTGCCAGCCGTGGAGCACCGGCGCCGGGCGCGCGGTGTACGGCCAGGCAACGTAGAGGAAGAGCCAGAAGAAACCCAGGAAGCACGCAGTCTGGACGAGCCGCCTGAGCGGCGAGGCCAGCCAGGAGGGGCCGAGCCGTCGCAGCACGCGCCGCACGGGCCCGTGTCTGCTCTTGCGCCGGAAAGGTAGAAACCAGTCGAATCGCATGGGGCCGGGCTACTTCATTGCGCCGGCCAGCGCCTTGGCCGTGGCGTTGATGATCGCATTCGAGGTGATCGTGGCGCTGCTCGTAGCGTCGATACCCTTGACGCTTTGCTTCTCGATGATCTTCTGGGGCGTTTCGGTCAAGGCGGCGTAGAATTGCTTCTCCTTGTGTTCGACCACGCGCACCGACTCGATGCGCCCGGCGCCCACGACGACCTCGACGTGTACCCCGCCGGCGTAACCCGGGCTGACCGCTCGGTAGGTCCCGTCCGGCACGCGGCGGAGGTCCAAGAGCTCGAAGAGCCGCAGCGCCTCGGCGGCGTCGCGCGCCAGGGCTTGGTATCGCTCGATCCGCTCTTTGGCGCGCCCGGAGGCCGGCAGGGCCAGCAGCTTCTGGTAATACGCGATCGCCTGCTCGTACTTCCCCGCCACGCGGCACGCCTCGCCCGCGTAGAAACAGGCCACGTCGGCGTAAGGGCCGCGGGTATTGGGGTCGGCCAGGCGCAGGGCCCGGTCCAGCTCCCCCATGTCTGCCAGGAGCTTGATCATCGAGAACTGGGGGGGCAGCTTATCGAGCAGCTCCAAAGCCATCTGCTTGTTGCCCAGCTTCCAATAGCATTCGGCCAGGTGAACGCTGTTGCCCAGCGACTCTTCGCCCTGGCCCACGCCGGCCTGCCGCCACCAGAAGGCCGCCCGGGCGTAGTCCCGCATCAACCCATAGTACATTCGTCCCAGGGAGTTCATCGCGCGGGTCCGGGTTGCGGGGTGGTCTTCGTGCAGGCTGAGCAGGTGGTGCATCAGGCGCACGCCTTCTCGCCACTTGCCGGGATTGGGATTGATCACGTCCCAGACGTACTGACCCACGTTGCGCTGGTTGTTCCACCCTTTGGGCGGCGGATGGGGCCAACTGAGATCCAGGGTGTTCGGGTAGCTAAGCGGCACCGAGTCGAACCAATCGGGGGGCGTGCGGCCCAGGCGATCGATCAGCGCCTCGACTTCCGCGCGGGAACGGCGCTGACCGGCGGCCGATCCGCCTGCGGGGGACTCGCCCCCCGAAGGGCCGCCGCCCGGCGCTGCCTCGCTTCGCTCGTTGAGGACCTCGCGTTCTCCGTGCGCAACGATCGCGTGGACGCGGTCTCGCGGATACTTCCGCTCGAAGGCACGGCCGCCGATCGTCGTTTGAACGGTGATGGACTCCTCGTCTCGGGCAAGGAGCACGCCGCGGGCACGCGCGCCGCTGAGCATCTCGACCTCCACCTCGCTGCCCGCGGCAATCCGTGCCCCGCCCGGCCGGGCAGCGGCCGCCGACCGCTCGCGCACGTACTGCTGATCGGCCGTGCTCAGCCGGCCGAGGTCGACCGTGAGGATGCGACCATCGGCGGTTTTCAGCCGGACTTGTCCGCCGTGATAGTCGACGAACTCGGCGATGATCGAAGATTTGCCCGTCGCGTCGGTCCACGTTCGCGGCTCGGCTTCGCAGAACTGCGAGAGCCACAGCACCGCGCCGGCCGCCAGCAACAACGTCACCCGTCGCCTCATGGTGTGTCTCCCCATCGTGTGCACTTACGCGACTTGCGGAAAGCCCTCGGTGGCCACGGTTCGGCCGTCCTTGAGCACGAACAAAGCGTCGGCCCCCGGCGTCGTGCGAACCAGGTGCAGCCCCCGTTCCGGCCCCAGCACGAAGACGGAGGTCGAGAGGGCGTCGGCCTCGGTCGCGGTGCGCGCGGCCACCGAGACACTCGCCAGACGCTCCGCCGAGCGTCCGGTCTTCGGGTCGAAGAGGTGGTGGTGCCGGTGGTCGGCCGTGAAGCTGCTCGCGTAGTCGCCCGAGGTGGCCAGACAGCGGCCATCAAGGTTGGCCAGGGCGACGTAGGCGTCTTCGCGCCGGGGATGTTGGATCCCGACCTGCCAGGGCCCTTCGGCCGCCTTGCCGCCCAAGGTGCCGATCTCTCCGGTATCGACCAGGGCGTAGCGGATTCGGGCCCGGGCAAGCGCCCCCCGGACCCGATCCGCCGCGAAGCCCTGGGCGATGCCGTTGAGCGTGACCGCCGTGCCGGGCCCGTGCAGCCGGATCCGCCCGCCCGATACCTCCAGGCGCCGCCAATCGACCTTGCGCCGGGCGTGATCGAGGGCCGCGGCGTCGGGGAGACCTCCGGCCCGATGGGCGTCGGCATACACGTCCCAAAGCGGTTGAACCGTGACGTCGAACGCCCCCTCGCTCCGCTGCGACATCTGCCGGGCACGGCAAAGCACGTCGGCCACATACGGGTGGGGGCGCTCGAGCACCCCGTTGCGGTTGAGCCGGCTGAGCTGGCTGTCGGGCCGGTAGATGCTCATCAACCGCTCGACCACGCGCAGCTCGGCCATGGCCGCGGCGATCGCCCGCTCGGCCGCTGGCGGGCTCTCATCGAGCACGGTGATCGCGACCTGCGAACCCAGGGCGAAGCAGCTTCGCCGGACGACGTGAAGGTCGCCGCCGCCGCGCTCTTTCACGGCAGCGCCCGTGCCTTCGAGAGGGTCTCGACGCCCCCGCCCGATCGCGGCCGCGCCTCCCACGCCCGCGCCGACCCCGAGGGCCGAAACCAGAAAACCACGACGGCTCATCCCCGACATAAAAGGACTCCTCTTGGGTCGCAAAGGGGCGGGTGAACTCAGGCGGGACCTCCGGCCCCGGGGGAACCGCCGTGCTCACGCGGCACCCGGGGCCGCGGCGAGAACGGGCCCATTATAGCCGGATCGCGCGGTCCGTGAGGACCTGCAAGAGGACGGCCCGTAGACACCCCATCGAGGGTGGGGCGGTGGACTGGGAGAAGGGGACAGTCCCACTTTCGCTGCGCGGAAATTGGGACAGTCCCCGCGCCGCCTACGTAACCGTGACGAGTTCCGCCGCGTCGGGCGTGCCCAGGGGCGGGGTGCGGAGGAACTCGGTGGTCTGCTTCTTGCGACGGAAGTCCTGGTACGCCCGCTCGACCTGGTCTTGGGTGAGATCCAGCTCGCCGGCCACTTCCGCGGCGGGGACCTCGTGCTCCCAGCCGTACCAGAGCAGGTCGAGGGTCTCGAACGGGAGCCGGAAGAAGAACTCCTCCTGGGTGCTGCCGGCGCTGTAGGTGTCGGAGGTGGGGGGGCGGGTGCGGATGGCCTCGGGGATCTCCAGGTGCTCGGCGAGCTGATAGACCTGGGTCTTGTAGAGGTGCGCGATCGGCTTGACGTCCATGGCCCCGTCGCCGTATTTGACGAAAAAGCCCATGTCCTTCTCGTTCTTCGGCGGCGTGCCGATCACCGCGTAGTCGTGCAGCTCGGCGTGGTAGTAGAGCATCGACATCCGGCTGCGCTGCTTGAAGTTCGTGGCGGCCACGATCCGCCGCAACTGGTCGGCCGTCAGCCGCTTGGTCTGCTTCTGGCCCTCCGGGCTGATGATGGTCACCCGGAACACGTTCAGCGTGCCGCTTTCGAGCAAGTTCGCCGGGAGCGTGATCTTCACGCAGTAGGTGCCGTCGTATTCGGGGAATACCGAACGCACGGCCGCGTCGCGCCGGGCGTAGCAGCCGAATCCCAGTAGCGGCCCGGTTACGTCCTCGACGATCGGCTGGACGCCGAACTGCCGGCAGACCCGCCGGGCCAACAGTGCGCTCTCGGGGCTCGACTCGCGCTCGGGCAGGAGCAGGGTCAGCAGGCGCTCGGGTTCGAGGGCCCTGACGGACAGCGCCAGGACCACGGCGGAATCGACCCCGCCGCTCACACCGAGCACGCCCCCTTTGCGTTTGAGCACATCGAGCACGTTATGGCGCAAGCCCTCGACGATCCGTTCCACTTCGGCTCGGCAGTCCAGCTTCAGCACGTCGCGATGAAATCGCGTCATCGTTTCTCTCCGACAAAAGGGGTCAGAACTGTTTTTCCTCGCTCGTCGGCCGTCTCGGGGGCAAAAAATAGTTCTGACCCCTTTTCTCGGACGACCGTTTTGACGTTGTCTCGCTCATCGAGCGGGGCCGGCGCCCGGTAGTCGGCCACGAACCGGCGGTGTACGAGCTGCGTGGAGAGCACGCCGGCCAGGGCCATGCTGTCCGTCTCGCCCAGCGAGCCAAGCCGCTCGATCTTCTTGGCGAGCATCGCCACGGCGCCCGGCTCGAAACAGCCGGCCTCGGCCAGGGCACCGGGCGAAAGGGCCTCGGACACCCAGTCGAGCGGCTTGCGGCCGGGGAAAAACGAGGCGTGGATCGGCGCCCGGTAAGGCCGCTTGTGGCGCGTGTGGATCGACTCGGGCAGGAACTCCCGCGCCAGCCGCTTCAGCACGTGCTTCTCGTCGAGCCCGCAAAGCTTCAGACGCGGCGAGAGCCGGTTGCAGAACTCGATCAGCTCCGGGTCGAGGAAGGGATAGCGTCCTTCGACCGAATGGGACATGACCATCCGGTCGCCCTGCGAAGACATCAGGTAGCCCGGCAGGAAAATCGTGGCCTCGAGGTACTGCGCCCGGGCCAGCGGACTCCACTGCGCGAAGTCGCCGGGCAGCGGCAGACCGTCGAGCGCGCCGGGCGGCGCGTCCGGCAAACCGCCGCTTCCCCCGGCTGCCTCGGCAACCGCCGATCGCATCGCCGCGGAGAACAGGCGCTTGGTGCGGGCGGTGTTGCGCCAGCGCACGTTGTGCGACTGCGTGGCCGGGTTCCCGTCGGCGCCGTCGCGGAAGAACCGCTCGAGGTAGCCTTGGCGGCTCCGCGCCAGGTCACCTACGTAGGGATAGAGCCGTTCGAGCAGGGCCCCGCGCCAGCTCGACCCGGGCCCCCGGGCAACAAAGCGCCGGACCTTGGCCTCCTTGAAGATCTCGTATCCGGCCAGGAACTCGTCGGCCCCCTCGCCAGTGAGCACCACCTTCAGCTCGTTGCGCCGGACCAGCCCGGAGAGCAGGTACAGCGGCGCCGGCGCGGTGCGCAGCATGGGGGTTTCGGCGTGCCAAATCACGTCGGGGTAGGCCCGGCCGATGTCCTCGTGGCTGCAAGTGATCAGGTGGTGCTCGGTGCCCAGGTGGTCGGCCATGCGCCGCTGGTGTTCGCTCTCGTCGAACGCCTCGTCGGTGAAGGCGACAGAGAAGGTCTCCAGGGGCGTGTCCGTGCAATTGCGCACCAGCGCGGTGACGGTCGAGGAGTCGAGCCCGCCGCTTAGGTACGCACCCACCGGCACATCGGACCGCAGGCGCAGGCGCACGGCGTCGATCAGGCGCTCGCGCAGCTCGTCGACCGCCTGGTCCAGGTCGTCGATCTCGTCGCCGGCCGGGGGGAAGGCCATTTGCCAATAGGGCCGGATGTCGAACCGGCCGTCCGCGGAGGCCCGGAGCCAGTGGCCCGGCGGCAGCGTGCACACGTCCCGAAACGCCGTGCGCGGCGACAGGGGCGACCAGTACGTGAACACCTGGTCGATCGCCACCGGGTCGAGTTCCGCGGAGACCGCCCCGTGGGCCAGCAGTGCCTTGATCTCCGAGGCGAACAACAGGCCCCCGCCGCGCCGGGCATAGTAGAGCGGGCAAATCCCCACCCGGTCCCGGGCGAGAAACAGCTCCCCGCGCCGCTCGTCCCAGATCGCCAGGGCGAACTGGCCGTTGAGCCGGCTTGCGCACTCGGGGCCGTACTGCTCGTAAAGGTGGACGATCACCTCGGTGTCGGAGTCGGTGCGGAAGCGGTGTCCCTGAAGCTCCAGTTCGTTGCGGAGCTCGAGGTAGTTGAACACTTCGCCGTTGTAGACGATCCAGAGCGTGCCGTCTTCATTGGAAATCGGCTGCTGCCCGCCCGACAGGTCGATGATTCTCAGGCGCGCGTTGCCCAGGCCGACGCGGCAGCCGTCTTGCGTGTCGAGATAGACGCCGAACTCGTCGGGTCCGCGGTGCCGGATGGCGCCGACCATGCGGCGCAGGTCGGTTTCGCGCACCGAAACGCGATCGCTCGAGCTTAGAACTCCGACGATGCCACACATGCGGCTATTGCTCCGAGTGTTTTTTTGTCAGCGTGTGGGCTGTCGCCGCGTGGGCGCGGCGGCTAAACGGTTGTTCGAGTTAGTTCTCAACACAGCGCGGTCTTCGCGATCTTCCCGCTGGTGGTCTTGGGAAGCGAGTCGACGATTTCGACGAACTTCGGGATCATGTAGTCTTCGAGGTGCTCGCGGCAGTGGAGCAACACGTGCTTGTCGGTTAGGGTCTCTTCGTTGGTGACCACCAGGGCCTTGACGGCCTGTCCGAGGATGGCATCGGGCACGCCGACCACGGCCACCTCGACCACGCCCGGCAGGTCGTAGATCACGCTCTCGACCTCCTTGGGCGAGACCTTCTCGCCGCGGCACTTGATCACGTCGTCCTTGCGGCTGACGAACTCGAAGTAGCCCTCGTCGTCCATGCGGAACAGATCGCCGCTATAGCAGACGGTCTCGCCGGGCAGCGGGCCGGGGCGATAGCGCTCGGCGGTGGCCTCGGGCGCCCGCCAGTAGCCCCGCATCACGTGCCCCCCGCGGATCACCAGCTCACCCACCTCGCCGGGACCCAGACGCCGGCCCTCTTCGTCTTCAAGCCAGACCTCGGTTCCCGGGATGGCGATGCCCACGCTGTGGGGCCGCTTGTCGAGCTGGTCGGGCGGCAGGTAGAGCGTCCGCTTGGTCTCGGTGAGCCCGTACATCGAGATCAGCTTCGCCCGGGGGAACGCCCGGCGGATCTCCCGGATGTGGCGCACGGGCAGGGCCGCCGCCGTGTTGGTGACGTAGCGCAGGGAGCTGAGGTCGAACGCGCTTAAGTCCATCTGCAGCAGGATGGCGAACATGGTGGGGACGCCGGGTAGCCCCGTGACCTTTTCTTCCTCTATCCGTTTCAAGAAGTGGGCCCCGTAGGCGAACGACTTCTCGAGCACCAGGGTGCCGCCGAACTTGAAGGTCATCAGAAGCTGATACAGCCCGTAGTCGAACGAAAGCGGCAGGGCGTTGATCACCACGTCGTCGGGCACGTTGCCGACGTACTCGATGATCGACGAGGCGGCGAAGACCACGTTGCTGTGGGCCGACATGACCCCCTTCGAGTCGCCGGTGCTGCCGGAGGTGTAGATCAAGCAGGCCAGGTCCCGGTCGATGGCGTGGCGCGGGGGCGGCGACGTAGGATACTCCTTCCAGACGGCGTCCAGGGCGATCAAGTCGGGATGGGCCGCGACGGCTTCGGCGGCCGTCTCCCCGGCGAGCAGCCCGCACCGCAGCGAGGGGACGTGCTCGATCAGCCCGGCGGCCAGGCGTGCGTCCCGTGCCCGGGCAACCAGGGCCGATGCCTCGCAGTTTTCCACCAGGCGGGCGAGCTTGTCGGGCTTGGTGGTGCTGTTGATCACCACGAACACGGCGTCGGCCTTCAGCGCGCCGAAGATCCCAACGGCCAGCTCGGGCCCGTTGGGCAGGAACAGGGCCACGCGGTCGCCCCGGACAACGCCCCGCTCGCGAAGCGCGTGGGCAAGCTGGTTGGCCCGGGCCTCGATCTCGGCGTAGGTCCACCGCTGCCGCTCGAAGACCAGGGCTACCTTGTCGGGCGTTCGCCGGGCGCTCTCTTGGAGGAAGTCGTGCACCAGCAGCATGTCGTTATCTCCAGCAGCGTGCCACGGAAAAAGGGGACGGGGCTAATTTGTGCGAAGCACCCTTCGGGCCGTTCCGGCAAATTAGCCCCGTCACCTTTTTCCCGCCGTCCATTTACTCCACCTTGCCCTCAACGTAGGCCACGATCCGGTTGACCGAGTCGAGGTTGTCCGGGACGATTTCTTCGTCGGGAATCGAGATGTCGAAGGTCTCCTCCAGGTATAGCGTCAGCTCTAGGACGGCGGTCGAGTCCACCACGCCCTCGTCGAGCAGCGAGGCGTCGTCGCCGTAGGGGAAACCGTCCGTGCGGAGCAGGAAGTTCTCGGCAAGGAAGTCGCGAATCCGTTGCCTCGTATCCGTGGTTGCGGTCATTTCAGTCTGCTGTTGCATCGTTGTCTCGCAGTGCTACGGGTCCGTGGAAATGCCAATCTCCGTAGGACGGATTGCAAATCCGTCCGGTCGTCGGCGGACGTACGGTCAATCCGTCCGGCCGTCCGGGGGCCGAAGGGCCATGCGCCCCACCGCCTGTTCGAGCAGCGGCAGGAAGGCCCGGGTCGCCTTTTGGTTGCCTTCCGAGCTGGGATGACTGTCTCGGCCCGCTCGTCCGGTGGGGTATCTCAGGAAGTCCGAGGCGCCGTGGTCGGTGAGCACGTCGTAAAGGTCGAACACGGCCACGTTGGATTCCGGGTAGCCGGGCAGCCACCCGGACTGAGGGTCTGAAAGCCAACAGTTGAACTCACGCGCATACGCGCCCAATTTATTAAGTGTAGGTCGTCCCAAGAGACGCTTGGCCGCCTCCTTGTGCCAGCGGGCCGATTTCCGTGCCAACGGCGGCGCGGTCACCGCCACGAAGAGCGTTTGCGGATTGCGCCCGAACTCGGGGAGCAAGCGGCGATAGGCCGCCTTGGCGTTCTCCACGGTCAGCTCGGGTCCGGCCGGGTTGCCGGGCGGGCGCCCGCGGCCGACGAACCGGTTGTTCGGAAAGCACGACTTGAACATCACGATCTGATTCCGCCGGGCATCGGGGTAGAACGTGTCTTGATGGTCGCAACGGAGAACCTCGTCCATCTGCTTGCGGAACTTCGCTGGCCAGTCGAAGATGTCCGTCTTTTCGCCGACCCGGCTGCCGTACGACGCCTCGTGCACCTCGTAGCCCGCCGAGACCAGGGCGTCGCGGAGTCCCCCGCCGTTGACGGCCGCCTCGTAGATGCAGCGGGCGCCAACGTCCGGGCCGGCCGGGGCCAGCCACTGCCCCCCGCAGGAATGATGGATGAACAGGAGCCGGAGCGGGGGGCGCGTGCCCTCGGGTGAGGACCCTTCAACACAAGACTCCGCAGCGTACACGGCGGGCGTTTCCGGCGGTGACGGGGTCATGAAGCCACGGTCCTAGGTCGTTTTCACTTTGAGTGGCGGTTTTCTCGGGCGTCTTCCGCGGAGTCGGTTGTTGCCGACGCCAGCCGGGAGCGGACCCGCTCGTACGCCCGCAGCGCCTTGGCCCGCATCTCGGAGTAGTCGGCGTTGACGTAAAAGGGATCGCGGCCGGGCACGCCCTGCGAAAACGCGGCCCCCTCCCGCTCGACGGTGCGACGCATGTCTTCGTGGCTGACACGGCCCCGATCGAGGTCCTCGCGGCTGAACACGGTGGCGGTCGAGAGCATGGCCTCGTACTTCTCCAACAGGTCGTCGTACTTGCCGTAGGCCCTGGCCGGGTTCCCGGCGACCATCGCCCCCCCGCCGAAGTCGCGATTGACGAACGATCCGGCGGCCACGACGGTCCGGGGACCGATGGTCACACCGGGCATGATCAACGCCCGCTCTCCGATGAAGGTGTCGTCCAGGATGCGGACCGGCGCCAGGCGCGTGACCCCCAGATGGCGAAACGTCGTGGCGTCGTGGGCCAGGATCCGCACGCCCTTCGAAATGCGGCAATTGTCACCGATCGCGATGAGGAACGGGTAGTCCAAGTCGAACTCCACGCCCTCCATAATGTAGACGTTCTTGCCCACCTTCAGCCCGCGCCCCATGAGCTTGGCCAGCCGAAGGCGGTCCGCCTTGTAGTTGAGATAGCTTACCAGCCTTCCGACGGGGCTGAGCAGTTTCACCAAAGACATCGACATCCCCCGAAATGGTCCGTTGTTCGGGCCATTGCCGTGTGGCCCCTCAGTGCGTGCGGCGCCAGCGCTCGACGAACGCGCGATAGTCCTCCGGCGTGTCGATGCCGACCGACGCCTCGTCGACCACGCCCACGAGAATGGGGTAACCGGCTTCGAGCACTCGGAGCTGTTCGAGCTCCTCGACCCCCTCCAACGCCGAGGGGGGCATCTCGGCCAGCTTCAGCAGAAAGTCGCGGCGGTAGGCGTACAGCCCGATGTGCTGGAAAAACACCGGCGGGGCGGCCCCGAGAAACCGCTCGGCGCCGTCGCGGGCAAAAGGGATCGGGCTGCGGCTGAAATACATCGCCCGGCCGCCGCGGTCGAACACCACCTTCACGCACGCCGGGTCCTCGAGCTGCTCCCGGCGACGGATCGGCGTAGCCAAGGTGGACATTACCGCTTCGGGCTCGTCCTCCAAAAGCTTCACGACCAGGTCGATCGACTCGCCCGACAGCTCCGGCTCGTCCCCCTGGAGGTTGACGATGATCTCGACGCCGGTCATGCGCCGGGCCACTTCCGCCACGCGGTCGGTGCCGCTGGGGGCGGCCGGGTCGGTCATCTCCGCGTTGCCCCCGAACAATCGCACTTCGTCGTAAATCTTCCGGTGGTCGGTGGCCACGCAAACCCCTTCGGGCCGCCGGGCTTGCTGCGCCGCCTCGTACGTGTGCCGGATCAGCGGCTTGCCCGTCTCGCGCAACAAGAGCTTCTCCGGCAGCCGGGTCGACTCCAGGCGGGCGGGGATCACGATCCGGCTGCGGCAGCAACGCCGGGCTGTGGACGGTGAAGTGGCCATTTCGGGGTCTCGCGCGGAAGAAGGCGTCCTGCTCTCCCGCTTCGTTGTACGACGGCCTTCCAAGGCCGTCGAGGTGTCGGCACCGACGTCGATGGTCTTGGAGGACCGTCCAAGCGTTGCCTGCGACCGCACCGGCCTTGGAAGGCCGTCGCACCTCAGACTATGGGTGTCATGCCCCTAAGATCGTGGGGTCCATGGTCCGGGCGTGCCGGGGTAGAATGGAAATGTTGGTGCCGTTTGCCAATGCCGCACGGCTTTGTCACAGGCAGCTTGAAAGACAGAGATAAACTGGGAGACTTTTGCGGAAAGACGCGAATGGGCCGTCGGCGCCCGAACGGCACAACGCGGGCAAGTCGTGCCGATGGCGGTGCCGATAGCAATGATAACCTCTCGGGCCGCGCCCCCGGGCACGAATCGGCCGAGGGGGCCGCTCAGACCGTCGGATATGGAGGATCGGTGAGATGAGACGTTGCCTTCCGGTGTTCGGATTGCTCGTGGTCGGCGCCCTCCTTTCTTGCCCGCGCCCGGCCTTGGCCCAGCGCCGGGAGTACCCCATGCGCTACATGCCGGCCAGGCCGACGATCAGCCCCTATTTCGGCTTCTTCACCTATAGCGGATCCACCCCGCTTGGCCCGTATCTGACGGTCGTCCGTCCCGAGATGTGGCTGAGCGACACGCTCGCGCGTCAGCGGGCAGCCCTTCGCGGAATGAGCATGATCGTCGAGCGCCCCCGGGACGGTGCCCGGCCGCGCGCGGCCGCAAGAGCGGGGACGGCGTCCCCGATTACGGGGACGGGCGGGGTCTTCATGGACTACTCTCACTTCTATCCTACGCCGGCGCCGTACGCCAGGCGGTGACGCGCACTTCTAGCAGCGGAAGCAGCTACGAGTCCGGCTGAAATACCTTCCACAGCGCGTCCAACCAAGGCAGTTCGAAGGGGCCTATCCAGCCGGCGCTCCAGGCCACCAGACCCGCGGCCACCAAAAGGAGAATCAGCACGGCCACCGCAGCGACCCACTTCATACGCCGGCGCGAGCGTTTCCTGCGCTCGGCCCGGACAAGAAGCCGAGGGATTTCCGAAACGGCCCGGTCCAGGCCGTTGAGGTCCTCTGGATTGGCCGCTTCGCGTTTCACGTCCATTTGCACGTCGATCGTCATGTGCTGAAACACTCGCTTTCTCACCTGGGCATCATATACCGTCGGCGCGTTGGAAGGAAGCCTTTGGGTGGGGGTCATGGGGCCGTACTTCCGGCGGGCAATGAAGAAGGGACCCGGTTTATCTTGTGCGGGGCACCCTTCGGGCCGTTCCGGCAAGATAAACCAGGTCCCTATTTCGTTGCGCTAGGCGGGGCTCGCCCCACCAGCTCGGCGGCCAGGGGACGATGGTCGGAGCCCACGTCTTGTTCCACCCAGCAGCGCCGCGGGCTGATCGATTCCGACAGCACGTGGTCGACCCTCAACCCGTAAAGCAGACCGTGGATCGACGACCACTTGGTGTATCCGAAGCCGAACCCGGTCTGCGAGAAGGCGTTGTCGTAGCCGCCCCACACGTCGCGGTAGATCGTGCTGTCTGTGGGCATGTTGAAGTCGCCGGCGATGATTACCGGCCCGGAAGCGCCGATGACCCATCCAGCGAGCGACTCCGCCTGGCGTCGCCGGGCCGCGATCGCCGCGACCAGCGCGGGGCTCCGGGACGGAGCCACCAGGGTCCAGCGGTCCAGCACCGGGGCCAGCCCGGGACGGGGGCTGCTCAGATGCACGTTGACGAACGTGAAAGGGCAATCAGGGTTCTCCACGATACAGCGGATCCCGCGCGTCGTGGGCGACTTCCGCCCCGGGTGCCGGCACAGCCAAGGGACCACGTCGCGCAAGGGATGGGGTGAGGCGATGACCAAGGCACCCCGCTTGCATACCTGCCATCCGGCCGGCCAGGACAAATCGGTTCCCGACTGGTACTCCTGAAGCGCGACGACGTCGGGTTCCAGGCGGTCGACCAGTTCCATGAGAGCAGCGCCGTCGAGGTGCCTTTCCTGCACGTTGCACGTCAGCACGCGGACCACCGGCCCTTCGCCCGCGGCGTATCTCTTCCACGGCAGGCAGAGCCCCATGATCGGACCGACGATCACTATGGATGCGCCAAGAAGCGGCCACAGCAAGCGGCGCGGCGCCGCCACCGCGGCCGGAACCAGGATGACCATCGGCAGCGCGTGGATCCAGCGCGGAGCAAAGAGCATCACCGTCGTAAACCACCATCGGTCGCCGCCGTACCACAGGAGGAACCAGATGCCGAACAGGGCGATCGTGTAGAGCCAAACCACCGGGCCCAAGGCGCGGACGAAGCAACCCCCGCGCGGGGCCCGTCTCGGCTCGTGCTCCCGGCGGGCGAGTTGCGCGGCGAGGTCTTCTTGCCGGGACGCAAGTACCATAGTCTCGTTACAGCCAAGAAAGTGACAGAAGATTCCGGCGCCAGGGAAAGTCGGCGCCACTGCTCCCCTAACCGGACAAAGCACGGCAGCGGCCCATGTCACCGCTCGCGTCGCAGCAGCCGGGTCAGCGAGGACGTGCCTTCCCTCGTTTCAGCCTGTCCACGATCCCCCTGCTCACGCGAACCAGACCTCGCCGAAGACGCGAGGGCATCGCGTCGAGCAGTGCGTTCCACGTGCGGTGGGCGGCGAGCAGTGTCCATGTCGGGGACTCGCGTTCGAACAACGGTGGCATCGGACCGTCGTCCGGCATCACATCGCGGTACAACGCTCTGGCCCGCTCCACGTTCACTCGGTCGTTCTGCCAGAAGGCAGTATCATGCCTGGCGACAAGCTGCTCGGCAAACAGCCTGCGAAGAAGACTCATCTCCGCCTCGTTCCATTCTTCCGGGTGCTCCTTAACCCAGTTCCATAGCCCTGCAATGACGCGCACGCCATGACCGTTCTGCGCGGTCAATTGATCTGCATGTTTGCGGTACTCGATCAACGGCTCCGGCACGTGCAGAAACGACCCCCGGTCGAGCAAGCGCATCCAGAAGATCTGGTCCGGGGCGTACAACACACTGACGGGAAACCTCACTTCACGTGCCACGGACGTCAGGACAAGCGCGGTGCCGGGCTGGATGCGTGGATTCGTCAACATGCGGACACGGCGTTCACACTCTGTCGGCCACACCGAAGAGTCGCGCACGTGTCGCCGCACGGAGCCAACTACAATGAAGTCCGAATGGACGCAGACCACGTCGGACGGCGCGCCGCGCAGCGCGGCAACGTGCCGTTCCAGCTTGTGCGGCAGCCAACGGTCGTCGGCGTCGAGCAGGGCGACCCATTCACCCCGGGCTTCGTCCATGCCGCGGTTGCGGGCCGCCGACTGTCCTCGGTTCTCCTGGCGAATCACCCTGACGGGCGGGCCGTACGACTCTGCGACCGCCGCCGACTCGTCGGTCGATCCGTCGTCAACGACGATTACCTCCAGCGCCGGGCGCGTCTGATTCAGAACGGAATCGAGCGTCTCACGCAAGAACGGGGCGGCGTTGTAGCACGGAATGACGACGGAAACAGTCGGGGAAATGCTCATATCCGGTTGCCGACTTTCTGCAATTCCGCATCGGCCACCCGGCCCGCCGGCAACGCGGCCAGCGCGCCGGCGGGCAGCGCGAGCAAGAGGGCCGCAAGCGGTGCGAAAGGGCGGACGGGAAAGGGAGGATACGGCGGTCTCATCGCGGAAAAACAGATAGGACCCGAAGGCGGCAATCAGCCCCAGCCAGAGAAACACGGCCTACGAGTGTTTGAAATACCGCTGGAACCTCCGATCTGCTCATGGGATGTCTCTTTGAGGAGAGAGTAACGGGGCCGAAGCCCGCGTGGTATTCGATTCTAGCCGCGAATCCTGGTGATCAGGCTGCTGCCGTTTTTCAGCTTACCTTTCACAACTCCCCAATACTTAACCGGATCGTGCTTGAGCTTCCGCAGGTGCCGTGCCAGGAAGTAGCACTTGGCGGCCAACGGGCGGGGCTTGCTTAGCTTGGGCCCCACATGCACCGTGCAATCTCTCTTGCACATCGAGTAGTCGTCCCGGGAGATTCGCTTTCTCATTTGCCTGGCGACTCGGGAGTTGAGGATCTCCTCCAGGCTATCCCTGTCGAGATGGCCCATCGGCAGCCAGGCGGCACAACAGAACGATACCCAGCCGTCTTTTTCCACGTACAGCGAGTTCCACGGCGCCATGCACCGCTTGCTGTAGTAGGTTAAATTTCTGTCGGCGGTCGTCCGCAGCTGCTCGACCAGTTCGGGCCGACCCGTCAAGTCGAAGAGCATCTCGACCAAGCCGACGCAGGGGAAAGACCGGTCGTCGGCCAGTTGAAGCGCCTTCTCGAGCAAGGGGATGATCTCCCTTTCGAGTCCCGTGAGCCCTCTGGAAAAATCGCGCACGAATACAGCTCGGTCCACGCCGAGGTCGGCGCTAAGTTCAACCATTTGGACGATTTCAGAGTAATTCTCTTTGGTGATCACGTAGCTGAGCACCACTTCCAGGGTCCCGGGGGTCCTCTTGGCGAGGAGCGCCTTCGTGCTGTCCACGAGGGCCTCAAAGTCACCCCCCTTGCAGACGACCCTGTGAGTTTCTTCCGTGGCGGCATTGGCCGAGAAGGTCACCTTCCTGCCTCGTTCGACGAACACGTCTTGCCAATAACCGTCGAACTTCTTGCCGTTTGTGATGAAGCTGATCTTGATGTCAAACGGCCTGAGGAACTCGACCATGTCCTTCACGTTCTGCATGATGGTCGGTTCGCCGCCGATGATCACGATGTCGTCCAGGTAGTCGTAGACGGGACGCAGTTTGCCCTTCCACAGAGCTTCAGTGACATTATCTCTGGCTGAGAGGTGTTCCTGATAGCAGAAAACGCACTTCTGATTGCACTGGTTGCCCATGGCGATCTGCATATGCTTGATCGAAGATAGTCGGCCGTCGATCTTGCTCATGGAAACGTCAACCGTTCTGCGAGGATGTCCTTGAACGTCCGGCAGGAGGGCCTCGTCCACTTGATGGTCTTCTTACCCGCTTCGACGGTGTATGCTCAAGCCTCTATTGCGCAGCGGGTCCACTAGCCAGAAGAGTGGGCGTTGCACCCACCGACTCGGTCTTTCGCACAGAAAGGCTCTCTCGATCCGCTCAGGCATTCGATGTAATCGGACGAAGTATCAGTCCGGCCGGGAATCATCTTGGAGCATCTCGGGGATTCGCCGCGCCGGAAGGAACGCCGGGAGACTCCATCCCCTTGGCAGTAGTTTCATGAAATCGGCATAGGCCTTCGGTTGGCTCGCAACCGCTGCGCCGAGATAGATGCAAATGCCGAGGAGTACGCTCAACGGAAGTGCAACCGGAGCGGCGACGTTCATGAAGTTCAGGATCTTGCCGAACAAGAGCACCGCCAGACACATCGTCAACGAAAGCGCGCCGTAGGGCAGCAATTCGAGATAGAAATCTCGCGCGCGTAGTCCGGAAATCAATTTGCTGCCGAGCCAGAAGCAGACGGGAATCCAGAACAGGTTGAAAAGCGCGTACGCCGCGGCAACGCCGACGGTGCCCCAGGCAACGCCGACAACAAAGGCACCGACCGTCAGGCAACTCTGAGCTATCCCTATTCGGAAGTACCAATCGGTGCGGTCCTTCACGAGGAAGATCTGTCCCACTGGCACCCAAACCGATTGCAGGGCACCGAGAGGTGCCAGGATCAGGATCAGCGGCACGGCGGGGAGCCATTTTTCGCCGAGGACGACTTGCACAAAGGGATGTGCGACGGCCACCAGTCCGAACATCATCGGAAAGGTGACGAAGGCGATTGCCCCGCACGCCCGGAGATAGGCCGCCTTCAGCCGGGCGTCGTCGTCCTGTATTCGCGAGAGGGCGGGAAACAGCACGTTCATCAGGACGTTCGTCACCGCGTCGCGGGGCTTAAGCAGGATTCCGTAGGCCAGCGAATAGTAGCCCAGGGAGGTGGCCCCGAGGAAGGTCCCAATAATGAAATTGTCCGCATTTCGGGCGAAGTAGTTGAAGGTGGTAAACCCGGTGACGTTGGCCCCGAAGCGGAAGACCGAGCGAACGTCTTGCCAGCGGAAGACCAGACGAGGGCGCCATCGGGACATTGCATGGTGCAGAAAGGTGCGAATAGCGGTCGAGGCGAGTGATCCGACAACAAGGGCCCAGACCCCCCACCCGACCACGGCCAGAGTGATTGAAACACACCCCCCAAGGGCAACGGACGTCAAGTCGGCGACGGCGAGCATCCCGAATTTCATTCGGCGGTTTAGCAGGGCGAAGGGCATCAGGCAAGGAGCGGAAAGCGGAAAACCGAGGCCCAGGGCGGCCGTCACCCAAGCCACTCTCGGCTCCCCGTAGATCCAGGCGACGACCGGCGCCGCCGCGACGGTGGCCAAGAACAAAAGGACGGATACGGCAATGAGGAAATAGTACAGGCTGCTAAGCAACACGTCATCGACCTGGCGACGCTGAATGATCGCCGTGTGAAATCCCATGCGTTTGAAGATTTCCAGGAAGCCGATGAAGACGATCGCCATTGCCAGCAGACCGTAGTCCTTCGGCATCAGCAATCGGGCCAGAACGATGCTGATCCCGAGTTGGACGACCTGCGCTCCCCAGGCGCCTACTGCGCTCCAGCGCACGCCCTGGTAGACGTCGGTCTCCGAGGTCTCGATTGGCTGCGGCTCCGCCATGTGTTTCGAAATGTCTCTATCCTTCGCGCCGATGGCCGGTCCGTCGTCGGAAAATCCGGCAAAGAAGTCCTTGGACCGCAGCGGGAATTAGGAGCCTGACGGAATCTTTCCACGCCTCAAACGAGTTTGGCTGCTTGGCCAACGCCCGACAATACCACGGCAGCGCCGCGAGGCGCGATCTAAGAGCAATCGCTTGGCCGTAGTGCAGAAACGTCTTGGCATACGCGATTCGGATGCAAGCCGGATCGAGTTCCGCGCGGGCCCCGAGATCATCGAGGAAATGCCGCCTGATGTTCAGAACGACGACGTAACGCTTCTCCGCATGCCCTTGCCGCTGTTGGACGCGATAGACGACCAGCGGTCTGTCGACGTAATCAAACCTGTATCGACGCGCAACCCGAAGGAGCAATTCGTAATCCTCCGAGGGTTCCCACCGCGTGTCGAACAAACCGACGTCGTCCAATACTGCTCGCCGGATCATCGCCGAAGAATGACACACGAAGTTCATTCTGAACAGTTGCGCCAGGACGTGGCCTCGATGGAAAGGCGGGTTTTCCTCTTCGAATCTCTCTCCCGCTTCGTTCATCCATGCCCGCGCGCTATACACGAGCCCCAACCCCGGGTCCTGGCGGAACAGAGCGAGTTGGCGCTCTAGTTTTTCGGGCAGCCACTCGTCGTCCGCGTCGAGTATGGCCAGGAACGAGCCGCGAGCCAGACGAATGGCTGCATTTCTCGCGCCCGCCGCGCCGACGTGATTCGTCTGCTGGTAACGTATCCGCTGATCCTGCAAGTACGGCCGGACCACTTCCGCCGTATTGTCCGTCGAGCCGTCGTCGACGATGATCATTTCCCAATTCTGGAAGGTTTGCGCCAACACCGACTCGATCGCGCCGCCCAGGAAGCGACCGCAGTTGTACGTGGCGGTGACTACGCTGACCTTATCCGACACGCGAGGCTAACCGACTTGCGACGCCGCGAAAGTTCAATGGGCGAGAAACGGCCGTTTGTCTTCCATCGTGGACCGGGGCCCGGTCTCGGAGCTATCGCGGATGCGATCCATTGCCGGGGGCGACGGACGACTCCGCCGTGGAGACATCGGGCCCGTGCTCGGCGACGGGCCGATCGACGAAGTCACAGGCCACCGAGGAGCGACAAAACAAGAACTTGCCGGAGGGCTCCGCCGAAAGCGCATCCACCAACTCGTATTCGACCTTGGCGTCGCTCCCAAGATACCGTTTGGTTTCCCGCTGGAGAAACTCGAAATCGGCTTCGTCGGGACTCCTCTTCTCGCCGGGGGCTATCTTGTACAGCACGCGGCCAGGTGCGTCCTGCCACAATTGGACCTGGCCCAACGAAGGGCGCTTGGCCACCACGCCGACGGTGAGGAAAGCACCGGAGACCAGCCGTCCGTCCGAGCCGACCAGAAAATCGGTCACTCGGCCACCCAGTCGCGTCAGGCGCGGCAGCCTCCGGCCGCACCCGCAGGGGGTCGGGTCGTAGCTAGCCATGTCGCCGATGCGATAGCGCACCAGTGGCATGGCGAGGTTGAGCAGATCCGTGACTAGCACCTCGCCCAACTCACCGGGCGGAGCCGGTCGACCGCCCCGAACCACCTCGACGTGCAGCCCCTCCGCCATTAGATGCATGCCGTCGTGTTCGGAGCACTCGCTGGCAATCACAGACACCTCGCGGCAGCCGTAGCGATTGAATACCGGACAGCCGAAAACCTTCTCGATCAATGCGCGGTCGGCCGGCTCGAGGACCTCGGCCGACGTGACGATCGACTGCGGCCGAGGCGGCCAAAGCCGCTCGCTCTTGAAGTACCGCGCCACGAGCGCCAACGATTTCGCATAGGCAAGAACGTGCTTCGGCCGGTGGCGATTCAAGGCCGTACTCAACCGTTTGAGTTTCTCTTCGGTGATGTGTGCCGTATTGAACCAAAGGATCCGGTCGAGAAGCTTGTTGCGGATTCGGTCCTTCCAGGTGGCGTGCGGCGCGTCGCGCAGCGCCCCCCAAACGGCGGCGACCTTGTCGCCAATCTCCCACCCGGCCCAACGGTTGTGGCGCCACGTGGCGGCCGCCCGGGAGCACTCCCGCTCGTGGCTGAGAAAGAACGAAATCGGTGAGCCGGTGGAACCGCCGGTCTGGTTCCGGATTAGGTCGTCTTGCGGCCAATTGTCTGCTACCATCTCGTCGCGGTGCTGCTGAATATGCCGTTTCTCGAGCACGGGGATCGCCGAAAGATCTTCCGGGGAGTTCAGATCGCTGGGGACGAAACCCACCGAGTCGAGCAGCCTGCGGTAGTAGGCGCAATGTCCGTAAGCGTGGGCGACGAGTCGTCTCAGCCGCTCGAGCGTCAACGCCCGCAACTCGTCAACCGGCAGGAACTGGCTTTGCTCGAACTCGCGCAAGAACCGCAACTCCGCGCCGTCGCCGGACCTCCACCGATCGAGCGGATACAAGACGTGACGTACTAGCAACGAGTAAAGCGTCATTCAGACCTGGCCTTCCGGGGAGAAGCGGGGCCCTTCGGGGAACCGCCGGCGGCCGGTTCGCTGGGGGACTTCCCTATCGAAGCCTGCGCTGCCAATGATCGCTTGGGTGCCGGGGGCGGCTTGTCCGCCCCTGCAATTCGGGTCAGCGGTAGGCAAGCTGCGCTGATCGATCCATTCCCCCTTGCTGCCGCTTCCGCAAACATCCGACACAGCAGGCCAAAGGCCGCTATCCACAACCAGTGGAATCGAAGCAGATTGTGTCCGAAGAGTCCGAAGAACAGAAGCAGCAGCAGCGAAATGAGGCACGCGCCGGCCAAGGGAGAGAGGAGGCGGAGCACCGGGTCGGGCTTCGCTCGGGCCAGCCGCCGCGTCTTCCGGCAGTTGGCCAACGTGGGGCCTATCAGGAGCAAGAAAGCCACCGTGCCGACCAGCCCGGTCTCGGCGAGCACCTGGCCGTAAAGGTTGTGAGGCTGGAGTTCGATGCCGTCGACGTTCGCCACGCGGTACGGGATGAAGTTGCCCACGCCGACGCCCGTCACCGGGAATCTCTCGAACATGACCAGCGAGGCCAGCAGCCCTTCGACGCGACCGTACGCCGAAGCCCAAGCGCTGGCCGGCCCCGTCTCGGGTGCCCAGATAGTGCGAACTCGCCCGCGATTCTCCTCGGGGATGATCAGCCATATCACGCCGATGAGCAGAATCCCGCCAACCGCTCCATAAAGCTTCGTGGAAAGCTTGCCGGAAAAGTGCCCGACTGCCAGCACGAATAGCACGAACCCCAGCATGCCGCTCCGGCTGTTCGTGAGCACCACCGCCGAGGCCGCCAGGCAGGCGTAGACAACCAGGCAGAAGGGGAGCAATTGACGGAAGACCACCGGCCACGTCTTAGTGAACTCGCGGCGGGTTTGCCACAGGAACCACGCCACCGGCATTGTCAGCACCGTGGACGCCGCCAGGGCGTTCGAACCCCCGTAGAGAGTCTCGATCCCGATCAGGCGTTTCACCCCCATAGTGTGCACGTAGTGTCCGTGGACGAAGAACTCGTACTCCGATTTTAGCAAATAGACGGCCATGCCCCCCACGTAGCACAGGCAGATGAACACGAGGTCGTACGGCGTGCGGACTACCGAGATCAGGATGAAGTAGAAGACTACCATCGTGGCGTAGACGTAGAAATCGTCCCAGCCCTCGGCGGGACTTACGGCAAACAGCCACGAGAGCATTACGGCGAACAAGAACGTCAAAACGCCGAAGGTCTGCCAGGAGTCGGTTAGCCGAAACAGCCCGCAATCCAGCACCAGGATGATCACGGCCAATGCGTAGAACCGCTCGAAGTGCCACTCCCCCAACTCCGGGAAGAGCTGGTCCCAGGGCTGGAGGATGAACAGCACCATCCAGAATCCCGTCATCCACATCGCGACCGACCGCGGCCACATCCCGGCGAGCAACCGCTCGCTTCCGATCCGACCGGTCGGGCGCAAAGGACCTGCATCCGAGAGGATAAGGTTCGGCAATCTCTCGACCATACGCTCCTCGTTACCCGCCGAACACCAGCTTCTCGTAGAATTCCTCGTGCCGGCGGACCATCGCGACCAGGCCGAAGCGTTCAACCACTCGGGCCCGCGCCGCCGATCCCAGGCTCGCGGCCAGCTCCGGGTCGACCAGCAGCCGGTGGATCGCGGCGGCCAGGCTCTTCGCGTCGCCCGGCGGGACCAGCAGGCCGTGGACGCCGTGCTCGATAAGCTCGACGTTGCCCCCCACGGCCGTGGCCACGACGGGGCGCCCGGCCGCCATGTACTCCAGCAGCGCGTTGGGCAACCCCTCGGAATACGATGCGAGCACGGCCACGTCCAGCTCGGCAAGGAACGCGCCGATGTCCTCCACCCACCCCCGCAGTACCACGCGATCGCCAACGCCGTGCCGCCGGATCAGACCCCAAGCGTACTCGGCGTCGCCCGACCCGGCGATCATGAAGCGGGCTTGCGGGTGCCGCGGCACCAGTGCGGCCGCTGCTCGCACGAACACGTCCGTCCCCTTGATCGGCCGAAGATTGGCCACGGTGCCGATCGTCGGAGGACGGCCGTTACGCGCGGCGCCGACCGGGGCGATGCAGCCAAACCGATTCAAGTCGATACCGTTCTCTATCACGGTCACGGAGTCTGCGGGCGCCGCTTCCTGAGCGATCACGGCTCGGCGGCAGGCTTGCGAATTGGCCAGTATCGCGTCGACCCACCGGCTGCACAGCCGGCCCAGCCGGCGTTCCCGGCGGGTGAGGGAATGGCCCAAGCAGCGACGGGTTGGCACCACCCGGGGGACACCCGCCAACTTCGACACCGCCACGCCGAAGTGGGTGCTGTCGGGAAAATGCGTCTGCAACACGTCGATATTCTCGCGGCGCAGCAGCCGGCCAAGTCGCCACGCAGCCCGGACTACGCCGGGCCGCCAAAGCGACCGGACCCCTAGTCGCAAGACCGGGCAACCGTCCGGCTCCACCGAACGCGACGCCTCGTTCTCGCCGTCCAACAGACACAAGTACGGAGAAACCTTGCGGCGGTCCAGTTGCTCGATCAGCGTGAGCAACTGCAGCTCGCTGCCCCCCAGCACGACCCGGCTCGTGTTGCCGCTGAGATTGTCGATCATGAAACAGACTCGCACCGGCCGGCTCCGGTGGCGTGGAGACGCCGGGGACGCGGCCGCGGCTCTCCAGGGTTGGCGCATGGGACGCGATCGGGCAGATCGAGACGCCGACACTCCCAGACCGGCAAACAGCCGCACGTACGACTCTGCCTGCCGGGCAAACGAGAAACACTTCTCGACACGCTGCCGCCCCCGCGAGCCGAATTTGCGGAGCAAACCCTCGCCGGAAAGCGCGTCCGCGATTCGCTTGGCCAGTGCGGCCGAGTTGCCGGGCGGAACCAGGTACCCGTTCTCCCCGTCCCGTACCACTTCCGGCGTGCCGCCCGCCGCCGTGGCCACCACGGGCACGCCCGCCGCAAGCGCCTCGAGCGCCACGTTGGGAAGCCCTTCGGTAAACGACGGGAGCGCGAAGAGATCGAAGCAGGGCATGAGCCGATCCAGCTCGGGACATGACCCGGCCAGCACAAAGCGGCCCTTCAGCCCCAGTTCCCGGATCTTCTCGGCCAGCGCGTCGCGCAACGGGCCCTCGCCGAACAGAACAAACCCGACCGACGGGTCGTCGCGGACCGCCTCCGCAGCCGCGTCGAGGAGCACCTCGAAGCCCTTCTCCGGGCTCAGCCGGCCGGCCGCGCCCACGATCCGCTCCGGCGCCTCGGCGAAAAGCTGCTCCAAGCGCGCGCGGTTCCCGTCCCGCGGGCCGGAGAAGCGGTCGGCACGGACCGCGTTGTGGATCACCATGGTCTTTTGCGGAGCCACTCGGGCCCGGCGGACTCTTTCCGCCTGGGCGTGGGAAACGCAGACCACCCGGTCCATCCGGCCGAGCACACGGCGGTCGAGGACCTCGTAGAGCCGTACTCGCCACGTTTCGGCGGTCCAGCCCCGCGAGACCGCGATCACCGGGATCCGCAGCCATCGGGCGGCGAGCAGCCCCAACAGGTTTGCCTTGTAGCCGTGGCAGCAGAGCGCGTCGGCACTCACTCGACAAAGCAGCCGACTCAGGTCGCAGAGCGCGGCCAACAGCCGAGGGGTGTCGTGCTCGAGGCAGGCGGCGTGAAAGCCCTCGCTCTCGGCCCTGGCGAGGAACTCCCGACAGAGCCCCCGCTCGGCGAAAGACACGAAGATCGTGCCGCAGGTTGGGCGAAGGGACCGTCCCAGCTCGAGCATCTGGCGTTCGGGACCGCCGAAGCACGTCGACGCCGTCAAATGCACGATCGTCATTGGCGGTTCAACATGTTCTGCGACCGCGGCGTACGGACCCGTGTCACGGACTCGGACAAGCGATTCCTTATTGAGAGGAGGCTCGCTCATGGCCGGCGTCCCCGACCCGACTTACACAGCAGTTGGATGCCAACTCCTTGTGTGTGCCTCCGGACTGAGGGGGCACGTTTTCTTCCGGGTACCGTCGTTCCAGAAGGCTTCGGGGCAAGAAGACTGTCTTAAGGAATCCCCAGCCGAGACCCATGTGACTGACGAAGATGGCCAGAGCGATCATTGGTCCGCCCAACCACCGTCTTCTCTTTGGCGCGGAGGAGAATCCCGTGCTGAGAGCCGCCATCAGGTACGCCACGAAGGCCAAAGCGCAGGCAACCCCTACCGCCGGGACCTTTCGGAACAACAATGCCGTCAGCGGCAGCGTGGCAAAGAACGCGAACACAGCAGGGGGGACGAGCGTTTCCTTCGTGAATGCCCTCACGTGTTTTCGCAGAAAGCGGGCGCGCCCGGCCGCGTAGCGCACGATGTGGTCGAGCAAACCGCGCAGACTACCACGGGGGTAGGAGTAGATCGTCAGTTCGGGCGCGGTGTAGGCCCGGACTCCCATTTGGCTCAGACGGTAGTTGAACTCGACGTCTTCTGCGGCGTCGAAGGTTTCATCGAAATGGCCGACAAGCTCGAACACCTGCCGATCGTAGGCGAAGCCGCTGCTGATCGGATCGACGAACCCTTGCCGGGTGCTGTAGATGTGGGAATTCACGCTGTGTCCCATCCACGACTTCCGCGCCAGCGCGATCCACACGGCCAGGTCTTTACCGAGGCCCGGCACCAGCATCGGGGCGGGTCGTGCCAGACACAGCGCTTGGAACCTCTCCTTGAGCTGCTCCATCTTCGCAAACAGATGCCTGTTGGGAACGTACACGTGCCCGTCGATTACGGCGACCAGTCTCCCGCTGGCGGCGCGGACGCCGACGTTGCGGGCTCCGGAGGACAACCGCCGCGGATTGTCCAGCAGCCGAACGTTGACTTCGGGATGTTCGCTGATGAACCTCTCCACAGTGTCCGACGTGTCATCGGTCGATCGACCATCGACAACCAGAAGCTCATACCGGTCTTTCGGATAATCTTGGCTTGCCAGAGTCTCCAGCGTGTCGTAGAGATACTTTCTCTCGTTGTAAGTGGGTATCACCACCGTCAGGTAGATTGATTCTGACATGACTGCCTATCTGGAGTTCCGTGGGACTGTTGGTGTTCATGCGCGCTGCTACTCTTCTCACACGCCGCGTGGCCCCGAAATCTGCCAAGAGCACCCCCCAATATGCAACCTCTCAAGCGGTCGTAGTTCCGCATCCCGAGCATGATCTTGGGTAGTTGGAGCACGCAATATCGCAATCGGTTGGCGAGCTCCACCCGAGGACGGCCGCGGAGCAGGTTCGATACGTATGCGGCGTCGTGATGCGCCTGGACGTGGTTGCGGCGCAGTAGAAGGACGCCTTCTCCGCCTCTCGTGCGGCCGGGGATCATCGTGGCGAATACCCGATAGCCTGCGCCGGCGGCGGCATGGAACGTCCATTTCCGAAAGTGACCGCCGACCGGGGCAAAGGAAGTCACCTCAACCCCAATCTGCTCCTGAAGGTTCGCTTTCGATTCACGGATTTCCCGGATTGCCTCATGCCACGGCATGGTGAGCAGGTACCTGTGGCTGAGTCCGTGACTGCCGACCTCCATCCCCGCCGCGGCCATCTCTCTTAGCTGGGCGACACTCACGTAGCCGCGTTTGCCCACGTTGCCCGCCGTGACGAAGAAAGTCCCTCGCAGACCGCGCCGGACGAGTGCCGGGAACACAATCTCGAAGTCGGTGGCAAGCCCATCATCACAAGTAAAGACCAACCAATTGCCCTCCGACTCCGCAGCAAGTTCCGAAGCAGTGCAGCACGGCCGCAGCTTCATCTCATCCAATGCCTGATCGAGCCGCTCCACGGAAACGGCGTAACGCGCCGCGGCGGGCTCGACGACCGGATCAGAAGCATCCTCACCGCGCCTAATCCCGTGGAAGGTGACTGCAAGAGAAGTTACTGTCCTGTTGCGAGAAGACTTCACGGTAACAAGTTAGCCCCGGCAGGAAGCCGATGCAGTAGCCGGGTCCTCCGGAACGGCGGCCACGGGTCGGAAACCCGATGCTATGCGATCTACTTCATCCGGCAGCTTCCCGAGTGGAAGCGTACTCTTCCCCTTGTCCGGTGTCATGCCGCCGTGGTGTGCGGCGCCAAACGACGGGACCGCGCTGCACGCAGACCCCCAGCGCCATCCACAGATACCCGAGCACTGCGGCAGGAGCCTGGAACAGCAACCCAACCCGTCGGGGCGTCCCGCCCAGGCAAGCCGCCCCGGCCCCAACGTACACTGCATATCCGGCCCCGACCGCCAACGAGCACCCGAGGAGTGTGCTCGACCACAGGTCGGGCGAATAGTAATAACACACAACCGCCAGCGCCAACGTCGTCAACCACTGCGCGATGATCAGCGGACGGCTGACGATCCAGGTGGTCAGCCCGGCATCGATCAGCAGCGGCCGCCGCTGCACAAGCCCCTGCCAAAACAAGCGCCAACCGTGCCTCCTCGCAGACTGCGTACCGCCGACGATCCAGCGCGACCGCTGGACCCTCAGTTGGGCGCGGCTGGGCGGAGAATCGGAATAGACGCGGACGTTCCGTGCGAACTCGATCCGCTCCTCGCCGGACAGCAATTGACAGGAGTAGTCTGCGTCCTCGGTAATGGTGTGTACCTTCCAAGGGTAACGCAGCAACGTCTCGCGCGAAAGAACCATGCCGGTACCTTGCAGGTAGACGGCCATTCCCAGCGCGCTCTTGGGGGCATAGAAGAAGTCGTTTTCCAGCAGGTTGGCCAGCGCCAGCACGTAGCTGAGCGCGTTGTGCTCCGGGTTGGCGATCACCACGCTGGCCTGAAGAGCCCGGCTGCCCGCCGCCAAACGTCGGTCGAACTTCCACAAAGCATCGGAGTCCAAGCGGCAATCCGCGTCCAAGATCACCACGGCGTCGTGGCTCTCTCGCATCACCTGAGGCAGTGCCCATTCCAGCGCATACCCTTTCCCCCGACGCTGCTCGTCCGCACGCACCAGACAGGCCGCTCCCTCGCTGGCAGCGATCTCCGCCGTGCGGTCGCTGCAGTTGTCGGCAATCACGTAAACGCGATACTTCTCGGTGGGGTAGTCCAGCTCCGCGCAGCAGCGAAGCGTATCGCGGATCGTGGTTTCCTCGTTGTGAGCGGGTATTACGATGGCGAGGCGGCTCGAGGGCGAGGCATTCTTCACGGCTCCGCTTCGGTACGTCAGCAGGGCAACCGCCGCCAAGACGAGGTGGTACGCGCAGATCGAAGCTGCCAAGACGAGCGACGTGCTCGCTGCGACTTGAAGCGCTAGTATTATGAGGGGAACCACCGTCAAGGGGAGAAGTCGGCCTTGCCCATCTCCGGGGAATCCTCGATCTCCGGCCGGACCGCGTCCACCACGGCCGCGCTCCCTCCGTTCTCCGGTCGATGCGCGCGAAGTACCTCCTTGCTGCCGGTATCAGGGTAAATCGACTACAGACGGCACGAACTCGTGCAAAGAAACCATCCCACTCACCGCGCCCGGGCAGTCCGACGCGCGTAACGATAGCTCCCGTAACGACTCCCGTATTTCTTTGGCGAAACCCCGTTGAACACCAGCCCGGCCAGCGTCACCCCCGCGGCCAACAAACGCTTGCAAGTCAACGCGACCTGGCGATGCGAGCTTACGTCCCGCATCACACACAGCAGGCACCCGTCGACCGTCTTGGCCAGCGTCATCGCTTCGCTGGCGGCCAACAGCGGCGGGCCGTCAATCACGATGTGCCGGAATCGGGCCCGCAGGCAGTCCAGCAGCGATCTGAGCTTATCTTCCCGCAGCAGGCGCCGCGGACTGGCGCTGAGCCTGCCGGCGGGGAGTATGCTCAGGCAGCTCTTCCACGGAACGACGGCTTCCTCGGCGGTGCAGTCGCCCGCGAGGACTTCGGCCAGCCCCGGCGCCGCAGCGACCCCCAGAATCGTGTGGACGTCGGGCGAGCGGAGATCCCCGTCGACCAGCAGCGTCTCCTTCCCCGTGGCCCGCGCGATGCTGGCGGCAAGCTGGACGGCGATGCTCGTCTTGCCCTCGTGGAGCGTTGCGCTGCTGATGGCCAACACCCGCATGTCTCGAAACATGTCGGCGGCGAGGATCAGGGCGCTGACGCCGTCGACCGCTTCCTCGAAGGCTTCCAGATCCCGGCGGAAACGCCGTTCCACGATCGACGGCAGCAGACGGCGGGCAACCGGCAAACGCGGCGTCTCAGCCAGGATCGGGACCGTCGCCCGCCGTGCCAACTGCTCGGCGGTGTTCACCCGCGCCGCCAGAAGCTCTCCCACGAAGACGAGACCCAAGGGAAGGAAGAAAGCCGCCAGCGAGGCCAGAGCGACCCTCTTCAGTGGAAAGCTCACGAGCGGCTCGCTCGGAACAGCCGCGGCCTTCAGCAGCATCACCTTCCCCGGCGCCCGCTGCTCCGTTCGCAGTCTCGTCAGCCGCGTGGTGATCGTGTTGAGGACCTCTTCGGCGCGGGACAGCTCGCTCCGCTTGGCGTGCAGCTCCATGGCCCCGCTACCGGCTTCGGTCATGCTGCCGACTTCGTCCTCGTAGCGCTGGCGGAGCGCCTTTTCCAACGCGCGGTTTCTCTCGAACCGGAGTTGCAGGTCGTCCAACTCCGCCTTCTGTTCGGCCATGACGGTCAACTTCAAGTCTTCGGCCACCTGTTCGCGCAACTTGTCGCGCACCCGATCGAGCATGTCCTGGTCGTTTTCGACTTGGCGGAGCAGATGGCGGTAGAAGGGGTCGTCGGAGCCCCGCGCCGAGGCGGTCTCGATCTCCACTAGCTTGGTCTGCTTCTCCGCCAGGGCCGCTTTGAGCCGCTGGATTTCGGGCTGCTCTTCCACGGCCCGGGCAAGTCGCCCCTCCGGCACCGGGAACGACGCACTGTCGAGCGTCTCCTGGAGTGCACGGATCCGTGCCCGGAGCACCTCCTGCTCGCCTTCGAGGGTCGCCAGTTGCGTCTGCAATTCGCCCAGCGAGTTTTGCCCCTGAGGCTCCATGAGCGGGTTCCCGGTCAAGAGATCCAGTCCCGGCGACTGTTTCATTAGCTCGCCGATCTCTTTCCTGAGTTGGGCGATCCCCTCCTCGCGGCTCGATCGTTCCTCCTCGAGCAGTTCGATCACCCGTTGAGTCCGCCCGCTGTCGGCCACGCCCAGGAAGCCGAAGTAGGATTCGATCACCGAATTGACCACCTCGGCCGCTGCCGCCGCGTCACGGCTTTCAAAGGAAATCCTCAGCAATTCGGACCTGCCCAAACGCGACACGTCGAGGTTCCCGGCGAGGCTGCGGAGAACCTGGTCTTCCGAGGTCGACGCGGGAAACACCTCGGGACGCAGCCGGTTCGCTGCCGCGCCCAACACCACGGGGCTGTTGATCAGCTCGATGTGGGTCTGGACCACGTCGAACTCCCGCGAGACCTCGCCCGACGAAGAATACGCCAGGTACGACGTCGCCTCGCTAAAGCGAAGCCAGGCGGTCGCCTCATAGGTCGGCTCGAACGTCGCGTAGACGCCGACGCCGGTCCCCACGGCCAGCACCAACGCCAAAGGAATGACCAGCTTCCCCCAGCGCCGAAGCGCGTGAAGCAGCAGCGACGGCGAGAAGTCACCCGACCCCGACTCCCCCCCCGACTCATACCCCCGGGACACCGGCAGGGCCGAATCGAACGGAACCGCGGGCAAGGACGGCTTCTCTTCCCCCGATGCGTCGGACTTGGTAGCTATCTCGGTCATAGCTCAGTCTTTTCCGTGTTCGTGATGCTCAATCGGACGGCGACCCGGCACAGAAGCCAGACCGTGTTGGTCCGCAGCGCAACCAAGTGCCGAGCGCAGGATCGATCGAAAACGCTTAAACCCGTCCGGGAAACAGGGGAACGGGGGCCGATTTGCCGGAACGGCCCGAAGAGCGCCCCGCACAAATCAGCCCCCTCCCCTTTTTTCCTCCCGCGAGACGCTCGGGTCGGCCGGTTACACGGGGCCTCGGCCCCGAGTCAAACGCGATCGCCCGCCGCCGCGGCGGACCGGCCGAACGTGGTTGGCGCGGACTCCGTCCCCGTGGGTTGGCGCGTCGTCGCGCACGCCACCCTCGACCCCCCATCCGTGCTCAACACAACGTCCATCGTTCGACTGTCCCGGAGCATCCTTTGGGAACGTCCTTGCCTCGCAAGGCCGTGGAATCGTCGGCGCGCACACGCCGACCGAAAGAAGTATCCTCGCGAGTCGTTGCTCCTGGTTGCTGAAACTCGATGCCAAGTGACCGCTCAGAAACGACGCTTGCCCACGAATCTCCGCGCTGGGCGAGTTGATATTCGCCTTGTGCCGCTCCGCCCCGGCATGGCGCCGGCGGCTCAGCCGTTTATCCTGCTGCGGCACGCGCCCGGATCCCGGAGAAGTCCACGCTGCGCAGACCCTCGGTCCTGCAAGTCACGGCGTGACCCCAAGCCGGGCTGGCTCCTTCGCCCAAAGAAGATTCCCGTGATGCGTAGCTCGGTTCGTCATCCTACCGATTCCGGCTGGCTTGTCAACCGTTGCCCGCCCCAAAAAATACAGCCCCCGGCCAGGGGGGGAAGAAAATAATCGCGGAAAGGACGCCGCGCAACGAAACCCATCCGCGAACGGTCTGCGGACACCCCCATGGAGACGTGCCTGCCGTCGCTTCCGTCGCCGCGCTCTCGGGGCGATAATCAAGCCAGGCATCTCGCGGCGGGTTTCGTGATCCGCGTGGGGCGCCGGACGAAACGGAGTATTCCCATCGCGGAGAACTTTTGGACGCGACCTACCCCTCCTACCTGAAACTGCACCAAAGCGGCGAGCTAGCGCGCCGGGCCGAGGGGGCCGTGGCCGTGCTGGCCGAGTGTACGCTCTGCGCCCGCAAATGCCGCGTGGACCGGCTCCACGACCCCAAGCCGCACGCCTACTGCCAGACCGGGCGCCGGGCCATCCTCTCCAGCGCCTTCCCGCACCACGGCGAGGAGGACTGTCTGCGGGGCACACGGGGCTCGGGCACCATCTTCTTCTGCCAGTGCAACCTGCGCTGCGAGTTCTGCCAGAACTGCGACATCAGCTACACCGACAGCGGCCGGAAGGTCGCGCCCCACGAGTTGGCCGATGTGATGCTCCGGCTCCAGGATCTCGGCTGCCACAACGTCAACTTCGTCACCCCCTCGCATGTCGTGGCGCAGATCCTCGAGGCCTTAGTCCCCGCGGTCGAGGGGGGGCTGAACCTTCCGCTGGTCTACAACACGGGCGGCTACGACCGCGTGGAGACGCTCAAGCTGTTGGACGGCGTGTTCGACGTCTACATGCCGGACATCAAGTTCGCCGACCCGGTGACCGCCAAGGAGTTGGCCCGGGCCAGCGATTACTTCGACGTGGCCAAGGCCGCCGTGCGAGAAATGCACCGCCAGGTCGGGGACTTGGAGTTGGACGAGCGGGGGATCGCGCGGCGAGGGCTCTTGGTCCGCCACCTGGTGATGCCCGAGGGTCTGGACGAGACGCGCGAGATCATGCGCTTCCTCGACCGGGAGGTCTCTTGCGACACGTTCGTGAACGTCATGCCGCAGTACCGTCCCAGCGCCCACGCCGCCGCGCACCCCAAGATCAATCGCCCGATCACGCTCGACGAGTACCACCGGGCCCTCAGCATCGCCGAGGAGGAGGGCCTCTGGCGGTTCGACCGGCGACGCTGACTACCGCGGCGAGAACTTCTGTGCCCGCTTGCCCTGGATGTCGCCCAGGTAGAGATTGCCCTTGGAATCGATCGCGATGCCGTGGACCCAGTTCAGCTCGCCGGGCTTTCCCGGAGGGGTCGCGGTCATCACCAGCGGCACGCGCAGCAGCACTTCCCCCTTGGTGTTGAGCTTCATCAAGAGCTGGTCGGGCGGGGGAACCACGGCCCACCGATCCTCGACCTTGCGCCGCTCGGGCGACGCCCCGCACACCCAAAGCTCGTCCTGCTTCGTAATATAAAAACCCCAAGGCGTGATCAGCTTCTCCCAGACCGCAAGCAGCTTGCCCTCGGTATCGAAGACCTGGATGCGGGCGTTTTCCCGGTCGGCCACGTAGAGCCGGCCCTTCGAGTCGGCCGCGATAGCGTGCGGCAGCGCGAACTGGCCCGGCCCTTCGCCCTCTGTGCCCCACTGCTTGACGAACTTGCCCGAGGCGTCGAGGTGGACCACCCGGCGGTTCCCGTAGCCGTCGGAAACGAACAACTGGCCGTCGGGGAGCACGGCCACGTCGGTCGGGCGGTCGAAGTGCCGCTCGTCGTCGGCCGCGACGCCCGGCTCGCCCAGCGTCAAGAGCAGCTTCCCCTCCAGCGTGTACTTCTGCACCACGTGGTTCTTCATGTCTGCCGTCCAGACGTTGCCGTCCGGGCCGATCTCGATGTGATGGGCGCCCGGCGGATTCTCGGTGTTCCACGCCCGCACCAATGTTCCGTCGGGACGGTAGATCTGCACCGAGGGCCGGCTGCGCGTGAAGAGGTACACGTTGTCCTCACGGTCCACCGCAACGCCCGGCATGGCCGCCCAGGTGAACTCGGCCGGCTTCTGCGGCCAGTTCGGATCGACCGCGTATCGCGGCGCCGCATCTCCGGAACGCTCCCCGGCCGGCTCCGCCCGGCAAGGGCTCCAAGAGAGCATCGCCAACGTCCCCGCGAGAAGCACAACCACACCGCAACGCCGCTTGGTCATGATGCGTCCTCCTCTTTTCGTGTCGGAAGCCTCGACACCATCATGCCTCGCGCGGGCCGGGGACGCAATGCGCCGGGAGTGAAACGGCGCAACACGTTGATACCACAGAGGTTGCGATGACTGCCTCTCGCCGCTCGTCTCTCGGACCGGCGGAGACTACGCTTCGCACGGTAGGCCCCGGCCCATGTCCGTTTGAGCGCAAGCGCCTGCTCCACGTCAGCGCCCCGAACGGCGGCCACAAGCTGCTCCGCCGCGGAGCGTCGGAGCTACAGGTCGCCCAAACCGGCCCCCAGCGGATCGTAGCCCTCGATCTGAAACGGCGACATGCGCCAGCGGTCGGCCAGCACGTCGTAGTAGGGCTCGGTCACGGCCGGCGCGATCGCCGCCTCGTCGGTTTGCGAAGGATCGTAGGTCACGTGGACATCGGCCAAACCGGGGCCCGGCCATGCCTTGACCTCGAAGTAGCCGGGCACCTCGAACATGTCATCCCGCTCCAGGAAGTAGAAGAGCAGGTTGGCCCGGCCGCGGCAGGTTACGTCGCTGATCCTGAGCTTCACCCGGGCCACTTGCTCGGGGCGCGTGCCGTGGGTCTTGACGAACGACGGCATGGGAAAGACGTACGAGGCGGCCACGGCCCCGGTCGTACACCCCAGCAGAATCGCCACCAGCGCCGCCTGCGACCACCGCCCGCCCAGCACGCGCGGAGGGCCCCAGGCGATCGGCTTCGACTCCTTCTGCGGGCAGGCGTCGACGCAGCTTAGGCACGACGTGCACCGGGCGGCGGTCACCTGCTCGAGCCGGTCGACCGGGATCATCGCCGGGCAGCTCTTCGCGCAAAGCCCGCAGTCGCGGCAGGCGTCCCCCTCGCGCTTCACCCGCACCAGCCCGAACCGCGAGAACGGATTGAGCACGGCCGCCAGCGGGCAGAGCCAGCGGCAGAACGGGAGCATCACGAACAGCGACGCCAGGGCGATCGCCCCCGCGACGACGTAGGCCCAGTATTTGATGTCGGTGCCGTGGCGGCTGATCAAAGCGTAGCAGGGGTCGAAGCCGCGAAAGATCAGCTCGCCGGCCTGCCAGGTCAGCCAGAGGATCACGGCGAGCACCACGTACTTCAGCAGCGCCAACACGCGGTCCAGCTTCGGCGGCACGGACACCCGGGGGATTCGCAGGCGCCGCCCGGCGGCCCCGAGCCACTCGGAGATCGTGCCGATCGGGCAGGCGTAGGCGCAGAACGCCCGGCGCACCAGCAGCGTCATGGCCAGCACGCCGCCGAGGATGAAGAAGTTCGACGTGCCCAACGAGCAAAGCATGTTGCCTTCGTCGGCGTAGGTGTAGAGCGCCTCGACGCCGCCGAACGGGCACCACCGCTCGCAGTTCGCCCCCAGCGCGAACACACCCACGAGCACCAGCGCCAGGAAGCCGAGCTGAACTACGCGCCTGATCGTTTTCATGCGCAACGTCACTGCCCCTCGCCGTGGCTGCACTTGCCGCGCATCGGGCAGCCCGCGCACCGGCTGCCGCCGCTGCACTTCGATTCGGCCACCTTCGACTCCGTTTTCATCACCGCGGCGAACGCCGGCGTGGAGGCCAGGCTGCCGAACTCCGGGCTTAGCCGGGCGTGCTCCTTGAAATCTTCCAGGCGGCTGGGGGCCACCGCCTCGAAGCAGCGGGTCAAGAGGCCCAGGGCCTGCTCGTCGCTCCCCACGGCCGCGTGGAGCCGGGCCGCCCGGTAGATCATGCCCGGGCCCGCGTCACTTGGCGCCTGCACGCCCGCGGCGATCTGCCGGGCCTCGTCGAGCTTGCCCTGGCGGGCCAGGGCCAGCCCGTGCAGCGACCGCGTGCTGGGGGTCTGCTCGGCCTGTGGCAGCGACGCGAGCGTCTCGGCCGCTTCGGCGTTCTGGTCCATGGCGAGCTGGGTCTCGGCGAGCAACACCGCCGACGAAGCGTTGTTCAGCCTGGCGTGGATCTTCCGGTCCAGGGCGAGGGCCTCGCCGTAGAGGCGCTGGCCCACGTAGAAGGCGTGCAGCCCCCGAGCGACGTACTCCCAGCGGGCGTCGTCCCTCTCCACGTCGAGCTGCCCGCGGAGCAGGATTACCCGGCGGATCATGGCGTAGTGCTGCAGATACTCCTGGTTGTCGCGATCGGCCCGGGCCGCCCGGGCGAAGGCGTTGAGCGCCCCCTTGAAGTCGGCCTTGGCCAGCAGGGTCTCGCCGCTGGAGAACGCCTGCTGGGGCGTTTCGCCGCGAACCACTAAGGGATAAACGCACAGGGACACCAGGATGACGGCCGCTGCAAGACGTGCTCGCTTCATGACGGGCTCCTCTACGGGTAGGGCCTGGGGGTCGCTGCCGAGTGTATCGCCCGGGTTTGTGCGGGCACTTCAAGGTTTTCCAGGTTCATGCGATTGAGGGCGGGTAAAGCGCGCAACTTATTCACGCCCCCGATGGGTGGTTTGTCTTGGAGTGCGGTGACTTGTCACCGCTTTCGGGCGTCGAAGCGAGACGCCGCAGGTCGGCTCTGAAGGCGTGCAACTCCGATGCCAACCCGCTCACGGGCCCGCGGCTACTGCGATTCCGCCTCGATCGCCCGCAGCTTGTAAATCAAGGCCCGGCGGCTAATGCCGAGCTTTTTTGCGGCGCGGGTGCGGTTGCCGTCGCACTCATCGAGGGTGGCCAGGATCGTGGCCCGCTCGACCTGCGAGAGCCGGTCCCGGTCGTTGTCCGGCCCGGGCGCCGCGGCCCCCAGCGCGGCCACCTTGGGGGGTAGATGCTCGGGCAGGATCACGTCGCCCCGGCACAGGAGGCACGCCCGCTGGACGGCGTTGCGCAGCTCGCGCACGTTGCCCGAGAAGGTGTGGGCCAGCAGACACTGCACTGCTTGGGGTGAAAGCCGCACCGGCCCGCCGGCAAACTCGGCCGCGAAGCGCCGGGCCAGCGGCAGCACGTCCTCGCGTCGCTCGCTAAGCGGCGGCACCGCCAGCTCCACCACGTTGATCCGGTAGTACAAATCGTCGCGGAAGCTCCCCTCGGCCACGGCCTTCTCCAGGTCCCGGTTCGTGGCCGCCACCATGCGCGTGTCCACGTCCGCCGGCGTGTCGCTCCCCACCGGCGTGATCTTGCCCGACTCGAGCGCCCTGAGCAGCTTCGGCTGCAAGTGAAGCGGCAGCTCGCCGATCTCGTCCAGGAAGAGCGTGCCGCCGTGGGCGGCGCGGAAGAACCCCTGGCGCGATTGCACGGCCCCGGTGAACGCCCCCTTGGTGTGGCCGAACAGCTCGCTCTCGATCAGCGACTCGGGCAGGCCCGCACAATTGGCCGCCACCAGCGGCCCCTCGCGCCGAGGGCTCCAGTGGTGGATCAACTGGGCGACCACCTCCTTGCCCACGCCGCTGGGGCCGCTAATAAGCACGGGTGCGTCGGAGGGGGCCACCACGGCCGCCGTCTCGACCACGTGGCGCAAGGCCGGGCTCTCGACGACGAACCAGTCGGGCAGCTCGGGATGGGGTTTCCGGGCCTCGGCCCGCTCCCCCTCGGCCGGCCCCACGGCGTCGGAAATCGCCGCCCTCAGCTCGTCCAGATCGACCGGCTTGGCCAGGTAGTCGTCGGCCCCGCCCTTCATGGCGGCCACGGCCTGACGCAGGTCGGCGTAGGCCGTGATCAGCAGCACGGGCAACTCCTCGGCGAACTTGCGGATCTCGGCCAGGGCCTCGATCCCGCTCATGCCCGGCAGGCGAACGTCCAGGAGCACCATCGCGGGCGTCTCGCGGCGGATCGCATCGAGCGCCTCTTCGGCCGACGCGGCCTCCCGGGCACAAAACCCCAGCGACTCGACGAACCCGCCCAACAGCTCGCGCTGCGACGCCTCGTCGTCGACCACCAGGATGGTCCGCTTCCGCTCAGGCATGAACCCCATCCAAAGAAAACACCGACCCGCCGCCGGGCCGCTCTCGGTAACCCGTCTGCCAGCCGTGCAGGGCGGCGATCCGCTTGACGATCGCCAAGCCCAGCCCGGTGCCGTCGGGGCGCGTGGTAAAGTAGGGGGTGAACAGCGACGCGACGCTCGGCCGGGCCACGCCGGGCCCGCGGTCGGCCACCTCGATCCGGCGTGCCCCGTCGTGGCCGGGCACCACCGCCACTTCGACCGTCTGCCCCTCGGGCGAGAACTGCACCGCGTTCTGCACCAGGTTGAACAGGGCCTGGCGCAGCAGCTCCCGGTCGGCGCGCACCGTGCTGGCCGACGCGGGCACCTCACGCTCTAGCGCCACGTTCTTCGTCTCCAAATCGGGCTGGAGGATCGTGGCCAACTCGTCGATCAGGCGGTCGAGGTCCACTGTCTCGGGCGCAGGCTCGTGGGGCCGGGCAAAGGCCAGGAACTGGTTGATCCGCGCGGTGACCCGGTCGCACTCCTCGATCACCGCCCGGGTGTGCTCGCGGCGCTCCGGCGCGTCGACGTCCGACTGGGCCAGTCGCTGCGTCCAGCCGCGGATCAGGCCCAGGGGGTTTCGCGTCTCGTGGGCCAGCCCGGCCGCGGCCTGGCTCAGCTCCCTGAGGTACCGGGCCTCGGTCTCCAGCACGCTGGCACGGCCGCGGGCGGTCACGGCCCGAACGCTCGCCCACCACGCCAAGGCCGCGCAAAGCAGCACGACGGCCCCGGCAGCGGCCACCAGGGCGTGGGACCGGGCGGCACCGTAGAGGAGGCGGTCGTATCGGGTTCGATCGAGCACCAGGATCGCGGCGAAGTTCCCTCCGGCGGCGAAGGGGCCTTCGCCGTGCCCGTCGTCGTGTCGCCAAGCGGGCCCGCGTCCCCAGCCCGGCCCGACGCCTCGTCCGCCCCCTTGTCCACTACCGGGTCCACCGCCGGGTCCACCACCGCCGGGTCCGCCCCATTCGGCCGGGGCGAGGTGAAACGGCTCGACCAGCCGGAAGCCGGCCGGGTCCCAGTGGTCGCCCGGTTCGATCGGGGACGAGGCGTGCAGCAGCTCGGCCTCGCCGGCCGAGAGGACCAGGCGCCCGTCGTCGGAGAGCACCGCCACGGCCAGCACGTCCTGCGACTTGGCCAGTTCCTCGATCATCCCTTGGAGCTGCACCTCGAAGAAACGCCCCAGGCGACGGTGGGAGCGGATCCCGCCGACCAGGGCGTTCATCACGGAATGGGACTGCTGATGGAGCGTCTCGTGGATCAGGTCCCGCTCGTGCAGATAGCCGCGGTACTGCCACCCGGCAAAGGCCCCCCAGGCCGCCAACAGTCCGGCACAAGCTGCAAGGGTTCGCCATCGCATGAGTGAGTAGCCGGCGCTGAACGGCTGCCGGGATTTCGGGTAAGCACCAAACTGGACTACTCGTTTATTGTCGCATCCCGGCCGCGGCGAACCAAGGTCGCCGGGCGCTCACCCAAATCCCGGCAGCCGTTCAGCGCCGGCTAAGCACCAAACTGCAAGAGTTACCATCCGGCTCCCCCGCCGAAGCCCGGGCCGCGCCCTTGGCCCCATCCCGGTCCTCGACCCGCACCGCGTCCGCGCCCGGCTCCTCGGCCGTAACCCGGGCCGGCGCCCCGCCCTGGCCCGCGTGCCGGGGTGCCCCAGCCGGGCCCACGCCCCTGCGGCGGGCCGCCCCACATCGGGCAGGTCCGGCCGCCGCGCCCGGCTCCCCGGCCTTGAGCGTATCCGTAGCCCGCCGCCTGCTGGGATGCCCCGCGCCCGCGTCCCGCGGCGCGCCCGCCGGCCCAGACGGGCTGCAAGACCGCGTTGCGCAGCACGATCGTCTCGTCGCCGAGCTTCAGGACCTGGGCCACGTAATGACCTTCCGACATCTTGTCGGTACGAAACGCCTCGACCGCGAGCGTCTCTCCGACCTTCAGTCGCCCGGCCACGTCGGCCAACTCCGCCTGCGGTCCGAGATGAACATTGAGCGACTTGCCCTCGTCGGTCTCGATCAGCACGTGCGTGCCGACGCCGGCCCGGCCGGTGGTCAGTTTGCACGGGCCGGATTCCACTTCGGTGATCTTGCCCGAAAGCGACACGACCTCGGGCTTGACGGCCTGCCGGGCTACGCCGGTGGCATCGCCCATGCCTCGCTGCGCCAGCGTCTCCGCGGCGCCCACACACCACAGGACACTGCCCGCGGCCAACAATCCAACGACTCTTGTTCCGATCATCTCCAACCCTCCTTTGTTCAGCTCGCCGGGCGTGCCGGGCAAAAGCGCCGCGGCACCGGGGGACCCGGCCAGTAGCTGGTCGACGATTCAAAGGCCCTTCTTCGTCCGGACAACACAGGCTGCAACTTCAGTGCCAACGCAGAAAACAAAGATGTGGCCGAACATCTGTGTTCAGTCGAATGAGGAGGGGCTGCGTACGACGGCCTTCCGAGGCCGTCGAGGGACTCGGTGTGACGCAGACGGTCTTGGAAGGCCGTCGTACTTCCTATGGCTGACACGAAGTACCCGGTCCCCTTTTCGTCCGGACACCCCCCGGCGTGCCGAGAAAAGGATGCACGGCTGCCGGTGGCTCCGGTCCGGCGGCGCGGACGGTCCGGGGAATTGCCGCAGTTTCTCAAACCCGGGCCTGCGTCAGTCCGGGGTATCTGGGTAATCTACACAAAAAACCGACGCGGTCGATCACGTGCTTGGCGACCCCCGAAACCGCGAAACCACCGAAATGCCACCTTCGGCATCGGGTTTGCATCTTGCGGGGACGGCCGGTCGAGCTTCGGCCGTGACAAGGGGACGGAGCACACATCGCGTTTCTTTTCACCACCCGTTCCCTATCTGTTTGAGGAGGCCCTGTCATGAGGAAACTTGGAATTCTGGCCGGTGCCTGGGCGGTAGCGGCCCTGATCGCCGGCAACGCCGTCGCCCTGGAGATCGACGTGGCGCCAAAGACGCTGGTGCTGAAGTCGAAGGGGGGACAGTTCACCGTCCATACGGATGTGCCGCTCCGCTTGGTGGACAGCGTTTCGCTGGCGGTAAACGGAACGGTATTCGAGGAAAACGCCCTCAGCATCTTTGCCGACGCGGTGGGCAATCTGGTGGCCCAGTGCCCGAAGGACGCGGTGAGGGAACTGGTCGGCGAGCCCGACGCGCAGGCCACGTTGACCGTCGAGTGGGACGACGATGAGGACCCCCTTACCGAACCCGTTACTGAGAGCGACACCGAGACCTTTGTCGTCAAGAACTAGCCCGTCGACACTGGGCTTTGGAGCACACACCGGGCCGGGCGGCCTGCCGGTATTTAGGGCGTCAAGGCAGGCCATGGCGGACGGACCTCCCCGAGGACCCCGCCGAGACTTCTTGTTCCCATGAGGAGGTAGCGATGAGTAGAGTGCTTGGTACGGTGATGTTGGCGGCGGGCCTGCTGGGCCTGTTCGCCGGTGACGCGCTGGCGGGCAGCCAGGGCGGCGATCAGCAGAGGACTCGTCTGCAGTCCCGAGATTGCCAGTGCGACCAGACCTGCCCGTGCGGTGAGGACTGCCCCTGCGACCCGATCCAGCAGCGGGATCGGGACTGCGCAGGGGACCAGCTCCAGCAGCGCGACCGGGACCGCGACTGCTGGGCCGACCCCGAACTGGAGTTCTGGCTCTGGCTGATGGGAGTCGAATAGCCCGGGTTGGGCTGAAACTCGAGCCGAGACCGGCTATCCTCGAAGGGCCGTCCCGCTGGGCGGCCCTCGTTGTTTTTGGAGCAGCGGCAATCCGGCGACGCCAAGTCCATGCTACGCCGCGGAGCGTCGGAGCTACACTTCACCGGCTTTCGCCTCGATCGGTGCTCCCGGATAGCTCTTTCAAGTGGGATGGTACCCCTCTCAATTTATGCGGGCCGCCCCGCCCGACGGGCGCCAGGCATGTAACCCTCCTCCGGCTCAGCGTGTATAACCTATTGTCAGGGGCATCCGATGTCGCGCCCCTGTGAGGAGGGGATCGCATGAAGACCTGGATCACTATCGGCGCGGCGGCGGTTCTGACGATGGCCGGCTCGCTGAGGGCGGCCCCGCTCGACGAGGCCCGGCTGGGGGCCGACGCCAAGTGGGTCGCCCACGTCGATTTCGACGCACTTCGGGCCTCGACCACGGTCCGGGCGATCACCGGGCCCTGGCTGGCCACCGACCGGGTCCGGCGGGAGCTGGCCAAGATCCGCGACACGGTGGGCCTGGACCCCACCGAGGACCTGCACGGCCTGACGTTCTACGGCCCCGAGCCGGTCGAGGGCCGCGGCGTGGCGCTGGTCACCGCGGAGGTCGATCGGGCCCGGCTCGAGACGTTCCTCGCCGAGCAGCCCGACTACGCCGCCGCCCCCTATGAAAAGCACGTGATTCACAGTTGGACGCACCACCGGCCGCGCCGGGCGGACGTGACCATCCACGGCTGTCTTCCCGACGTGGGGCTCGTGTTGTTCTCCCAGGACTTGGGCGATCTAAGGGCCGCCGTGGACGTGCTGGACGGCCGGCGGCCAAACCTCGCGGCGGGCGATTCGCCGCTGAAGGGCGCCGCCCGCCCGGGTACGATCCTGGACCTCCGCGCCGCCGGCCTGGCCGAGGCCAAGCTGCCGCTGAAGTCGCCGATCCTGCGCTTAAGCGAGCTGCTCACGGTCGCGCTGGGCGAGCAGCAAAGCACGGCCTTTGTCGAGGCCCGACTGGTGGCCCGATCGGAGCAGAACGCCTCGGACATGCGCGATGTGGTGGCCGGCGCGATTGCCTTCGCCCGGCTCTATTGCGACGGGAACGACGCCGCATTGGATATTCTGGACGCGATTCGGGTCGAGAGCGAGGCACGCACCGTCACGCTGACCTGGGAAGGGCAGGCCCGCCAAGTATTGAAGGTCGCCGGACAACAGTGGATGAGAACCCGCGGGGGAAATCGGTAAGCTGAACATGCCGTGCGGATCAGAACCCCCGGCCGCCAGCGACGAGGACCTCGCCCGAGAGGCACAACGGGGCCGCGTCGAGGCCTTCGAGGAGCTGGTGCGAAGATATCAGGTTCCGCTCGTGCGGTTCCTGCGCCGCTTGGGAAGCGCGCAGGACGCCGAGGACCTGACCCAGGATACGTTCGTGCGGGCATACCAGAACTTGCACCGCTACCGGGCGTCGCGGCGATTCAGCACTTGGCTGTTCACCATCGCCCGGCGCCTGTGCCTAAACCGCAAACGGCGGCGAAGACCCATGGCCGACACCGACGCAATGGAGTCCGTGCCCTCGACGGCGGCCTCGCCCTCCGAAGCCGTGGCCGACGCGGAGGACCGCTTTCGGCTCTGGGACCGGGCCGCCGTGGTGCTCACTACCCCGCAAATGACCGCATTGTGGCTCCACTACGTCGAGGAGATGCCCTTACGAGAGGTCGCCAGCGTGCTGGGCCGGACCCGCGTGGCCGTGAAAACCATGCTCTTCCGCGCGCGCAAGAGGCTCCTGCCGTTTTTGGGCGAGCCGGAGGGCCGGCCCGCCGGCGGCTCGCGGCCTTCCACGAAATCGAAATGTCCCTGCCCCCATGGCAGCGGAGGTTCCCCATGATTGACCCCGTTTCCCCTAGAGACGAACGGCGCCTGGCCGAGCGCCTGCGGCGCGAGGCCGAGCAGCAGCAGCCCGCGTTTTCCGAGGCGCTCCACCGGCGGATCGTCGAGGCCCTGCCCTCGCGAGAGACCATGCCGCGGCCGGGCGGAGCGCGGCGCCCGGCGCCGCGTCTCTGGCTGGCGGCGGCCCTGGTGGCGAGCATCGCCGTGGCGGCGGTGCTGGTGGTTTCGCGGGTCCTCGACCATCCGGCCCCCGGCCCGCCGACGCCGGACGAGACCGCGGCCGTGCCCAAACAGCACACTCCGCGCGAGAGGATGCCGCGCGAGAAGGCGCCGTCTCCCGAGCCGGACGCGGGAGAGCAGGGCGAGCTGGACCCGCTCGGCGCGGTGGCGGGCGGGACCCCGGCGAACGTCGACCGGCTGGTCGACGCCACGCTGGCCAGGTCGAAGTGGGCGTATCTCGACCACGACGCCCGGCTGGCCGCCAACCTGATGCTCGACCAGATACCGTTGGACCTCGGGCTGTGGGAAGAGGAGATCGAACAGTAGTCTTATTACCCCCATTGTCTCCGTTTTGGAAAGGAGCGTGCGTCGTGAGAAAGTTGCTCGTATCTGTGGTGATGGCGGCCCTGGTGCTGGCCGCCCTGGGTCCCCCGGCCGTTCAGGCCCAGGACCCTAAAGACGTGAAGATGGTGGCCGCCGTGTCGATCGGGGGCGTCGACCGGATCATGGCCGACGTGAAGTTCATGGGCGAGCTGGCCGGCCGCGAGGACGTCGGCAAGATGGCCGAGGGGATGCTCAAGCTCGTCACCCAGGGCAAAGGCCTCGAAGGGCTCGACCGGGGGCGGCCCTGGGGTATCCTCGTGGGAACCGACGGCCATGACTTCGGCGGCTGTCTCTTCGTGCCGGTCAGCGACCTGGCCAAGCTGATGGATACGGCCAAGAAGATGGCCAAGGACAAGATCGAGGGCCCCGACGACGGGGTCTACGAGGTCCATGGTCGCAAAACCGTCTACGTGCAGGAAACGCACAAGGGATGGGCCTTCGTGGTCGACGACCCGGCCATCTTCCAGTACGTGCCCAAGGATCCCGCCAAGGAGTTGGGCGGGATGAACAAGGAGTACGACCTGGCCCTGCGTCTGTTCCCGGCCAACGTGCCGGAGGAGCACCGCCAGAAGATCGCGGCCAAGATGCGCGAGTGCGCGAAGAAGATGGCCGCCCGCTGCAAGGACAAGGACGAGCACCGCGCGGCGATCCGCAAGATCATCGGCAAGAAGATGTTCCGCGATTGGATGCAGTTCGCCGGCGATCTGGAAGAGGTGACCATCGGCTGGAACCTCGACGAGAAGACCCCCCAGGGCGTCTTGGAGGTGAGCCTGGTGTGCCAAAAGGGGACGCCTTCGGCCAAGTTCCTGGCCGGGGCCGACAAGATCCGCACAGCGTTCGGCGGCGTCGAGCTGGACGACGCGCTGGTGACGGCCCGCGCCACCGGCAAACACCCCCCGCTCAAGCGCAAGGAGCTGGACGCCCTGCTCGAGGCCATGCAGGCCAGGGCCTACGCCAAGGTCGAGCGCAAGGCCAAGACCGACGAGGAGGAAAAGGTCGGTCGCGAGATCGTCGACGGTTTCCTCGACGTGGTCAAGAAGACCGCGGCCACGGGCAAGATCGACGCGGCCGGGTCGCTGCGCCTGCACACGGACTCGGTCACCTACGTGGGTGCCCGGCACGTGGCCGACGGGCCGCAGCTGGAGGCGACGATCAAGAAGTTCGTCGCCGCCGTGCGCGAGAAGCACGCCGAATGCGTAGACAAGGTGCTGAAGCTCGACGCGGCCAAGCACGGCGGGGTGAACATGCACGTGGTCTCGCTGCCCATCCCCGAGAAGTGCCCGCGCCACGACAAGATCGTGGCGGCGGTGGGCGAGAAGCTTGAGATCGTGCTGGGCATCGGCCCCGAAGCGGTCTACTTCGCGGCCGGGCGCGACGCGATGAAGTCGCTTACGGGGGCGATCGACGCCTCGAAGAAGGCTGCCAAGAAGGTCGTTCCGCCGATGGAGTTCACGCTCGACCTCGAGGAGCTCGCCGAGCTGGCCACGCACTGTCCCAAGGAGAAGGTGTCGAGCGGGGGCAAGAAGGCCCTGGAGGCATTCGAGGCGGCCGGCGATGGCGGGAAGGTCTGCGGCGCCCTGTTGCCGATCGACCGCGGCCTGAAGTTCCGTCTGGTGCTCGACGAGGGTGTGTTGCGCTTGATGGCGTCGGCGCACCGGCACCGGCACAAGTAACGCAGATAAGATCCCGGGGACTGTCCCTGTTTTCGCGCAGCGAAAATGGGACTGTCCCCCTCCAAAAAACTTGGGGACTGTCCCGAATCCCGCGCAGCGAAAGCGGGACTCTCCCCTTCGGCGAAATCGCGGAAGATGTGGTGAGTGTCCGCACTTAGGCTGTAGGGAGCGCCGTCGAGCGGCGTTCCCTACAGCCGGCGGACCGTCTGTCGTTTGCGCCCCACGCCGGGCGGCCGCCGAAGGCCGCGCGACCCATCGCCAATGAGCCACGGGACCAAACCGTGACGGCTCGCAAGACCCGGATTCGCGTGCTCGCGGTGCTGGCGGTCGTCACGGCGCTGGGTTTGGCGCTGAAGTTCTACGCGGGTCCGGGGCGGTGGTGGGTCAACAACTGGGGGCCCGCCAGCGTGGCCTACGAGCTGTTCTTCATGTTGCTCGTCTTCCTGTTCGTCCCGCGGCGCTCGGCCATCGCGCCCATCGCCGTGGTCGTGTGCGTTACGACGTGTGCGCTCGAGCTGCTCCAGACCTGGAAGCCGCCGTGGCTCGAGGCCGTCCGGGCGATGTTTCTCGGCCGGACGCTGCTGGGCACCTCCTTTTCCTGGTGGGACATGCCCGCCTACGTCGTCGGCTGCCTGCTCGGCTGGTGGCTGCTGCACCGGCTGGCCGGCGGCAGCGATAGCACGCCGCAATCGGCGAGCACGCTGTGAGCTATTCGGCTTCAGACGTTGGAGTCCAGGCTTTAGCCTGTCTTTAAGCAGGTCCCTGGCCGTTCCAGGCAGCCTAAAGGCTGGACTCCAACAAGGAGTCCCGGCGTGGGCGGCCGCTTGCCCCCCCCGAATGGGCTACGCCTGGCACGGGTGGCCCCCCCCTGCAATCTCGCCGGGAAACCCCTTCAATTGGGGGCCGAGACCGTCCGATAACCAAACCCGGCACGGGGCGACTGCGTACAATGCCCACAGGAAACCCGCGCCGGCGGTAACCATCGCCCGGCTGCGGCATCCAAGATGGTAGATTCCAAGAGGAAGCAGGCTGGAACGAATCACCGGTCAATCGACGGGCCGCGACCAGGCCCGAAAGGAGCCTACGGAGATGTTCGTATTCGACCCCATGTACTTCCTGTTCATCGCCCCGGCGTTTCTGCTCGGTCTGTGGGCCCAAGCGATGATTCACTCGTCGTACAACAAGGCCCAGCGTCGGGCGGCCCCTTTGAGCGGGGCGGCCGCGGCCCGGCACATCCTCGACTCGGCCGGCCTTACGAACGTGCCCATCGAGCAGGTGCCCGGCCACCTAAGCGACCACTACGACCCGCGCCAGAAGGTGCTGCGCCTCAGCCCGCAGGTCTACCAGAGCCGTTCGCTGGCGGCGGTGGGGATCGCGGCGCACGAGGCGGGCCACGCCATGCAGGACGCCGACGCTTATGCCCCGCTGGTTCTGCGCAACGCGGCCGTGCCCGCGGCCGGCTTCGGCAGCAACATCGGCATCCTGCTGGTGATCGTCGGGGCGATCATGCAGATGAACGCATTTTTGATCTGGGCGGGGATCGCGCTGTTTAGCTGCGTGGTCGTCTTCCAGGTGGTCAACCTGCCGGTCGAGTTCAACGCCAGCAGCCGGGCCAAGGCCCAGCTTGCCCAATTGGGGATCGTCGGCCCCCAGGAGATGCCCTACGTGCGCAAAGTGCTCAACGCCGCGGCGCTCACCTACGTGGCGGCCACGCTGCAAGCGATCCTGACGCTGATCTACCTGGTCATGCGATTCACGGGCGGGGATTCGGACTGAGGCCAAGAAAAGAGTTGGGCGCCAGGGGCAGGCTCCTTCTGCCCCTGACGCCCGTCGTCGCGCGACGACCATGGGGCGGGCCGCGAGGGGGACGCAAGCGACCCGCTTCGATGTCTCTTCGCTACTTCACCTCGCTGAGGCTCACCGGCCGCCGCTCTTCGGCCGCCAGCAGCGATGCCTCCAGGACCCGTTGGGTCTGGTAGGCGTCCTCGAAATCGGGGATGGGCACGGTCGGCTCCTGGCCGGCCAGCACCCGCATAATGTCGTACGCCTGGTTCGTGAACCCGTGCTCGTAGCCGATGATGTGGGCGTCGGGCCACCAGCTTCCGACGTAGACGTGCCCCTCGGGGTATTCGCCCCCGTGGGTACACATGATCGTGGTCCAACCCTGCACGGCCCGGGGACGCCGGGCGTCGTAATACTCCAGCTCGTTCATCCGCTCGAAGTCGAACTTCAGCGCCCCCTTGGTGCCGTTGATCTCGAACCCGTTGCGGTTCTGGTTGCCGGTGGCCTGGCGCGCGGCCTCGAAGCTGGCCACGGCGCCGCCGGAGAAGCGGGCCAGGAAGAGCACGGTGTCGTCCACGGTGACCGGGCCCTTGCCCGCCGCGGCCGTGCCGCCGTCGGAGAGCTTCCCTGCGGCCACGCCGCCGGCCAAGGTCCGCTCCTTGATGAACGTCTCGGCGATCGCCCCGACGATCTCGGTAATCTCCTGGCCGGTGACGAAGCGCGTCATGTCGATGATATGCGCGTTCAGATCGCCGTGGGCCCCGGAGCCGGCCAGCTCCTTCTCGAACCGCCACAACAGCGGGATCGACTCGTCGGCCCAGTCCTGGAGGTACTGAGCCCGCACGTGCCGGATCTCGCCGATCTCGCCCGCCTTGACGAGCTGGTGGGCCAGGGCCACGGCCGGGCAGCGGCGGTAGTTGAACCACACGAAGGTCTTCACGCCCGCCTGTTTAGCCGCCTCGACCATCGCCCGGGCGTCGTCCAGCGTGCCGGCGATCGGCTTCTCGCAGGAGCAGGGCTTGCCGGCCGCGATGGCGGCGCGGGCAACCGGGGCGTGCATGTAATTGGGCGTCACCACGTCGACCAGGCCGATGTCCGGGCTGGCCACGGTCGCCTCCCAGTCGGTCGAGGCGTTTTGCCAGCCCCAGTTGTCGGCGAACGCCTGGGGGTTTTCCTCCGGCTGGCCGAAGACGGTGTGCATCACCGGCTTAAGCGGCGGATCGAGGAACTTCCCCACCTGGCCCCAGGCGTTCGAATGCGAACGGCCCATGAACCCTTGTCCGATTAACGCTACGTTGATCGTTGCCATAGCAAAGTCCCCTGAAGTCGATCGGCGAACTGGTCGAGTGTCGGTCGAATGGACGCCACGTGCTCGCGGTTATACACGATTCGGTTGGCAATGCAAGTGCCCCGAAAACCGGGGTTTCGGGAGATGTTAAAATAGGCGAATCAGGCGAATAGGGAGTACCTCGCCGCCGGGGCGGCCGCACAGTTCGTAGTGACTGCATTCATGCGGTCCCTGGCCCGCGATTTGCATGGCGGCCCCATAGCCGGCAGCAAACCTGCTGCCGGGACTCCTGCGGCTGTCTGCCGCCGGCTACTTCCCCGCCACCGTCGGCCGCCGCGGCTTCCGCACTTGCGTCATGGGCCGTAAGATACGTTATTCGACGCCGTCGATCTGCCAGAGCACAAGAGCGGGGAAACCGTGGAAATCAGCGTCAACGGCCAGGCACGCCGGGTTCCCGAAGGCACCACGGTGGCGGCACTGCTGGCGGAGCTGGGCCTGACCGGAAAGCCCGTGGCCGTCGAGGTCAACCTCGATCTGGTCCCCCGCGAGCGGCACGCCGAGCACCACCTCGTGCCCGGCGACCGCCTGGAAATCGTCACCCTGGTCGGAGGAGGCTGAAGTGGCAACCGAACAAGCGGCCGGCGATCCCCTGAGGATCGGCGGCCACACCTTTGCGAGCCGGCTAATCGTCGGCACGGGCAAGTACTCCGACTACGACGTGATGCGCGAGGCCCTGGACCTCTCGGGCACCGAGTGCATCACCGTGGCCGTGCGCCGCGAACGGCTCATCGACGCCGAGGGCAAGAACCTGCTCGATTTCATCGACACCAGCCGCTACACGATCCTGCCCAACACGGCCGGCTGCTTCACAGCCGACGACGCCGTGCGCGTGGCCCGACTGGGACGCGAGATCCTCTCGCAGCTCGACAACCCGGGGGCCGACTGGGTCAAGCTCGAGGTGCTGGGCGATAAGAAGACGCTGTTGCCCGACCCGCTCGGCACGCTCCAGGCGACCGAGCGGCTCGTGGCCGAGGGCTTCCAGGTCCTCTGCTACACGACCGACGACCCGGTCA